>ENA-UOJH01000185-UOJH01000185.1-human-gut-metagenome-genome-assembly--contig:-C148-NODE-185-length-65523-cov-122.542479_pt1 | contig 65523 bp, 42 predicted proteins | sample MGYA00242345_ERZ723892 | MGnify/ENA metagenome assembly ERZ723892 | reverse complement strand
TGCTGTATATTTCAATCGCGGATTAAGGTGCAAGGCTATCGCTGAATAGTTACTGAATAACGTTAAATACGTGAAGTTTTCTTGAGAAATGTTTGGAAGTTATAAAAACAATATGCAAATTCGCAATTGAAAAACTAATTCTTTTCAAAAGAAGAGGTTTATCACAGATACAAACAGCATTTGCTATTGAAGCAAACTGACGACACAGACAAGATGACGACGCAAACAGACGAAAAGAGAAACCAAGATGATGCAAACTGACGAAAACGATAAATTTCAAACCGACGCAATCAACGATGCAAACTGACGAAAATACAAAAACGAAACCGGAGCGGCTTTCGCTACAGATAGCCTTCCACACAAAACCCAAAATCAAAAACCAAACCCCAAAAGGAGTTACTGGCACACGACGGAGAAATTGTATTCTCTCGAAACCGCCTACTTGAGGGGAACCCTTACAAACTGAATAACTAAAAAGGAGTAGTCTTTCCAAACCAACCGACAGACATTCCAACATATATAAACTAAACAACAAAAAGGAGTTGCTTATGAAACGACTTGTATTTGCACTATTAATACTGTTCTGCGGCAACGATATGTCAGCCCAGACATATACAAAGGAAGTCTGCGTAAGATTCCCGGTGGCATCAAGCGTGCTCAATCCTAACTTCGGTGATAACGCAGCAAGTCTCGCAGAAATAGTCAAGTTCCTTACTGACGTGCAGAAAGACAGCACCTTGGAGCTGACCAGTGTGAAATTCTGCGGCTCGGCATCGCCCGAAGGTGGACCTCTTCTCAACCAGCGCCTCACCGAAAGACGCTGCGCCAACATGGAGCGCTACGTTCGCGAGCGAGTGCAGCTGCCCGACGCAATAGTGTCGAAGTGCGAGTGCTCGGAGATGTGGCAGAAGCTGGCTTACTTCGTAGAGAAGTCGGACATGCCGTACAGAGACGAGGTGTTGCACCAGATACGCGAGACCGATGAGTTCACATACAACTCGAAGGGAGTATTGGTAGACAGCCGCAAGAAGCGCCTCATGGACCTCAACTACGGACGCACATGGAACTACATGCTGCGCGAGTTCTTCCCCGCAGTGCGCAACGCCAGCCTCATATCTGTCTACATCGAGCAGAAGCCAACCGTGGTAGACAACCAAAAGGCAGAAGTGATTGTTCCGGAAGAGCCCGTAATACAGGAGCCGCAAGTAGAGGAGCCCGCACCTGAGCCTGAGCGCCGCAACGCCTACCTCGCCATCAAGACCAACATGCTCTACGACGCGCTCGCCGTACCGAACATAGGCATGGAGTTCTCGCTCGGAAAGCGCTGGTCGATAGCAGCCGACTGGATGTACGCATGGTGGAACAACAACCATCACCACAACTACTGGCGCATCTACGGCGGAGGCATCTCGCTGCGCAAGTGGTTCGGCAAGGCATCGAAGGTGAAGCCGTTGCAGGGACACCACCTCGGCATCAACGCACAGGCGTTCACCTATGACTTCGAGCTCGGCGGAAAGGGATACATGGCAGGCATACCCGGCGGAACACTTTTGGACCGCACAAGCTACGCGGTAGGAGCCGAATACGGCTACTCGCTGCCGATAGCAAAGCGCCTGAACATCGACTTCAGTGTTGTGGCAGGATATATGGGCGGACGCTACTACGAGTACGAGCCGCTGGACGGACACTACGTGTGGAAAGCCACGAAGAACCGCCACTGGATAGGCCCTACAAAGGCTGAGGTGTCGCTCGTATGGCTCTTGGGACATGGAAACTACAACAATAAGAAGAAAGGAGGCGACAAATGATTAAGGTCATATTTAAACGCAATGTTACGAGAATCGCAACGGCGTTTGCTCTGGTTGCCATGACAGCATTGTCATCTTGCGAGCACAAGGATTTGTGTTTCGACCACGACTCTCATTCTCCTAAGTACAAGTTCCGTGTAGAGGCAACATATCAGCAGGAGTGGGAGATACGCAGCGACGGAAGCACCGACTGGAAGAACTTCTCTGCATGGGTCGACACCTATGGTATGCAATACGACGACCTCAGACCGCTCATACCCGCAGGTCTCCGAATGCACGACTTCCCGGCTCTCGGACCGAGCGACATGATCAACATGCCAGCTCAGGGCGACGTAGTAGGTCTCCGACCGGGCAAGCATCAGCTGCTGTTCTACAACAACGACACCGAGTATATCGTGTTCGACGACATGTACTCGTACGCAGCAGCAAAGGCTACAACCCGAACACGCACACGAGCTTCGTTCCTCGGCAATCCGTTCCAGAAACAGACCGACGCCAAGGAGCCTACGGTGGCAATGCCCGACATGCTCTACGGCAACTTCAACGAGGAGTACACATCGGAGCGCACGGTGGAGGAGACGGTGATGCCAGTCACGATGCACCCGCTCGTGTTCAAGTATCTCGTTCGCTACGAGTTCAGCAAGGGTCTGCAATACGTAGGACTGGTGCGCGGAGCACTCTCCGGAATGGCGTCAGCCGTATACCTCAACAGCGGCAGAACATCAGCCGAGGCAGCAACGCTGCTTTACGACTGCACGCTGCAGCAATGGGGAGCACAGGCTATAGTTACATCGTTCGGAGTGCCCGACTATCCTAACGGCTACTACACTTCTACACGAGCACCGCGCAGCCATGCGCTCAACCTCGAGGTGCGACTGAAGAACGGCATCATAAAGAACTTCTACTTCGACGTGAGCGACCAGATTGCAAAGCAACCGCAAGGCGGCGTAATCGTAGTGAAGGGCATCGAGATCTCTGACGAGGACGGCAAGCACGGCGGATCGGGCTTCGACGTAAACGTAGACGGATGGGGCGAGTTCGAGGACGTAGACATGCCGCTCAAGTAGCGCTACGCAACTCAAGTAGAAACTGTACACGGTTTACAACTAAACTTTTCATATAACTCTATTTACTAAATTAAACTACATCATTATGAAGAAGAATCTATTTTTAATCGGTTTGGCAGCAATCGGTATGTTGTTCACATCATGTAGCAACGACGAGACAGTAGAGAAAGCTAAGAATCAGAACGGCATTCAGTTCAAGAGCTTTGTAAATAACAGCACACGTGCGACAGACTTGACAACCGCTAACCTCACCGACTTCCAGGTTTGGGGTATTATGAAGAAGGACAACCAGATTGGCAAGCCGTTCGTTGGCACACAGGTTAACAAGGCTGGCGGCGCATGGTCTTATGGCACACCAGTTTACTGGGAGAAGGGCTATCAGTATAGCTTCGTAGCTGTGGCTCCGGCTGGTGCATTCGAGATGGAAACAGCTCCTGCCGACTACCAGGACTACGGCAAGGTTAAGTTCAACAACGGTAGAGGCGATACAGACCTTCTCTGGGCTACCAATAACAAGGGTCTCGTGACATGGGATGGCGATGTATGTCCGGCTGCTGTCGACCTGACATTCAACCACATGCTTTCACGCGTTCGCTTCAACTTCGTGAACGCTATGGACGACGGCTCTTTGCTCACCGTTAAGGACGTGCAGATTACAAACGCTTGCACAGAGGGTACTGTACAGCTCATTGCTGACAATGCAGGTTTGGCATGGGCAGCTTCAGGCAACGCAGCCCTTCTGTTTGACAACGCAGCAGAAACAGGTTTCGCTCAGAACGCAGTTTGCACAACAGGTCACAAGTACATGATTCCGACAACTAAGGCTTATAATGTAACATTCAAAGTAGAGCGTGCACACAACGGCGTTGTTGACACCTACGAGCACTCTGTTAACCTCACAGAGATGCAGATGGAGTCTGGCAAGAGCTACCAGTTCAAGGCTGAGTTCACAGCACAGAACATCAATCCTGAAGGCGCACTCTGCCCGATCGTATTCGAACCTACTGTTAACGAGTGGGACGCTTGGGGCGACGCAATCGACATGAACATGTAATAGTAGGAAACAACTAACACACGATGCGTCGAAAAGACACATCTGTGAACATCTAACACATTAGGTGTAGGGGGAACGCACAGTTCCCCCTTACACCCGTTCTTTTTTCTTAAAACCAATTAACCCATTTAATACGAACGAATATGAAAGGAATAAATATATTAAACATGACAGCAGGCATGGCTGCTGTGCTCCTGTCGGTGACACTCTTTTCATGCAGCAGCGATGTGCCGTACGAACACACTGATTACAGCACAACAGACAATATCTGCTTCGGTATTTCTGATTCTGGCAACGGCACACGCGCCGCAGCCGCAAACGAAGCGATAACCACCGACCGTTATGTGCTACGCTCATCAGAATCGAGCGACACCCTCTGCGTGCGTGCTGTCGTAAGCGACGGAATAGGCAAAGCCGCTGCCAAGCATGCCACACGTGCTTCCATGCAGACCACGATGTACGACCAGTTCAACGTCGTAGCGCAGTTGAAGAAGTCTGACGGTAACATTGCTCCACGATACTACATGAACGAGGTAGCCACCAAGCAGGGCGTTGTTTGGCAACCCTCTTCGTCGATATACTACTGGCCCGACAACGGATCGCTCCGCTTCCTTGCATGGGCTCCTTTAGATGCAGAGCTTGACGAATCGCCGGTCAAGCCTTCAGAAGACGTAAACAAGACAACCATAAAGTACACCGTTCCGGCAGAACTCTCAAAGCAGCGCGACCTCGTAGCGGCTGCCACCGGCTACAACGCAAGTCCTGCGGGCGGAGTATGCGCTCCGGTATCGCTGCAGTTCAAGCATCTCTGCACAGCCGTTGTCGTGAAGACCGGCGCAACGATGGCGCCCGGCACGATAAAGAGCGTAACCGTTACCAACGTGCGCAACTCTGGAACGTACGACATGCTGAGATCCGCATGGACACTCAACGACGCAACGACCAGCTACACCGTTTCGCCCAACATGGCTACAGGCAGCACCACAGCCGAAGGCACTAAGCTCAACGCCGACGACGCTACATTCATGCTGCTGCCGCAGACATTGGGTGCTGACAGCAAACTCGAAGTGATGTTCCACGACAACATCTCTGGCCGCGACCGCCTGCTCACAGCTTCTCTGAACGGCGCCGAATGGCCGATGGGCAAGACCGTTACCTATCGCCTCTCGATAACTCCAGAGTATGAACTTGAGTTCACATCAGAGCCGCAGGTGCAGGATGCTCACTATGTGATCTATCCTATAAAGATAAAGGTAGATCCTGGTTTGAGTGGTGGTTGGAGATTGAAGTCAACATCGCCAAAGGTGACTCTTTGCAAGGAGTTAACAGAACTTACATCGCTTGGCTACTGGATTGAAGAAGACCGTGGTACACAGGCTATAGAAGGTACTGAAACAGGTGAAATCACTGTATATGCTTTCATTGAAGAAAATGTAACTAATGCAGAACGTGACCTCGTGCTCGAGTTGAGTCCGAAGGGAATACCTTCAGCTACACCAGCTAAGTTCACAATTAGACAGTTGTGTCCGAGTTGGAATACCGACGGATTGGGTTGCGAGCGCTTGGAAGATGGAAAGTATCCATGGGGCTTCTTGTGGGATAGCTCTATGAAAATCACCTATGATATGAGGGATGCTGGTGGTCATGGCTTCTGGGGTCCGTTAAGAAGATGGATTATGAAGATTCAGATTAAGTATTATGGTGATAAGTATAAAGACTACATTACCTATACTCAATATTGGCTTCAATTAGAAACTGTTACTATCGACTTTAGTAAAGTACCTAATCTTGATGTAGCAGACAATCCTGACGATGGAAATCTGAATACATGGGAATTGTATAATTTCAATGGTATTAGTGATGTAACAGGACTTATGACTCAGTTGGAAGCGTGGGGTGGAAAACCTGATAAACATTTAGCGCAAAATCCAGCAGAATATGCCGCTCGATTGTGTACAATGAAGAATAAGTTTAATAAGGAATTGCTTGAAACAGATGCTGCTGGTAACAAGACATATCGTCCAGTGCTTAAGCGAGAAAACCTTGTGTGGTATCTACCTGCTAAGAACGAATTCTCTATGGTTGTAGATAATGAATATCCTTTGACTGGAGATTATTGGACGTCAACAGCTTCTGAGGTTGCACATGATAACGAAAATTCGTACAAGTATTTGTATGGTTCTGGTGCATCTCTCCAAAAGCGTACAACGTTGCTCAACGTACGTGCAGTGCGCAAGCGTCCATAAGCTGCGCCGGCACTCATAAAAATGGTACTTTTTATATTATTTGCATAACTCTTTTCATACTGCGATTAGAATGATCCGTGAGGCTAATTCTAACCGCAGTTTGTTTTTTGTCCCTATCGGAGTGTTGGAGGTGTGCCGAAACTATAGAATAGCGATGAAAGCTAATGCCGTAGCCTCCTACGATTTGAATCGTTTGCGATTTAATATAAAAAATGTTTTGTGAAAAAAGCTACCATATCTGCCAGTATCGCCGTAACTGTCACAGTATGAGGGCTGTAAAGGCTGGAAGATACTGTATGGAACGGAGGCATCTGCCAGCCATCTGCCAGCCGGTCCTTGGTGCTGCGGAGGCCGGGAGACCTCCGCTACTGGCGAGCTGTGGTCTTGGTGCTGCGGAGGCCAGTGACCTCCGCTACTGGTAGGCTGCGTGGCTTGGTGCTGCGGAGGCCAGAGACCTCCGCTACTGGTGAGCTGTAGGGAAATTAATAGGCTTGTTTTTTTGTGCAGTCTTAGATTTGTATTAACTTTGCACGCTCAAAACACCCCTATCATCATTAACAATTTATATTTTTTATGTTCAAAAACAATTTCAACGCACGCCCTGGAGCCTTGCATTTCAAGCACTTCACGCACCGCAGCTATGCTCTTTTCAGCTGCTTGGGTCGCGAGGTGCTCATCTGCACGCTCAGTGTGGCTACGCTCACCAACGCCAAGGCAGAGGGCATCAGCACCAAGCCGGTAGCGTCGGCTCTGGCTCTCGACTCGCTGAGCCGCGAGGAGGTGAAGCTCGACGAGGTGCTCGTAACGGGTTCGCGTGCTCCGCTCACTGCATTGCAGTCGGCAAAGATTGTGGCTGTCATTTCGCGCGACGACATTCAGCGTGCGGAGGCAGCGAGTGTCAACGACATTTTAAAGTTAGTCCCGGGCGTGGATGTCCGTCAGCGCGGGGGCTTTGGTGTACAGACGGACATCTCCATCAACGGCGGCACGTTCGACCAGATTACCATTCTATTGAATGGCATGAATATTTCGAGTGCACAGACGGGTCACAACGCTGCCGATTTCCCAGTTTCGCTTTCCGACATTGAGCGCATCGAGGTTCTCGAGGGTGCTTCGGCACGTGTGTTCGGTTCGTCGGCGTTCAGCGGCGCCATCAACATCGTTACGCGCCAGGATGCCGAGAGCAATGTGTCGGTGGCTGCCGAGGGCGGTTCGTTCGGTTCGTTCGGCGGCGACGCGAGCGTGAACCTTGCTACGGGTGCGGTGCGCCAGAAGCTGAGCGGAGGCTACACGCAGAGCGACGGAGGCACGGAGAACAGCGACTTCCGCCGCCGTCGTGCCTACTACATGGGCCGTTGGGAGTCGCGCTACGTAGACCTGCAGTGGCAGGGCGGATTCTCGTCGCAGGACTTCGGTGCGTCTACGTTCTACAGTGCGAAGTACAACAATCAGTTTGAGGCTACACGACGTTTCCTGGCGTCGGCACAGGCGGAGATTAAGCCGTGGGCTGACGACCGTTTCGTGCTCACGCCGATGGTCTACTGGCATAAGGATGTAGACCACTACCAGCTTATAAAGGGCAAGGAGGGCGCTGCTGCCGGCGAGAACTATCACCGTCTTGACACCTACGGCGGTGCGCTCAACGCCCATGCTACGTGGCTGCTCGGCAAGACGGCGGCTGGCGTTGACGTGCGCCGCGAGCATATCCTGAGTACGGCGTACGGCGATGTGCAGCCGGAGGACAAATGGGTGTCTATAAGCGGCACCGACCGCAAGTACAACCGCCTCGGCGAGCGCACCAATACGAGTCTCTTCCTCGAGCATAACGTCATCGTGGGCGGCTTCACGCTTTCGGCTGGCTTGCTCGCCAACCGCAACACGGCGCTCGACGGCAAGTTCCGCCTCTACCCGGGTGTGGACGTGAGCTACCGCCCGAACGACGAGTGGAAGGTGTATGCTTCGTGGAACCGCGCGCTGCGCGTGCCTACGTACACCGACCTGTATACGAACAATGCGGTGCAGCAGGGCGACATTGCGCTGCGTCCGGAGAAGAACGAGGCGTTCAAGGTGGGCGCACGCTACCGCACGCACGGCTTCGAGGCGCTGCTGAGCGGCTTCTACTCGAAGGGTACGGACATCATCGACTGGGTGTATCCTACGGCTGAGAGCAAGAAGTATCAGGCTATGAACATCGGCAAGCTCGACAATATGGGCTACTCCGTAGATGCTGCGCTGCATCTGCAGGAGCTGCTGCCTGAGTTCTTCATCACGCGCATAAAGGCGGGCTATGCGTTCATCCATCAGAAACATTCTACCGATGGCGATGTGTACGGTTCGCTCTACGCGCTGGAGTATCTGCGCCACAAGGCTACGCTGCAGGTTGACCATCGCATCTGGCGACAGCTCACGGCGTCGTGGGCGCTGCGCTGGCAGGAGCGCATGAACGGTTATCATCCGTATACGAAGGTGGATGTGCGTCTGCAGTGGACTGCGCCTACATACAATATATATGTAAAGGCCGACAACATCACCAACCACCATTACTATGACCTGGGCAACGTCAGACAGCCTGGCATCTGGGTTATGGCTGGTGCGAGTGTGAAACTGAAGTTCTAAAATGCTGACCGAATTCTAAAATGCTGACCGGGGCGTGGTAATGGCTTTACCGCATACATGTAATGCCATTACCGCGCCCCGGTTATATCGTTACCGCGCCGCTGTAACGTTATTCCCAGCTTGCGGTAACACTCGCTTGTCTGAAGTTTGTAGTTGAAAAACTCCCACAGATTTCACTCTAAGTTTGCAGTTGAAAAAACTCCCACAGATTTCACTCTAAGTTTGTGGTTGAAAAACTCCCACAGATTTCACAGATTCTCACAGATGTTAGGGTGCGTATACTTCCCACAGAATCCACTCTAAGTTTGCAGTTGAAAAAACTCCCACAGATTTCACAGATTCTCACAGATGTTAGGGCGCGTATATCTCTCACAGAATCCACAGATTTCACAGAATTTTTCTCAGCAAGAAAGTTCTGTGTAAATCTGTGAAATCTGTGGGAGAATATCTCATCAGAAAGAGAAATCTGTGGGAGAACATATCAGCAGAAAAAGATTTATTTTCTCATGCTCTGGTCCTTGCGATACTGCTCTAAGTTTGCAGTTGAAAAAACTCCCACAGATTTCACAGATTCTCACAGATGTTAGGGCGCGTATATCTCTCACAGAATCCACAGATTTCACAGAATTTTTCCCAGCAAGAAAGTTCTGTGTAAATCTGTGAAATCTGTGGGAGAATATCCCAGCAAGAATGTGTTCTGAATTCTGTGGAAGAATATAGATTTTGTTGTGTTGGTGCACTTGAGACAAGTGCACCCCCTTGAAAGCACCATAACTTCTGTGTGTGAAATCTGTGGGAGAATATCTCAGCAAGAAAGTTCTGTGTGTTCTGTGAAATCTGTGGGAGAATATCCCAGCAAGAATGTGTTCTGAATTCTGTGGGAGAATGTAGATTTTGTTGTGTTGGTGCACTTGAGACAAGTGCACCCCCTTGAAAGCACCATAACTTCTGTGTGTGAAATCTGTGGGAGTTTTCTCAGCAAAAATTTCTGTGTAAATCTGTGAAATCTGTGGGAGAATACCCAGCAAGAAAGTTCTGTTCTGAATTCTGTGGGAGAATATAGATTTTGTTGTGTTGGTGCACTTCTTGCTCTGGCAAGCGGCAAAGCCGAGCGGAGACAAGTGCACCCCCTTGAAAGCACCATAACTTCTGTGTGTGAAATCTGTGGGAGAACATATCAGCAGAAAGAGAAATCTGTGGGAGAATCTCTCAGCAGAAAGAGGATTCTGTGGGAGAACATCTCAGCAGAAAGAGATTTATTTCCTCATGCTCTGGTCCTTGCGATACTGCGTTGGCGACATGCCGAGGTGGCTCTTCGTGAACTTGCCGAAGAACGAGAGGTTGGGGAAGCCGAGCAGCTCCGAGATCTCCTTGATAGAGAGGTTGGAGCGGCGCAAATATTTCTCAATCGCCTTCACCGTGTAGCTATGAATCCACTCCAGCGCCGTGCGACCCGTCACCTGCTTCGTGATGCTCGAGAGGTATTTCGGCGTGATGCACAGCTCCTGCGCGTACTTCTTCACCGGCTGCATCTTGCCGTTGTTAGCCGCCAGCAGCTCAATGAAGCGCTGGAAGAGCAGGTTGGCCTGCTTCAGGTTGCCGCCGTCGAAGGTGTATTCTACGTATGGCGTGATGATGGCGAAGAGTTCGTAGATAGTGCTTTGCAGCAGACAATGCATTATCTCGCGGTGGTAGAAGCCGTTCGGGTTCTTTATCTTGTGCGCTATGATGGCGTAGTATTTCATGAATATGTCCTGTTGCTCCTCGTTGAGGTGTACTACGGGATTCTTGGATATGTAGCCCATCAGCGCAAGGAAGTCGCTGTTCATCTGCACGCTTGTCTGTGCCGTCTTGTACGATATGCCCACGATCTTAGATTCGTAGTCGGGCGACACCAGCACGTTTTCCCACGTGGTGCTCGGCAGGCATATAACCACGTCGCCCGCCTTCGATGTATAGGTCTCTCCGTTCGATTCGTACTGCATGCGTCCCTTCGTGCAGTATGCCATCATAATCATCTCGAAGCGGTATGTGCCGTCCGTCTGCAGCACCTTGTCGATGCCGTCGAGCACAACCACATCGCCGTCAATATAGTCGGCGTTGCCGTAGTTGGCTATCAACCCCATGTCAATCTTGAGTTCTGTCGTTGTCGTTTCGTTAGTCATTATGTCTAATTGTTTTAGTTTCTTACACAAAGCTATTCGCCGCAAAGATAGTCATAATTTCCTTATGTTGATTATCCTGTTTCTCCAATTTTATATTCTTTAAGTCAGATTTTGTTCTTTTATTATGCTGAGCACCGTTTCTGAGCATCGCAATGTCGCAGAAAAAGGGGAAAAACTATCCTTAGATGACAGAAAAGTTGTAACTTTGCACAAAGATTAGGCAATTAGTAAGCAAATAAAAACAAATAAAAACAAATATAAGAGAAAATGAATGTAGCTATTGTTGGTGCGAGTGGCGCTGTAGGACAGGAGTTCCTGCGCATCCTCGCCGAGAGAGATTTCCCCATTGACAATCTGGTGTTGTTTGGCTCTGAGCGTTCAGCCGGAAAGAAATACACCTTTAAAGGTAAGGAGTATGAGGTGAAGCTCTTGCAGCACAACGACGATTTCAAGGACATCGACGTGGCGTTCACGTCGGCTGGCGGCGGCACCTCAAAGGAGTTCGCCGAGACCATCACCAAGTACGGCGCCGTGATGATCGACAACTCGTCGGCTTTCCGCATGTGCGACGACGTGCCATTGGTTGTGCCCGAGTGCAACGCCGAGGACGCCCTGAACCGTCCGCGCGGCATCATCGCCAACCCTAACTGCACCACTATCATGATGGTTGTAGTGCTGAAGCCGCTCGAGCAGCTCAGCCACATCAAGCGCATACACATCGCCAGCTACCAGAGCGCTTCGGGCGCAGGCGCTGCTGCCATGGCAGAGCTGCAGGAGCAGTATCGCGAGCTTGTGAACAACGAGCCGGTGAAGGTGGAGAAGTTCCCGCACCAGCTGGCTTACAACGTCATCCCGCAGATAGACGTCTTCACCGACAACGGATACACCAAGGAGGAGATGAAGATGTTCAACGAGACTCGCAAGATTATGCACAGCGACGTGCGCTGCTCGGCAATGTGCGTGCGCGTCAGCTCGCTCCGCTCTCACTCTGAGTCGGTATGGATTGAGACCGAAAGCCCCATCAGCGTTGAGGAGGCTCAGAAGGCTATCGCTGCCGCTCCGGGCTGCACGCTGAAGGACGACCCGCAGAACCTCGTCTATCCGATGCCGCTTGAGACAGCAGGCAAGGACGACGTCTTCGTAGGTCGCGTGCGCAAGGACCTGGCTGACGACTGCGGTCTTACTTTCTGGCTCTCGGGCGACCAGATTCGCAAGGGTGCTGCGCTCAACGCCGTGCAGATTGCAGAGTACCTGTATAAGGTTGGCAATCTGAAGTAAACACTAATAGGATATAAAAACGAACACGAATAGCACAAATTTCACGAATCGAAGGTTTATACATTCGTAAAATTTGTGCTATTCGTGTTCGTTTTTCTTTATTAAGCAATATTATAATGTGTTCTTTTATCGCGCTTCTTTCAGCAGTCTGCGCGCAAACTCAATTATTGTATCCTCGCCGCGCAGCCAATCCTCCGTCTTCAGCGCCACGTTGTAGTCGGGATCGATGCCGAACTCGGTAGGTTGCTTCTGCTTGTCGTACATCGGGCACGCCGAGAAACGCACGCTCCAGCCCACGGGCAACTCGGTAGAGAAGGGCATTCCGGCACCGCCGCCCGTGCGGTCGCCCACGACGGTGACGTTGGGGCAGCAGCGCATGTACTTCACGAACTCGTTAGCCGCACTATACACCGCGCGGTTCGTGAGCACCACCACCGGTTTCTGCCATCTTATGCCGTTCGACGGCTTCAGATACTGCGCCTGCATCTTCGAGAAAGCGTCGTGCGCCTTGCCTGTCTTGTGCTGCATGTAGCCCACAAGCAGCCGCTCGTTGCAGAAACGCGCCGCCAGCTGTTCAGCCGCCGTGAGCAGTCCGCCGCCGTTGTCGCGCAGGTCGATGATGAGTCCGTTGCACGGCGCCAGATAGAGCATCACGTTGTCGAGATTGCCCTCGCCGAACGCGTATGCGAACGTCGTGCAGTGCACATATCCCGTGTTGTCGTCGAGCACGCGGTAGCGCAGCCCGGCGGCGATGCGGTAGTCGGTGCCGAGATACTTCGAGAGCAACGTGTCGCTCACGTTCGACGGATAGTCCTCGTGCCACGACCAGTTGCGCGCCACGTCCCACGCCGAGTACATGTTCACGTGTCCGTCGCGCAGTTCGCCCAGCATGTTGCCAAGCACCTCGAAGAGCTGCGCCTCAGTCATGTCGTTCGTGACCTGTCGGCTGTAGCGAGTGTGCACCTCGTTCCAGTTGAGTCCGTACTGCTCGCGCTTGTAGTCGAAGAAGCAGTAGTGCTCGTCGATGGCACGCCAAAGAGCCTCGAAGTTGCCGCGCGCATTGTCGGCATACTCCGTCTCGTCGACGCACGCCGTTGTGAGGAACAGCAGCGCTGCAAACATTATCTGTATTATTCTTTTCATGTTTCTTTGTCTTTTAAGGGGGTGCAGCTGTCTCCGCTCGGCTTCGCCGCTTGCCAGAGCAAGAACTGCACCAACCAAGATAATATTTCCATCAGTTTTATTGGTGCCATCAGTTTTATTGGTGCACTTGAGACAAGTGCACCCCCTGATTGTTGACTATAGCTTCACGGTGCGGAACCGTCTCACGATGCCGATAACCAGCGCATGCGTATACGTGTGCTGCTTGAGGTTGTTCACGTTCGCCTGACGCCAGTCGCCGAGGTATCCGATGCGCCATGTAGTATGCAGCGCGCGGAAGTCGAGCGTGAGCATCTGGCGCAGCGAGGGCGTAGACGCCACGGTTGTAGGCACGCAGTTGTGGTCGTAGTTGCCGCGTGAGAATATCTCGTAGTAAGATTGTCCGTAGTTGGGCGAGAACATCAGTCCGCAGAGCGGCGCCGACGCCTCGTAGTGCAGCGTGAACGGACGCTTCTGGCGCTTGAAAAGTCGGAAGTCGAAGTCGGCAGCAACGGTAGGTTTCAGCTGCAGGGCGAAGCGCGCCTGTGCAGGGTTGTTGCTTCCGCGTGTGTTGTAAAGAAAACCTGCGCTCAGCTCGGCTGTGCCGCCGGCAAGAAGGCGCAAGCCGCAACTGCCCACGGGCATTTGCCACTTGCGCAGCAGCGAGTAGCCGAACGTATATCCGCCCGCAATCTCACCGCCGTTGCCCGAGCGGTTGTCGGCAAAGGCGATGTTGCCCTCGTGCAGCAACTGGTGCACGAAGCGGGCAGAGTCGTTCTCGCGGCGCGTGTGCGAGATGAAACGCACATCCGTACCGCGATATTTCTCGGGCGAGAGATAAGTGTCGAGAATATTGGTGTAGCCAACGCCCAGCATAAGAGCGTTCTCTCTTATGGGGTGCTGTTTCTGAGGCTGCTGTTGTAGGGGGTGCAGTTGTAGGAGCTGCTGTTGTAGGGGGTGCAGTTGTAGGGGGTGCAGTTGTCTCAACTGCACCGACCTATCTGTATCTGTGTAATCTGGTGCAGTTGAGACAACTGCACCCCCTAAAATAGCATCCCCTTGAGTGTTGTTTGTTGGTGCAGTTGAGACAACTGCACCCCCTGAGATAGCACCCCCTTGAGTGTTGCTTGTTGGTGCAGTTGAGACAACTGCACCCCCTAAAATAGTACCCCCTTGAGTGTTGTTTGTTGGTGCAGTTGAGACAACTGCACCCCCTGCAACAGCATCCCCTGAGATACACCATAGTATTGCGGCTAATAGACTAAAGATCCTCATTCTCGGTGAAAAGATTTAGTTGACCAGTCATTTCGTCTATCACCTGCTGCTGGCTCTTGCCCGCATCGGGGTCGAGGTTCGTGTCTTCCGCATCGTCGCCCTCGCCGTCTTCGCCCTCCTCCTTTTCGGGTTCGGGGAAGCGTGTAGGCTCCAGTTCCTTCACGTCGAGCACGTCGAACGTAGTGACGCGCTTGCCCTTCGCCTTGAAGCCCTTTACGGCGATGAACTCCTCGGCGTCTATCTCCAGCGGCGGGCGCTGCATCTCCGTTCCGTCGGGCGCTGTTGTGGGCGCAAGGCTCACCTCGAAGCGCGGGAACGGCGTGTCGGTGAGCATCACCAGCTTGCTCTTCGGGTTCTCGCCGATGTAGTTCTGCCAGCGCTTTGTAGCCTCCATGCGGAAGCGCTTCAGGTAGAGACAGTCGCCATTGTCGGCGTCGAACAGCACAGCCGTCCACACCTTGTCCGGGTCCCACTTCTCTATGATCTTTATGTTGTCCTCGTAGTGGTTGTTGGCGTCGAACGTAGAGATGTAGAAGTTGCCGTCGTCGAGCACCACGAGTATCGAGTCCTCGTCGAAGAACTCGCCCAGCAAGCGTCCGTGCTCGTCGTAGTTCAAGCGGTTCACGTCGGGGTCGTACCACACCTTTCTGCCGCCCAGCGTAGAGTGGCCGTGACTCTTCAGACCGATGCGGTGAATAGGGTTGCGCGTCACGAGGTTGCCCTTCGATGTGCGTCCCTTGATGCCCACCTCCGAGAAGTCCTTTTCGATGAAGATGTTTCTCAGGCGCGGGTTAGCCTCCAGCGTCACCTTTATCACCTCCGCCTCGCCGTTGGGGTTGGCTGTGAAGTAGAGGATGCGCGAGCCTGGTGTGCCCTGCGTGCAGTCGTATTCGCGACCCGCCGTCATCGTAGGCACGAAGAATCGCTTTATGTAAGAAGCACCGCCCTTTCCGTCGCGGTAAACCACGTTGTATATGGTGCGCTTGTCGTTCTTCTTGAACACCTGCACGTGCAGAATGTTCTTTCCGACGAATATCTTGTCGGCGGCATGCACCATCTTGTACTTGCCGTCCTTGAAGAATACGATGATGTCGTCGATGTCTGAGCAGTTGCACACGAACTCGTCCTTCTTCAGACCCGTGCCGATGAATCCCTCGGCGCGGTTGATGTAGAGCTTCTGGTTGGCCTCCACAACCTTCGACGCCTCGATAGTGTCGAAGTTGCGAATCTCGGTGCGGCGCGGGTGGTCCTTGCCGTACTTCTCGCGCAGGAACTCGAACCAATGGATAGTCACCTCGGTCATGTGCGCCAGGTCGTACTCTATTTCCGCCAGCTCTGTCTTTATGCGCGCTATCAGTTCGTCGGCCTTGTCCTTGTTGTATTTCAGGATGCGCTGCATCTTTATCTCGAGCAGTCGCAGAATGTCATCGCGCGTAATGTCGCGGTGGAACGAATACTCGAAGTTCTGCACGCGGAACACCTGCGTCTTGAACGGTTCGAGCTTAGAGTCGATGAAGTCGACCACCTCGTCCTGCGACTTAGCCTGCTCGAACTTCTTCTCCTTGTAGATGCGCTCCTCGATGAAGATGCGCTCCAACGACGAGAAGAAGAGTTGCTCCTCGAGCTCAGCCTTGCGTATCTGCAGCTCGCGGCGCAAGAGGCCCATAGTAGAGTCGGTAGAGTGGCGCAGCACGTCGCTCACGGTGAGGAAGCACGGCTTGTTGTCTTCGATGACACAGCAGTTGGGCGAGATGTTTATCTCGCAGTCGGAGAAGGCGTAGAGCGCGTCGATAGTCTTGTCGGACGACACGCCCGGCGCCAAGTGAACCTGAATCTCCACCTCGGCAGCCGTGTTGTCGTCCACCTTCTTAGCCTTTATCTTGCCCTTCTCAATGGCACGCAGAATGGAGTCGATGAGCGTAGACGTAGTCTTCGAGAACGGAATCTCGCGAATGACGATAGTCTTCGGGTCGAGCTTCTCTATCTTTGCGCGCACCTTCACGGTGCCTCCGCGCTGTCCGTCGTTGTACTTTGCAACGTCTATCGAACCGCCCGTAGGGAAGTCGGGGTAGAGGTGGAACTCCTCGCCGCGCAGATATGCAATGGCAGCGTCGCAGATCTCCACGAGGTTGTGTGGCAGAATCTTCGAGCTGAGACCCACGGCGATGCCCTCAGCGCCCTGCGCCAGCAACAACGGGAACTTCGCCGGCAGCGTGATAGGCTCCTTGTTGCGTCCGTCGTAAGAGAGTTGCCAGTCGGTAGTCTTAGGGTTGAACACCACGTCGAGCGCAAACTTGGAGAGTCGCGCCTCGATGTAACGCGGCGCCGCCGCACGGTCGCCCGTGAGGATGTTACCCCAGTTGCCCTGGCAGTCGACGAGCAAGTCTTTCTGTCCCATCTGCACGAGAGCGTCGCCGATGGAAGCGTCGCCGTGCGGGTGGAACTGCATAGTGTGTCCGACGATGTTCGCCACCTTGTTGAAGCGTCCGTCGTCCATGCGCTTCATCGAGTGGAGTATGCGTCGCTGCACAGGCTTCAAGCCGTCCTCGATATGAGGCACAGCGCGTTCCAGGATTACGTAGGATGCGTAGTCGAGGAACCAGTTCTGATACATTCCGCTAAGGTGGTGTACGGCAGATGCGTCGAAGCGGTTAACAGGCTTGTAGTCGGTATGTTCGCTCGGCATCGTGTCTTTTATCTCGTCGTCCATATATGATGTGGGTATATATAATTAATGTGTATTTTAATGCTTACAGGCAAAAGTACAAAATTTTTTCTAAAATCAAGCCGTGTTATTCAGAATAATAGTTGTAACTTTGTAAAGTAGCATTAAACATAAACATTCAAATGGGAGAATATATAGTATCGGCGCGTAAATACCGCCCGATGACGTTCGACTCGGTGGTGGGGCAGGCTGCTCTCACCGCTACGCTGAAGAACGCCGTGAAGAGTGGCAAGCTGGCGCACGCCTACCTGTTCTGCGGTCCGCGCGGAGTGGGCAAGACGACGTGTGCGCGCATCTTCGCCAAGGCAATCAACTGCATGAACCCCACGGCAGATGGCGAGGCATGCGGCGAGTGCGAGAGCTGCAAGGCGTTTGCGGAGGGTCGCTCGTACAACATCTTCGAGCTCGACGCAGCCAGCAACAACTCCGTAGAGCACATCAAGTCGCTCATGGAGCAGACACGCATACCGCCGCAGGTGGGCAAGTACAAGGTGTTCATCATCGACGAGGTGCACATGCTCTCGCAGGCTGCCTTCAACGCCTTTCTGAAGACGCTCGAGGAGCCGCCGGCTCACGTGGTGTTCATACTCGCCACCACCGAGAAGCACAAGATTCTGCCTACCATTCTCTCGCGTTGTCAGATATACGACTTCGAGCGAATGACCGTAGAGAACACCATCAACCACCTGAAGCATGTGGCTGAGAAGGAAGGCATCACGTACGAGGAGGAGGCTCTGGCGCTCATAGCCGAGAAAGCCGACGGCGGAATGCGCGACGCGCTCTCCATCTTCGACCAGACGGCGAGCTTCTGCCAGGGCAACATCACGTACGAAAAGGTGATAGAAGACCTCAACGAGCTGGACGCCGACAACTACTTCAAGTTTGTCGACTACGCATTGGCGAACAAGGTGAGCGAGTGCATGGTGCTCCTGAACTCGATTATAGAAAAGGGCTTCGACGGCGGCAACCTCATCAACGGACTCGCCTCGCACGTGCGCAACGTGCTCATGGCTAAGGACGAGCAGACGCTGAAGCTGCTCGAGGTGAGCGAGCAGCAGCGCGCCAAGTACAGCGCGCAGGCTAAGGCGTGCCCGACACAGTTCCTCTACAAGGCTCTGAAACTGATGAACCAGTGCGACCTGAGCTACCGACAAAGCAGCAACAAGCGCCTGCTCGTGGAGCTGACGCTTATCCAGGTGGCGCAGATCACGCAGCCGGAGGATGCCGACAGCGCGGGGCGTAGCCCCAAACAGCTGAAAACCCTGTTCAAACTTCTTGATTTCACCCGGACGAAAGCGGCTCAGCAGGTGGCTGCTCCGGGCAATGCGGCATCCGCGGCTTCGGCTCAGTCGGGTGTCGCCCAAACCGTTGCTGCCCAGCAGCAGGCTCCGGCAGCATCTGCGGCAGGTGGATCAACCAATGCAGTTGCGCCTTCTGCAGCTTCTTCTGCGGCGTCTACGGCTTCTTCTGCAGCGAAACCCGCAGCTGGCGGTCCGCGCCTTAAGCTGTCGTCGCTCGGCATGACCTTCCAAAGCCTACAGCGCAAGGAGGCTGTGGCTGCGAAGAAGGAGGCTGAGGTGACGAACAAGGACGAGAACGAGCAGTTCACGCAGGAACTCCTCGAGCTGCAATGGCTCTCGATGTGCAATCGTATGCCGCAGAAGATGGTGGGCCTCGCCTCCAGAATGAAGAACATGCAGCCGCGTATAGCCAACTTCCCCGACATCGAAGTGCTGGTAGACAACCAGATGCTGCTCGACCAGGTGAACGAGATAAAGGGTCGCATCCGCGTTACGCTCGCCAAGGCTCTGCACAACGGCGGCATCACTCTCTCGCTACGCCTCGCCGAGGCTGAGGAGATAAGTCGCCGAAAGACAAAGAAAGAGGTGTACGACGAACTGATGCAGCAGAAGGAAGTGAAGGCGTTCGTGGAGTCGTTAGGGCTGGAACTTGTTTAAGAGTAAAAAAGTAAAAGAGTAAAAAAGTAAAAGAGTAAAAAAGTAAAAAAAGGCTTTTAGTAAGCGTAGGAGGAGGGTTTTGACACACCCTCCTCCTACCTTTGAATCGTTAACTATTCAATTTTCCAAATACTATTGTTTTGACTTTACTCTCTATTTTTTATATGTCTTCGCAGTAAAACCTCACGAAAAGTCATCGTCACCCGAACGGAATCTGATCGGGCGGCGTACGGAATCTGATTGGACGGCGTACGGAATCCGATTGGACGGCGGACGCGAACGGTGAGAAAAGCTTAGGTCGTGTAAACAGAACCGTGACACAGTTCAGTTTACACGACAGTTCTGTTTACACTCTCTTCTCCACAATGCTTTCGATGTACTTGCACACCATGTTGATGCCTTTCAGATTGTCGCCACCCTCGGGTATGATGATATGAGCGAAGCGCTTTGTAGGCTCGATGAACTGCTCGTGCATCGGCTTGAGCACCTTCAGATAGCGGTCGACAACCATGGAGACGGTGCGTCCGCGGTCGATGGTGTCGCGCTGAATGTTGCGTATGAGTCGCTCGTCGGGGTCGCAGTCGACGAAGATGCGCAGGTCCATCATGTCGCGCAGGCGCTTGTTGAGTAGCGTCATGATGCCCTCCACTATTATCACCGGCTTCGGCTCTACGTGTATGGTCTCCTTCTCGCGGTTGCACTTCAGGTACGAGTACGTAGGCTGCTCGATGGCGCGGCCCTCGCGCAGATCGTTAATCTGCTTTATGAGCAGTTTCCAGTCGAAGGCGTCGGGATGGTCGAAGTTGATGGCACGGCGCTCCTCTTCGGTCATGTGCGATGTGTCGTTATAGTACGAGTCGAGCGGCACTACAGCCACGTGGTGCGGCGGCAATGCCTCTACAATCTTTTTCACTACCGTTGTCTTGCCGGAACCAGTGCCGCCGGCAATACCGATTATCGTAATCTTGTCGTTTGTCATAATCTTATGCTTATTGATATATTGCGCTGAACATTCTGCTGTAGAACTCGGCTTTGCGCTCGGGTTTCATGGGGTAGGCGCGCGAACTGCTGGGCATGCGCCAGAGGCGTAGCGTGCGGTCGGCGAAGGCGAACTGCACGTTCTCGCCCACCTTCGGCTGCGTCTTTATGTCGAAGCAGGAGCAGAGCACGTCGGTGGCTTTCTGCCCCGTGGTGACGATGTCGGTGAGCTCGGGCAGCGAGTCGACCATCGCCTTCAGGTCTGTCGGCTCCACTACCTCCAGGTCTTTGTCAGACGCCGTGTTCTTCAGACGGCGCACCTCCGTCGCCGTGTCGTACATGCCTATGCGGTGCTCGTTGAGGAACGGGACGATGAGGTCGAGTCGGAACGTCTTGTGCTCGGTGTCGACGAAGTGGAGCTTGTCGCTGTAGAAGCACAGTCCGAAGATGCGCCACATGTCGTTGGTGAAGTTGGGGTAGTAGAAACGCATCGACCAGCGCTGCTCGCCCGGCGGAAAACTGCCCAGCATGAGCAGTCGGCAGCCGTCGGGGAGGAATGGGGTGAACGGATGGCGCTCGGTATTCATTACTTCTGCTCCTTCACCAGGTACACTACTACCGGCAAGTGGTCTGAGTAGCCGTCGAGCCATACGCCGCCTGCTGTAGTACGCTTCGGCGCACCCTTGTATCTGCCCTCGCTCTGTATGAGATACGGGCGTATGTGAATCTGGTGCTGGAAATACTTCAGCGTAGAGAAGTCCTTAGAGCCGTTGGCGTTGAGCAGATTCGGCGTCATCACAATCTGGTCGAAGAGGTTCCATGTGCCATTGTAGAAGAGCGTGCCCTTGCCCTGCTTTGTGAGCAGATTATACCACGGGTTGTACATGTCGTCCTTGCCCGTCTTCTCGATGGTAGGCTTGCAAGAGAGCGCCTCGGTCATCGACTTGTTGGTAGGGTCGTCGTTCATATCGCCCATCACGAACACCTTGCACTTCTTGTTGGCACGCAGCAGCGAGTCCTTCACGGCGCGCACCTGTCTGCCTGCCACCTCGCGATAGTAAGACGTGGTGAAGCGGCTGGGCCAGTGACACACGATTACGGCTACCGGCTCGCCGGCGAGAGTGCCGCTCACGGTGAGGAATCCGCGTGTGATGAAGTTGGAGTCCTTAGGCTCTTCGGGCACGTAGGGCACGAGGCGCACGTTCTTCACGGTGAAGAAGCGCGGGTTGTAGAGCATGGCGCAGTCGATGCCGCGGCGGTCTGGTCCCTCTACGTGTACATATTTATATCCGCGCTGCTTCAGCGGAGCCTGCGCTGTGAGGTCGTCGAGCACCTTCGAGTTCTCCACCTCCGACATGCCTACTATGGCGCAGCCGATGCCAGGCAGCTTGTCGGTGCCCAGGTCGGCGATGGCCTGCGCCATGTTGCGCAACTTGTGGGTGTACTTCAGTCCGTTCCACTTGTACGAGCCGTTGGGCAGGAAGTCGTAGTCGCGCTTGCCCTCGTCGTGGCAAGTGTCGAAGAGATTCTCCTGGTTGTAGAAGCCTACGGCGTAGAGATTAAACTTTTTCTGTGCCGATGCTCCGAGAGTGATGCAGAGGAGCAAGGCGAGGATAAAAAGATTCTTTTTCATTTTAGTTATTTGCTTTTTTATTCTTGTTTCGTTTAATACATGAGTATATAGTGCAAAGTTACAGTAAATCCTTATTATTGCACTCTGTTTCATGCTTTTTTTGCATTAAAATACAAAACGTTACGCCCTTTTTGTGTGTCGCAGCATTGAAACACTATATTAATATAAATAAAGTTGGGAAACATTTCTTTAATTGAATAAAAATGTGTTACTTTGCAATCTATTTCATTTGCTGCATGCGGCAGGCTTGCGAGCTTTCCGTGGATAGGATGAGACCTTTGCACGGCTGGCTGAAGTAGGGAAATGTAGCAGCAGCGATATAACGAAATTTCATTAAATAATTATAAACACTTACATGCAAAAGAAGCTTAAATTAGCAGTGCTGGCAATGTGCTGCGCTCCGTCTGCATTCGCACAGACAGCAGCCGACTCGATCGGCTTCCACAGCGAAGCGGCGAGCGAGGCTGCCTTCACTTTCACAGAGGCACAGCTCGGTGAGGACGACGACATGACACAGAACGTGACCATCGTCAACTCTAACACCGACATCTATGCCAGCCAGGTGGGCTATCTGTTCTCACCGGCACGTTTCCGCTATCGTGCATTCGATCAGAAGTACAACGAAGTTTATCTCAACGGATTGCTGCTGAACGATATGGAGAGCGGACAGTTCCGTTACTCTCAGGTGGGCGGTCTGAACAACATGACACGCAACCAGGAGTTCGCACTTCCGTTCGAAAGCAACAACTTCGCAATGTCAGGCATGGGCGGATCGAACAACTACAACTTCCGTCCGTCGGCAATGCCCGTAGGCCACCGCTTGACAGTAAGCGGCGCCAACCGCAACTATACCCTGCGCGGCATGTACTCGTACAGCAGCGGACTCTCTGAGAAGGGATGGGCGTTCACCGGCAACGTGAGCTACCGCTGGGCACGCAACGGATACGTAGAGGGCACATTCTACAACTCGCTCTCTTACTTCCTCGCCGTGCAGAAGGTGATGGGCAACCACAGCCTCTCGCTCTCTACATGGGGCAACCCGACAGAGCGCTCTACACAGGGCGCTGCAACGGACGAGGTCTACTGGCTCGCCAACAACCGCTACTACAACCCCTACTGGGGCTACCAGAACGGCAAGAAGCGCAACTCGCGCGTCGTGAACGACTTCGCTCCGAGCGCCATCCTCACATGGGACTGGAACTTCAACGAGAACTCGAAACTCACTACGTCGTTCTTCGGTAAATACTCTATGTACAAGAGCACAAAGCTCAACTACAACAACGCCGACAACCCGCATCCTAACTACTGGAAGAACCTGCCGTCGAGCTACTACGACGTATGGTACGGCAACAACGACTCGTATCGCACGGAGCAGGCTTATGAAGACTGGAAGACATCGTACGACTACTGGCGCGCATCGAAGGCTAACCGACAGATCAACTGGGACCGCCTCTACTATGCTAACAAGAACACAGCAGCTCAGGGCGGCGACGCTATGTACTATATCCAGGCTAAGCACAACGACAACCTCATGTTCTCGCTCGCTTCTACCTTCAACCACCAGATTGACAAGGACAAGAAGTTCAACGTAGGCGTGATAGCTGCCACAAACAAGGCTATGCACTACCAGACTATGGAGGACCTGCTCGGCGCTTCTCAGTTCCATAATATCAACACTTATATTATCTCTGACAAGTACACCGCAGCTTCGCCCGAGGCACAGTACGACCTCAACCATCCTAACGCTGTAGTGAAGGAAGGCGACCGCTTCGGCTACGACTACAACCTCTTCATCAACAAGGGCAAACTCTGGACATCGTACACCGAGAACTTCGGACCGCTCAACTATACCGTGGCTGCCCGACTCGGCTACACATCTATGCAGCGCGAAGGCAAGATGCGCAACGGTCTTGCTGCCAACAACTCGTTCGGCAAGAGCAAGACAGCGGAGTTCGTTGACGGCGGATTCAAGTTCGGCTCTAACCTCACGCTCGGACACGGCAACGTGCTCACACTCGGCGTAGGCTACGAGCACCGCGCTCCTGAAGCACGTGCGGCATTCATGTCGCCGGAGGTGAACAACGACTTCGTTCAGGGTCTCAAGAACGAACGCATCTTCAGCACAGAGCTCGGCTATATGTACGAGAACTCTTGGCTCCACCTCAACCTCAAGGGCTACTACAGCCGCATGACCAATGTTTCCGACTGGCAGAACTTCTATAACGACGACACCAACTCGTTCATCTACGTGTCGATGACCGATATGAACAAGTCGTACTACGGTGCGGAGCTCGGCGCCAAGTTTAAGCTCACCAGCTTCCTCGACGTGAAGCTCATCGGTACAATCAGCGAGGCGAAGATCACGAACAACTCTAAGCTCTGCTACATGGAGTCGACAAGCGCTACGCTGCACGGCACAGGTCAGGAAGGCGAGAACTACGACTACATACACAACAAGGGCATGCGCGACAGCGGCACACCGCTCACAGCGCTCAGCCTCGGCGTAAGCTATCACCAGAAGGGTTGGTTCATCGACCTCAACTGCAACTACTACGACCGCATCTATCTGTCGTACTCGCCCAACTACCGTTTCGACGAGAACATCAAGCGTCGTAACGACGTGATGAAGGCGCTCGACCGTCCTATCATCAACGACGTGACCGGCGAAATCATCCCCGGCGCACTCGACCAGGCTAAGGGACACGGCGGATTCATGCTCGACGGCTCAATCGGTCGCAGCATCTATCTCAAGCACGGCTCGTTGTCAATCAACCTCATGGTGCAGAACATCCTCAACAACCGCAACATCGTTACTGGCGGTTACGAGCAGAGCCGAAGCGGATACACACAGAGCGCTAACCTGCGTGGCTATTCGTTCGAGAAGAACCCGTTCAAGTTCTACGCTTTCGGTACAAACGGTATGCTGAACATTACTTATAAATTCTAAATCACAGAAAGAAGATGAAAAGTTTAAAATATCTGAAACTCGCGCTCTTCGCGCTTGTTATAGGTCTTTCGGCTACATCTTGTATGGATGACGACTGGACAGACCCTACTGGCGAGGTGGCACCGTTCGGCAACAACCAGCTTCAGGAGACCAACGTCGTTAACATCGCCGACTTGAAGTCGAAGTACAGCGCGCTGCTGAAGGACAAGGTGAACGACACCGTACGCATTGCCGACGGTGTGCAGATAAAGGCTCGCGTAACGGGCAACGATATCTCTGGCAATATCTACAACCAGATTATGCTCGAGGACGCTACCGGCGGCATCGTCATCAGCGTTGCTCAGGGCGGTATGTGCGGTCAGCTGCCTATCGGTCAGGAAGTGCTCATCGACCTCGGCGGACTCTACTACGGTGCTTACCGTACACAGCCGCAGATTGGTGTTCCGTACACCGATTTCAAGAAGAACCAGACTTACCCGAGCCGCATCAGCCGCACCGAATGGCAGACTCGCTTCAAGATTCTCGGCAAGGCAGACGCTTCGCTCGTCGTGCCTCATGTGTTCGAGACTTCAGAAATCAGCACTCTAAACAACGAGACTGTGGCACATAAGTACACAGGACAGATCGTAACGCTGAAGGGTGTTGAGTTCGACACCGCGGACGGCAAGGTTACATTCGCTCCCGAGGCTGAAGGTGCTGCAACAGGCTATGGCGTTACACGCTACTTCAAGGGCTACACCGCTCAGAAGAAGCAGATAGGCATCCGCACAAGCTGCTACGCTAAGTTCGCTGCCGAGAAACTGCCGAAGGGTAAGCTCAACGTAACCGGTATTCTCACCGTCTACAAGACCAGCGCAACGTCGTCTTACGGCACAACCGTGCAGCTCGTTCTGCGCTCGCAGTCTGATATCGAGGTGCTCGAGCCGGAGAAGAACAAATAAAGCCTTTGCGATATAGCATTATCGGCAGCAAGGCTATCCACATTATTATTAATATACAACAAGCAAACAAACAAAAGAATATGAAAAAGATATTTTTCTCAATGCTCGTCGCAGCGATGACGGCATTCACATTCACAAGCTGTGAGGACGTTCCCGAGGCTTATGAAATTCCTGGTGGCGGCAACGGCGGCGGTTCAACCGAAATGACAGGCAATGGTACCGCAGAAAGTCCTTACACTATAGAGGACATCAAGAAGCATGGCGCCACTGGCAGCAATGTCTTCGTTAAGGCTTACATCGTAGGCTTCGTTCCCGACAAGGCTATCGACGAGGCTAAGTTCACAGCCGAGGGTTGTGAGGTTGCAAGCAACGTTCTCATCGCAGCTTCTGCTGACGAGACTTCTGTTGACAACGTAATGCCAGTACAGCTTCCTGTAGGTGATGTTCGCAACGCAATCAACCTCAAGGACAATCCTGCAAACTACAAGCAGGAGGTTGTTCTCTGCGGTAACATCGAGGCTTACTTCGGCAAGACCGGTCTGAAGTCGGTTGTTTGGGCTAAGCTCGGCGACAAGGAGTTCGGTGCAAAGCCTGGTACAGAGGCTGGCGGCGATACAGGAGTTGCTGGCACACCGAAGGGCACAGGTACAAAGAACGATCCGTTCAACAGCGTAGCTGCGAATGCTGAGGCAAACAAGCTGGCTGCAAACGCTGTGTCTGAGCAGGGCTACTACATCAAGGGTAAGGTAGTATCTGTGAAGGAGGCTTTCTCTGCACAGTTCGGCAACGCTTCTTTCTACATCTCTGACGACGGCAAGGCAGACGGACAGTTCCTTGTGTTCCGTTCGCTCTATCTCGGCAACCAGAAGTGGACAGAGGGTCAGCCTAACATCGCTGAAGGCGACGAGGTTGTGGTTTACGGCAAGCTCACCAACTACTACGGCAATACTCCTGAGACTGCTCAGGGCACTACATACCTTGTGTCTGTAAACGGCAAGACAGATGGCGGTTCAACTGGTGGCGAAGACAAGCCGGGCGAGGACAAGCCTGCAGGCAATGGCAATATCGCTATCAACGGCACAACACTCACACTCTCTAACCCGAGCGTTCAGGCTGGTGCAACAACAGTAGAGGTGGTTCCTGGCGACTTCTATACAGAGAATGGTACTGAGGTTACAACCATCACTCTTAAGGACGGCACAAAGATCGTCTTCGACGCAAACGGCGAGAAGAACGGTCCGAAGTATTACACAGGTGCTAACTACTCTAACATCCGTGTTTACAAGAACAACATGATTACTTTCGAGGGTCACAAGGCAATCGCTAAGATAGAGTTCAGCTGCGATGTAGACAAGAATAAGAATGTTAATTGCGTTGGCAATGAGACTGCTACTGTTGTTATCGACGGCAAGACAATGACTTATACAAACGTCTTCAAAGAGGCTTCTGGCGGTGGCGTTCAGTTGCGTATAAACAAGATCGTAATCACATACGCCAAGTAATAGGCTTATTTACTATCGTAAGTAATACGATTCTTTAATATTCCAAGCCGTTTCAAACATTGAAGCGGCTTGGAATTTTTGTTTTCAAAAATTTGTGGGTCTCATAAAAAAGTCGTAACTTTGCATCCGCTAAGCGTTTGAAAGCGAATTATTTATTTAACACTATAACAATTTAAACAAAATGAAGAAGGGAATTCATCCAGAAAACTATCGCCCCGTCGTATTCAAGGATATGTCCAACGGCGATATGTTCCTTACAAAGTCTACATGCAAGGCTACAGAGACAGTAGAGTTTGAAGGCGAAACTTACCCAGTAGTAAAAGTCGAAATCTCAAGCACATCTCACCCGTTCTATACTGGTAAGAGCAAGCTTGTCGATACTGCAGGTCGCGTAGATAAGTTCATGAACCGCTACGCAAAGGTTCGCAAGTAAGGAAAAGAACGAGATATATACTTCAGATAGACACGCTCTATTTTTGAATATGAATATTGAGGGTGTGTTCCATTCGTAGTTGCATATACGTATGGAACACACTCTCTTTTTATTTGTAAAAAGGGACTTTTAAAAGTAAAAAGGTAAAAGAGTAAAAAAGTAAAAAGGACTTTTAAAAGTAAAAGAGTAAAAAGGCTTTTTAAAAGATATATTCAGATGAAGCAATATTATAAATACGCATTGCGCTGCGCAGCGATGGCTGTGCTGATGCTCTCTGCGCTCACCTTCAGTGCTTGTGGAGACGACGAGGAGGGTGGCAACGGCAGTCAGAGCGGACAGGTAGACAAGAAGAACAAGAACGCTAACGTGCCGTCGGCTGCCAACGGCTACAACAAGGCGATACAGCGCACCGAATTTCCTGCTCTGAAGCAGGGCGGCAAACAGAAGGTGCTGGTTTATCGCATGAAGTCGACGGCGTACGACAAGGATGGTGTGAATTTCTCGGTGGAGTGGGACTGCAACAAGCGTTCGCAGCGCTGGACGTGCTATCAGATGCACCGCGGATATTCGGGCAAGTACTCTCGTGTGTCAAACTTCTATTTCGACACTACAAACCTCACGGCAGACGAATACTACGACGAGTTCAAATACTTCCCAGGCTATGACCGCGGACATATCTGTCCGAGTGGCGACCGCACCGCTTCTGAGGAGATGAACTCTCAGACGTTCGTAATGACGAACATGCAGCCGCAGTATCATCAGTTCAACGGCTACGACGACAGCGGCGATAGCGGTTTGTGGGTGCGTATGGAGACCCTGTTGCGCAAATGGGCTGACAAGCTCTCCTCAAGCGATACTATCTTCGTTTGCAAGGGTGCTACCATCGACAGCGAGGCGAACATCATCACGCGCATCAACGGCAAACTCATCGTGCCGAAGTATTTCTACATGGCTATCCTGCGCAAGAGTTCGTTCGGATATGCGGGCATGGCGTTTTGGAGCGACCAGACAAAATCATGGCGCATGAACGAGACGTTACGTTCACACGCCATTTCTATCAGCGAGCTTGAGAAGCGCACTGGCATCGACTTCTTCTGCAATCTGCCTGATGATGTGGAGGCGCAGGTCGAGAAGACGTTCAAACCGAGTGTCTGGTCAGGCTTATAATCTTTCTCTTCCCACAGATGTATTGTAGGAGGGTATGGCATCCTTGCCGTACCCACGCACCCACAGAGATAATCTCCCACAGAATTCACTCTGCTGAGATAATCTCCCACAGAATTCACTCTGCTGAGATAATCTCCCACAGAATTCACAGAACCCACAGAACTTTCTGCTGAGAAAAACTCCCACAGAATTCACAGAATACACTGGGCTTTCTGCTGAGAAAAACTCCCACAGAATTCGCGGAATACACAGAACTTTCTGCTGAGATAAACTCCCACAGATTTCACAGATTTACACAGATTTTTATAGCAAAAGGTTCTGTGTGTTCTGTGAATTCTGTGGGAGAATAACGCAATTAGCATCTGTGTAGATCTGTGAAATCTGTGGGAGTTTTTGCATCCTAACGTATAGTGTGAAATCAGTGGGAGTTTTCATATTTCTTTGCGCAGTTCGTAGCCCACAGCCCTGCGAAGGTGAACGCTCCGTTGATCATGAGCAGCTCGTAGCCGAAGCGATAGCCCCAGAGATGCTGAGCGGTGATGTCGAGAGCGTAGCAGAGTAGGGGTGAGGAGAGGCAGACGTATGGCACGAGGCGGTCGTTGACGGTGCGGCGCGTGAGCAGACCGAAGGCGAACAGACCCAGCAACGGACCGTAGGTATAGGAGCAGAGCACATAGATGGCGTCGATGACGCTCGTAGAGTTGAGCATGCGGAACAGCAGTATGAACGCTACGAACACCACGGCGATGCCCACATGTGCACGGCGGCGCAGACGCTCGTCTTCGGGACGCTCGCAGATGTCGACGCAGTAGCTCGTGGTGAGCGCCGTGAGCGCCGAGTCGGCACTGGAGAACGACGCCGCAACGATGCCGATGGTGAAGAACACCGTGACGACGGTGCCCAACGCTCCCGTAGCCGCGAACATCGGCAGTAGTTCGTCGCCAGCCGCAGGCAGCGGTGTGCCCTCCTTCTGCGCCAGCATCATAAGCAGCACGCCGAGCGCCATGAACAGCAGGTTGGCGGGCACGAAGGCGAAACCATACGTACACACATCCTTTTGAGCCTCGCGTAGCGATTTGCACGTGAGGTTTTTTTGCATCATGTCTTGGTCCAAGCCCGTCATCACGATGGCGATGAAGGCTCCGCTGAGCAGCTGCTTCCAGAAGTTCTGCGTCGACACCCAGTCGTCCCACACGAACATGCGGCTGTGCTCGTCGGCAGCCACCGCCTGCACGGCTTCGCCCACGCTCATGCCCAGCTGCTGCGTCACATTATATATAATAAGGAGCAGCGCGGCGAACATGCAGGTGGTCTGGAACGTGTCGGTCCACACCAGCGTCTTGATGCCGCCGCGGCGCGTGTATAGCCAGATGAGCAGCGTCATGCCCACGACGGTTATGGGGAACGGCACGCCCACGGCGTCGAACACGAAGCGCTGCAGAATGATGCAGACGACGTAGAAGCGCACCGCGGCGCCCGTCATCTTCGACGTGAGGAAGAACCATGCGCCGGTCTTGTACGACCGCTTGCCGAGCCTCTCCTTCAGATACGAGTAGATGGTCGTCAGGTTCAGCCGATAGTAGGCGGGCAGCAGCAGGAAGGCGATGGCGAAGTAGCCGAGGATGAAGCCGATGCAGGTCTGCACGTATGTCATATCGGTGCGCATCACCATGCCCGGCACGCTCACGAACGTGATGCCCGAGATGGATGCGCCCACCATTCCGAACGCCACCATGTACCACGGCGAGCGTCGGTTGGCGCGGAAGAAGGTTTCGTTGTTGTCGCCGCGTCGTGCGGTGAGGCGGCTGAAGAGCATGAGAGCCGCGAAGTAGGCGGCTACGGTGAGGAGGATTGTCATGTTTTGGGTTGATTTAAAACCAGTAGCGGAGGTCTCCGGCCTCCGCAGCACCAAGTCGAATACTATCAGACTGGTTGCTACGGAGGCCAAAGACCTCCGCTATTGAAATTTATAAAGATGTTTCATTTGGTGCTGCGGAGGCCGGAGACCTCCGCCACTTTTCTTTACAGGTTGTGCTCAGTGAGCCAGCGCTCAGCCTCGAGCGCAGCCTTGCAGCCTGAGCCTGCAGCCACGATAGCCTGGCGGTAGTTCGGGTCGGCGCAGTCGCCGGCAGCGAACACGCCCTCCACGTTAGTGCGCGGTGTTCCGTCGATGGTCTTGATGTAGCCAGTCTCGTCGCAGTCGACGAACGGGCGGAACACGTCGGTGTTCGGCTTATGACCGATAGCGAGGAAGAAGCCGTCGATAGCGATGTCGTAGCGCTCCTCGTCGGGCTCGCCCTTACGCTTCACGAGGTGAGCACCCTCTACGCCGTCCTCGCCGAAGAGTCCGAGAGTGTTGTGCTCGTAGAGAATCTCGATCTTCTCGTTGTCCTCCACGCGCTTGCGCATTACGTCAGACGCACGCAGGTAAGGCTTGCGCACAATCATGTACACCTTCTTGCAGAGACCAGCCAGATAGAGAGCCTCCTCGCACGCTGTGTCGCCGCCGCCCACTACGGCAACGGTGCGCTTGCGGTAGAAGAAGCCGTCGCATGTGGCACATGCGCTCACGCCCTGTCCGTTGTACTTCTTCTCGTCGTCGAGTCCGAGGTATTTGGCGCTTGCTCCGGTAGCGATGATCACGGTGTCTGCCTCAATCTCGGCGCCCGTGTCTGTGGTGAGCACGTAGGGCTTCTGCGAGAAGTCGACCTTTGCGATTGAACCCTCGCGCATGTCTACGCCGAAACGCAGAGCCTGCTGGCGCAAGTCCTGCATCATCTGGTTGCCGTCCACGCCCTCGGGGTAGCCGGGGAAGTTCTCTACGACGGTAGTCTGTGTGAGCTGACCGCCAGTCTGAATGCCGCAGTATTCTACCGGGCTGAGGTTGGCGCGTCCAGCGTATATTGCAGCAGTGTAGCCTGCCGGACCGCTGCCCACGATGAGGCAACGCACATGTTCTCTATTTTCCATTTCTATTGATTTGTTTTGTTGTTACAGGTTGTTGTGGTGAGGTGTTGTTATGTTGAGGTGTTGAGGTGTTGAGATATGTTGTGGTGAGATGTTGTTATGTTGTGGTGTTGAGATTTGTGGTGTTGTGGTGTTGTTATGTTGAGGTGTTGACATATCTCACCATTACACCATCTTTCATATCTCACCACCTCACCATCTCAACATAACAACTCCACACATCTCAACACCTCACCACCTTAAATAATCTCTTCAATCTGCTTTGCGATATTGTCAAGGCTCTCTGTCGGTTCGAATCGAGCCACTACCATTCCGCGCTTGTTGACGAGGAACTTTGTGAAGTTCCACTTTATGTCGGCTGTCTCCTTATAGTCGGGCGCATCCTTGGCGAGCATCTCCTCGAGCACCGGAGTGAGCTTGTGTGCAGGGTCGAAGCCTGCGAACGACTTCTGCTCCTTGAGGAACTTGAAGAGGTCGTCGGCGTCGTCGCCGTTCACCTTCACCTTCTTGAAGCGCGGGAACTCGGTGTTGTACGTGAGCTTGCAGAACTGGTGTATCGACTCGTCGGTGCCGGGGGCCTGTGCGCCGAACTGGTTGCACGGGAAGTCGAGCACCTCGAATCCCTGCGCATGATACTTCTCGTAGAGCTTCTCCAGCTCCTCGTACTGCGGTGTGAAGCCGCACTTTATGGCTGTGTTTACGATGAGCAGCACTTCGTTGGCATACTCCTTCAGCGACACGCTTTTACCCTTTCTGTCTTTCACCGAGAAATCATAAACAGTCTTCATCTTTCTTTTCTTTATTTGTTTAATGTGTTCTTTTGATATCCTTTTACCTATTGGGGGTGCTGTTTCTTTAGTTTTCGGGGTGTTGTTTCGTTGGTTTCGGGGTGTTGTTTCTTTGTTATCGGGGTGTTGTCTTAAACTTTCGAGGCTTAGACTTTAATTTTACAAAGGTAACGATTTTATTGCACATTCCTCAATATTTGTTCCCATTTTTTCAACTTCTTAACTCTGAGGCTTATAGACTACGCGTCGTGTTCCGTCCGCCGTCCGATCAGATTGCGTTCGCCGTCCGATCGGATTCCGTCCGCCGTCCGATGGAAAAGCCTAAAAAAAAAAGCTGGCGCTCCGCTGCCTCTTGCAGCGAAAGCACCAGCTTTCTATATTCTTATTGCTATGTAAGAAACTCTACTTCTTGTTCTCTCGGTAGTATTTCAGTCCGCCCTTCACGTTCTGTATGAGGGCTTTCGACGAGTAGGTGGCACCGCTCACGCCGTCCACCTTCATCTGCTCCGCCTCGTCGACACTCCTGCCCACGAACTTCTTCAGCAGCGTCTCCGCTTGTGCGAACACCGAGGGCGTATCCTGGTTGGGCAACGCCACTATCTTCTGCACCTTGCCGTTGCGGATGTATATCTTCACCGGCGTCTTGCCCCGGAAACCGCGCGCCTTCACTATCGACGTGGTGTTGACTACGGCGGCGCCCTTCTCGTATTTTATGGCGTTCTTGCTGACGCAGAAGCTCATAAGGAGGAATGAGCAGAGAGCGATGATAAAGGTTCTTTGCTTCATAATATGTTAGTTATTTCTTGTCGTACGCGTGCAGCGGATAGTCGGTGGTGTAGTGCAGTCCGCGACACTCCTTGCGCTCGATAGCCTGTCGTGTGATGAGGTAGCCAACGTTAATCATATTGCGCAGCTCGCAGATGTCGCGGCTCGCCTTTACGCGCTTGAAGAGCTCCTCGGTCTCCTCGTAGAGCAAGTCGAGGCGGTCCCACGCACGCTTCAGGCGCAGGTCGGAGCGCACGATGCCCACGTAGTTGGACATTATCTCGCCCACCTCCTTCACGCTCTGCGTGATGAGCACCTTCTCCTCGTTGGTCATTGTGCCCTCGTCGTTCCACTCCGGCACCTTCTCGTTGAAGTCGTACTCGTCTACGTGCTCCAGCGAGTGCTTTGCGGCAGCGTCGGCGTACACCACAGCCTCGATGAGCGAGTTGCTCGCCAGGCGGTTGCCACCGTGCAGACCCGTGCAAGAGCACTCGCCGATGGCGTACAGACGCTCTATCGACGACTGTCCGTTGAGATCAACCTTTATGCCGCCGCACATGTAGTGGGCAGCCGGGCGAACGGGGATATAGTCGGTGGTGATGTCGATGCCTATAGATTTGCACTTGAGGTAGATGTTCGGGAAGTGCTTCTTTGTCTCAGCCGGGTCTTTATGCGTAACGTCGAGGCAAACGTGGTCGATGCCGTGTATCTTCATCTCCTTGTCGATGGCACGCGCCACGATGTCGCGCGGAGCTAAAGAGAGGCGCTCATCGTACTTCTCCATGAACGACTCGCCGTTCGGCAGGCGCAGTATGCCGCCGTAGCCACGCATCGCCTCAGTGATGAGGAACGCAGGGTGAGTCTCGCCCGGGTGGTAGAGCGCCGTCGGGTGGAACTGCACGAACTCCATGTCCTTCACCGTGCCCTTAGCACGATATACCATCGCCTCGCCGTCGCCCGTAGCTATGATGGGGTTGGTTGTGGTCTGGTATACGGCGCCACAGCCACCCGTACACATCAGCGTCACCTTGCTAAGATATGTGTCCACCTTCTGCGTCTCGGGGTTGAGCACGTACGCACCGTAGCAATTAATATAAGGTGTGCGGCGTGTGACGCGCGCGCCGAGGTGGTGCTGCGTGATTATCTCCACGGCGAAGTGGTTCTCCTTCACGTCGATGTCGGGGCACGCACGCACAGCCGCCATAAGGCCGCGCTGTATCTCGGCGCCCGTGTCGTCGGCGTGGTGCAGGATGCGGAACTCGGAGTGTCCGCCCTCGCGATGCAGGTCGAACTCGCCGTTCTCCTTGCGGTCGAAGTTGACGCCCCACTTCACGAGCTCGGCAATCTGCTCCGGCGCATTGCGCACCACTTGCTCTACGGCACGACGGTCGCTGATGAAGTCGCCCGCTATCATCGTGTCTTCTATATGCTTGTCGAAATTGTCGACTGCAAGATTAGTCACTGAGGCAACGCCTCCCTGGGCAAACGAAGTGTTTGCCTCGTCAAGCGAAGTCTTGCAAATCATGCACACCTTTCCCTTGTGTGCGCGAGCTACCTTCAAAGCGTAGCTCATGCCGGCAACTCCGGCACCAATAATCAGAAAGTCGTATTTAAAAACCATCTTTTCGGTATTTATTCTTAGACGTTGCAAATTTAGATAAAAAAAAGAAGACACCGCAAGTTTGTCTACCTTTTTTTGCACGGAAGAAAAAAAACGACATTAATTTTTGCTCATATTAATAAAATGTATAACTTTGCAACCACCTATTCGAACACATTGTTTCTGTAATCAGACACATATTGTCGGTATGTTGTAACCTTTTTTATTATTTCAAGCAAGTTATAACCTTTAATTTTTTAGCAATATGAAGAAAATCAAATCAGCAATGCTCATCCTGATGGTAGCCATCGGCTTCGCATCATTCGTATCATGTGGTAACAACAAGAACGCACAGCCCAACGACGCAAAGGCAGTAGCCGAGGCGCTCGAGGACAAGGAAGTAGAGGAGATGTCGTCGCTCATCAACTCCGTTTCGCTCTGCCTCGATTCTATCCAGGTGCAGGAGAACATGATCTTCAACAATCCTGAAGGCACAACAGACAAGCAACACATGCTCGCACAGCTGCGCGCATTCAAGGACCTGCTCGCACGCAAGCAGCAGCAGATAGCCGACCTCACAGCAAAGAGCGAGGCACAGAACAAGAAGTCGAAGAAGACCATCGCCGACCTCAACAAGATGGTAGACTATCTCAACGCACAGCTCGCCGAGAAGAGCGCAAGAATAGAAGAACTCGAGAAACTCGTAGAGACAAAGGACGTGAAGATAAACGAGCTGAGCCTCAACCTCAGCACCGTGACAACCGAGAAGGAAGGCCTCAAGGAGCAGAACGCACAGCAGGACAAGGAACTCAACACACGCTACTATGTAGCTGCTTCGAAGAAGGAACTCAGCGAGAAGGGCCTGCTTAAGGGTGGTTTCCTCAAGAAGAAGAAGGTAAACAACGCTGCTCTCGACAAGGGCCTCTTCAAGAGCGTAGACATGCGCCACTTCAAGACTCTGAAGCTCGACTCGAAGAAGGCGAAGGTGGTTTCGGGCAACCCTGAGGGCAGCTACACCATCGAGAAGAACGCCGACGGCACATCTACACTCACCATCGTAGACCCAGCCAAGTTCTGGAACGCATCTCCGTACCTCGTTATCCAGCTGTAAAGCAACGATACGTTTGTAATTGATATAAAAGAAAAGCAGTTTTACGATTTGTCGATAAGGCTGCTTTTCTTTGTGTGTAGCTTGTGACTTTAAACCTAGTATGCAGTATGTCTTTTTGGAGTAAATTCATTGAAACGATAGGTGGCGAAAACTATTCACGGGAAGAAGTGTCGAACGACGCCTCTCGCTATGCCTTTGTTGATGTGGAAGTGGGGTTGAAGGATAAGCGCATCCACGACATCGGAATATTGCGATGGGACGGAGCAAAGTATCATTCGGCTGACAAAAGGGCTGCTATATCTTTCCTTGAGGATGTCGATTTCGTATGTGGTCACAACGTCATACATCATGATATGAAATATCTGTTGGGCGATGAAGTCCAGCGCTGGCAGCTTGTCGACACGCTCTACGTGTCGCCTCTGCTCTTCCCCGAACGTCCTTACCATCATCTGCTGAAGGACGACAAACTTATGAACGAGCAGATGAACAATCCGGTAAACGATTGTGAGAAAGCCTGCGACCTGCTCATGGATGAAATTGCGAAATGGAAGGCGTTGCCCGATGCGCATAGGTTCATATACGCCACATTGCTGCGTGACGTACCGGAGTTTGCGGGCTTTCTCGCCATGGTTGATGCCGAAGTGTGTGACGAAACCACGCTTGTAGAACACATCCATACGGCTTATGACGGACGCATATGCCGGCATGCCGACCTTGCCGCAATTATAGAACAGCAACCCGTAGAGCTGGCTTTCGCTCTTGCTCTCATCAGCACAACCGAGCGTAACTCCATTACGCCGCCTTGGGTGCTGCACAACTATCCTAATGTGGAGAACGTTGTGCATCGTCTCAGACACACACGCTGCGCCGAAGGATGCAACTACTGCCGGAAATACCTTGATGCGCACTACAATCTGAAATATTTCTTCGGCTACGACCAGTTCCGTACATACGAAGGCGAACCGCTTCAGGAGAATGCCGTGAAAGCAGCCGTAGACAGCAAGTCGCTGCTTGCCATATTCCCCACTGGAGGCGGCAAGTCGCTCACGTTCCAGTTGCCGGCTCTGATGGAGGCACGCTCGGTTCACGGCATAACGGTGGTCATATCGCCTCTGCAATCGCTGATGAAAGACCAGGTGGACAATCTCGCCGAACGAGGCATCACCGACGCTGTTACCATCAACGGACTGCTCGACCCCATCAGTCGTTCGTTGGCTATAGAACGTGTGCAGAGCGGCGACGCCTCGCTGCTATATATAGCCCCCGAAATGCTTCGCTCGAAGACTATAGAGAAGATACTCATGGCACGCCATGTGGTGCGCTTCGTTGTTGATGAGGCACATTGCTTCTCGTCTTGGGGGCAGGACTTCCGAGTAGACTATCTGTATATCGGCAAGTTTATCAGCGAGTATCAGAAGCGCAAGCAGCTACAGCGTCCGATACCAGTTTCGTGCTTCACGGCTACAGCAAAGCAGAAGGTGGTGCAGGACATTTGCGACTACTTCAAGCAGACACTCAATCTCGACCTGCAGCTGTTCGCTTCCTCCGCATCGCGCACCAATCTGCGCTATTCGGTGATTCATGCAGAAACCGACGAGGACAAATACATGAAGCTACGCTCGCTGATAGCCGAGTCCGATTGTCCCACAATAGTATATGTATCGCGCACGAAGCGCACGAAGATGTTGGCAGAGAAACTCACACGCGACGGCTACAAGGCTCTGCCCTTCAACGGACGCATGGATTCTGACGAGAAGATAGCCAATCAAGAGGCGTTCATGAGCGATAATGTGCGCATTATCGTTGCTACTTCCGCCTTTGGAATGGGTGTAGACAAGAGCGATGTCGGACTGGTGGTGCATTACGATATATCCGACTCGCTCGAAAACTATGTGCAGGAGGCTGGACGTGCAGGGCGCAATCCGCATCTTCAAGCCAAATGTTTCGTGCTCTATAACGACAACGATCTCGACAAACATTTCATTCTGCTCAACCAAACAAAGTTGAGCATCAGCGAGATACAGCAGGTGTGGAAGGCCGTGAAAGATATGACCCGACAGCGCATGCAGACCTGCTGCTCGGCGCTCGAGATAGCACGCAAGGCGGGTTGGGACGACTCCGTAACCGACATTGAGACACGTGTGCGTACAGCCATCGCCGCACTCGAACAAGCAGGCTATCTGGAGCGCGGCAACAATGTGCCGCATGTCTATGCCACAGGCATCACCGTGAAGAGTATGGATGAAGCACGCAAGCGCATCACCTCGTCGCTGCTCTTTCACAACGAAGAAGTGGAGAAAGCCGTGCGCATCATCAAGTCGCTTATCTCGCAGAAGCATATCGCAAAGGCACAGGATGCTGAGGCTGAATCGCGTGTCGACTATCTTGCAGACATTCTCGGTCTGACCAAGTCGGAAGTGGTGTCGGCTGTAGAACGTATGCGTCAGGAGGGAATACTTGCTGACACAAAGGATGTTTCGGCTTACTTGAATGATACTGGCGAGTCGGAGAACCGCTCAAGACTGCTGCTCAGACGCTTCACCCGACTGGAGCGTTACATACTTGACCATATCACAGACGACGCATTGCGCATCTCGTGCAAGCAACTCAACGATGACGCTCAGAAAAACGGAATCACTACAGCTACGGAGAAGGATATACGTACACTTCTCTATTTCCTTACTGTTAAAGGATATACACGAAAGAAGGAGGATGCTGCACATAATATTGAACTGACTCGACAGGCAGACATGCAGTCGACAATCAAGCGCTTTGAAAAGCGCCTGAATATATGCACCTTTGCCGTAGAATGGCTGTATCGTCAGGCACAGAACACTACGCTTGAGGAGTCGAAGAAAAATGGCGTGCAATTCTCTGTTGTAGAGTTGTTGAACGACTTGAAGGCTCAAGGACAGACTTTCTTTGAATCGCTTGACGACCTGCAGCTTGAAGATGTTGAGGAGTCGTTGCTCTATCTCTCAAAGATTGGCGCTTTGAAGCTTGAAGGCGGCTTCCTTGTGCTTTACAACGCCATGAACATCCGTCGTTTGAAGGACAACAAACTGCGTTACAAGCAGGAAGATTATCGAATGCTCAACGAGTTCTACCGACAGAAGATACAGCAGGTGCATATCGTAGGCGAGTATGCCAACCTTATGGTGCGCGACTATGATGCGGCGTTGCAATATGTACGCGATTATTTCCAGATGGATTACAAAGCCTTTGTGCAGAAATATTTCAAGGGCGAACGTGTAGAGCAGATAAAGCGCAATATAACAAGCAAGAAGTATGAACAGCTTTTCAATCAGCTCTCTAAAAAGCAGATGCAGATAATCTCCGACAAGGAATCGCGTGTCATTGTAGTGGCTGCAGGTCCGGGAAGTGGCAAGACACGTGTTCTGGTTCATAAGCTGGCATCGTTACTTTTACTTGAAGACGTGAAGCACGAGCAACTGCTCATGCTTACCTTCTCGCGTGCAGCAGCAACCGAGTTCAAGCAACGCCTTATGGGACTTATAGGCAACGCTGCCCACTTCGTAGAAATAAAGACCTTCCATTCGTATGCGTTCGACTTGCTCGGTAGAATAGGCAACCTGGAGGATGCAAAGGATGTGGTGGGACGCGCTGCAAGGATGATTAGCGAGGGCGAAGTGGAGCCTAACCGCATCGGCAAGACGGTTCTTGTCGTTGATGAGGCGCAGGATATGAGTTCGGAGGAATTTGCATTGGTGCGTGCGCTCATGTCTGTAAATGAGGAGATGCGTGTGATAGCTGTAGGAGATGACGACCAGAATATCTATGAGTTTCGCGGTTCCGATTCCAACTATATGCGCCAGTTGCTTGCTGACGATAAAAGCACATTTGTAGAGATGACCGAGAACTATCGCAGTACGCAGCATGTAGTGGCGTTTGCAAATGCTTTCGTCAAAGGCATACACAATCGTATGAAGCAGACTCCTATTCTGTCTATGAGCAAGGACGAAGGTACGGTCGTCGTTACGCATCATGCCTCTCACATTATGTTTCAGCGCGTTGTGTCCGACTTGTTGAGGCAGCGCAATAGCGGAACGATTAGTGTGCTGACCCACACTAATGAGGAGGCTGTAATTCTTGTGGCACTTCTTCGCAAGCATGGATTGAGAAGCAAACTTATCCAAAGTATGGACGGATTCCGTTTTTGGAACATGGCTGAAGTACGCCTTTTTCTTAAATACATTGAGCGCGACACCCATACGCCGATTGTTACTGACGAAGTGTGGAATGAGGCGAAGCGGAAGACTTTTCAGGCCTATGCCACATCGTCAAGTCTACCTTACTTGAAGCGTTGCATAGAGCTCTTCGAGAAAATCAACAAGGCAAAGTATCTTACCGACTTCAAGGAGTTGGTGTTCGAGTCTACAACTGAGGATTTCTGCGACACGTCCGATGCAGATGTAGTGGTGTCAACCATTCACAAGTCTAAAGGATGTGAGTTTGACGATGTATATATGCTCGTCAGTCAGCCGCAGCACGTCACCGACTCTGAGATGCGCAGCTATTATGTTGGTATGACACGTGCTCGTAAACGTCTGTTTATATATACCAACAGTACGTTATTCGACCGTCTTCCTGCCGATATCCATCAAGTAGACCAAACACCATATGTTTTTCCCGACGAAGTGATGCTACAGCTCTCGCATAAGGATATGAATCTCGGTTTCTTCAAGTCTCGTAAAAAGGAGATCCTTTCTTTACGTTCTGGCGAGAAGCTATGTTTTGCGAACAATCTGCTTTATGTTCCCAACAACCAGCAGCCTGTTGCGCAATTGTCGCAGAAGATGCAGGCTGAACTGGCACAATGGGCATCAAAAGGATACCTCGTGTCCTCAGCTACAATACGCTTCATCGTTGCATGGAAACCAAAAGATGCACCTAAGGACGAGAAGGAGTATGCGGTGTTGTTGCTCGATTTGGAATTGAAGAAAACTACTAATACTCAAAAATAACTATTATGCAGTCTACACTTAAAAAATACTTCGGATATAATCAGTTCCGCCCATTGCAGGAGGATATAATACGACATATACTAAGCAAGAAGGATTGCCTCGTATTGATGCCAACGGGTGGAGGCAAAAGTATATGTTATCAGATTCCTGCATTGATGATGGAAGGGACTGCTGTTGTGGTTTCGCCGCTTATCTCGCTCATGAAAGACCAGGTAGAAGGCTTGCGTGCAAACGGCATTAAAGCAGCTGCTTTGAACAGCAATGCTTCGGATTTGGAAAATCGTGAAATAGCAGAGCGTGCTTATCAAGGTGAATACAAACTGCTTTATGTTTCGCCGGAGCGTTTGCTTTCCGAACTTGAGCATGGCGTATTGCGCCAGTCTACTGGTGAGAATCCTTCAGGAAAACTCAAAGTAAGTATGTTTGCTATAGACGAAGCGCATTGTATATCACAATGGGGGCACGACTTTCGCCCTGAATATACCCAACTAGGCAGAATAAAGGAATTGTTTCCAGGGGTGCCTGTTGCGGCGTTTACTGCTACAGCAGACAAGATAACAAAGGAAGATATCGTTCAACAGTTACGTCTGACTAAAGATGAGAAAGGAGAATCAAAGGTGTTTGTTTCTTCATTCGATCGCCCAAATCTTTCGCTTGATGTGCGTAGGGGATATTCTGCCAGCGATAAGTTGCGTTTCCTTTTGGCGCTAATTGCTCGTCACAAGAACGAAAGTGGCATCATTTACTGTTTAAGTAGAAAGACTACAGAGAGCGTGGCGGAGAAACTCAAAGAAAAAGGTGTGCGTGCAAAGGCATATCATGCAGGATTGTCGCCTTTTGAGCGAGACAGTGTTCAGGAGGCTTTCATTAATGATGAGATTGATGTCGTTTGTGCTACAATAGCTTTTGGTATGGGGATAGACAAAAGTAATGTGCGTTTTGTTGTGCATTATAACATGCCTAAAAGTATCGAGAATTATTATCAGGAGATAGGACGTGGAGGTAGAGACGGACTGCCTTGCGAAACCATTCTGTTCTATCAAGTGGGTGATATTATCACGCTTCGCAGATTTGCTAAGGACAGTGGTCAGCAAGATATAAACAATGAAAAACTTGATCGTATGCAGGAGTATGCCGAGAGTCAGATATGTCGCCGTCGAATTTTGCTTAATTATTTCGGCGAAACGATGGATCATGATTGTGACAACTGTGATGTTTGCAAGAATCCTCCGCAGCGTTTCGACGGTACGATATTGGTACAGAAAGCTCTTTCCGCCATTTTGCGTACTCAGCAGCAGATAGGTTTTCGATTGTTGATTGATATTCTGCGTGGAACTGCTAATTATGAGATTTGTCAAAGAGGATACCAGCAAATCAAAACATATGGATGTGGTAAGGATGTTGCGTTTAAAGACTGGCAGGACTATCTCTTGCAGATGCTTCATATGGGGTATATAGAATTGGACTATAAGGACAATTCGCATTTAAAGGTTACATCTTTGGGTGAGGACGTTCTGTATGGACGCAAGTCGGCTTTGTTGGCAGTTATAGTTCGTGAGGATTTCACGGCGAAAGGTCGGAAGCAGAAACAGCGACAGCAATCGGAAGCAACCAACATGCAGGACAACTTAGTAGAAGATGTGTCTTTGTTTGAGAAGCTCCGTGTGCTCCGTGCTCAGTTGGCTAATGAGGCAGGTGTTCCGCCTTATGTCATATTTGGAGATAGCACCTTGCACATGCTTGCTTCCATTCAGCCGGAAACACGTATTGCTTTTGGTAATATATCTGGTGTTGGAATACATAAACAGGAAACTCTTGGCACTGTATTTATAAAGACAATACGCCAATACAAGGGGCTTTCTATAGATGAGGCTGAAAGTTGGAATAGTTTGGAACCGTTATTAGAAAAAGAAACAGGAGAATCAACCACACCTAAAAAGACTCCAAAGATTCCTAAAGACTTCATCACTTTGAATGGTACAAAATATCATATCGGAGTGGAATTGATGAAGTGTATGAAATGGCGTAAATCTATTGACCTTTTGAGTAAGGATGTTTATTATAATCTTTGGAAAGAAAGTAGATATCCTATGTCGCGTTATGTAGATGAAGGTGTGAATGCTCGCGATGCTGTTGTAAAGCGTTTCGCAGAAATCATCGTAGAAGTATATAAGGTTACGGTGTCGCCTGATTTAAAATGGATCGATATACCGGTGCGAATAGAGTATGATGAGAGTGGAAGCCCAGTACATTCATTGCAGTGTAATTCTTTTGAAGAAGCTCTTGGTAAGTTGAAGAATTTTGTAGAACAGAATGGGCACTGGCCTTTTTCTGCATCTGGTGAGTACGAATGTTCTCTGCGCAGATGGCAACATGAAATATCTCATGACATAATTCCTATTACCCACAGTCAGCATCAAGCATACGAAGAACTGATGACTGCCTTTGCTGATAAGCCTAAAACCCGTTATCAGTTTGAGAAAAAAACTAATAGTGAATATGAGGGTGTATTAAAACTCAATTAATGCGAAAAATCTACCATATCTCCCAGTGGGCGTGTAACGCGTTGTTGGGTAGTAAGTTAAAGGCTGGTAGATGGCGTTTTATCTACCAGCCATCTACCAGCCATCTACCATAGGGGAAGCTCGCATTAATTGGGTTTAATACACCCTCATATTTTTGTAGAAAAAAATCATTATTTCTTTCCCTTTGTTGCCACTACGAAGTAGCCGATGAGGCAGCAGTAGGCTGCGAGCGAAGCCACTTCAGAGAGCGGGTTGGCAAACCATGCCTCCTTGAAAGCGTCTGATGCGATGTGAACGTCGCAGAAGCGGAGGAGGGCAGAGAGAACACCCATGAGAGCGCCACCTGCGATGAAGCCGCTGGCGAGCAGTGTGCCCTTCTCGCCGCGCTCACGGTTCACTTCTTCGTTCTTTGAACGTGAGGTGACGTACCAGTTGACGATGCCGCCAACGAGGAGCGGAGTGTTCAGCTCCAATGGGATGAACATGCCGAGCGCGAAGGCGATAGCCGGAATGTTGAAGTAGGTGAGCACTACGGCGATGACAGCGCCGATAGCGTACAGTGCCCACGGAGCACCTACGCCGTTCATGAGCGGGTCGATCACAGCCGCCATCGCGTTAGCCTGAGGAGCAGCGAGCTGTCCGCTTGCGAAGCCGTAAGTCTGGTTGAGCAGAATCATAACGCCGCCCACGGTAGCAGCCGACACGAGTGTGCCGAGGAATTTCCAAGTCTCCTGCTTCTTCGGCGTTGTGCCGAGCCAGTAGCCAATCTTGAGGTCGGTGATGAAGCCGCCTGCCATAGAGAGTGCGGTGCAGACTACGCCGCCCATGATGAGTGCGGCAACCATACCGCCAGTGCCCTTCAGTCCGACAGCCACAAGCACTACCGATGCAAGGATAAGTGTCATGAGCGTCATGCCCGATACGGGGTTGGAGCCTACGATGGCGATAGCGTTGCCGGCTACGGTGGTGAAGAGGAACGCTATCACGGTGACGAGCAGAATGCCTACGACAGCGAAGAGCAGGTTGCCCTCCATCACGCCGAACCAGAAGAAGATGAAGGTGATGAGGAGCGTAGCGATAGAGGCGATGGCGATGAACTTGAACGGCAGGTCGCGCTGTGTGCGTACGGTGTCGGCAGACGCCTGTGCGCCGCCCTTCATCTCGTTTGCGGCGAGCGACACGGCGCCCTTGATGATGCCCCACGACTTGATGATGCCGATGATGCCAGCCATGGCGATGCCGCCGATGCCGATGCTCTTGCCGTAGTATTTGAAGATCTGCTCTGGTGACATAGCACCGACGGTCTGCGTAATCTCGGGGTTCCAGATGTTGAGCACCTGGTCGTGGAAGAGCATGGACATGCCAGGCACGATGAGCCACCATACGGCGAACGAGCCAAGGCAGATGATGAAGGCGTACTTCAAGCCGATGATGTAGCCCAAGCCCAGCACGGCAGCGCCGGTATTCACCTTGAACACGAGCTTAGCCTTGTCGGCAGCCACGGCGCCCCATTCTACGACGCGCGATGTGAAGCACTCGTTCCACCAGTAGACGGTAGCCACGATGAAGTCGTACAGACCGCCGATGAGGCCGGCGATGAGCAGCGGCTTAGCTTGCGAGCCGCCCTTGGCTCCGCTCACGAGCACCTGCGTGGTGGCTGTGGCTTCGGGGAAAGGATACTTGCCGTGCATGTCCTTCACGAAGTATTTGCGGAACGGAATCATGAACAGTATGCCGAGGATGCCGCCGAGCAGCGACGACATGAACACCTTGACAAACGAGACGCTCATCTCCGGATACTTTGCCTGCAGGATGTAGATGGCGGGCAGCGTGAAGATGGCTCCGGCTACGATGGTGCCCGAGCAGGCACCGATGCTCTGGATGATTACGTTCTCGCCCAGCGGGTTCTTGCGCTTGGCGAGTGTAGATGCGCCTACGGCGATGATGGCGATAGGGATGGCTGCCTCGAACACCTGGCCCACCTTCAGTCCGAGATAGGCTGCTGCGGCTGAGAAGAGCATCGCCATGATGATGCCCCAGGTCACCGACCATAGGTTTACTTCGGGATAACTCCTGCCCGGTTCCATCACGGGCTTGTACTCTTCGCCTGGCTTCAACTCGGTGAAGGCGTTGTCGGGCAACTGAATCTGGTCTTTTTCGTTGTTTTCCATATTGTTGAGTTTTAAGTTATGTTGTCATGTTGAGGTGTTGAGGTGTTGAGATGGTGAGGTGTTGTTATGTTGAGATGTTGAGATTTGATATATATTAACCCTACAAAGTTAGTTTAAAATTGGTGAAAAACACATCGCCATGTACATAATTATTTGAAAAACACTGAAAAATGAAAATTAAATCAGTAAATTTGCAACCGATTTAAATCTAAATTGCATTTTTATTTTATTACATCCAAATCTTATATGAGAAAGACTTTACTATCGTTGTGCATAGCTATGGCTTCGCTCTCTGTGTTTGCTGCTCCGGCAAGAAAGGGTTCGACGGTCATCAAGCTGGTCAATGGAACCGAACTGAAGGCTTCGCTTCAGGGCGACGAGTTCCTGCACTATTATCTCGCCGAGGACGGCAAGTGCTACAAACAGAACGCCGACGGGCTTTATGAACTTATGGACGTGCCTGCGGCTCGCGAGAATGCGCGCATGAAGCGTGCTCAGATTAACAAGAACATGGGCGTAAAGCGTCAGCGCATGATGAAGGCTGACGAGAAGAAGGGCTACTTCGGACAGAAGAAAGGTCTTATCATGCTCGTGCAGTTCCCCGACCGCTCGTTCCAAAGCGCACACGACAAGAATTTCTACGAGAATTTCGCTAATAAAGAGAACTATACCGATGGCTCTTTCAAGGGCTCCGTACGCGACTACTACCACGCACAGAGCGGCGGACAGTTTGAACTTACGTTCGACGTTATCGGTCCGCTCACAGCTCCGAAGGAGTCGACATATTACGGCGAGAACTATCCTGGCGGCGGCTCAGACAAGCACGTCGGCGAGCTTGTTGCATGGGCGCTCGAGCAGTGCAAGGGCAAGGTAAACTTCACCGAGTACGACTGGGACAAGGACGGATATGTCGACCAGGTGTTCCTTCTCTACGCAGGTCGCGGTGAGAACTACGAGGGCGCAGCCTCTACCAACATCTGGCCCCACATGTTCTACCTCCAGCACAGCGACTACGGCAAGGTGTTCGATACCGGTCAGGGCGTATACGTGAACACTTACGCCTGCAGCTGCGAGCTTAACCCCGACAAGGGCTGCGACGGTATAGGCACAGTATGCCATGAGTTCTCTCACTGTCTCGGCTTTGCCGACATGTACGACACCACCTACTCTGGCGGCTACGGCATGGACGACTGGGATCTGCTCCACTCCGGCTGCTACAACGGCAACGGCTTCTGCCCGGCTGGCTTCACAGGCTACGAGAAGTGGGTGGCAGGCTGGATAGAGCCTATCGAGCTTACGAAGGACAAGATTGTGTCTGCCATGAAACCGCTCAGCGAGGGTGGCGAGACATACATTATGTATAACGAGAACTATCGCGACGAGTATTATATTATCGACAACCGTCAGAAGACAAAGTGGGACGCATCGCTGCCGGGTCAGGGTTTGCTCGTAACACACGTAGATTATCTGAAGTCGGCTTGGGACAACAACAACGTGAACGACGACCCTACCCACCAGCGCATGACGGTGGTTCACGCAGACAACTTCATGACATACCGCAACGCGTCTTACGACACATATCCGTTCACAGAGAACGGTGTTGTGAAGAACGACAGTCTTACCGACACTTCGAAGCCTGCCGCTACGCTCTTCAACGCCAACATCGACGGATCGAAGCTCATGGGCAAGGCGCTGCTCGACATCAGGCAGAACGACGACAAGACCGTAGCTTTCCGTTTCCGCGGTCTGCCGGGCATGAACATCGACATCACTCCGGGTGCCGAACTCTTCTACGAGAGCTTCGACAGCAACACTGGCAAGGGCGGCAACGACGGCGTTTGGACAGCTACTTCCACCAGCGCATTGAAGACCGATGTTTCGGGTTGGGTTTACAACAAGGGCTATGCCGCCAACAAGTGCGCACGCTTCGGCTCAAAGGCTGTGCCGGGTGAGGCTTCTACTCCGACGTTCAACGTGCCGTGCAAGGTGCGCCTCACCTTCAAGGCGGCTCCGTATAAGGGCGACGACAACACCGTTGACGTTTACTTCGGCAACACGATGCTCGAGCGCTTCTTCATGGAGGAGGGCAAGTGGAACGACTTCAGCGTAGAGTTTGAGGGCAACGGCTACGACCGCATCTACTTCAACGGCGGACAGCGCTTCTTCCTCGACGAGGTGAAGGTGTGCGTGGCTGGCGAGACAGGCATCGAGGACGTGAATGTAGACGTGCGGACAAACGACGGACGCATCTACACCGTAGACGGACGCTACGTAGGCAACAGCTTCAACGCTCTCGGCAGAGGCATCTACATCCAGAACGGCAAGAAATACGTTAAGTAACTGTATGTGCGAAGCGACGCACAGCAAGTGAAACATCATTATACGTAAAAACAATTAAGGGGATATGGCAAAACGCCATATCCCCTTTTCTTTATATTATCAATCAAATGTGAAGTGTCACCAATCAATGTGAAGTGTCATCAATCAATGTGAAGTGTCACCAATCAAATGTGAAGTGTCATCAATCAAATGTGCAGATACTGTTTTACGTAGTCAGCAACAGCTTCCTTCAGTCCCTTTGCATCTATAATCTCCACGTATTGGGCGTGGCTCAGATAGAACACCATGAGCGGATAGAGGTTGTAGGTGAAAGTCTCCAACATCCACGTATCGCTGCCGTCTTGTCTGATGTAGCGTGATATTCCTGGATAATACTCCTTAAGAGCAGTCATAGCCTGCAGTTTCAGGCGGAGTCTGACGTCAATCTTCTTCTCGCCCGACATGTGGAACGGGTCGATGCTCAGTAGCTTGTGCTTCTCCTTGAACTTCCACGGTTCGTCGGTCATCACTATCTTTTCGGCGCGCGAGATGCGGAATATCTTCACCTTGTCCTGTTCAGCTTCGTAGCAATGAACATACTCGTTGTCGTCGATATGGAACGGTTCTACGATGCGGTTCTTGATAGTGCCGCTGTTTATCGACTTGTATCCCACAAACCGCACTCTGCGCTTCTTCTGTATAGCGTCCTTCAGAATGATTATCTTGTCGTCGCTCTTGCGCAGAGCCTCCTGTCGGCGTCGGCGTATGTCCTCGATTGTCGACTCGTCTGTTATCTGCGCCGACGAGTTGTTCTTTCTGAGGTATGTCGTGCCGTCTTTCAGGTAGACCACGTCGTACGGATACGGCTCCACGACGATGCTCACCACGTTGTGCTCGTTGATAGGTTTCAGCGTCACGTATTTCCAGTACGTTTCGCCGAACCACTCCTCGCCCTGTCGGTTGATTTGTATCATATAGGCATCGAGAGTGGGGCTCATCCCGAATTTACGTGCAAGTGTGTCGAGGTCGTTCTTCAAGCCGACAGGTATGCCCTTGTCGTCGACGCCCAGATAGAGCACGCCGCCGCGATTGTTCATCATGGCGCAGATGCCGCGGAAGATGTTGTACGACTGCAGCTGCACCTTGGCGTTGGTAGGCGCTTCGAAGAACGAAGTCTTGAACTCCTTCATGTCGTCTTCCTCGCCGAAGATGCCCTCCAGCTCGTTAGAGAGTTCGAGCGTAGAGTCGCCGTCGGTCACAACCGACAGCTGGTTGAGTATCTGTTTCTTTATGCCTCTGAGCGTCTTGTTCTCCAGAATGCCGCACAGGCGGTTGTACGACTGCACGAGCGAGGCTGTCTTGCTCAGCGTCTCGTTTTCGCTATCGATGTACGGGTCGAGAATGTCGCTTGTGGCGTCGTATCCCTTCGCGAAGCACGAGAGAATCTTCAGAATGTCGGCACCGTTTGTCACGGTCTCCTCGTCCTTCAGGTCTTCGGGCGTGTCGATGACGGCGATGGTGTTCCACTCGTCGCTGTCAGCCTTGGCGAAGAGTATGAGCGTCTTGATATACTTGGCTATGTAATTGCAGTATTTCTCGTCCTTCTCGCTCTCAATCAGTGTGCACAGTATGCGTATTACGCTGAGTATGCGGTAGCGCAGCATAGGGTTAGTTTCATGACTCTGCAATACGTTCAGCGTGTTGAGGTATTCCTTTACGAACTCCGGCTGAATCGCCTCCAGCTCCTCCTCCTTTTCGGTTATAGATATATGAGAGAGCGAGTCGATGAAGCGTCTGAGCATTCTCGGGCACACGTCGTCTCTCGAGATGTCTCGTTTCTCTACCTGATAGTCAACGATGTTACCATAAAGACAGCCTTTGAATTCGCCGTAAGTGTTGCATTTCTCAATCTCAATGTATGCACTACGGTCGTTGTCGTCAAGTTTTTCATCCTCCTCTTCGGTCAGGTTGAGATAGACCATGAAGCCCTCGTCGGTCCAGAACTCGCGCAGCTTCAGAACGCCGCTCACCGCTTTGTGGTTATGAGCGTCGAAGCAATCGCCGGGCTGTGCGTTGTCTTCTATATATTCAACAAACAGGTCAGTAAGGCTGAACGTGCTGTTCGCCGGGTTGACATTTGCGTTGAATCGGTCGCCAACATTCAGCACCTTCGCCCACACCTCGGGGCGGTATATCTTAGAGAAAATCTTCAGATTCTGCTCGAACACCAGCTGACCCTCAATCTGAGCATAGCTCGGGTCGATGGTCTTCACCGCAATGCGCAGCGGTGTCACCTCCGTCACCTCTACAGGCACGAGTTCGCCCTCGGTATAATTCAGAAGTCGCTTTGCGCTGACCTCCTTCTTGCAGCCTTTCATAGCCTGCAGAATGTCGTCTACGAACTCCTCTATAGCCTCCACGTCGTCTTTCTTCGACTCCTTCAGCTGCAGGTCTTGCGTATAACTCACATCGAAGCCGTACTCGGGCAGCAGATGGGTAGTCGATTTCGTCATGTACTTCTTCTCGTGTACGTCCTTATTGTAGGTGGCAAGCATTATCTCCGCGTTCTTCACGGCTATCAGGCCCTTGCCCTCGTAGCAAGCCTCCGACTCGGTAGCGAACTTCATCTTGAGGAAGTTGCTAACGAACATATCGAGCGAGAAACCTATGAGGTCGTTCCACGAGAAGGTGAGCACGTTGGGCATGTCGTGCGTCATCAGTCGCATAGCCATGCCGATAAGCTCGGGCACACTTCTATAGGCGAAGGTGCTGCGGTTAAGAGCCGTGGTGGTGTTCTGCATGCAGAGGCACACCAGGTTGTTGATCATCGTGAGCAGCACCAGCTTGCGTTCCTGACGGCTGGCGTCCTTCACTGCCAGCAGCCATGCGCCGCAGAGCCTTGTGTTGAATGTGAGCACCTCCTGCGCCTTGTCCTGTCTGTACATGGGCGCACCGGTTCGTGCTTCGACAAGAAGGGCTACACGCTCCTTCAGCAGTCGCAGCGACTCGGTGTACAGCGTATCGTAGGCATTGCCCGACGACTTGAGGTAGTTGAGAAAGTCCTCAAAGTATTCGTCTATATGTGTTGGTTTAGGTTTGAGCCAAATAGTTCCGTTTTCCATTTTTTGTATGTTGAATATATTTCACAAACAAAGGTATAGTTTTTTAGCGAAACACACAAATTAATTATACTATTAGGTATAAAGCAAAGCGAGGTAACAGCATTACCGCGTAGCGGAAATGCCATTACCTCACTTCGGTAATATCGTTACCGCGCCTTGGTAATATGCTTACCAGGTGCCGGTAACAAACGTTTTAGTTGCGGAATACCAATCCGTTGCTGTCGGCGTCGATCGTAATCGGCTTCTCACGCGACACTTCGTCCGAAAGAATCTTCTTCGAAAGGTCGTTGAGCACGCAGCGCTGTATGGCGCGCTTTACCGGACGTGCGCCGAACTCCGGGTCGAAGCCCTCGTCGGCGAGGTAGCCGATGGCTGCCGGCGTGACGTTGAGCGTGAAGCCCTGCGGCTCCAGCATCTTCTTCACGGCGTTCATCTGCAGCGTAACGACCTGGGCAATCTCCTCCTTCGTGAGCGGCAGGAACATGATGGTCTCGTCGATACGGTTGAGGAACTCGGGGCGTATGGTCTTCTTCAGCATCTCCATCACCTTCTCCTTGGTGTCGCCGATGACATGGTCGCGGTTCTCGGGCGTGATGCCTGCGAACTGAGCCTGTATGTACTGGCTGCCGAGGTTGGAGGTCATAATGATGATGGTGTTCTTGAAGTTGACGGTGCGGCCCTTATTGTCGGTGAGGCGTCCGTCGTCGAGCACCTGCAAGAGGATGTTGAAGACGTCGGGGTGAGCCTTCTCAATCTCGTCGAAGAGCACTACGGAGTAGGGTTTGCGGCGCACAGCCTCCGTCAGCTGACCGCCCTCGTCGTAGCCTACGTATCCTGGAGGCGCACCGATGAGTCGAGACACGCTGAACTTCTCCTGGTACTCGCTCATGTCGATACGCGTCATCATCGTCTCGTCGTTGAACAGATACTCGGCGAGAGCCTTCGCCAGCTCGGTCTTGCCCACACCGGTCGTGCCGAGGAAGATGAACGAAGCGATAGGACGCTTCGGATCCTGCAGTCCGGCACGCGAACGTCTTACGGCGTCGCTCACGGCTCTGATAGCCTCGTCCTGTCCGATTACGCGGCGGTGAAGCTCCTCCTCAAGGTGCAGCAGCTTCTCGCGTTCGCTCTGCATCATGCGCGTAACGGGTATTCCCGTCCAGCGGCTCACAACCTCGGCTATGTCGTCGGCTGTCACCTCCTCGCGTATCATGGCGTTGCCGCCCTGCGTCGACTTCAGCTGGTTCTGTATCTGTCGGATGTCCTCTTCGAGAGCCTTCAGCCTGCCGTAGCGTATCTCAGCCACGCGCTCGTAGTTGCCTTCGCGCTCGGCGCGCTCAGCCTCGAACTTCAGCTGCTCCATCTGCTGCTTGTCTTGCTGAATCTTGTTCACCAAGCCCTTCTCGCTCTCCCATTTAGCGCGGAACGCCTTCTCCTGGTCGCGCAGTTCGGCGATGTCCTTGTCGAGCTGCTTTATCTTCTCGGTGTCGTTCTCGCGCTTGATAGCCTCGCGCTCAATCTCGAGCTGCTTCAGTCGGCGCGTAATCTCGTCGAGCTCCTCGGGCACAGAGTCGCGCTCCATGCGCAGCTTTGCAGCCGCCTCGTCCATAAGGTCGATCGCCTTGTCGGGCAGGAATCGGTCGGAGATGTAACGCTCCGAAAGCTTCACGGCAGCTATGCAGGCGTCGTCCTGTATACGCACCTTGTGGTGGTTCTCGTAGCGCTCCTTCAGTCCGCGGAGGATAGAGATAGCCGAGAGCTCGTCAGGCTCGTCGACCATTACGGTCTGGAAACGACGCTCCAGCGCCTTGTCCTTCTCGAAGTATTTCTGGTACTCGTTGAGCGTAGTGGCACCGATGCTACGCAGCTCGCCGCGCGCAAGTGCCGGCTTGAGGATGTTGGCAGCGTCCATAGCGCCTTCGCCACCGCCCGCACCAACAAGCGTGTGAATCTCGTCGATGAAGAGGATGATGCGACCGTCTGAGTTGGTCACCTCTTTTATTACGCTCTTCAGACGCTCCTCGAACTCGCCTTTGTACTTGGCTCCGGCTACGAGTGCGCCCATGTCGAGCGAGTAGAGCTGCTTGTCCTTAAGGTTCTCGGGCACGTCGCCGCGCACGATGCGCTCAGCCAAGCCCTCAACGATGGCTGTCTTACCCGTACCCGGTTCACCTATTAATATAGGGTTGTTCTTAGTACGGCGCGAGAGAATCTGCAGCACGCGGCGTATCTCGTCGTCGCGGCCTATAACGGGGTCGAGCTTGCCCTGGCGCGCCTCCTCAACGAGGTTCTTGGCGTACTTCTCGAGGCTCTGGAAGTTCTCGTCAGCCGACTGCGACTGTATCTTCTCGCCCTGGCGCAACTCCTGAATGGCCTTCACGGTGTCGGCCTCGGTCATGCCCGCGTCTTTCAGTATGCGGCTCGCCGTAGAGTTCACCTGCAAGAGGGCGAGCAGGATGGGTTCGACGCTCGTGAACTCGTCGCCGTTTTTCGTGGCGAAGTCCTGCGCGCGCTGCAAAACGGCGTTGGTGTCGTTAGAGAGGTAAGGCTGTCCGCCCTGAACGCGCGGCAAGCGCTGCAATTCGGCGTCGGTTACGCTCTCCACCTGCATGGCATTCACGCCAAGCTTCTGGAAGATGAAGGTCGTCACGTCCTTTGCCTTCACAAGCAGAGCCTTCAGCAAGTGCATCGGTTCGATGCTTTGCTGTCCACTGCGCTGTGCGGTGTTCAATGCCTCTTGAACAACCTCCTGTGCTTTGATTGTGAATTTGTCGAATGTCATATCGTTCTCCTTTTTTTTTGTTTTCTTGTTTTCTGCAAACTATAACACAAACTATGTTCCAATACGATATTCATGACAATGTGTCACAGTTTAAGGCGTTTGCATTGAAAGATAACGACAATCTGTCAGAAAAGAAAGATCTTTTGCCGACTTTGTTCTGATTTTCTATGGCGTTCTTCTTTGCCGTGTAGAAAAAATTTGATACTTTTGCATTTATAATTTATAAGGTTACTGTGCGGCGCAGAGTGATGCGGTGCGCAGGCCAAACTATGCAAACAAACAACTAAAAACAATCTCTATCAAAAATGAAAACCAAAAAGTTTTATCCGTGGCTGGTAGTGGCGCTGCTTTGGGTGGTGGCACTGCTCAACTATATGGACCGACAGATGCTCTCTACCATGCAGGGCGCAATGAAACTCGACATCGTTGAACTGCAGAAGGCTGAGGCTTTCGGCGCTCTCATGGCTGTGTTCCTCTGGATATACGGCATCGTAAGCCCGTTCGCAGGCGTGGTTGCCGACCGCGTGAGCCGCAAGAAGCTCGTTGTGGGCAGTCTGTTCGTATGGTCGGCAGTAACTTATCTCATGGGCTACGCTACCGACTTCACGCAGCTCTACTGTCTGCGTGCGCTGATGGGTGTGAGCGAGGCGCTGTACATACCTTCGGCTCTGTCGCTCATCGCCGACTGGCATGAGGGCAAATCGCGCTCGCTGGCTATCGGCATACACATGACCGGTCTGTACGTCGGTCAGGCTGTGGGCGGATTCGGCGCTACCATCGCCGCTACGTTCTCATGGCATAGCACATTCAACTGGTTCGGCATCATCGGCATTGCCTATTCTGTTGTGCTCGCACTGCTGCTGTACGACAAACCGAAGGCAGTTGAGGCTGTAGCCGCTTCGCCCGACCCTGCGCAGCAGATGAAGAAGGAGAGCGTGTGGCGCGGACTCAGCGTCGTGCTTTCTACATGGGCGTTCTGGGTGATACTCATCTACTTCGCCGTGCCGAGTCTGCCGGGATGGGCTACTAAGAACTGGCTGCCTACGCTCTTCGCCGAGAACCTCGGTCTGGATATGGCGGAGGCTGGTCCGATGTCTACCATCACTATCGCGGCTTCGTCGTTCGTGGGCGTGCTGCTCGGCGGCGTAATGTCGGACAAGTGGGTGCTGCGCAACATACGCGGACGTATATATACCAGTGCTATCGGCTTGGGCATGACGATACCGGCGCTCATTCTGCTCGGTTTCGGTCATAGCGTTGTGGCTGTAGTGGGAGCCGGAATGTTGTTCGGTATCGGCTTCGGCATGTTCGACGCCAACAACATGCCGATACTCTGCCAGATTATCTCGGCTAAGTATCGTGCTACGGCTTACGGCGTGATGAATATGGTGGGCGTGTTCGCAGGCGCAGCCGTTACTCACCTGCTCGGCAAGTGGACCGACGGCGGCAATCTGGGCATGGGCTTTGCGGTGCTCGGTGGCATTGTCATCGTGGCGCTCGCGCTGCAGTTGGCTTGTCTGCGCCCGACATCGGATAATGTTGAATAAATGTTGAGGTGGTGAGATGTTGAGGTGGTGAGAATACTCAATAACTTTTCATCTCTTAATTGAAAACAATAAATTAATAATCAATTAAAATAAACAAGACTATGGAAAAAATCGTAGGACTTATTGACGCACCGTTTACACCGTTCTATGCAAATGGTGACGTTAATCTCGAACCAATCGAGGCTTATGCAAAGATGTTGCAGAAGAATGGCTTGAAGGGCGTTTTCATCAACGGATCGTCTGGCGAGGGATATATGCTCACAACCGAGGAGCGTATGCAGTTGGCAGAGCGTTGGGTGAGTGTGGCTCCCGAAGGCTTCAAGGTTATTGTGCATGTAGGCAGCTGCTGCCTGCGCGAGAGTGTGCGCCTTGCTGAGCACGCTCAGAAGATAGGTGCATGGGGCATCGGCTCGATGGCACCTCCGTTCCCGAAGATTGGTCGTATCGAAGAACTCGTGGAGTATTGCGAGACTATCGCAAACGCTGCTCCTGAGTTGCCGTTCTACTACTATCATATCCCTGCGTTCAACGGCGCATACCTGCCGATGGTAGACCTCTTGAAGGCTGTCGACGGACGCATCAAGAACTTCGCAGGCATCAAGTACACATACGAGGCGCTCTACGAGTACAACCAGTGTCGTCTCTACGGCGGCGGCAAGTTTGATATGCTTCACGGACAGGACGAAACAATCCTCCCGAGCCTCGCTCAGGGCGGCGCTCGCGGCGGCATCGGCGGCACAACCAACTACAATGGTCGTGAACTCGTGGGCATCATCGACGCATGGAACCGCGGCGACATCGAGACAGCTCGCGAGAAGCAGAACTTCTCTCAGGAGGTTATCAACGTTATCTGCCACTTCCGCGGCAACATCGTGGGCGGAAAGCGCATCATGAAGCTCCTCGGATTCGACCTCGGACCGAACCGTGTGCCGTTCCGCAACATGACTGACGAGGAAGAGGCTCAGATGAAGAAGGAACTTGAAGAGATCGGATTCTTCGAGCGTGCAAACCAGTTCTAATGTCAACCCGTAAACATAACAACATATCACCTTTAAGAAAATGAACGTAAAGGAATATATCAAGTCTTGGGCTGAGTCTTACAAGAAAGATCTCACCGAGAATATCATGCCGTTCTGGATGAAGTACGGCTTGGACCGCGAGAATGGCGGCGTCTATACTTGCGTAGACCGCGACGGATCGCTCATGGACACAACAAAGTCGGTGTGGTTCCAGGGTCGTTTCGCCTTCATTTGCTCGTTCGCTTATAATAATGTAGAGAAGAATCAGGAGTGGCTCGACGCTGCGAAGTCAACACTCGAGTTCATCGAGAAACACTGCTTCGACGAGCAGGGTCACATGTACTTCTCTGTGACTGCTGAGGGCAAGCCGCTGCGCAAGCGCCGCTATGTGTTCTCGGAGACATTCGCCGCAATCGCGATGTCTGAGTATGCTCTCGCTACTGGCGACCAGCATTGGGCTAAGCGCGCCATACAGGTGTTCGAAGATACACAGCGCTTCCTCGCTACACCGGGTTTCCTGCCTGCTAAGTTCGAGGCTGACGTGAAGCTGCAGGGCCACAGCATCGTCATGATTCTCATCAACGTAGGCTCTTGCATCCGCAAGGTTGTAAACGATCCGAAGCTCACACAGCAGATTGACGAGTCGATTGAGAAACTGAAGAAGTACTTCATCCATCCGGAGTTCAAGTGCTTGCTCGAAACGGTAGGCGAGAACGGCGAGTTCATCGACACCAACATGACTCGCACCATCAACCCGGGCCACTGCATTGAGACTTCATGGTTCATCATGGAGGAGGCTAAGCTGCGCGGCTGGGATAAGCCGATGCTCGACATGGCGCTGCAGGTGTTCGACTGGTCATGGGACTGGGGATGGGACAAGCAGTATGGCGGCATCATCAACTTCCGCGACTGCAAGAACCTGCCGCCTCAGGACTACTCGCAGGACATGAAGTTCTGGTGGCCGCAGTGCGAGACCATCATCGCTTCGCTCTACGCTTATCTCGGAACTGGCGACGAGAAATATCTCTATCGTCACGAGCGCATCAGCGAGTGGACATACGCTCACTTCCCCGACGCTGAGTACGGCGAGTGGTACGGCTACCTGCATCGCGACGGAACAGTGGCGCAACCGGCTAAGGGCAACCTCTACAAGGGTCCGTTCCACATTCCGCGTATGATGATAAAGGGCTACATGCTTTGTCAGGAGATTCTGAAAAAGCTCGAAGCATAAGCATAAGAGGGTGCCATGCACCCTCTTAATTTTTATTACTATTATGAACCGATTTCTATCCTTATTCCTTTTTCTTTCTGCCGCATTGCCACTTTCTGCTCAGCATGTGCGTAGCGTTGCCGGCTTTCCGGCTGCTGAGCCCGGTTATTCGCTCGGTGTCTCGGCATGTTATGCAGGTCAGATTGGCGACTATCTCGTTGTGGCTGGCGGCTGCAACTTCCCCGAAGCTGGCAAACCGAAGAAATATTACGCCGGTGTGTACGCCGCACGCATGGACCGTGCGACGCTGCAATGGCGCTTGGTGGGGTTTCTGCCCGAAGCGGCTGCGTATGGCGCTACGGTTGCCTGCGGAGACAGTCTGCTGTTCATTGGCGGAAACAACACAGACCACGCTCTTGCTGCGGTTTATAGCGTTCGTCTTAACTCTGCCGGCACAGATGTCTCAATAAATCGACTCGCCGACCTGCCGGCTACGGCGGATAATATGGCGGTGGCGCTTGTCGGAAACGACGTCTTCGTTGTCGGTGGCAATCAGAACGGCAAGCCGTCTGCTGATGTTCTGCGTTATAAACTCGGCGCAAACTCGGTTGCTCAAGGTTCAAATTCGGTTAATCAATGTTCAAACTCGCTTAATCAATGTTCAAGTACAATTGCTCAAGTTTCAAACGCGGTTAATCAAGGCGCAAATTCAACTTCTTCTGTCGATCTTCGCATTCCAGGTGCGCCTCGTGTGCAGCCCGTAGCCGCAGCGTATAACGATAAATTGTACGTTTGGGGCGGATTCTATGCCGACGGCGAGCAAAGCAAGGTGCATACTGATGGTTATGTGTACGACGTGAATGCGAAAGAGTGGGGCGCTCTTACTGCTCCGCGCTCTGCGGATGGCGAGGAGATGACGCTTTCGGGTGGCATAGCGTGGGCTGATGGCGACCACTTGTACGCCACAGGCGGCGTCAACCGCACGATATTCCTCGATGCGATAAGCGGTAGATACGAATGTGTTAAGAAGGACAATTACCTCAAGCAGCCAATCGACTGGTATAAATTCAGCGGCAATCTTTATGTCTTTGATGCTGTCGCAGGGCAATGGCTCACTACGACGTTCGCAAATCAGGCTCTTGCACGCGCCGGTGCGCAGGTTGTGCCTACACCGCTCGGCGTGTATTATATAGGTGGCGAGCTGAAGCCGGCGCTTCGCACGCCACAGATTGTTATAATTGAGAATTGAGAGTTTATTCAGTTGAGAGTTGAAAGTTGAGAGTTATGATTACCATTGTAAAACTATGGTTTAAGCGTTAGCAATAAAGCATATCATAACTCTCAACTCTCAACTCTCAATTCTCAACTCTCAACTTAAGCAGTTCTCAACAGGAACTGCTTAATTGTATCCGAACTTACCGATATTCTCTTCGCTCGAACTTTCTTCCTGCGCAATCTTACGCATGTGTTGCTCGTAAGCCTGCGCCAGTCCGCCCGTACTCGTCTCCTTATATAGCGACGGCAGGTCGTGACCGGTCTGCTTCATCACCTTCACCACGCGGTCGAACGACACGCTATGCGTTCCGTCTGAGAACGAAGCATAGAGGTTGGCGTCGAGAGCGCGAGTTGCGGCGAAGGCGTTGCGCTCGATACACGGAATCTGAACCAGTCCGCACACCGGGTCGCACGTCATGCCGAGGTGGTGCTCCAATCCCATTTCGGCTGCATATTCTATCTGCGACGGACTGCCGCCGAACAGCTGGCAGGCTGCGGCTGAAGCCATGGCGCATGCTACGCCCACCTCACCCTGACAGCCCACATCGGCGCCCGAGATAGATGCGTTCTGCTTCACTACGTTGCCGAAGATGCCGGCTGTAGCGAGAGCGTGCAGAATGCGTGTGTCGCTGAACTTATGTCCTTTTGCAAGATGGTAGAGCACGGCGGGCAATACGCCGCACGAACCGCAGGTGGGGGCTGTGACAATGGTGCCGCCCGATGCGTTCTCCTCGCTCACCGAGAGGGCATAGGCGTAAACCAGTGCACGCGACTGCAGCGACTGCTTGTAGCCGCTCGCCTTAACGTAGTAGATAGGGCCCTTGCGCGGCAGTTTCAGCGGACCGGGCAGTGCGCCTTCGTGGTCGATGCCGCGTTCTACAGACTCCTGCATGGCGCGCCAAACCTCCATCAGATACTCCCAGATGTCCTCGTCCTCGCACTCGTCAACGTACTCCCAGTAGCCGCGACCGTGATTCTCGCACCACTGCTGTATCTCGTGCAGCGTGTTCTTCTGATACACCTCGCGCTTGTTGTTGAACCAGCGGCTCTTCTCGCCTTCCGACAGCGCACCACCGCCCACACTGTAGCATATCCACTCGTCCATGCGGTTGCCTTCAGCATCGAACGCTACGAACTTCATGCCGTTCGGGTGATAGGGCAGGAACACCTTAGGCTGCCACACGATGCTTAGCGGAGCGATGGGGCGCAGCACTTCGTCGATGGCTACGTCTGTCATGTGACCTCTGCCCGTTGCAGCCAGGCTGCCGTATAGTGTCACCTCGAACGATTTCGCGTCCTTGTTGTGCGCAGCGAAGGTCTGTGCAGCCTTCTGCGGTCCCATTGTGTGACTGCTCGACGGGCCTTTGCCTATTCTGTATAATTCTTTTAACGATTTCATAGTTGTATGTGAGTCTTAGGATAAAAACAAGTTGATATATTGTTGCTTACAAAGTTACGATATTTTATTGATAGTCACAAAGCAAAGCATCGCTTGTTCGGTTCAAATTACGCTTTATTAATTTGAAACATGTTAAATATGTGTTAAATGCAGCGTCCGCATATTTAGATTTTCCCTTTCTTGCGTTATTGTTTATAGAAAGGGCAGGGCGCTGAGCTGTTCGTTTCAGTGCTTTCCTATACATATATATAATGTGCAACTGAATAATATATATATAATGTGCAACTTAAATAGATAGGAGATAATCTTATGAGAAAGTTTTTTTTGATGTTGACGGCTGCGATGTTCGTGCTTACGACGTCGTTGTATGCAACAGAGAAGAGCGAGAAGAAACTTAGCGTGAAACCTTTCAGCGTGATAAACGTTGTTGGTTCGCTTAAGGTAGTGTACGAACAGGGTAGTACATACGAGGTTCGTCTTGTGGGCGACGCCGCAGCATTCGACCAAATACGCGTAGGGAGCAATGGTTCGGATCTGAACATCTCAAAGTACGGCAAGGTCATAGGCAATGTGTATGTCGAAACTTCCGATTCGTCGGACAGGCGTAGTGTTGTTGTGCACGTAAAGGCGCCGGATGTGAGCGTGTTCAATATGAGTGGTAGCGGACAGATTGTTGTTGGCAAGATGAAGTCTACGGCTGTCACGTTCAATCAGGCTGGTTCGGGCAAGATTGCCGTGAGCCAGGTAGTAGCCAGCCATGCTAACTTCAACAACGCTGGCTCGGGCACTATCCTTGTCGACGATGTGAAGGCTGATTATGTAGGACTGACAATGGCTGGTTCGGGCACAATCAACTGCCGAACAAGCAATGCTGCCAATCTTAATTGTACGCTTACCGGCTCCGGTCGCATCTCTGTTTCGGGTAAAGCCGGCAACTATAAAAAGTATGTCTTAGGTTCGGGCAAGATAAACGACAGTATGTTGAAGTACGATAAACTGCTCAACATGGGCAGTAATGTGAACGTAACAGGCAATACTTACAATTCGCGCAGACCGAACTCTCCCGACGGCGTCATCATCGCCCTTCCATAATGCGTGCAGCCCCAGCACTTATGTGTGTAAAAATAGAATGAAGCTAACGAATACCCGACTACCGTGAACCAAACACAGTTTGAACAGATGTCGCCACAACTGCGCAACATAGCTCAAGGCTATGCCCGCCGCTATCTTGCGCGTGCCGATGATGCGGACGATGCGGCAAGCGACGCGATGCTTAGGCTTTGGGCTGTGCACGACTCTCTCCGCGACACAGCCCATGCCGCTCGTCTTGCGGCTGTCATTGCTCGCAATGTGGCTATCGACATGTTGCGACGGCGGCGCCCGACAAGCATCAGCGGCGACGAAGCGCACACGTCCTGGCTTCTGCAGCAGGAGTCGGACAACAATACTCCAGAGAGTCAGCTCGAATGGAAAGAGGACGAGCAATGGCTGCACCAGCGCATAGAGCAATTGCCGCCGCGCGAGATGCAGGTGATGCGACTGCGTCAGACCGAGCGCCGCACCAATGAGCAGATTGCTGCCATATTAGGCATCAGCAAGGATTCGGTGGCGACGATGCTCTCCTCGGCACGACGAAAACTATTCAATCAGATAAAGGAAAGGAACGGAACATGACAGACCGACAAATAATATCACTTCTGAAGCGCTACATGGACGGCGCCACTACCGTTGAGGAGGAGACCGCATTGGCTGATTTCTTCTGCACGGCTACCGACGCCGACCGACCTGACGCTATATCTGCCACCGACTGGAGCGCATATCGCGAGATGTTCTGCATGTTCGCTCCAGAAAGGGCTGAGAAAGACCTGCAGAATGAGGCTACAGCTCCGACCGTGCAGCGCTTCACGCTGCGCAACACTCTGCTTTGGGTGGCATCGGTTGCTGCCGTTGCTGTGCTTGTGTTTGCTGTTTCGGCACTGCTTCCCGACAATACACCGTCTGGTCAGTCGTCGGGCGCGCCGTTGGCTCAGCAAGCAGCTCGCCTTGTGCCTGCCGATTCCGTCGCCGACAGCATATCTGCCGAACAGCCGCAGCGTATTCTCGCCGACAGCCTGAAGCAGCAGCCCGGGAAACAGCGCCTGCACAAGTCTGTTCGCCCTTACTGGCAGTCGCGTCCGCCAAAGGTGTATGTGGCTGAGGCTGACAGGAGCGCATCCACTCTTGCTGACTCCACCGATATAGAGGAGGCTGTGCGCCAAGCCGACATCCTGCTTCATGCTATAAATGCCAACCAGTCGGCAGCAATCAATCAGCTTGAGCTTCAGGCTATGGAACTGTTCGAGGCTGACGACGCTGAGGCTGACGAGTACGAGTCGGAAGTCACGGGCAACAGCATACAGCAATAACCCATAATAAAGAAAACATAATAACCCTGTAAATATATTACGTATGAGACAGATTTTAATAATGGCAATATTCTTAGTGCAGGCGTTTGCGGCTTCTGCGCAGAGTAATATCGAAAAGGTGTTCAAGTTCGTGCTGAACAATCCTTCTACCGAAGTGCTGTCAAGCTCCGACTATAACGTAGTTTGCGTCGATAGCGGCGTGAGCTATTGCAAGTTCACCGAGTTTACCGTTCCTGCGAAAAAGAAGGAACTCTTCGCACAGATAGAGAAGGTACTGCTACTTGCGAAGTCCGATGCCTACGATGTGTTCATCAAGAAGCCGGGCAGCAGCTCGTTCGCCAGCAAATGTCAGTACGACTATGGAGCCAACAACGAATACAGCGTAGAACTGGGCTCTTACATGTCGCACGCCTACTACGGTCTGTGCTTCAAGGACCCCGCCGACTCCATGCGCCGTCACGCCTATCTGGCTGTATGGTTCAAGGATAGCCGCAAGTTTCATTGCTACTACTATCACATCTACGGCGTGATGCCAGCTCGTTTTAAGGAGTTCAAGTCGGGCGTCAGAGGTGCATTGAAGCCAATTAATAAGGGCAGCATGTTGCGCACGCAGACCGTTCTCGACGACAACGGCGTCACCACAACCACCTACGACAACGACGGCAATGTGCGTGTCTTCAATTCACGCTCGTTTTCTTCGGCTATGGCTAACGAGGTGAAGAACGACATCGACTTCATGCTCATGTTCGGCAATCTGCGCGCCGCCTTCCTCGACGCCATAAAGGATGCCGATGCGAAGACGCTGCAGACTGGCATTGTTGTCAAGATAGCGCGTCTGTGCCGAGAGCATAGCAAACTGCTCACCGATAACGAGAAGCAAACCTGCACGTCAATCATCGACGAGATGAAGAGTACGCTGAAGAAGGTGAACCCCGACACGTTCATGGACGGCGTGCTGCAGGAGGCGCGTATAGCGGTGGCTAAATAAATCTGTGTCGTTGTCCGAATAGACGTATTGTATTGACGTTAATAGAACGTATTGCATTGATAAAATAGAAAAAGCGAGTAGCTGAGGCTTCACAACCTCTGCTACTCGCTTTTTTTATTGTTTCTGCGTAAGCCGTCGCTCCGTATGTTGCGCAGCTTGTTTTCTCTGTTTAGAGCTTATCCGTAGATAATGTTGCCCTGCTCGTCGCGGTTCTCGTCGAGGAACGACTTGTTGTACTGTGTCATACCGCGCAACGACATACCCATGCTCGAGAAGCCGCCGTCGTGGAACAGAGTCTGCATCGTCACCTTCTTTGTCAGGTCAGAGAACATCACAACGCAGTAGTCTGCGCACTCGTCAGCGCTTGCGTTGCCCAGAGGCGACATGCGGTCAGAGAAGTCGTACAGACCGTCGAAGCCCTTGATGCCGCTGCCCGCTGTGGTGAACGTAGGCGACTGAGAGATGGTGTTGATGCGCACACCCTTCTCGCGACCGTAGATGTAGCCGAAGCTGCGAGCTATCGACTCCAACAGCGACTTGGCGTCTGCCATATCGTTGTAGCCGAAGAATGTACGGTGAGAAGCCACGTAAGTCAGAGCCAGCACCGAAGCGTTCTCCGACAGAGCGTCGAGCTTCTTGGCTGCCTGAAGCATCTTATGGAACGAAATTGCTGAGATGTCGAGGGTTTTGTTCAAGAAACCATAGTCAAGATCGTCGTAAGTACGCTTCTTGCGCATGTTCACACTCATAGCGCAAGAGTGCAGCACGAAGTCAATCTTGCCGCCCAAAGCCTCCTGGGCCTGAACGAAGAGGTTGGTCAAATCCTCTACAGATGTCGCATCTGCCGGGATTATTACTGCGCCGGTCTTCTTGGCGAGCTCGTCGATTGTACCCATGCGGCAAGCCACCGCTGTGTTGGTCAATACGATCTGTGCGCCTTCCTCAACTGCACGTTCTGCTACTTTCCACGCAATAGATGCGTCGTTCAATGCGCCGAAGATGATACCGCGCTTTCCTTTCAATAAGTTAAAAGACATAATGTTCTATTATTATATAATGTATATTATCCTTGTTAGTGAACTCTAATGGAATATCCTGCACACTTATGCACAATCTTTTTGCCATTTCCGACTGCAAAGGTATAACTTTTTGCACACCTACCAATAAAAGTGTGCAAAAAACTGCATCTTCAACGCAAAATACTTTCGTTTTCTGCACAAAACTCTCATAGTGTGCAAATTTTTGCTGACAAAATCAAGCCCTTTTCCCCACCAATTACCCCTACACATTATAAATATATAATACAACCTCTCAACTTCTGTTGCCCGAAACCCCAACTTCTGTCATCGTGCTCCGTCCGCCGTCCGATCAGATTCCGTCCGCCGTCCGATCGGATTCCGTCCGCCGTCCGATTGGATTCCGTCCGCCGTCCGACCCACATCCCCAATATTTTCATCACTCACTCACAATACATACTCCATAACCTCCAAACCCTCACAAAACACATACTTGCCATCTATACCCACATTTTTGGCGTTTAACCCCCTAAAACCGCCTATTTTGGTTGATTTAAGTCAAATTGAGCCTAAAAATGAAGTTTTTTTGAAACTTT
>ENA-UOJH01000184-UOJH01000184.1-human-gut-metagenome-genome-assembly--contig:-C148-NODE-184-length-65786-cov-10.584078_pt1 | contig 65786 bp, 60 predicted proteins | sample MGYA00242345_ERZ723892 | MGnify/ENA metagenome assembly ERZ723892 | reverse complement strand
GTTCAAAATCCCTGCTATCGTTCGATTGTATCAAATACAGACACCTTTGAGACCCTTGCTGTGGCAGTGGCGGCATGTTTGTCCAGTCCATGAAATTTGTAGACCGGCATCAGGGCAACAGACAGCAGATTTCTATTATCGGCCAAGAAAGCAATGCCGATACGTGGCGGCTTTGTAAGATGAATCTGGCTATCCGCGGGATTGCGCATAATTTGGGAGAAAAGAACGCCTCTACGTTTACCGAGGACCTTCATAAAGATAAGAAAGTCGATTATGTTATGGCCAATCCGCCTTTTAATCTCAAAAATTGGCGTACCGAAAAGGAACTCACGAATGATCCGCGTTTCAAAGGCTATGGCGAGGTCATGCCGCCCGTAGCCAATGCCAACTACGCCTGGATTGAACATATTATTTCAAAACTGGATGTTAGCCACGGCATTGCCGGCTTTCTGCTGGCCAATGGCGCGCTAAATGCCAGTGGCGATGAACAGACGATCCGCCAGGCTATCCTCGATAAAGACCTGGTAGAAGCCATCATTGTATTGCCTCGCGACATGTTTTATACGACCGATATATCCGTAACGTTGTGGATCATCAATATGAACAAGCACGCCGGTATGGTCCATGGCCGAGCTGTCCGGGACCGGAGAAATCAGGTGTTGTTCATGGACCTTCGGACGTGGAATCAGCATATTGAAGAAATCGTCATCGACAAGGGCAAGAAGAAAAAGAAGACGATTCTCACCGATGAAGAAATTGCCAAGGTAAAGAAAGTTTATCATAATTGGCAGTCGGAAGACACCACTCTCTACCAGAATGTGCCTGAATTCTGCCAGTCCGTCACGCTGGATGAAATTGCCGCAAAGGACTACTCACTTGCACCCAGTAAATATATCGAGTTCATCGACCACGATTTGGATATTGACTATGAAAAAGAAATGGCCCGTATTCAAGCAGAAATGCAGGAAGTCTTAAAGACGGAGAAGAAATCACAGAAAATGCTCGAAGACGCATTCAGGGGGATTGGCTATGGCATTGACTAAATATAAGTTAGGGGAGTTGTTAGAACTTACAACTGAAACAAATGAAAAATTGGAATATGGGCCCGATAGTGTTCGAGGGATGACAATAACAAAAGAGATAATTCCGACAAAGGCAGATATAAAGAATATGGATCTTAGCAAATTCCTCGTGGTTCATCCCCATGAATTTGTATTCAATCCTCGAACTCACGGGAAAAAAATAGGATTCGGCTATAACCGGACGGACACAGCCTTTCTGATTAGTTGGAATAATATCGCGTTTCGAGTAAAGCCCCAAATGAAGTCTGTTGTTATGGACGAGTATCTATTTTTGCACTTTAACCGTGATGAGTGGGATAGGAAAGCCTGTTTTCAATCTTGGGGAAGTTCAACAGAGGTATTCTCGTGGGATGCTTTGTGTGAAATGGGACTATATCTCCCGCCCCTTGCTATTCAGCAGAAGTATGTAGACGTCTATCAGGCCATGCTGGCCAACCAGCAGAGCTATGAGCAGGGGCTGGAAGATTTGAAGGTTGTATTTGATTCTATTTTGGATAAAGAAAAGCATAAGGCTAAGATGATTGCTGTTGGTGAGCTTTTTACGGAAATAGATAGACGAAACGATGATGGAGCTATAGACGATGTTAAAGGCATCAATATAAATAAACAGTTTATGCCAACAGTCGCAAATACTACCAATGTTAATCTTCGTCGCTATAAGGTGGTTGAAAAAGAACAAATTGCTTATAGTGGTATGCAAACGGGAAGAGATAAATGTATCCGTATAGCGCTTCAAAATTCAGGTCAACCTATCATTGTTTCACCCGCTTATACAGTATTTGAGGTAAACAAAAATTGTGTCCTACCTGAATATTTCATGATGTGGTTTTCGCGATCAGAGAGTGATCGTCGAGGTTGGTTTATGAGTGATTCAAGCATTCGTTCAAACCTTGACTTAGATCGTTTCTATGAAACGCAAATACCAGTTCCGTCAATAGATAAACAGCGTGCAATTGTTGATATTTATAAGACGTATGTTGAGCGAAAATCAATTGGAAATCGCCTCAGGGAACGTATCAAAAACATATGCCCAATATTGATTAAAGGCTCGCTGGACGAAGGCCGGGTCTAAAAAGGGGATGAGACGATGGACTATTTTTTCACGAAAGGGAAATTTACAGAAGCTGAACTGGAACAGGCTATTATTGAACTCTTCCGACAACAGGAGTACGAATACACTTGCGGCGAAGCCATTCACCGCGAACTGGATACGGTCCTTCTGGAAGAGGACCTTCGTGCCTTTCTAACTCGCAAGTATCAGGACAAGCACCTCAGCGACGTAGAAATGAAGAAAATCGTGAACATGTTGAGCTTGATTCCTTCGGCTCCGCTCTATGCGGCCAACCGGCAGGCCTTCTGGCTGGTCGTGGAAGGCTTTGACCTGGTCCGTGATCGTTTAGGTGAATTGCCCGTCCATATTGATTTCATTGATTTTGAACATCCGGAACATAATATTTTCCGCGTCGTGAACCAGTATTCCGTGCAGGGGAAACGGCGTCGCCGGCCGGACCTGCTTTTGTTCATCAACGGGATTCCCGTCAGCATCTGGGAATTTAAGACGGCCATTGAAGAAGACACAACGATTCATGACGCCTGGGAGCAAATCACCATCCGTTACCAGCGGGATATCCCGAATCTGTTGAAGTATTGCTTTTTATCGGTCATCTGTGATGGGGCCAATACGAGACTAGGCAGTATCTTCACGCCCTACCGGTTTTATTATGCCTGGAATAAGGCCAATGATACCGATACAGTCGCTCATGGCATCAGTTCGCTCATGACGATGATAGAAGGGGCTTTTGCCAAAGACCGTATACTCCAAATACTGCGGGACTTTGTCTTCTACCCGGATGACAGCGCCAAGGATGGAGTCATAGTCTGCCGGTATCCTCAATTTTTTGCAGCAGAAAAAATGCTGGCCCATATCAAACAACATATGCGGCCTGCTGGTGACGGCAAGGGCGGGACCTATTTTGGCGCGACGGGCTGTGGCAAGACCTATGCCATGTTGTTTTTATCCCGGCTGATTATGCTTCGCGATGCCGAAACTTTCAGGAGTCCGACCATAATCCTGCTGGAAGACCGGGACGACCTGGACACACAGACTTCCGAATTATTTGTCACGGCTAAGCGCTATCTCCATCAGACCGATGTCAGGAGCATCGAAAGCCGTAACGATTTAGAAAAGACCCTTCGAGACAAGCCTAGCGGCGGCGTCTATGTTACGACGATACAAAAATTCTGTGAAGATACGGGACTCCTTTCGGACCGAAGTAATATCATCTGTATTTCCGATGAGGCGCACCGGACGCAGGTAAATATCGGCTCGAAACTGAAGAAAAATGCGTCTGGCGTGTATACGACCTTTGGCTTTGCCAAGTATCTCCGGGACAGCTTCCCCAATGCGACGTACTGCGGATTTACAGGGACGCCGATTGATGAAACGGTAGCCGTTTTTGGCCCAGTCGTCGATAGTTATACCATGAAGGAATCCAGTGACGATGGGATTACCGTCCGCATTGCCTATGAACCTCGTCTGGCGCGGGTCATTCTTTCCGATGAGCAGGCGAAAGAAATCGAAAAATATTATGAAAAATGCGTGGAAGAAGGGGCCAATCCAGAGCAGGTAGAGGCCAGCAAACGCGCCATGAGTACCATGTCGGCGATACTGGGGCATCCGGAACGGATAAAAAAACTGGCCGCTGATATGGTCGCTCATTATGAAGCGCTTTGTGCAGAAAAACCGGATGTCGTGCAAAAGGCCATGATTGTTTGTTCGGACAGGAAAAATGCGTTCCAGCTTTTGAAAGAGATAGAAACAATCCGGCCGGACTGGCGTATCCCGCGCAAGGCGGAAGACGAATCAAAATTGACACGGGAACAGCTGAATCAGCTGGTGGCACTTCCTAAAATCAATCTGGTAGCCACGCAGGGGCAGAATGATGAAAAAGAACTGTATGATACCTGCGGAACGAAAGAGTATCGGAATATGCTCGATAAGCAGTTCAAAAATAATGACTCGAATTTCAAAATCGCCATCGTCGTCGATATGTGGATTACGGGATTCGACGTTCCTTCCCTTACCGTAATGTACATTGACAAACCGCTTCAGAAACATACGCTGATTCAAACCATTTCCCGGGTCAACCGCGTCTTTGATGGGAAAGACAAAGGCTTGGTCGTCGATTATATCGGCATTAAAAATGATATGATGGCCGCTGTCAAGAAGTACGGCGGTCCCCAGGAAAATCCCGTCGATGAGCTGAATGTCTCCCTATCCATTTTTAGGAATTATTTGTCCATGATCGATGACTTGCTCTCCTCCTTCGATGCTACCTTGTTTTATCATGGCAAGCCACTAGATCGGCTGAATTGTCTGAATGATGCGGCTGAGTATGTACAGACGAGCAAAGAGATGCAGACGCGGTTCATGGGGCTGTCCCGGAGATTGAAGAGCGCCTATCAGATTTGCTTTCCTTCCGGTGAGTTGACCGATAAAGAAACGGCAACGGCACAGTTTTATCTGGCTATCCGGTCTATCATTTATAAGCAGACGAAAGGCACGGCACCTGATGCTGAAATCATGAACCATGTCGTCGAAGGGATGGTCAGAAAGGCCATCACCTGTACGGGCATTGAAAATATTGTGGACCCGCAAAAGTCGATTGATTTGTTCAGTGATGAATTTTTGGATAAGCTAAAGAAGGTAAAACTGCCTATCACGAAGTTCAATGCCTTGCTGAAGCTTTTGAGGAGGGCTATTGCTGACTATGGGCGCACGAATAAAGTAAAAGCCATTGAATTCGATGAACGGTTGCGCCAAGTCGTCGATGAGTATAACAGCCGGGATAAACTCGTTTTTACCAGTGAAGTTGTGGCTGACTTTGTCGATGACCTTTCAGATCAATTAATTCATATTATGAAAGACCTGAAAGGGGACAAAGAATCGTTTGAAAATATGGGGATTACTTTTGAAGAAAAGGCGTTTTATGACATCTTGGTCAAAGTCCGGGATGACCATGATTTCCCCTATGCTGACGAAAAATGCATCGTCCTGGCGAAGAAGATAAAGGAACTGGTAGATGATAAAGCCCGCTTTGCCGACTGGTCTGTACGCGATGATATAAAGAATCAGCTGAACATGGACTTAACCGTCCTGCTTTATGAAAACGGCTATCCGCCGGAATGGGATGAAGAAGTCTTTGAAAAGGTCATGGCCCAAGCAGAAAACTTCAAGAAAAATGAAGGCTGATCCAAACTGATTCACAGACTTGACGAAAAAATGTTCTATGGTAAAATGGAATCAAGGAATGAGGGCATAATCTTTCCCGCACGCGCGGGGGTGATCCTGTTGCTGTACATGAATTTCTCCACCAAATGAAGTCTTTCCCGCATAAGCGGGGCAACAATTTAAAGAGGCTGTCGCATTATGCAGGTGTTTCTTAATGCAACAGCTTCTTTTGGTATCCGGGTTATTCTCAGACTCAGATGCGGCGTTCCGCCGCGACAGACTCAAACTAACAACGACGCTTCGGGATGCCCTCGGCGCGTAGCGGGCCGCCCGCCGTTGCCATTCGTCCAGGTAACCGTCCTGTACCTGACGTGTTAGCATGTTTTGGGCGGCCCCTACGATAACCCCAATCGGGGCTTTTCTTTACGAGCCGAGGGTCACTCGAGGCGACCGGCGGTCTGCGGGGCCGTTAGGCTCCAGACTCGATGAACGACGAACGGCCTACGATGAACGATTTGTCAAAGAAGGCCAGTGAAAAGATTACGACTCTGCATAATGATTTTGGGATTGATTTGACACAAGAAGGAGAGGGGGATTTGGCAGTCATGTGCAACTTAGGAGAAGGAATATACGAAGATGGCCTGATGAAAGGTAAGCAAGAAGGATGGGAAAAAGGCAGAAAAGAAGGTAGAGAAGAAGGTAGAAAAGAGGGCAAAGAGGAAGGCAGAAGAGAAGGAAAATTGGAATTCGCTCTCGAACTGTTAAAGGATGGGATGGCCTTAGAAAAAGTGGCAAAGTATAGCAAACTATCGTTGTCCATGATCGAAAAACTGGCCAAACAAAATAAATTGATTTAGGGCCAGTTAGCATGTTTTGGGCGGCCCCTACGGTATCGCATACAGGCGATGGGAGAGAAAGAGGTCACAGATTGCAAAAAAATACACGGCCACGGCCTTGTGCGTAGGGGCCGACCTTTAACCTCTCAGACCGCCTTTGGCGGCCAGCTCCCCTATAAAGGGAGCCTTGTGCGGCCCGTTGCGAGATTTCATCACAGCCTTTTCGAGTATAATGGCAGGCTTTTACGAGCCACGAATAACGAGCCACGGCCGTTGCCACGAGCCGAGGGTTACTCGAGGCGGCCGGTGGGGCCGTCGGATTCCCACTTGATGAACTAGAAGAAAAAAAGCTTGACAAGGCCTGTCTAAATCTGTAAAATAAATAAGTAAGCTTTTCACTTGGACTCCATTAGCCCCGGAGAAAGAGCACCAAAAGCTTGGTCAGTTAGTTAAATTCAGGGAGGAATCACACAGCATGAAAACTACATTTATGGCCAATGCAGGCAACATCGAACGCAAATGGTTTGTTGTTGATGCTGAAGGCCAGACATTAGGCCGTCTTGCTGCCGAAGTAGCTAAAGTTCTTCGGGGAAAACATAAACCTACTTTTACCCCGCATGTTGATACAGGCGATTATGTAATCGTAGTAAACGCAGCAAAGGTTAAATTAACAGGTAAAAAATTAATCCAGAAAACCTATTTCCATCATTCCGGTTATCCCGGTGGAGCTAAATTCACTCAGGCCGGCCACATGCTCGAAGCACGTCCGGAACGCGTTGTTGAAATGGCAGTTCGCGGTATGCTCCCGAAAAATAAATTGGGTGAACAGATGTATCGTAAACTGAACGTTTATGCAGGTGCTGAACATCCGCATCAGGCTCAGAAACCTGAAGTTTTGAAGTTAAACATTCGCTAATTAATACCGGGAGGAAGATTTCATGGCAGTAGCACAGTACTACGGCACTGGCCGTAGAAAGACATCCGTTGCTAGAGTTCGTCTGGTTCCGGGTCAGGGTAAAATCACAGTCAACAAAAAAGAATTGAACGAATATTTCGGTCGTAAAACACTGGAATTGGTTATTAAACAGCCGCTCGTACTCACAGGCGTAACTGAACAGTACGACGTCATCGCTGACGTTAAGGGTGGCGGCCCGTCCGGCCAGGCCGGCGCAATTCGTCACGGCATCAGCCGTGCCCTTTTGGAAGTCGACGGCGATTTCCGTCAGGCTCTCAAAAAAGCTGGTTTCCTCACACGCGACCCGCGTGAAAAAGAACGCCGTAAATACGGTCTCAAGAAAGCTCGTAAGGCTTCCCAGTTCTCGAAACGTTAATCTTTTTTCAAGAGATTTTCGAAAAACCTATGCAAACAGAAGAGGTTGCCGCATGAAGGATATTCCCTTTATGCGCAGCCTCTTTTTTCAGTTCGAATTTGAAACTTCGGCAAACGAACCACGCCAAACGAACCACGAAAAGGGCTGTCGCATGAAGCGGCAGTCCTTTTTTACTACTAGCCCCGACGCCGTAAAGATGATAAAATGGATAGGAAACTAAACTGTTTGTGCTGTGAAGGGGGAATCTTCATGTTTACGTATTATATGCCGACGAAGGTATTTTTTGGAAAGGCCTGCGTGGCCCAGTCTGGCGAGGTGCTGGCTGACTTGGGACGGAAAGCGCTGTTGGTCACAGGCCGTCATTCGGCCAAGGTCAATGGTTCTCAGGCGGCTGTCGTGGAAAAGCTGGATGAATTGGGGATTTCCTGGTTCCTTTTTGATGAGGTCGAAAATAATCCGTCTGTGGCGACGATTCGCAAGGCCGCTGCCTTTGCTTCGGAAAAGGGTGTTGATTTCGTCATCGGTATTGGCGGCGGTTCGCCTATGGATGCGGCTAAGGCCATCGCCTTGGTCTGCACGAATGAGCTGGATGATGAACAGCTGTTCACGGGACCGTACCGCAAGCCTTTGCCCATTGTTGCCGTACCGACGACGGCTGGCACGGGCAGTGAAGTGACCAAGGTCAGTGTCTTGACGAATCCCAAGGCCGGAACCAAGCAGTCTATCAACACGCCTCTCATTTTCCCAACGTATGCCTTTGTGGATCCGGCTTTTACGGAAAGCGTCCCTGAAACGGTTATGGTTGATACAGCCATTGATGCCTTGTCCCACGCTGTCGAAGGCTATATGTCCACGGAATCGACGCCGATGAGCGATGTCTGGGCGGAAGAGGCTATGCGTTTCCTCGGCGTCCACTTGACGGATCTCAAAGGCGATGTTTCGCCTGTCGTCCGGGAAGACCTGCTCTATGGGTCGACCCTGGCCGGCATCACTATTGCCCAGACGGGGACGACGATGGTCCACAGTATGGGCTATATGCTGACGTATTATAAAGGACTTAGCCACGGCCGGGCCAATGGCCTGCTCCTGCCGGCATACATGAAGCTCATGGAAGAAACGATGGCCGATAAGGCTGAAAAGGTCTGGGCTATCCTGGGCTTGGCTGGTCTCGACGATTTTACGGCTCTCATGGAGGATCTCATGGGCGATACGGTCGACTTGAGTGACGAAGAAATCAAGAAATTTGTCACCATGACTTTGCCCACTGGCGGCGTCCAGCGCACGCCGTATCCGGTCACGGCGGAATTGCTGACAGATATATACCGCAAGTTGGTTGTAAAATAAAAATTATTATTATCACAGGAGGAATTTCATGGCAGAATTATTAGCCCCGGCAGGCTCTTTAGAAAATGTACTCACCGCCATTGACGCCGGTGCCGATGCCGTTTATTTTGGCGGGAAAGGTTTCAATGCCCGCAAATTTGCTCATAATCTCGACGATGCCGAAATCGGCCAGGCTGTCCGGACGGCTCATTTATTTGGCGTCAAAGTCTATGTCACCGTCAACATCCTTATGGCTGACACGGAATTAGAGGCTTTGTCTGCGTATTTGCAACGCCTCGACTCGTTCGGCGTCGATGGCATCATCGTCCAGGACCTGGCCGTAGCGGCCCTGGCCCGGAAAGTCGCGCCCAACCTGCCACTTCACGGCAGTACGCAGATGACGGTAGCCGATTGGGACGGCGTCCGTTTCTTGGAAGCTAATGGCTTCACACAGGCTGTCTTGTCGCGTGAGTTGTCGGCTCAGGAAATCCGCTTCATCTGTTCGCAATCGTCTATTCCCATTGAAGTTTTCATCCACGGTGCGTCGTGCATGGCTTATTCTGGCCAGTGCCTGATGAGCAGTTTCCTCGGCGGCCGCAGCGGCAACCGAGGCGCCTGTGCCCAGCCCTGCCGTCAGCCATATACCCTGCTCTGTGATGGCGAACCTGTCATGAAACACGAAGCGTATGTCCTCAGCTTAAAAGATTTGAAGTCCCTCGATTATATTGATGAATTGCTCGATGCCGGTGTTACGTCTTTTAAAATCGAAGGCCGCATGAAGGGCGATACGTATGTGCGGACTGTCGTTTCAGCGTACCGAAAGGTCATCGATGCCCATTACCAGAGTCCGCAGCAGCGAAAGGCAGCTCATCGGGAAGCGGCAGCCCTTTTGGAAAGCGCTTTTAATCGCAGTTATCAAGCCGATTTTCTCGGAAATTGCGTCAGCCGCCATACACTGGCTGAGCGGAATCCATCGGGCCGGCAGACGGCCGACGACGTAGTCGGCGGCTTGACTCGAAAGCTTTCCATCTACGGCCACGTCGATGTGGCAGAAGATGGGAATTTGCGATTGACTTTGTGGGATGAAAATGGCCATACTGCATCGGCTGTGGCCGATTTCCAGCCTGAACCGGCCCGTCAACGGCCAGCGACGGCCGATTATGTCCAGGGACAGGTCGGCCGCTTGGGCGACACGCCTTTTGTCCTGGCCAGTGTGACCGTCTGGGATGAAACGAAGATGATTCCGGCCAGCGTCCTCAACGGCCTTCGCCGTCAGGCTGTACAGTCTTTAATCGACTGTATCCTGGCTGATTATCCGCGGCCCGCAGCTGGTACGCCCTCGGCTTGGCAGTCTCCGGCCTGTCCGGATGAACCTGTTCAGGCCATGGAGCTCATCGTCCGCTGTGACAGTGTCGACGGCGTCGCCGCGGCTGTAGCTCATGGCGCTGATATCATCCTCTTCGGCGGCGAATCGTATCATCACCATCCCTTTGGTACCAAGGCTTGGCAGGCCGCCGTCCAGGCAGCGCATGAACAAGGGGCTGCCCTGTGGGCGGCTACGCCGCGTATCGTCCGCGAAGAACACCGGGCAGCTGTCCAGAATGAACTGGAACGGGCTATTGCCGCTGGCATCGATGGTATCTATGCTGGGGCTATGGCCGTCTTTACGATGTTGGAAGATTTGAACGTCACCCTGCCAGTCCGGGCGGACTGGTCCCTCAATATTTTCAACAGCCAGGCAGCCCAAGTCTATACGGCTTTGGGCTGTACTGCCGTGACAGCGTCTGTCGAAGCGACACTGCGCCAGATGAAGGAGATGGTCCGCCAGAGCGGCTGTCCCATTGAAGCCGTCATCCAGGGGCGGGCAGAAATGATGGTCACCGAATCGTGTGTTATGTCTTCCTTTGCTGGCAAGGGCCAGAAGAAAGGATGCCCTGGAGTCTGTGCCCGCGGTGCCTATGCCTTACGGGACCGGCGGGATGAAACGTTCCCTGTCGTTACTGACCAGTATTGCCGTAACCATATCCTCAACAGCCGTGACCTGGATATGGCGCCGTATTATAAAGACTTGCGCCGCGCTGGCATCGCCGCCATCCGCATCGAAGGCCGCGGCCGCAATCCTCAGTGGATCGGCCAGCAAGTCAGCCGTTACCGCCGCCTCTGCGATGGGACGGAAACGATGCTCTTAGGGAAGGAAGACCAGACGGTGACGCGGGGCCATTTCTTCCACGGAATTTTATAATAATAGGAGTAGTATGATTTATGAATAAAAGAAGTATGCGGATTTTGGGATTCTATCAGGTCCAGAATATGCTGGTCCGCCTGGCACCGTCCCGTTTGTCTAAGGAAATCGCCCGCCGCCTGAGACCGGTGAACGACAGCGAAGTCATTGAACGGAATCTGACTGATACAGAAGAAGCCGTCCGCTGTATGCAGACGGAAACGAGTACGCCCTTCGGCGGCATCGTCGATATCCGGCCGTCTCTGGAAAAGGCTAAGCGCGAAGTGACCCTTGATTCGCATGAATGTATCGATATCTGGAATAATCTTCAGCATTATGGGGAAATCCGGTATTTCTTTGCCGACCGCGGCGCCGAATATCCTCAGCTGGCCGAACAGGCCGACGTTATCGGCGATTTTTCCCAGTTGTCCCATTCTTTCGCGACGGTCTTTGACAACAATCGCCAAATACGGGACAATGCGTCGCCGGAATTGATGCGCCTACGCAGCCGCATCGTCGAACTGGAACGGCAGACCAAGCGCTACGTCAATAATGTCTTGCAGAATAAGGAATACCAGAAGTATTTCCAAGATGCCCTGGTTACAGTGCGCAATAACCGTTATGTCATTCCTATCAAGCAAGAATACCGCCATGCTTTTCCGGGTATCGTCCATGATACGTCGGCCAGTGGCTCGACGCTCTATGTCGAACCGTTGGCCATCGTCAATGCCAATAACGACTTGCAAGCTGCACGCATTGGCGAAACGAAGGAAATCGAACGCATTTTCCGCCGTCTGACAGCGAAAGTACAGCAGCAGTACCATGAATTGTATGACAGTACAAAGTGTGTGGGCCAACTGGAATTCGCCTTTGCCAAAGCGCAGTTAGCCTTGAAGATGAAAGCCTGCCGTCCGGCTGTTTCTAAGACGCGGGAAATCAAGCTCATCCAGGCCCGCCATCCTCTTATCGATGCCAAACACGTCGTGCCGAATACCATTGTCATCGGCGGCGATTATCGCATCCTCCTCATTACGGGCTCCAACACCGGTGGTAAAACCGTTTCCATGAAGACCTTGGGCCTTTTGGTCCTCATGCATCAAGCCGGCCTGTTCATTCCTGTCAGCGAATCGTCGGAACTGCCCGTCTTCCGCGACGTATTTTCCGATATCGGCGACGAACAGGACATTTCCCAGAACTTGAGTACTTTTTCCAGCCATATGAAGCAGCTCATCTACATCCTCAAGCACTGCGGCTCGGACGACCTCATCTTAGCAGACGAACTCGGTTCCGGCACGGATCCAGCCGAAGGCAGCGCCATTGCCATTGCCATCCTCGATGCCTTTTATCAGAAAGGGTCGTATGTCATGGTCACCACTCATTACAACGACCTTAAGAACTATGCCTATAATACGCCGGGTATCGAAAACGGCCACGTCGAATTCGATATGGAAACACTGAAACCGACGTATAAATTGCGCATCGGTTCGGCTGGCAGTTCTCATGCTTTCAGCATCAGCGAACGCCTGGGTATGCCCAAGGACATCCTGGAAAAAGCAAAAGACCTGCGCAGCAAGGCTCAGGACATGGATATGGAAAAAGTCCTGACCCAGCTCAATGCACAGGCCAAAAAGATGGATGAAGAACAGGCTGAACTAGAATACCGCCTGCGTGAAGCGCGGAAACTGGAAGACGATCTGCGCAAAGAAAAGGATAAGGTCACGTCCAAGCGGCAGGACATCATCGACGCCAGCCGCCGCGATGCCGTCGACCTCAAGCGCAACCTCCGCGTCGAAGCGGAAAAGATTATCCGTGAACTGAAGGCCCAGTCCAAAGAGGGGACGGACCGGGAAAAGGCCAAGGCTATCGACAAGGCCCGCCGGGCCATCCAGCAGATTTCCCTGCCCGAAGCCGAAAAGCCTCAGCGCGACCCCATCGACCTGTCGAAGCTGAAAGTCGGCCAGCAGGTCTTCGTCAATAACCTGGACAGTGTCGGCACGGTCGAAGACATCGGCAGCAAACAGCTCACCGTCTCCGTCCGGGGCATGACGGTCCGCGTCAAGTTCAAAGATGTCAGCGCGCCGTACCTGGACGAATTGAAGAAAGAAAAACAGGCCGAAAAGAAAGCGGCTGCCGCTTCGTCATACCGGCCTATCCGTACGTCCAGCGTAGCGACGGAGTTGAACATCATCGGCAAGACTTTCAGCGAAGCCCTGCCGGAAGTCGAACGCTTCCTCGACCAGGCCCTGGCCGCCGGCTTCAGCCCGGTCAAGATCATCCACGGCAAGGGCAGCGGGGCCCTGCGCCGTCAGATCCACGCCTTCCTCGACGACCAGCCGTTCGTCAAGAAATACCAGCTCGACGACGTAGAAGGCGGCGGTGCCGGTGTCACGCTGGTCTATTTCTAAGGGGTGTATTGCCCATGTGTAAAAAGAGGCTGTCGCATTAAGCAAAAATGCTTATGCGATAGCCTCTTTTTTGTACTGTAGGGGTCGCCACGTGGGCGAACTGCGGACAGCGGGACGCCCTTTGGGCGTCCCCTACGGTGCGGCCATAAGGCCGCAAAAACGAGCCACGAACCACTAGCCACGGGACGCCCTTTGGGCGTCCCCTACTTAAAACAGCATCTGGAAGTGGATGCGGGTCATTTCGTGGGGATCTTCGCTGCCGGTCTTGGCCTGGCTGGCGAAGGACTGCATGACGCTGAATTTCAGGTTCTTGGCGATGACGTAGTCGGCACCGATGCCCCAGGTGCGCTGGTTATCCATGTCGCTGGAGAAACGCCACGTGAAGGGGTTGCCGCCGAGGAAGGAGCCGTCGTCGAGGTCGAGGTATTCCAGCCACGTATCCCAGCTGCCGGGAGCGGCGAAGGACGCATTGCCGTACTGGAGTTTGCCCATCCAGGCGTCGCCGTAATCCTGGCCGTCGACGTTCTTGACACCTGCGTTGAAATCGATGTGTTCGTAGTTGGCCAGGGCGCTCCACTTGCCGTAGTTGCCGCGGGCGAAGTAGCCGGCGATGTATTTGGCGAAATAGTCTTCTCCCGAGCTGTGGTTGGACTGGTGGAGGCGGTTGTAGTAGACGCCGGCTTCGGAACGGGCTGCTTTGCCGCCGCCGAAGAAGACGTCGATTTCGCCGTAGCCCGTCTTCAAGCCGTCGGTACTGAAGTGGTCCGAATGGGCGTCGGAAATAGGTTTCACCGTATCGACGCCGGGCTTCTTGCCGTCCTTGAATTTGCCGTAGCCTGTGGTGATGGCCAGGTTATCGTTGTGATAGCGCAGTTCGGCGCCGTCCAGGGCATCGAAGTACTGCAGACCATAGGCGTCGCGGCCGATGCGGTAGACGTCATTGCGGCCGACGCTCAGTTCCCAGTTCTTGCTGCCGAAGTTATAGTCCACTTTGGCCAAGTCGACATAGGGGTTGTTGCCTTCGTCAGATGCAGCGCCGTTGCTGGCGAAGGGGCGGAATCCCGTGCTGACGCCGGCTGTGACTTTAGTGCGGTCATTGACCTGGCCCTGGGCACGGATGCGGAAGCGCGTATCCCAGGAATTGTCGTTCTTCTTGTTGCTGTTCTGGTAACGGTAACGGACGAAGGCATCGCCGAAAACGCGGGTGTTGCCGACGCGGTTTTCCAGGTTGGTCACGCGGACGCCGAGGTTGTTCAGTTCGTCGGCATATTCGTCAGCCAGCTTGTTGATCAGGGCGCGCTGTTCGACAGAGGCTTTGTCCATGTGGGCCATGGCCTTAGCGACCATTTCAGCGGCTTCATAGCGGGTGATGTTGCGATGGCCCTGGAAATACTGACCGTCGACGCCTTGGATGATGCCAGCGTCGGCCAGTTCGACGACGGACTTGTAAGCCCAGCTGTCAGACGGGACATCGACAAAGGGATTAGCGGCTAAGGCCGACAGGGAAGTGACAGCTAAAGCGGCTGTCAGGGTACAGACTACTTGTTTCTTCACGAATCAAAGACCTTCTTTCTTCTCATTCTTTTTGCGTATGCAGAAAAATGCATAAAATTATACATTGCATTTAGTATACTACGACACGTTATGATTGTGTGTCAAATGAGAAGAAAATTTACTTTTTATTTATAATTTTACGTGGCTGAAGACTTCACCAATCGGGTCGTGGAGCACCAGGTCGGCTGCGCTGTCCATGTCCGTACTGGATTTGTTGATCAAGACCAGTTTATGGCCGCGGTAATAACGGACCAGACCGGCTGCTGGGTAGACGACGAGGCTCGTGCCGCCGATGATGAGCATGTCGGCGTGGCTGATGTAGTACAGGGACTGTTCGATGACGTCGTTGTCCAGGCCTTCTTCATAGAGGACGACGTCAGGCTTGATGATGCCGCCGCAGACGTCGCACTTGGGGATGCCTGTGGAATTCTTCATGTATTCGGCGTCGAAGAACTTGTTGCAGTGCATGCAGAAGTTGCGATGAACGCTGCCGTGCAGTTCCAAGACGTTTTGGCTGCCCGCTTTCTGGTGCAGGCCGTCGATGTTCTGGGTGACGATGGCTTTCAATTTGCCTGCTTTTTCAAGTTCGGCCAGTTTGATGTGGGCCATGTTAGGCTGAGCGTCGAGGGCCAGCATCTTGTCGCGGTAGAAGCGGTAGAATTCTTCCGTGTTATCCATAAAGAAGGAATGGCTGAGAATCGTTTCGGGCGGGTATTGGTAGTGCTGGTTGTACAGGCCGTCAGTGCTGCGGAAATCGGGGATGCCGCTTTCCGTCGAGACGCCGGCGCCGCCGAAGAAGACGATGTTGTCTGAATTTTTTACCATATCGACGAATTTTTCAATATCTGTCATCGTAAGGACTCCTTTCACACATGATACGTATCTTTTAATAACTGCAAACCCGACGGGGTGCGGAAGACTTTATCCCTGAAGTGGATAATGGCTTCCGGTTTCAGCTGGTCTTCATAGGCATTGACTAAGAAATCGGCTTCTAAAAGTATCTGGTAGTCCAATCCGTCGACGCCGGTGTAGGTGTGATGGTGGGCAATGAGGAAGCAGACCCGGTCGATGAGCTTTTGGTCGGCTCCCAGTTCTTCCAAGATAGCCCTGGCCGGAGCAGGGCCTTCGATTTCTTGATATTTTCCTGACGAAGAACCGTATTTTTCTTCGGCTGCATGGATGCCGATGTCGTGGAGGACGGCGGCTGTGCGCAAGATGTCCTGTTGGTCTGCTGGCAGTTCTTCTAGGCGGCCAATGGTGTCGGCGTAAGCATAGACCTTGAGAAAGTGGTGGATGCGCCGGGCATCGCCGTGATCAAAGGCGATGGCTTTTTGTATTACTTGTTCAATAGATGTCATGGGAATTCCTGCCTTTCTTTTTCATTATACTACAGGGGCGGGAGGATAGGAACGGGGTAGGACCATTTCTCCATAACCTATTGACAAATTGTCATAGAATCCCTTATCATTTTTAAAGAACTTCTTTATTTATTTTATACTTTTTTGTTTTATAGTAAGGATGTGATTCTATGATTATGGCTGTCCTGAACTATCTCGATGATGTCCTTTATTATCCTATTTTAATGGTCATCCTCATCGCAGCCGGCCTTATTTTTTCCTGGAAGACGCGCTGTGTCCAGCTGCGCCTGTTCCCGGAGAGTATCCGTGTCGTCATGGAAAAACCGACAGAAGCCGGGAAAGTATCGTCTTTCCAGGCCCTTATGGTTTCGACGGCGTCCCGTGTCGGTACGGGCAATATCATCGGCGTATCGACGGCAATCTGCCTGGGTGGTCCCGGCGCTGTCTTCTGGATGTGGCTCCTAGCCATCATCGGCGGGGCGACGGCCTTTATTGAAAGTACGTTGGCCCAGATTTACAAGCGTCGCAATCCCTTAGGCCACAGTTACGGCGGTCCGGCCTATTACATTGAAACGGCTATGCATCAGCGCTGGCTCGGCGTCCTCTTTGCCCTTGCTTTGATTGTGACGTATGCTGGCGGCTTCAATCTGCTCTGTTCGTTCAATATGCAGTCGACGTTCCTCGTCTACAGTTTCTACGATCCGACGACGACGCCGTGGATCATCGGCGCTGTCTTTGCAGCCCTCGTCGCGTACTGCCTGATTGGCGGTGGTCAGCGCATCATCAAGGTCACATCTATCCTGGTGCCGGTCATGGGCGGCGTCTACATTTTGGCGGCGCTCATCGTCATCGTCTTCCATATTTCCAACCTGCCTCAGGTTTTCGCCATGATCTTTGCCGATGCCTTTGATTTCCAGTCCATTCTCGGCGGCATTTCCGGCTCCTGCATGATTTATGGTATTAAGCGCGGCCTCTATTCCAATGAAGCCGGTATCGGTTCGGCACCGAATGCGGCAGCCGCAGCCGATGTCAGCCATCCTGTCAAACAGGGCCTGGTCCAGATGCTGTCGGTCTTCATCGATACTATCCTGGTCTGCAGTGCTACGGCTTTCATGGGCCTCTTTTCAGGCGTGCCCATCACCAAGGAAGTGGCTGGTGCTGCTTACGTCCAGCATGCAGCGACAGCCGTCTTCGGTGGTTTCGGCCCGCTCTTGATTACGATTTGTATGCTCCTCTTCGGCTTCTCTACGCTCATCGGCAACTTGTTCTACGTCGATAACTGCATCCGTTTTATCCACAAGGGGGCTCCATCCCACGGTTTCGTCAATACCTTCCGTATTGTCTGCGTCCTCGTCGTCTTCGTCGGCGCCGGTATGTCCATGGCTGCTGTCTGGGATATTGCCGATATCCTCATGGCCGTCATGTGCTTCATCAACATCCCGGCCTGCTTTATCCTGGGCAATACGGCCGTCAAAGCTATGCGCGATTACCAGCAGCAGAAGAAAGAAGGTAAGAATCCAGTCTTCAAGGCGGCTTCTATCGGTATTGACGAAAGTACAGTCCAATATTGGAAGTAATCCTCTTGACAAATGGGGGAGAAGCCTTTACAATACGTCTATGTACAAGTAATTATTAGTTGTCATAAAAATGAAAAGCGATGAACAAGACGGCCAGTGTCGTCTGTGCCTTTTCAGCGAACCGGGGATAGTGAGAGCTCGGCAAAGGCCGTATGCTGGCGGATCACTTGGGAGCTGCAGCTGCGAACCAGCTGCCGGGTCGCGTCGTTACTGCGCGTCAAAGTGGCTGCTCCGGCAGTCAATAGGGTGGTACCACGGTGATTACGTCTTCGTCCCTTTTGGGACGGAGACGTTATTTTTTTTCACAGATTCAGAGGAGGAAACATAATGGATTACGGTAAGACTTTACATCTGCCTCAGACTGATTTCCCCATGCGCGGCAATTTGCCGAAACGGGAACCGGACTTTTTGAAATTCTGGCAGGACAACAAGATTTATGAAAAACGCTTGAAGAAACGGGACGGTGCTCCTAAGTTCATTCTTCACGACGGTCCTCCGTATGCCAATGGCAAGATTCACATCGGCCATGCATTGAATAAAGTATTAAAAGATATTATCCTCAAATACAAGACGCAGCAGGGCTGCTATACGAAATACGTTCCCGGCTGGGATACGCACGGCCTTCCTATCGAACATGCCGTCATCAAAGATACGGGCTTGAACCGCCACGAAATGGCACCGCTCGACTTGCGCGCCAAATGCCGTGACTACGCCTTGGCCCGCGTAGAAGAACAGAAGAAAGACTTTGTACGCCTCGGCGTCCTCGGTGATTGGGACCATCCGTACCTGACCTTGCGCAAGCCCGTCGAAGTCGCTCAGATCGGTGTCTTTGGCGAAATGGCCAAGAAAGGCTATATCTACAAAGGCCTGAAGACCGTTTACTGGTGCCCGCACTGCGAAACGGCCTTAGCTGAAGCTGAAATCGAATACAAGGACGATAAGTCCTTCTCCATTTACGTTAAATTCAAGTCCGTCGACCTGAACTGCCATATGCCGAAAGGCGCTGACCCGGACAAAGTCTTCGCCCTCATTTGGACGACGACGCCTTGGACCATTCCTTGTAACGTTGCCATCAGTGCCAACGAAAACTTTGAATACGTCTGGGTCCGCATCGGCGATGAATACCTGCTCATGGCTAAAGACTTGGTCGAACCGACTATGAAAGCTGGCAAAGTCGAAGACTACGAAGTCCTGCCGGACGTCATGACAGGCAAGCAGCTCGAAGGCTTGGTCTTCAAGCATCCTTTCTACGACCGCAAGGTTCCCATCATCCTCGGCGACCACGTCACGCTCGAAGCTGGTACCGGCCTCGTCCATACCGCTCCGGACCATGGCCAGGACGACTTTGATGTCTGCAAGAAATATGCTGCTTGGGGTCTCAAACCGCTGGGTACTGTCGACGGCACAGGCCGTTATACCGACAAGGTTCCTGGTTTTGAAGGTCAGTTTGTCTTCGATACGAACGTACCGGTCATCAAGAAATTAGCTGAACTGGGTGCCCTTTTTGCCAAGAGCACTTTCCGCCATCAGTATCCGCACTGCTGGCGCTGCAAGGAACCGATCATCTACCGCGCTACGGAACAGTGGTTTGCTTCGGTTGACGGTTTCCGCCAGAAAGCACTCGACGCAATCGATACGGTCAAATGGATTCCGTCCTGGGGCCACGACCGCATTTACAACATGATTCACGACCGCGGTGACTGGTGCATTTCCCGTCAGCGTGTCTGGGGCGTGCCTATTCCTATCTTCTACTGCGAAGACTGCGGGGAACACATCATCAACGACGAAACCATCGCTCATCTGCAGAAGATGTTTGCTAAAGAAGGGTCCGATACGTGGTGGATGCACGACGTAAAGGAACTCATGCCGGAAGGCTATAAATGCCCGCACTGCGGCGGCACACATTTCCGCAAGGAAACAGATATCATGGACGTCTGGTTCGACAGCGGCTGCACCCATCAGGGCGTACTGAAAAACGATCCGGACCTCGATTATCCCTGCGAAATGTACCTGGAAGGTTCGGACCAGCATCGCGGCTGGTTCAACAGCTCCCTGCTCACGTCGGTCGCTGTCAACGGCTATGCACCGTATAAATCGGTTTTGACTCACGGCTTCACTGTCGACGGCGAAGGCCGCAAGATGAGTAAATCTGTCGGCAACACCGTTGCTCCGCAGGAAGTTATCGAAAAATACGGGGCTGACGTCCTCCGCCTGTGGGTATCGTCGGCTGATTATCAGGGTGATATCCGCTTGTCGCCGAAGATCTTGAAGCAGCTCTCCGACGTTTACCGCAAGATCCGCAATACTTTCCGTTACCTCCTGGGCAACCTGGCCGACTTTGATCCGGCTAAGGATATGATTGCTTACCCGGATATGACGGACCTCGATAAATGGGCTCTCCTGCGCTTGGAACAGGTCTTTGAAGAAGTCACCGATGCTTATGAAAACTACCAGTTCCACGTCATGTACCATGCTATCCACAACTTCTGCACAGTCGACTTGAGCGCCATGTACCTGGATGTCATCAAAGACCGTCTGTATACGGAAAAGGCTGATTCCCATATCCGCCGCAGTGCCCAGTCGGCCATGTACATCATCCTCGATACGCTGGTCAAAATCGTCGCACCGGTCCTGTCCTTCACGGCAGAAGAAGTATGGCAGAACATGCCGGATGTCGAAGGCAAGGAAGAAAGTGTCCTCCTCACGGATTGGCCGAAGGCTCATAAAGAATATCTCGACGCCGACCTCGATGCCCGCTGGGCTCAGTTCTTGTCGTACCGCCGCGATTTGACACGTGTCCTCGAAGGCGCTCGTAAAGAACACAAGATCGGCCATGCCCTCGACGCTGCTGTCACCATCTATGCCAATGGCGAAGACTATGATTTCCTCAGCCAGTGGCAGGACAAGCTGGCTACGCTGCTCATCGTCAGTGAAGCCAAACTGGTCAAAGGCGAAGCTCTGGCTGATGCCGTTGCCGGTGAAGACCACGGCGATATGAAAGTCGTCGTCGCCCCGTCGATGGCTGAAAAATGCGAACGCTGCTGGATCCACAGCGATACAGTCGGCTCTGATCCCAATCATCCGACCCTCTGCGCCCGCTGCGCCGCTGTATTAAGTGAATAAAAGTTTGATATAAAAACACAAAGGACTGTGCCATGATGGTTGAAACCTTCATGGCACAGTCTTTTTGTGTCAAACGTCAAACGTCAAACATCAAATCTGAAGCCCTGAACATCAAAGACAAAGAAAACACGTATAATAACAAAAAACTTTACAAGAGTTTTCTTTTTTTATTGAAAATTTACGGCTTTTGCTTTATAATAAACAAGTGTATTCATGTATTATACATTTATAACATGGAATCACTGATATTTTAGGGTAGGAGGTTTTTTTTATGCATAGTTTATGGAATGCATTGAACCGCATCAGCTTGATTAAGCAGATTATCATCGGCTTGATCATCGGTATTGCCGTGGCCATGGCTTTCCCTGCAGCTGGAAAGGAATTGGCTTTGCTCGGCGTCATTTTCGTCGGTGCTTTGAAAGGGATTGCGCCGGTCCTGGTCTTTGTCCTGGTCTCTGCTGCCTTGAGCCGTAAACAGGAAGATCACGAATCGAACATCAAAGATGTCATCATCCTGTATCTTATCGGTACCTTTTTAGCGGCTTTCTTCGCCGTCATAATCAGTTTCGTCTTCCCGCTGACGCTGCAGCTTGACGTATCGGCTGCCAGCAATAAGGCGCCTGAAGGCATTGCCGAAGTCTTGACGACGCTCCTCAAGAACATCGTCGATAACCCGGTTCATGCACTGATGACGGGGAACTACATCGGTATCCTCGGCTGGGCCTGCCTGTTTGGCGTGGCTGTCCGCCGCGTTTCCGAAGCGTCGAAAGCCGTCCTCGATGATTGTGCGAATGCTGTTACGACTTGCGTTCAGTGGATCATCCGCCTGGCTCCGTTCGGCATCATGGGCCTCGTGGCTGACTCCGTTTCGTCCAATGGTATCGGCGCCCTCATTGGCTATGCTAAACTGCTCTGTCTCCTTTTAGGGACGATGCTGCTCTTTGCCTTTGTCATCAATCCGATTATCGTCTATGCCAAAATCCACCGTAATCCGTATCCGCTGGTCTGGAAATGCATTAAGACATCGGGTGTCACGGCCTTCTTTACGCGCAGTTCTGCCGCTAACATCCCTGTCAACCTGTCCTTGGCGAAAGAACTCGGTGTCAATCCTGATACGTATACCGTTACTATCCCCTTGGGTGCAACCATCAACATGTCCGGCGCAGCTATCACCATTTCTATTATGACCTTGGCAGCTGTCCATACCTTAGGAATTGCCGTCGACTTCCCGACAGCCCTCTTGCTCAGCGTTCTCTCGGCCATCGGTGCCTGCGGGGCTTCCGGCGTTGCCGGCGGGTCTTTGCTGCTCATCCCTATGGCTTGCAGCCTCTTCGGTATCTCCAATGATATTGCCATGCAGGTTGTCGGCGTCGGCTTCATCATTGGCGTCCTCCAGGACTCGACGGAAACGGCCCTCAACTCGTCGACCGATATCCTCTTTACGGCGGCTGCCGACTTTGCTCGGTGCGGCTATCCCGAACACCTGGGCGGCCACGAAGTCAGCCATTAAGGGTAGGAACGCCCATGTAGGGGACGCCCAGAGGGCGTCCCGCCGTCCGCCGTCCGCATGTAGGGGCGCCACGTGGGGCGCCCGCCATAGATTATAATGAATAACGCAATTCGCCGTTCGCAAAAGGGGGGCTGTCGCACGAAGGTTTCTGCCATCATGCGTAGTCCCTTTTGTGTCAAAAGCAACCTCTCAGACCGCCTTCGGCGGCCAGCTCCCCTATAAGGGGAACCACGAGCCACTAAAAAAGCGTTGTCCGTCAGGACAACGCTTTTTTCCACCCTTATTTTCCGCTATCAGCGATGCAGTCATTGAGGTCGGCAATGAGAGCGTCGACGTCGATGCCGTGAGCACCAGCGCCCTGGCCGATGGTTTCAAAGTGAGCAGCCATGCAGCCAATGCAGCCGAGACCGTACTGCTGGAAGATTTCAATGATCTGCGGATATTTCTGAACGGCTTCAATGATACCCGTGTCTTTTGTAATCTGTGCCATTATCTGTATTCCTCCTTGTCAAATCGTATCCGTACTGTTTTGAAGGAACGTCCGGATTGCATTTATTATATCATATTTTTTTTCATTTGTGCGAGGAAATGCGCTTTTCCTCTAAGAGTTGTCCGTCCGGCAGGAAGCTGCGGAAGGTCAAGTCGTCTTCGCTGGCTTCTAAGGTCATGTAATTGTCCGTTTCTGGCTGGGGAGCAATGTATTCATCGAGGCTGTGCTGCTTCCACAGGCCCGGATACTGGACGTTGCCGGCGACGCCAGTAATGAGGTACAAGGGACCCGATTCATCACGCTGGAAGTTCTTGATATGACCGCGGTCGCGGTACGTGTGGAGGTGGGCCGAGAGGACGGCATCGACGCCATACTGGTCGAAGAGGGGCATCCACAGCCGGCCTTCCGGTGAGAAGCCTTCTGCCCTTGGTTCGGGGCGGTTGGCAAAGCCATATTGCAAGGGATCCTTGTGCATGAGGACAATTTTCCACTTCTTCGTCGTCTTAGCCATGTCGTCCTTGAACCAGGAGACTTCATCTTCATCGAGGCTGGGTTCGAAATCGGCCAGTTCCTGGGACTGCGTGTTGAGGACGACGAAGTGGACGTCACCGTAATCGAAGGAGTAGAACTGGTTCTGGTATTTTTCCATATCAATCTGAGGCAGGGCGAAGAGGTGCAGATAGGCTTCGGGCATGCGGACTTTCCAGTCCTTATTATACGTTTCGTGGTTTCCCAGGAGAGGGACGACGGGGATGCGGGCAATCATGTCGTTGACGACGTCGAGCCAGGCATTCCACTGGTAATGGTCCTGGCCGTTGTCGACGAGGTCACCCATGTTGATGAAGAACTGCGCGTCCTGGTTGCGCTGCCATGCCGGCTGGGCCGTAGCCGCCCAGACACTGTAGTCGCTGGACTGGGAATCTGGGAAGATGAGGGCTTTGAAGTCGCTGCCTTGAGCCGTATGGAAAGGCTGCCAGCTGCTGCGCTTGTCGCCGGCGCCGACGCGGTATTCATAGGCCGTACCCGGTTCCAGGTCGGTGACGGTGGCCGTATGGATATACGTCGTCACGCCGTCATCGCTGAAGGCGTCACTGGACGCGGGCAGTTGCATGAGCGTATCGTCGTCGCCAGCCTTGCGGTATTCGATGACGGTCTTATCTTCTTCATAGTCCGACTGCCACATGAAGGTCCGCGACGTCGTGCTGTCTGCTGTGATGACCTGGCGGATGTTTGAGGCATCGACGGCCTCTGTCGACAGATAATGGGCGGCGGCAGCCTTGGTAGCTTTGACGCCTTGTTTGGCGACGGTTTTCGTACCCGGCAGCCAGGTATAGGCACTGACTGCGGCGATGACAGCGGCAGCCAGGGAGCCGGCGATTATTTTTTTATATTTTGCTTTCATAAGATTTCTCCTTCTTCCTTTTGGCGATATTTTGATATATGTCATTATAATAGATGGAGTCAACTCCAAGTCAAGCAAAAAGAAAAACTTGACAAGGCCCTTTCTTCGATATAAGATAGATGCATCCAAAGTGATAGAGAATGTCGATGAACGGGAGTAAGTACCGCCACGATACCCTTGACAGCGAGCCGGTGGCAGTGGAAGTCCGGTGAAGAGGCCGTGGATGGGAATGGGCTCGGGAGATGCAGGCTGAAACTGAGTAGGTCCTGCCGGAACTTTCACCGTTACCAAGAAAGAATGCATCTACGTGTGCATATGAGCCGGGCAGTTTTGCCAACCAGGGTGGTACCGCGGAAATGACTTTCCTTTCGTCCCTAATATGAGGGATGGAAGGATTTTTTTTAGAATAGGGAGGAATCCATTATGTCTGTTATTTTTTCTGGTATTCAGCCGAGCGGCAATCTGACCTTAGGGAACTATTTAGGCGCCCTTCGTAATTTCTCGAAAATCCAGGATGGCAACGAATGTTATTACTGTGTCGTCAACCAGCATGCTATCACGGTCCCGCAGGACCCAGCCCTCTTGCATCAGCGCACACGGCAGCTGGCTGCTATCTATCTGGCTTCCGGCCTGAATCCGGAAAAATCGACGCTCTTCGTCCAGTCAGAAGTCCCGGAACACGCACTCCTGGGCTGGATGATGATTACCTTGTCCTATGTCGGTGAATTGGAACGCATGACCCAGTACAAGGATAAGGCTTCCAAACGGGGCGACTCCATCCCGGCCGGCCTGTTGACCTATCCGCCCCTCATGGCTGCGGACATCCTCTTGTACCAGACCAACTTTGTCCCCGTCGGCGATGATCAGAAGCAGCACATGGAAATTACCCGCAACCTGGCTCAGCGCTTCAACCGCCTCTATGGCGAAGTCTTCACCATTCCGGACATCTACCTTGGCCAGGACGGTACGCGTGTCATGAGCCTTCAGGAACCGACCAAGAAGATGAGTAAATCTGACGATAACACGACGGCGACGATTTATCTCCTCGATGAACCGAAGGCTATCGAAAAGAAAATCAAACGGGCCCAGACGGACAGCGAAAACTCCGTTCATTACGATAAGGAAAACAAACCGGGCATTTCCAATCTCATCGAAATCTTCTCGGCCCTGACTGACCAGACCCACGAACAGATCGAAGCGGCTTACGCCGGAAAAGGCTATGGCGCCTTCAAAAAAGATGTGGCCGACGCTGTTATTTCGACGCTGGAACCGATCCAGCAGCGCTACCGCCAGCTCGTCGACGATCCCGAATTGGATGCTATCCTCGACAAAGGCGCTGCCAAAGCACATGCCAAGGCCAGCGTGACCTACGAAAAAGCCGCCAAGGCCATGGGCTTGTTCCGCAAGTAAAACGATTCCACTTAAATTTGAAAAGCCAATGAGATTTTAAATTTATAAAAATAAAAGCAAATAACATATTGACAAAGAAAGTATAAAGTATTACACTATATCCAACAAAGAAAATAGTGGAGACAAGAGGCAAGGAAGCCTGATGAAATATCAGATTTCCTTGCCTCTGTTTTTATTTGGGGATTTCTTTGTTCGTTCTTTTGGTTATCATTTCTTTATAAATTCATCAGTTTAGGGGGAGTTACGAATGAGATTACGTGATGTAGGATTGACCAAAGAAGAAATCAAAGCCAAAGTAGACAAGTACATGATCGAAACGTACGAACGCTTCGATATGATCGCCGAACGCGGCAAAGGCATGTATGTCTACGATGAAAATGGGACACCGTACCTTGATTTCTACGCTGGTATCGCTGTCAACAGCGCTGGCAGCTGTAACGACAAAGTCGTCTTGGCTGTCATCGACCAGTGCATGGATATCATGCAGACTTTCAATTATCCGTACACGGTTCCGCAGGCCCTGCTGGCTGAAAAAATCTGCACGACTATCGGTATGGACAAGATTTTCTTCCAGAATTCTGGTGCAGAAGCTAACGAAGCCATGATTAAGATGGCCCGTAAATACGGCGTTGAACACTTTGGTCCCAACAAATACGAAATCATCACGGCAAAAGAATCCTTCCACGGCCGTACCTTTGGTTCCATGAGTGCTACTGGCCAGCCGGACAATGCCTGCCAGATCGGTTTCGGTGCCATGACGCCGGGCTTCAAATATGCTGAATTCAACAATTTGAAAGCCTTTGAAGATGCCATCACGGAAAACACGATTGGTATCATGGTCGAACCGGTACAGGGCGAAGGCGGTGTCCATCCGGCAACGAAAGAATTCCTCACAGGCCTGCGTAAACTGTGCGATGAAAAAGGCCTGCTCCTCCTCCTCGATGAAGTACAGAGCGGCTGGTGTCGTACGGGTGCTGTCATGTCGTACATGAATTACGGCATTAAACCGGATATTGTTTCTATGGCAAAAGCCTTGGGCGGCGGCATGCCGATTGCAGCTATCTGCGCTCGGGAAGATGTCTCTAAAGCCTTCACCATGGGTTCCCACGGCAGTACCTTCGGCGGCCATCCGGTCTGCTGCGCCGCTGCCTTGGCAGAAGTCAATGAACTCCTGGACAAAGACCTGGCTGGTAACGCCAAGAAGATGGGGGCATACTTCTTGGAACAGGCTCGCGAAAAACTTCCGCATCTGAAGGAAGCCCGCGGTCAGGGCTGCTTCTTAGGGCTTGAATTCGACGACAAGATCAACAGCGTAGACTTGAAGCATAAATGCTTTGATAAACATATGCTGTCGACGGCCATCGGTGACCACGTCCTGCGCCTGGTACCGCCGCTGATCCTCCAGAAGGAACACGTCGACAAGGCCATTGCCATCATTAAAGAAGCGGTCGAAGAATTGGCAAAATAAGTAAACATTACTGATGGGTATAAGAGGGTGTCTGCCAGAATTGAGGGGTTGGCAGGCACCTTTTCTAAAAAAGGGGGGACCTGGAATGAAACATTTCGTCATTACCGTGGGATGTGAATTCGGCAGCGGCGGCCCGGAAATCGGCAAGATGTTGGCCAAGTTGCTGGGAATCGAATACTACGACCGGGATCTCGTAGATAAAGTCGTGGAAAAAATCGGCGTAGAAAAACATCTCGTAGAAGAAGCAGATAATAAGAATTTCGTTCCTTATGGCATTGAAACGTCACTGGGGACGCGATATGCGAACTTGTCGAACAAGGTTATTTACACGCAGTTCGACGTCATCCGCAAGATGGCAAAGACATCTTGCGTCATCATCGGCCGGTGCAGCGACTATATCCTGAAGGGGCAGGAAAATGTCGTCAACATCTTCATTTATGCACCGACAGAAGTACGTATTAAGACCATCATGGAAAAGATGAACTTATCCGAACGCCACGCAGCAGAAGTCATCCGTGATTATGACAATGCTCTCCATAGACGGTATAAATACATTACCGGGACGTATCGCGGTGACCGTCACAACCGCCATCTGCTGGTCGACAGCAGCGTCCTGGGCTGGGAAAAGACGGCAAAGTTCATCCAATCTTTCGTCGAAATGCGTTTTGAAGAGACTTGAGGGGGTATGAAAGATGGCGACAAAAAAGTCTGATTTTGATAAAGTCCTGAGTGCTTGGGACGTCCTGGTCATCGCCTTCGGGGCTATGATAGGCTGGGGCTGGGTTGTATCGACAGGTGACTGGATCATGCAAGGCGGCGTCTTGGGCGCTATGCTGGGGTTTGCCATTGGGGGCGTCATGATTTTCTTCGTCGGCCTGACCTATGCCGAACTGACGTCGGCTATGCCGCAGTGCGGTGGCGAACACGTCTTTAGTTATAAGGCCTTGGGGCCGCTGGGTTCTTTTATTTGTACCTGGATGATCGTCTTAGGGTATGTCGGTGTCGTCTGCTTCGAAGCCTGCGCCCTGCCGACCATTGTAGCTTATATTTATCCTGATTTCCTGGCAGGCTATCTGTATACCGTTGCCGGTTTCGATATTTACGCTTCCTGGCTGGCCGTAGCCATTCTGGTTTCTGTCTTCATTACGGCCATCAATATCATCGGGACCAAGACGGCAGCTATTTTGCAGACTATCTTGACGGTCATCATCGGTGGCGTCGGTATCCTGCTCATCGCAGCTTCGGCCCTTACGGGTACGGTATCGAACCTCGAAGGCCAGCTGTTCATGGGAGCTACGACGACGGATATGGTCAAAGGAACCCTGGCCGTTGCCGTTATGACGCCGTTCTATTTCATCGGCTTTGACGTCATCCCGCAGGCAGCGGAAGAAATTTCTGTATCTTTACAGAAAATCGGCCGGATCCTCATTTTGTCCATCGTCCTGGCTGTTCTCTTCTATGCGCTCATCATCTTCGGCGTCGGCTATGTCATGAATCATGCAGAAATTGCCGTTGCCATGAAAGGCGTCGGCGGCCTGGTTACGGCCGATGCCATGGCGGTTGCTTTTGGCAGCTCTATCATGGCTAAGGTCCTCATTATCGGCGGCCTCTGCGGCATCATCACCAGCTGGAATTCTTTCCTTATCGGCGGCAGCCGTGCCATGTACTCTATGGCTGAATCGTATATGATTCCGCGGATTTTTGCCAAATTACACGACAAATATAAGACGCCTGTCCATGCGCTCTTGCTCATCGGCCTCTTGTCTATCATCGCGCCGTTCTTCGGCAAAAAGATGCTGGTCTGGGTCGTCGATGCGGGCAACTTCGGCTGCTGCGTCGCATACTGCATGGTCGCTATTTCCTTTGTTATCCTTCGTAAAAAGGCACCGGATATGGCTCGTCCTTATAAGGTCAGTCATTATAAACTGGTCGGGGCGCTGGCTATCCTCATGTCGGGCTTCATGGTCGTCATGTATGTCGTCCCTGGTTCCGGGGCTACCTTGGTTCCTCAGGAATGGGGTATGGTCCTCGGCTGGTCTATCCTGGGCGTCCTCTTTGGCCTCTATTGCAAGGCCAAATATGGCAGCAAGTTCGCCACTCATATTGATGTCGCCTTGGATAATGAAGCCGTCGAAGAAGCAGGCGACCTGGCTTTTGGTCAGGCTATGGCCGCAGCCCTTCAGAATGTCGAATCGGATGCGCCTGTTACGTATGTATCGCAGCCACTCAGTTTTTCCTTCTCCATGCCAGTGTCCGTCGTCTTCGGTGCCGGTAAGCGTCACATGGCCGGAGAACTGTTGAAATCTTATGGGACAAAGGCCTTAGTCGTCACTGATTCGGCAACGAACGGACGGGACCTGGTCCGTGAAGTTGAAAAGAGCTTGAATGATGCCGGTATTTCTGTTACCCGCTTTGCTCATGTTACAGGGAAATCCCTGGATATTACGGCTAATTCAGCCGTCGACGAAATCAAGAAGGACGGCAGTGACTTCATCGTCGCTATCGGCAGCAATACCGTCATGGAAGGGGCAAAGATGATTGCCCGCACCGCTGCCAGTGCCTTGAATCAGGCTGTCATGCCGTTGACTTTCGTACCGACGGACTATCATAGCGGTGCCTGCTTCGATGCGTCCCTGCCCGATGGCAGCTGTGACAAGGCGCTGCTGGCCAAAGTGGTCATCGTCGATCCGGAATGCATGACTGGCATGAGCCAGAAAGAACGGGCTGTTTCTGGTTTTGCCGCCCTCAGCGAATGCATCAGTGCCTATACGGCAGCCGATGCCCAGCCGCTGACCGATGCCATGGCCCTTTACGCCATCGACATCTTGAATGATAAGCTGACCGCTGTCTGCACCAATCATGCCGATAAAGGGGCTTGGGAAAAAGTCGTCCTAGCCGGTGTCATCGGCAGCATGGTCGCTGCAGAAACGGGCAGTCAGGTAGCCAAAGGACTGGCGCAAGCCGTCGCCAAGACCTCCTTCCCGGCTGACGAAGTGCTCTTGGCAGCTATCGTCCCTGTCGTCATCGATGCTAAAGCAGGGAAGGATCCCTTCCTCTATGGTAAACTGGCTCGCACGATGGGCGGTTTTACATCTGATGACTGTGCAGCTCGTCTCTGCTATCTGGCCAAGGCCCTGCACCTGGACCTGCGCATTGCTGACATAGGCGTCCATGAAGACGATATCGCTAACATGGCCGAAGCCTATATCGGTGAAGAAGCAACTGAAGAAATCAAAGAAAGAGCTGCTTCCCTAGAAGCTGCATTTAATTCGTAGCGAAAGATAGTTTGTAGCTTGTAGGGGTTCGCATGTGGCAAGCCCGCCAGCTATATGTAAGATACTTGTGAACCCGATTTCGTGAACGGGCGCCCCACGTGGCGCCCCTACAGAAAAAGGCGCTGTCTTCATGGGACAGCGCCTTTTTTTACATATACAAAGATTTTTCTTTTTACCAGCAGGAGTTTGACAATTCTGTGTAGAATATTTTAAGATAAACTAGGTATATATAGTTGCTTGGAGGTAGTCAGTATGACACTCAGTTTATTTTGGTCGCGTTATACCCTGGAACTTCGGGAACAACATTTGCGCGATGTCGATGAACTTTATCATTATCTCATAGCCAGGGAACGATGGAACTGGTTCCTGGCCAAGATTCCGGAACAGGCTCAGATTCAGATACTCCGTGGCCACAACCATGGCGAAGGTGCCTGGACATGCCGTAAATGGCTCGACCACATGCTGGACTGGATTAAAGCGAACAAGCCGCCTGCCGTCTATGATGCCGTCATCGACAAGATTCATATGATTGAAGACAAGCCGATTGAGGAACTAGAAAAACAGGCTGCCCGGAATATTTCACCAGAAGAATTGGAAAAACTCCAGCGTGCCGGTTATTTTCAATGTATCGAGGCGCCGAAAAAAAGTGAGTGAAAGCAGGTGAGGGAATGACCTTTCTATTACGCATGATAACAGCTGCTGTCTTGTTCTTTTCCCTGGCAGCTGCCGCACCGGCTGCTGTTGTGCAGGCCGATTCCGTCCGTGTCCTTCCCATTTCCGGAGATATTGATGGCAGCCAGGCCGCTTTCATCCAGCGCGGTCTGCGCCAGGCTGCCGAAGAAGGGGATACAGCTGTCGTCATTACCATCAACACCTTAGGAGGCCGCGTAGACAGCGCCTTGAAGATTCGCGATATGCTCATGGCTTCTGACGTCCCGACCATCGCTTATGTCACCTCGCGGGCCTGGTCGGCAGGGGCTCTCATCGCCTTGTCGTGCCGCCATATCATCATGGCGCCGGGAAGTAGCATTGGCGCGGCTGAGCCCATCCCCAATACGGAAAAGAACATCGCTGCCTTAAAAGCCGAATTCAGCGCGACAGCTGCCCAGAACGGCCATAATCCCGGCGTTGCCGAAGCTATGGTTGACAAATCTCAGGGCTATCCCGATTATGCTGAACCGGGGAAGGTACTGGCCTTATCCGACGGCCAGGCCAAGGAATTGAACGTATCTGATGGTTCAGCGGATACGCTGTCCGAAGCGCTGGCCCTGTACAGTATGGGGGATGCGCGCCTGACCTATGTCGATAAGGACTGGAGCGATGAGGCCATGGGTATCTTGCAGAATCCCTATGTCCGGACGCTCTTTGTCGCTTTGATCATCGCCGCCTTGTTGGCAGAAATCAAGATGGCCGGTATCGGTGCCGGTATCGCTACGGCCTTTGTCTTCGGCGGGCTGCTGCTCCTGTCGGGCAATGAGTCATTGGCAGACGGCCTGAAAATCGTCGCTGCTTTTCTCGTGGGCCTGCTCTGCATCGGCCTGGAACTGGCGTCGCCTGGCGTCGGTATCTTTGGCCTGGCCGGCGTCGTCTTCTTGTTCGGCAGCTTGTTCTTTATGCTCGGGGCGACATATGAAGCCGTCTACATCCTAGCCGGCGGGACTGTCCTGGCCATTATACTGTTTTATATTGTCGGCAAGCATCTGCCCAAGAGCCGTCTCTTTGAAAAATTAACGCTCAAGAACCGTTCGACGAAAGAAAAGGGATATACAGCCCAGGCCGACTACAGCAAATATCTCTATGAACGGGGCAAGACCATTACAATCCTGCGTCCATCCGGTACGATCCGCCTCGGCAAAGAACGAGTCGACGCCGTGGCCAATGGGACTTTCATCGGCCGTGATGTCATCGTCCGTGTCGTCAAAGTCGAAGGAAGCCGCGTTGTCGTCGAACCGGAACCGGAACGCCATCCCAAACCCTGAGAAGGAGGTATCTTATGTCTGTTATATCCTTTTTAGCCGTTCCCATCATCATCATCATAGCCGCTGTCATCGTCGTATCCTTGTTCCTGCACTTCGTGCCCCTCGGCTTGTGGATTTCGGCTATGGCAGCCGGCGTCTCCGTAGGCATTATCAACCTCATCGGCATGCGCCTGCGCCGGGTCATCCCGTCTAAAATCATCCTGCCCTTGGTCAAGGCCAATAAAGCTGGCCTCGACGTCAATGTCAACCAGCTGGAAGCCCATTACCTGGCCGGTGGTGACGTCGACCGCGTCGTCGATGCCTTGATTGCCGCTCATCGGGCGACGATGTCCTTGACTTTTGAACGGGCCTGTGCTATTGACTTGGCTGGCCGCGACGTCCTGGAAGCCGTCCAGATGAGTGTCAATCCGAAAGTCATCGAAACGCCGTTCATCTCGGCAGTCGCCCAGAATGGCATTGAGCTGAAAGTCCGGGCCCGGGTCACAGTCCGTGCCAACATCGACCGACTCGTCGGCGGCGCCGGTGAAGCGACGGTCATCGCCCGCGTCGGCGAAGGCATCGTTACCAGTGTCGGCTCGGCACGGGACCATTCGCAGGTCCTGGAAAATCCTGACGAAATCAGTAAGACTGTTCTCAGCAAAGGCCTCGACGCCGGGACGGCTTTTGAAATCTTGTCTATCGACATTGCCGACGTTGATGTAGGCCGCAACATCGGCGCCCGTCTGCAGACGGACCAGGCCGAAGCGGACAAACAGATTGCCCAGGCCAAGGCCGAAGAACGGCGAGCCATGGCCGTTGCCAAAGAGCAGGAAATGCAGGCCTATACCCAGGAAATGCAGGCCAAAGTCGTCGAAGCCCAGGCCGAAGTACCCCTGGCCCTGGCCCAGGCTCTGCGCGAAGGCAAGTTAGGCGTCATGGACTATTATAATATGAAGAATATCATGGCCGATACGGAGATGCGGAATGCCGTAGCCCAGGCTGGCGTCCCTAAGACTCAGTTGGCCCCGACCGGTCAGGACCGTCATCACGACGACCGGGGCTCTGATGGAAAGTAGGTGAAGTCCATGGATATGCTGTGGCTCATCATAGCCTTTGTCTTGATGGCGGCCTTGCCCGATATCTTGCGTCGACGCCGACACTATGGCAAACGGAAAGGGCCTATTCCCGTGCCTCCACGGCGTAAGCCGGCACCGGCCGAGACGTCGGCTCCGGCAGAACCCGTAGAAGAAGCGGAAAGAGATACTTCGATGGCAGAAACGGCCGCTCCGGCGCAGGCGCCCAGCGTGCCGGCTGCTATGTCAGTCCGAACGGCTGCGGCGTCGCCCGTATCTGTACCCCAGCGCGTCCGGCCGGCAGCTTGGAGTCAGCTGACGCCACAGGCGCAGGAGCTCTACGCCGGCTTTGTTTGGTCAGAAATATGGCAGGAACCGTTGGCTCACCGCCAGCGGTCAATTAAAAAATAGAGAGGATTTATCACAAATGATTCAAGAAAAAGAAGTAGGTATCAAGGGTATCCCCGGACTGGTCATCACATCCGGTGAAAAAGCGAAAGGTGTCGTCTTATTCTATCATGGCTGGTCGTCGCAGAAAGAATTCCAGGCCATCCGCGGCCGCATCCTGGCTTCCTATGGCTATGATGTCGTCATTCCCGATGCCGTCAACCATGGCCGTCGCGGTACGCTGGACTATGAATCGAAGGTCGTATACCCTGATTTCTGGCAGACGATTTTCCAGAATATGACAGAAGTCCCGCTCATGCTGGAATATATCCAGGAAAACTGGCCCGATACGCCCATTGCCGTCATGGGGCACTCTATGGGTGGCTTCACGGCTCTTGGTGCTATGAGCTTGTTCAAGGAATTCAAGACGGCTGTCGTCATGAACGGTTCCGGCTGGTGGGATGAATCGGAACGGCGCTTCCGGGCTTCCTTACATATTGAAAAGCCCCGGGCGTACCACTTCATCCAGATGCAGTTCGCTGTCATGGATCCCTATACGCACATGGACCGTCTCAGCGGCCGGTCCCTCTTGTCCCTCCGCGGCGGCGCCGATGATGTCGTCGATGGGGCTGCCCAGGAACTCTATCTGGAAAAACTGGCCCAGCGCGATGACGTCAAGACCCAGTCCATCGTCTACGATGACCTCGGTCATTTCGTCACGACCAACATGATGGGCGATGCCGTCAACTGGTTGCAGAAAGAACTCCGTTAAGAAAATGTGAAAAATACTTAAAAACAATAAGAAGTTAAACCTTTTCCCATGAAAACAATTAAATAAAATACGGTGTGGTGCTTTACAAAATTTAAAAAGTGAGTATAATATACGTATAAACAAGAAACCGCAAGGACGCGGAGCGTAAGAAATCATTCATCGTTACGATAGAAATGATTTTTTTCCAGGCCTTGCGGTTTCTTATTTTTTTATCGTTATCATTCATGTATCAGGGGATGTATAACAGGGGGGATAGGTATGTTAAAGAATATTTTCCGCACGAAAAGCATCAATCAGTTTCTATCAGAAACGAAACAAGACGGCGGCATGAACCGCGTCTTAGGGACATTCGGTCTGACTATGTTGGGCATCGGCTGTATCGTTGGTACAGGAATCTTCGTCCTGACCGGGATTGCAGCGGCTAATTTTTCTGGGCCGGCCTTGGTCATTTCCTTCGTTATCGCAGCCTTGGCCTGTGGCTGTGCCGCGCTTTGTTATTCTGAATTCGCAGCTATGATTCCCGTAGCCGGCAGTGCTTACACCTACGGTTACGTGGCTTTAGGCGAATTTTGGGCCTGGGTCATCGGCTGGGATTTGATTTTGGAATATACCTTGGCGCTGAGTGCCGTTTCTATCGGCTGGTCTGGGTATTTCGGCAATATCCTGACAAACTTGGGCCTGGCCTTGCCGAAAGAATTCATTACGGCACCGGAAGAAGGGGGCCTCATCAATCTGCCGGCTATGGCCATCATCTGGATTATCACTTTGATTAATATGAAAGGCATTACCCAGAGCTCCTTGGTCAATGACATCATCGTCGTCATCAAGCTGGCTGTCGTTGGCCTGTTCATCGCCCTCGGCATTAGCCACGTCGAACCGGCTAACTGGACGCCGTTCATGCCTTATGGCTGGTCGGGTGTCTTCACGGGCGCTTCGGTCATCTTCTTTGCTTATATTGGCTTCGACGCCGTCTCGACGGCAGCAGAAGAAGTCAAGAACCCGCAGAAAGATTTGCCCCGCGGTATCATCTTATCGCTCATCATCTGTACGGTTTTGTACATCACCGTATCAGCTATCCTGACTGGCATGGTCCCGTACTTGCAGTTCAAGACGACGGCCGCTCCTGTTGCCTATGCGCTTCAGCTCGTCGGTTATCATTGGGGGGCTGCTGCCGTATCGGTCGGCGCTATCTGCGGTCTCACGTCGGTTCTTTTGGTCATGTGCCTCGGCCAGAGCCGTATCCTCTTCGTCATGTCCCGCGACGGCCTGCTGCCGCGCTTCTTCGGTCGTATCAATAAGACGACTAAGACGCCGGTCCGCAGTTCCTTATTAGTCGCTATCGTATCGTCCATCTTGGCTGGCCTCGTTCCTATTGGCATCGTCGCTGAAATGGTCAACATCGGTACTTTGGCCGCTTTCATCATCGTATCGGCATCGGTCATCATCCTCCGCAAAAAGGCACCGGACCGCGTCCGTCCGTTCCGTTGCCCTTGCGTACCGTTAGTCCCGATTTTGTCGATTCTCTTTTGCGGTATCTTGGTCATCATGCTGCCGACGGTTACGCAGATCCGCTTCATCGTATGGCTGGCCATCGGTTTGGTCATCTACTTTGGCTATGGCTATAAGCACAGCATTATTACGAAAGCCCAGAAAGGCACGCTGACTGCGGCTAAAGCTGCTGCCGCTGACGACACGCCGAGTACACTGCCAGCCGGCAATGGTGCTCATTCTACTATTGAACACTGACGCATTCTATATATCGAAAGAAAAAGACCCGTCCTCTCCCCTGGTCGGGCCTTTTTCTTGCCCCTGCGGACCACGAGCCACGAACCACGCCCCTCCCCATAGCGCGAGCGGCTTTTTTGTGGTACAGTAGAACCATATCATCATTGCAGAGGGGAGCTATGAGAATGGAAAAAAAGAAGATATATGTACTGGCCTGTGGCGGGACCATCGCCGGCAAGGCCGCGTCTGCCGATGATTTGACAGGCTATGCCGCCGGCCAGACGTCCATTGATGAATTACTTGAGGCTGTGCCACAGTTGGCGGAGTATGCTGATGTACAGGGCGAGCAGTTCTGCAACATCGACAGTTCGGACATGACAGAAGCTTTATGGTTGTCTCTGGCCAGCCGTGTCCAAGAAATCGCCGACCGGGAAGAGGTGGATGGCATCGTCATTACTCATGGCACGGATACGATGGAGGAAACGGCGTATTTCCTCAACCTTGCGGTTCACACGATTAAGCCGGTCGTCCTCACCGGATCAATGCGGCCGGCGACGGCTATCAGTGCCGACGGGCCGCTGAATCTCTTGGAAGCCGTTCAGGCTGCCTCTTGGGTGGAAATGGGGAAATACGGCGTTGTCATCGTCATGAACAGCACCGTCCACAGCGCCCGTTTCGTCGAAAAAACCGATACGACCCATGCCGATACCTTCAAAGGCCGTCAGATGGGATGCCTGGGCTATATGCAGGATGGCCGGCCATATCTGTACCAGCAGCCTCTGCGCAAGCATACGTGGTCTTCTGACTTGGCAGCTCCTGAGAAACTTCCAGCTGTCGCCATCGTCTATGCTTATGTAGGCCTTACAGCAGAAGACGTACGCCCCTTGGCAGAAGGGAAGGCGGGACTCGTCCTAGCCGGTCTCGGTCACGGCAAGATGCCTGAACCGGTCTGGCAGGCCTTGCGGCCTTTCATGGAACAGGGCCTCGTCGTCGTCCGCGCTGCCCGCGCCATGGGCGGCATGGTCACTCAGGTCCCTGCTTATGATGGAACGGTCACTGCTGATTCCTTGACGCCGCAGAAGGCGAAAATCCTCTTGCAGCTGGCCTTGGCCCACACGACAGATCGGGAAAGAATACAGGCTATTTTCGACGCTTATTGAGACTGGCAAATCACGGTTCTATGCCTTCCCTAATAGGGCGGGGTGTGATAAAATAAATAAGATATGAAACATAGGTATGCAATCCATGTATCCTTTACGACACTGATATAGATAGGAGCGAATGAATCATGAACAAGTACAAAAAATTGATGGTCCTTACGGCCCTGACAGCCGCCCTCGGCACGTCGGCTTTTGCCGCATCGACGGGGATTACGGATATCAGCAATTATTGGGGTAAAGACGCTATCCAGTATTTTTATAACCAGCACTACATCAGCGGCACGAATGGCCAATTCCGCCCGAACGAAGACATTACCCGTGAAGGGGCAGCTGCCATCATCAACAACATGATCGGTGAAGAATCGAAAGTCAAGACGACTAACTTCAGCGATGTTAAAGGCCGCTGGTCCGAACGGGCTATTGCCTCGCTGGTCGACAAGCAGATTATGAGCGGCTATAGCAACGGCACATTCAAACCAGAACAGAAAATCACCCGTGAAGAATTCGCCGTCATTGCCTACAACTATATGACCTATAAGGGCATGAGCACCCTTGAAGGGGCAGCTCCCTATGCTGACGAAGCTAAAATTTCCAGTTGGGCCCGTCAAGCCGTTGATGCCCTGGCCGCTGCGGGCTATATGAAAGGCAGTAATTACAACATGTTCAACCCGAAACAGTACGTCACCCGCGGTGAAGCGGTCAACGTCCTCTACCGCATCTTGACCGGCGTCAAGGAAACGACACAGAGCCAGGACGGCCTGGAAGCCAAAGCCTTCAAAGACATCAAAGACGTTTACGGCTCGGTCAAAGCCTTTGCGGCTGATGGCATCATGTACTGGCAGGGCGACAAGCTCCATATCGGCGTCAAAGATCCGAAGAATAAACAGAAACTGGCTGATGCTATTGCTGCTGACAAAGATATCCCGGCTGAATCGATTTATGTCCAGAAATCGACGTATAGCTATGACGACTATAAGAACTTCATGTCCCAGGCCGAAAAGATTTACAAGGCTACGGAAGCGACGAATGCCACCGTCGCGACGGAACCGGATTACCTTAATGAAAAAGTGGTTCTCACGGTCAGCTCCATTTCTAAAGAAACGCAGAACAACCTCGATAAAGCCCTGGGCAGTGCCCTTCGCATCGTCATTCAGTAATCGCAGCAGAGGAGGATTTCCATGGTACGGAACAAAATCGCTGCCATCTTGGCAGCTGCGGCCATCTTGTCCGTCAGTGCCGTTTCGGCCGATGCTCCTTATACGGACCTAGGCAGCCTGACCGACCGCGCGGCTGTCGATTACCTCTATGATACGCAGTGCCTGACTTTCATTACAGGGGATTCCTTTGAACCCAACCGGGTCTTGACCCGCGGTGATTTGGCCCAGCTGCTCTATAACTCGGCGGCCAATATCCCCTTGGCACCGGTGGAAGCGGCTAGTGCTCGCGATATCCCGTCCGGCACAGCCGGTGATGCCATGAAAAGCGTCGCCGCCCAGGGTATCCTGGCAGGTTATGAGGATGGGAATTTCCATCCTGAAGAACCGGTGAGCCGCGAAGAATTTGCCGACGTCATCTATCGGTACTTGAAGTATAATCATCTGGCCGACCCGGACAAGGCCGTCAAGCCTTATGCCGATGCCGCGTCGATTACGCCGGCCTATGCCCAGACCATCGACGTCTTGCACAGCAAGAACATCATGGTGCCGGCAGATAATTATTTCCATCCCAAAGAAGGCATGACCCGGGCCGATGCAGCCCAGGTATTTTACCGTCTCATGCACTCCGACGGGGAGTATACCTCTCATGTTCAGGTCGAATCGCAGCTCATCAAGGTGATTAACGCCGAATACGGTTCAGTGCCAATCTATTTCCGCAGCGGTACGATGTATTGGGATGGTGATACCCTGGTCCTAGGCATTAAAGGGGCTCCCAGCAAATACTTGAAGCAGCGCATCGACACGGATGTAGCTAAACCGCAGGCCATCAAGATACGCCGCGTATCCTTGAGCCATAGCGATTATAGTCAACTCATGACGAAAGCTATTCATTGCGTCGTCGATAGCGAAGGCGTTCAGAATTACGTCGGTGCCTTGCCGGACTACGTCAATGAACAAGTCGTCCTCACCGTCCGCCATCCCGTCAGCCAAGCGACACTGGCTGAACTGGCCAAACGCGTTGGCACAGGGCGGGTCCGCTTGGAAACAGCGCCTATTGCCGGCAAAACGCCTATCGTCCAGGTAGCCGGCAAGGCCGAAGAAACGGTAGAAACTGTCAGCACGACGGAAAAAGATATGAAAAAAGACACGAAACAGCTCTATTCCAAACTCCTCGACGATACCACGTCGAGCGCTATCACATCTGTACAAAACGACGTGATGAAGTGATGGGTGTTTGAAGTTTGCTGTGATGAAAAACGGGCTCGCTAACGCATCGCCCTGTGAGGAACCTCTCCGGCCTTTTTGGGTCACCTCCCCTTCGCAGGGGAGGCTTTCCTGGCTCTCCCGTGAAGGGGAGGTGTCAGCATAGCTGACTGAGGGGTTCTATAGGAGCGATGCGCTAGTGAGTCCGTTTGTTTATTGTTAGCAGCGCCGACGAAGCCTTCGAACCACGGCAAAAGGTCTACGGTGCTGCAGGCGCCTAAACGCCGAAAAGTGCACCCAGTTCTTCTCGGGTGTCGACGAGGTACGTCGGTTGGAGGGACTGGAGGAAGTCCCGGTCGCGGAAACCCCACGTGACGAGGGCCACGTCGAGGTCGGCGTTATCGGACGTTTCTTTGTCGACTTCCGAGTCGCCAACGTAGATAGCGTCGTCTTTGCTACAGCCCAGACGCTTCAGGGCTTCCCATACCATGTCCGGTGCCGGCTTTTTGCGGTACATCGGCGTTTCCCCTAAAGAAAAGTCGACATAGTTCTTAAAATATTCATCGTGCAGTTCAGAAACGGCGCCCTGGCCTTTGTTGGAGACGATGGCCATATGGTAGCCGGCCGCCTTGAGCCGGCTCAGGACTTGGGGAATGCCTGCGTAGGGGAAGGTCGTCGTCTGGCAATGGGCGCTGTAGTAGGCGATAAATTCTTCCGTCATCGTCCGCCGCAAGTCTTCCGGCGCGTCTGGGGCAGCTTTGTCGATGAAACCGTCGTAGCCGAAGCCAAGGCAGGGCCGGATGGCTTTTTGCGTCATAGAAGGCAAGCCGTGGCGGGCGAAAACATAGTTCAAGCTTTTCGTCAATTCGTCCAGCGTATCCAGGACAGTACCGTCCATATCGAAGACGATGGCTTTATATTTTTTCATAGAAAGGACTCCTTTGAAAGACAAAAAATCAGGTTACCCTTTTATTATACGAAAGCGGCAATTAATCGGCAATAGGGAGTAGCTCATGACGCCATCTTATGCTACAATGGGGAAAGAAGTTTGATAAAATAGAGGAGAGGATGACATGACAAACTTTTTGCCGTATGCTATCATAGCGGGCATAGCAATCGTCTTTTTTGTAATTTGTTATATTATGTATTCCGGCGGAGGACACTCCGAGAGTAGTCCCCAAACGGAGAAGAAAGGGAACACGAAGACGAAGATGCGCTACGACAGCGAGCCGCAGCCGCTGCGCAGGGTCCAGCACCGCAGCCCGGCAACAGTTAAGCATGCCAGACAATTACCGAAAGAAGCGGACGACGAAGAAACAGCCCCTCTGCCGCAAGTCCCGAAAATGACCTTGGGCGAACGGCGGGAACATCCGTCAGAAACGGCCTTTGTCACGACGAAGGGCGAAGCTGTCCGCCGCAATGGCAAAATCGTCTATAAAGAAGCGCCGAAGGCCCAGGAAGCCCCAGTCCGTAAGGGACCCAATGCGGATGATCTCGATGCGACACGCGTCTTGTCCCGCGATGAAATTCTGGAAGCCATGGAAAAGGTTGATAAAGAAGAAGCCGCTGCCTATAAGGCTCGCGAAGAAGAAGCCAAACGGGCCCGTCAACGCCAGGCTGAACAGGAAAAAGAAGCGCAGGAACAGCAGTTGGCCCGCAACCGGGAACGGCGCGAACAGGCTCGCCGCGAAGCGGCTGCGGCTAAGGAAGCCGATGCCCGACGGGAAGAACGGGCGCGTTGGGCTGAAGAAGTGGCTCAGACCGAAGAAGACAAGCCGCCACTGGCTGATATGGCTGCCATCGTCTCAGCTGACTTGGCCGCTAAAGATGGTGGTCCTGCTGCTCCGGTCGTAAAGAAAAAGGCTGCCCCTGCAGCTGAACCACCATCGTCTGGAACAGAAACACCGAAAGATACGCACCGCAAGCACATCGTCCGCGATGTCATGGCCGAAACGGCGAAAGCCGCTGGCCAGACGGCTGTCGCAGCCAAAGCCTCGGCAGTTGGCAAGAAAAAGGTCATATCTGATGCGACGCGGGTCATGGAAGGCCCTGTCGTCAGCGAAAGCATGAAAGCCGTCGCTTCGCAGCTGGAACAGACTCAGCGTATGGAACCAATCCACATCGATACGGCTATGATGGCTAAGAAGAAAGCCGTTCCGGAAGAAACGATGGTCATGCCGCCCATTCGGGCCCATAAATCCCAGGAAAAAGCGACGCCTGTCGTCAAACCGGCACCGGTCGTCAAACCGTCCCAGACGTCATGGGATTCCAATACGTCCGGGACCGATACGCGCAATCCGTCCTTGGGCAGTGCGCCACACTATGCGTCCGTTTGGGAATCGGAAAGCACCGTTGATTCTCCCGTCGTCCGCCAGTGCGTCGCTCATTTCCTGCGCCAGTATGGCGTCGTTTCGCCAGAACTGCAGCAGCAGACAGAATACATCACGTCGGCGGCCTTCGACCAGATCGGCTGCCAGAGCGATGCCGAACGGCAGCAGGCCCTGGCACCGCTCATCGTTCAGGAAGCCCTGCAGAACGTCCAGAAAGCCTATGCCGCTCATCCCGACGACTATGTCGGCACCATAGCCCTTCAGGCTTTTTATGATATCGTCCACTGCTCGCCCATTTCGACGCGCCACTTGGTCGCCATCGACGCCTTAAAGGTCATGCCTTATTTGACACAGGGCCATTACCAGATTTTGGCGATTCTCTTACTGTTCCTGTATTCGCGCAACTCCAATAATGTCGACAAGGATTCGTTCTGCCGCTACATCGACAAGTATGTCTATCCCTTCCTGGATGGCTTCCCGACAGAACGGCCTTATTACCAGCAGCTCGATTACCTGCATTGCACGGCTTTTGAAGCGAAGGAAACGCATTTTGCCGAAATCCTGTCTGATTCGTATCCGCTGTTGTTCCGTTACCGTGGCTTTACAGAAGAAGAATTGCGCAAAGCTCTCAAGGGCAAGCGGATTCCTGATGAATTCATTGTCCCGTCCTTCAATTCACCGTTGGTCAAACTGGCCATGGTCGATGAAAGCATGGCCAAGCGCTTCTTCCGCATGACCGGCATCAACGACCGCAACATGCAGGACCATATCCTGCGTCTGGCCAAGAAGCGCCCGGCCAACTTCAGCGGCGAAGAAGCTTTGGACATTATGGAAGATATTTCGCCGGTATTGGCTGACCTCGGCGATATCTGGGATAGCTCGCTCCTTCGTGTATCGACGCTGTCCCTCCTGGGCTTGTACTTAGCTCAGGGGTTCGTCAAGGAAATCATTGGCGAAGAATTCGATTTGTCCCGTTGGTTTGAATAAGGAGCCTGATTATGAAAAAAATCCGTAAAGCCGTCATCCCAGCGGCCGGTTTCGGTACCCGTTTCCTGCCGGCGACGAAGGCGACACCGAAAGAAATGCTGCCTATCGTCGATAAACCGACGATTCAGTATATCGTCGAAGAAGCCCTGCAGAGCGGCATCGAAGAAATCCTTATCATCAGCGGTCATGCTAAACGGGCCATTGAAGACCATTTCGATACCAATCCGGGCCTGGAACTGCACTTGGAAGAAAGTCATAAGATGGGGCTTTTGAATATGGTCCGCAGCATTTCTGAAATCAATATCCATTACATCCGGCAGAAACATATGCGGGGGTTGGGTGACGCCGTCCTCTGCGCCCAATCCTTTATTGCCGATGAACCCTTTGCCATCCTTCTTGGCGACGATGTCGTCTACAATGAAACTAATCCGGCCTTACGCCAGATGATCGATTTATATAACGACCTCGATGCGACTATCCTGGGCTGCCAGGAAGTGGCACGGGAAAAAGTATCATCTTATGGCATCGTCCAAGGGACGCCTGTCGAAGGGAAGGGCATCTTGAAAGTCAACCGCGTCGTCGAAAAGCCTGCCATCGAAGAGGCGCCGAGCCGGACGGCCGTCCTTGGCCGCTATATCGTTACGCCGGACATCTTTGAAGTCCTATCCCATACGCAGCCGGGAAAGGGCGGAGAAATCCAGCTCACTGATGCCTTACAGACCATGGCCAGTCGCGAAGCCGTCTATGCCTATTGCTTTGAAGGCAAGCGCTACGACGTCGGCGACAAATTGGGATTTCTCAAAGCGAACGTCGAATACGCGTTGCGCCGGCCGGACTTGGCCGGCCCGTTCCGCCAATTCCTGAAAGACGTAGTTAGGGATTAGTGGTTCGTAGAGACTGTCCTGGAATGGACATCAGAGGATGGGCGGACTGCGTGCATCCTGTGTAATAACGTTATCGTTTGTAGTACGGATGTGGTTTGTAGACTGTAAACTTAAAACTCTAAAAGGCGCTGTCTTCATGGGACAGCGCCTTTTTTACGACGAACGACTATAAACTGCACGAAAATCGTATGATGGAAGGAAAAGGCGTATGACATAAGGCCGGTAGGGGCGCCCACGTGGGGCGACCGCTATGGAATGACAGGGCAAACCGCAAAGGGGATGATGTTTGAAACTACACGAAAATAGTATTGATTGAATGAAAAGGCCATGCTATAATAGGCTCAGAAAGAAGGGATTCCTATGAAAATTGAAGAAGGTACGATTATCTCTATAAAAGAAAAAGGCACGGCCGAAATCAAGGTCGGCCGCCATTCCGACTGCATCGCCTGCGGTGCCTGCGAAGGGGCTGAAAACATCGTTGTTACCGCTGTCGACCCGTTAGGTGTCAAAGTCGGCCAGCATGTCAAATTTGAATTCCGCGATGTCAACATCGTCATCGGCGCTTTCATCTGTTTCGTCATGCCTTTACTGGTCTGTGCTGCCGGTGCCTTTGCCGGTCATTTCCTGGCCCTGGCGCAGGGCTTCGACACCGTCCAGACCGCTGTCATCGGTGGTATCATCGGCTTTCTCATCGGCGCCGTTGGCGTCAAGCTCTTCGACCGCTCCCTGTCGAAAGAAGAAAACTCCAAACCCAAGATCATCGAAATCTGCTCGGGGAATTAAGAAGGACAGGCGCCTGACGGCGCCATCCGTGCGGGGCTGCTGTATAAGGGAATCCTCCTTTATAGGCAGCTCTTTTTTTACACGGTTTGCCGTGGTTCGTTTGCCGTAATGGAAAACGAACCACGAACCACGCCAAACGAACCACGGCGCCCGCTTATGGGCGCCCTTCACTGCCCGTCCGGCAGCGTATCGGCGAGGCTGAAGCTGGTGCCGTCTTTGAGGGTGATAGCCGTAATGTGGAGTTCACCGGTCATGCCGTCCAGGGTCTGCGAGCGAATCAGGCTGTATTGTGACGGGATGAGGGGATTGAGGAGAAACTGGCTTTCGTAGGTCCTCTTTTCCGCTGATGTAGACAGGCGCAGAGGCGATGTATAGAGGACGACTTTATCGCTGTCCCGGCGCAGGGTATAGACTGCTTTGACGGCAGCGATGTCTGTACGGTCCTTGCGGAAGACCGGGGTATAACTCAGGCGAAGGAAGGTACGGCCCTGGCCGCTGACGATTTTAGAAGACACGTTGCGGACGGTCATGATGGCATCGATTTTTTTCTGAGTCGGTTTATTGTATTCTGTCAACTCCTGCTTCATAACTTCCCGCAGGTCGTTGAGGAAGGCTTCCGGGTCGGCCAGGCCTGTGATCATCCAGGTATGGGACGGCGTCTGTTCCAGCGTGACCGTACAGGGGATGGTGGCGCCCAGGCGGTCATTGTATAGATAGAGCTTTACCGTATTGTCATGGCTCCAGTCGGCGCCGTTCAGGTGCCAGCCTGCCAGAGGGACGGAAAGACCGGCGCTCTTCAAGGTACGCCGCAGGTTTGTCTCTGTTTTTTGATATTCGTCATTGTCCGTATTCCCGGCCAGGCCCCAATTCAGGTACAGGTTGGCTGTAGTGATGAAAGAAGCCCGCAAAGGGGAGCGGATGATATTCAGTAAAAAGGATTCATCCGTACTGTCTGACGTATGGGATACGAGGGCATCGAAGAACTGGCCGCTCAGGGCTCCTTCATCGACGTGACGGTTTACCGTTTCTGTATCACCGGCCCGGACCGCGCGGATGACCTGGGAGACGGCATAGTCTGGTGTTTTCATATAGATGTGCTGATATGATGAGACAGCTGCGATGATACAGCCCATGAGAACGACCAGGGCCAGGAAGACCTTGCCATCCCATAAGGTAAGTACTCTTCTTCTCATAGATTATCCTTCCTTAATGCGCAAAATCTTATTTTTTTCATTATACCACAGTCTGCGTTAGGCGTTCACCTTTTCCGCTCATCTGCCGCAGGTTGCGAAAATATGTTATAATAAATATGTCATTACTGAAAGAAAAGGAGCGTGATTCCTGTGGTTACTTTACACGATGTGAAATCAGGAAATTCCTATGAAGTCAAGGAAGGAGTGACGCTGCAGCAGGTCTGCGAACAGTATTGCCAGCACGGCGATATGCCGATTGCAGCCGCCTTGTATAATAATGAATGTGTCGGTCTCCAGACCAAGGTCGATCAGAGCGGCGATGTCGACTGGCTGCCTATCAATACGATGGAAGGCAACCAGTGCATTATCCGTACGGCCATTTTCCTCTTGGTCCGCGCCGTGAGTGATCTCTATCCCGACGGCAAAGTCCTGGTCAAACACGCCTTGCGCAAGGCCTTGTACTGCGAATTGGAAATCGGCCACACTGTCACCGTCCACGATGTGGACATCATCAAGAAGCGCATGCACGAAATCGTCGAACAGGATGAACCCATTTCCCAGGTCATCGCCAGCGCCGAAACGGCTATGGAAATGTGCCGCAACCGTCATATGATGCGGGAAGCAGAACTCCTGCGCCACGTCGACGTCACCCATATCATGGCCTATCAGTGTGGCCAGACGTTCGATTACTACATGGGACCGCTCCTGCCTAGTATGGGCTATGTGACCTGTTTCAACCTGCGCTCTTATGCGCCTGGTGTCATCTTAGAAACGCCAACAGTAGATAATCCGAACGAGCTTCCGGAATATAAAGAGATTCCCAAGATGGCCCGTCTCTTTTTGGATGCCGAAGAATGGGGACGCATCGTCCGCTGTGAATACGTCTACGATTTGAATCACTATATCGAAGAAGGCAATATCCAGGATATGGTCGATATGGCCGAGGCCCTGCAGGAAAAGAAACTGGGCCAGCTTGCCGATTACATCGTCAGCCGCCGCCCGAAAATCAAAGTCGTCCTTATTGCCGGGCCGTCGTCGGCAGGTAAGACGACGTTCTGCAAGCGCCTGACAACGCAGCTTCGCGTCAACGGCCTGCGGCCCATTGGCATTTCCCTAGACGATTATTTCTATAATCGCGAAGATACGCCGAAGAATCCCGATGGCAGTTATGACTTTGAATCCTTGCGGGCTATCGACGTGCCCCTTTTCAATCAGCAGATTGACGACCTCAACCAGGGCCAGGAAGTCCACTTGGCCCGCTTCGATTTCGTCACAGGTCACCGTTATTTTGATGAAAAGCCGACGGTTCTGGAAAAAGGTCAGCCCATTGTCGTCGAAGGCCTTCACGCCTTGAATGATTCCCTGACTTATATGCTGCCGCGCTATGAAAAGGTCAAGATTTCTCTGGGCGTCTTGACGCAGATACGCATTAACGACCACAACCGTATTTCTACGTCGGATACGCGCATCATCCGCCGCATGGTTCGGGACCAGCAGTTCCGCGACCGCGGGCCCATGGCGACCATGGATATCTGGGCTGACGTCCGCCGCGGCGAAGAAAAGAACATCTATCCTTATCAGGAAGATGCCGATACGATTTTCAACACGGCTCTGCCCTATGAACTGGCCGTCCTCAAGCCCTATGCCGAACCGCTCTTGGAATCCATCGACAAGGACAGTGTTCATTACGCCGAAGCCCGTCGGCTCTTGCGATTCCTCAAGCCTTTCAAGAGCATCGATTCGTCAGTCGTACCGCCTAATTCGCTGTTGCGTGAATTCATCGGAGCGGACCGTAAAAAATGATTGACAAAGCCTAATCAGATAGATATAATAGTATAGTCGAGGTAGAAATATGAAACTACAAGTCGAAGAAGCACTAAAAGAAGTTGGGAAGTCTTTCCCCTTTTCTTTTGAATGTCCGGCTGCCGAGCTAGGTGAAGTGGATGACCTTCCTTGGAAGGATGCCACAGTAGTTGTGGACGGGGCTTATTGGTTCGATGGCAACCACATGGTAGTACAGGGAACCATAAAGACCACCGGCATGTACACCTGCAGCCGCTGCCTGTCACCGGTATCGGTGGATCGGAATGAAACACTGTCTGAAGTCTATGGTACGGAAGCAGAGCTTCCCGAGGACGTATTGCCTTATAATGGGGAATACATCGATTTGACGGAGACAATTAGAGAAACGTTGATCCTCAGCGAGCCCATGAGGGTTTTGTGCCGGCCAGACTGCAAAGGGCTTTGTCCGCAGTGCGGTGCAAACCTGAACGACGGACCCTGTAGTTGTCCTACCGACAAGATTGATCCGAGATTGGAAGTCTTGGCTCAATTCTTACGATCCAAAGAAGAGCGCTAGAAATAACGTACCATGTGATTTAAGGAGGTGCAGAACATGGCAGTACCGAAGAACAGATTATCCCAGACTCGTCAGAAGATGCGTCGCGCAAACTGGAAATTGACCGCACCGGGTTATGTAGAATGCCCGCAGTGCCACGAAGCAATGATGCCTCATCATGTATGCCCGACTTGCGGCTACTATAAAGGCAAACAGGTTGTCAACAACACAACAGCTGAATAAGAGTTGTATATAAAAAAGAGCTATCGCTTAGGCGGTAGCTCTTTTTTCGTGGCTCGTTGTTCGTAAAAAAACGGGCGCCCTTTGGAATGGTCCCTACTATGGCTGCTGCCATGTGTAAAACGTATGTCTAGAGATAAAATATAAGCGTTTCACATTCCTAGGGCTGTCTGCTAAGATAATACTATAGGTATTACAAAAAAGAGGAGACGAAGGAAAATGACCTTAGAAGAAATCAAACAAATCAGCCCTTTTGCCATGGGTAGAGAAAATGTCGATTATACCCAGTATTTTGATGGGACTAGTTATTTGAACATGATATCCCTGAAACAGGTCATCGTCGGCAATGTCACTTTTGAACCGGCCTGCCGCAATCATTGGCACATCCACCATGCCAGTCAAGGCGGCGGCCAGATGCTGTTAGTCACGGTCGGCCGCGGCTGGTATCAGGAATGGGGGAAACCGGCCCAGGCGCTCCATGCCGGCGACGTCGTCCACATCCCGGCCAACGTCAAGCATTGGCACGGTGCCGCCAAGGACAGTGCCTTCCAGCATCTGGCCATCGAAGTCGACGGGGTCGATACGAGTACGGAATGGTGTGAAGCCGTAGCGGAGGCCAATTATGAAGCCCTTCCGTAAGCTGTTCTTAGCAGCCGGGCTCATTGCCCTAACCGGAATTGGGTTTTGGAGAACAGGAGATGCATATGCCATGAATACTACAGATAATCAGCCGAAAAGAGCCGTCAAGATCGTGCAGACTGCAGGGCGGCAGCAGCTGGGAAATTTCGCCCCTGATTTTGCCCGTTATAACGATGATATCCTCTTTGGCGAAGTGTGGAGCAAGAATGATGTCTTGCCCCTCAAAGAACGGAGCATCGTCACTGTCTCGGCCCTCATCGCCTAGGGCATTACTGACAGTTCCCTGAAATATCATATGGAAACGGCCAAGAAAAATGGCGTCACCAAAGACGAAATGGCCGAAATCATTACGCAGCTCGCCTTTTACAGCGGCTGGCCCAAGGCCTGGGCGGCCTTCGGCTATGCCAAGGAAGTGTATAGGGAGTAAATGTCTCTATTTGAAATAATCAGGAGGTAAAAAGCAGATGATGAAGAAAATTTTAATGCTTGCCCTGAGCAGTCTCATGGTCCTGGGCCTGGCTGCCTGTGGCAATACGAACGGTGCTGATGCCTCGTCCAGTGCCTCTAAAAAGACCGATACGGCGGTCCAGGCTCCGGCCAAAGGCAATGGCAAGACCTTAGTCGTTTACTTTTCGGCCGGCGGCCATACCAAGAATGTAGCCAACTACATTGCCAAAGCGACCGACGGTGATGTCATGGAATTGAAGCCGGTCCAGGAATATACCGAGGCCGACATGGATTACAATAATAAAAACAGCCGGACGACGCGCGAACGCGACGACGTCAGCTTGCGCGACGTCCCCCTGGTCAAGGATAAGGCCGACAACTGGGAAGGCTATGATACGGTCTTCATCGGCTATCCTATCTGGTGGGGAGAAGCGGCCTGGCCGGTAGATAACTTCATCAAACACAATGATTTCAGCGGCAAGACGGTCATCCCCTTTGCCACGTCGGCCAGCTCGGGCCTGGGCAACAGCGGCAAAGAGTTACAGCAGATGGCTGGCACCGGCAACTGGCTGGAAGGCAAACGCTTTCCGTCCAATGCGTCGGAAAGCGACGTCCAGCAGTGGGTCCAGAGCCTGAAACGGTAATTGTGTAACGTACCTGACCGGCCTGGGACCGAATCAGATAGCGATTACTTTGGGATTTCCTGTTTTAAAAGGTTGATGAAGGCCTGCGTTCCTTTCGAGAACAATTGGAAGCGTTTCCAGACGATGAACAACCTGTCTTCCAGCGGCGGATTGAGCAGCCGGAAGCAGAGGTCCGGGTCATCCTGCGGGATATGGATGATTTTTTCCAGCATGATGCAGGAACCCAGCCCTTCGCTGACCATAAGGGACGCATTATAGGCCAGGCTGTACGTGGCACTGATGTGCAGGTCGGCCAAAGGTTTCTTCAGCCAGCCTTGTAATTTGTCTGCATGGTTATCACCATGCAGGACCTGATTGGATACGATGAGTTTTTCATCCCACAGGTCCTGCGGGGTGATTTTTTCTTTTTGTGAAAGGGGATTATCCCGGCGCAGGAGGAGGCCCCAATGGTCGACGGTTGGGCAGGGAAGGACTTCGTATTTCTCCGTATCGGCATGACTGTAGATGACGGCCATGTCGATGAGGCCCTTGTCGAGGAATTCCATCATGGCCGGGCCGTCGCCGCTGGTGATATGAAAATGCAGGTGGGGATACGTGAGCTGCAACTTGTGGGCGGCGTGCATGAGGAAGCGGACGCTGTCCGATTCGGCCGAGCCGATGCGGATGTTTCCGTTCAGTTCCGTATTGTCACTTCGCAGTTCCTCTTCGGTATGACTGGCCAGGGAGAGGATTTCTTCAGCCCGCTTCTTCAGGAACAAGCCGTCTTCGGTCAGGAAATAATGGAGTACCCGTAAATCTAACATCAGAATCAGTCCTTTCCTTGCCAATGGATTTCTTCTTTCAGGCCTTTCAAAAAGGCTTTGCACGTCGGTGACAGGAGCTGGTATTTTTTCCAGGCTACGAGACATGAGACGGTGACGGCTGGCTCCAAGGGGATAAAGACCAAATCCGGTGTCTGGAGTTGGAAGAGCTCGTCGATGCCGAGGGCACTGGTAATGCCTGTCCGGATGAGCTGGGCGGCATTGGCGATGAGGTCGAATTTTCCGACGACCTTCAAGTTTTCTGCCGTTATGCTTCCTTGTGACCACTGACGGATGTCGAAGGTGTCCGTAGCCGTCCGTGACGAGATGAGCAGGGGAATGTGGCGCAAGGTATCAGCCGTGATGGTCGGCAGCTGGGCCCAGGGGGTATCACGGCAGGTGACGATGCCGACCCGGTTGCTTTCGGGCAGAAGCAGGGATTCGTATTTTTCCGCATTGAAGGGGGCGATGAAGAGCGCAAAATCGACAAGGCCGTGGGAAAGCTTATCTTCGACTGTATCGGCATTGCCCGTAAAGAGCTCACACGTAATGCCCGGATGTTTCCGTTTTAGTTTGGCAAAGGCATCGGTCAGGAAATGAATGATCGGCGTTTCACCGGCACCGATACGGATACAGCCAGTCAGTTCCGGCTGGTCGTCGCTGATTTCGGATTTTGTCTGTTGGACGAGGGACACGATTTCCTCGGCCCGCTGGCGCAGGCGGATGCCATCTTCTGTGAGCAGCGTGCTGCGGTTGGTTCGGATGAAGAGCTTTTTACCTAATTCCTGTTCCAAATCAGCCATCTGCCGGGATAACGTCGGCTGTGTGATGTGCAACATATTCGCCGCACCGGTTATATTCTGTTCCCTGGCGACGGCCAGGAAGTATTGCAGTGTTCGTATTTCCATGGGTATCCTCCTGTAGGATGGATTTTCTTTAGTATACGACTTCCAGTCATTGCCGACAAGACCGGCGTCGATGGCAAAATGACATGGAATTGTAACGATTGCTGTATTGTTGTTTTACCTTCTCCGGAGTATAATAAACCATTATTATGTTAGCTTTTTTGCTTCGGAGGAGGCTTTTTTATGGATTCGATTGTGAATACTTTTTCCCATGAAATGGAATATGGCGGGCCGCACGTGCATTTTCTGGCTTTTCTTTTATTCATCCTCATTGGCATCATTATCCTGCACGGCGTCTTCCGGGTCGTTATCGAAGTGCTCAGCCGTGTGACGAAAGTGTCTCGCGACAGCTGGCGCAATATCTTCCGCTTCATGCCGACCTTGCTGGGCATCCTCCTAGGCATTCAGCTGACCAAGGATATCCTGAATCTGCCTAACTTCGTCCAGAATATCTTGTCCTATCACTATCACAGTGTCGTCATCATTACGGTGACTTTCTTCTGCGCCCATACGGTATCATCTTTCTTAAAAGACAAGTTATCCAAGAGCGGTGATAAGGCGGCGACGACGTCCATCTTGACGACCGTCGTCGACCTTGGCGTCTACATGGTGGGCATTCTCTTCATCCTCAGTTCTTATGGTATTTCCATTTCACCGCTCCTGACGGCTCTCGGCGCCGGCGGCCTGGCATCGGCCTTGGCCTTGCAGGATACCTTGGCCAACCTCTTTTCCGGCATTACGACGCTCGTGTCCAAACAGGTCCACATGGGCGATTATATTCGCTTGTCCAGTGGTGAAGCCGGTCGCGTCGTCGACATGAACTGGCGTAATACGACAATCCGCACGGCGACGGGGAACATGGTCATCGTTCCGAATAAGAACATCGCCACGGCGACGCTGACCAACTATGAACAGCCTTTGGCAGAATGTACCATTGCCATTCCCTTGACGATTACCTACGACAACGACCTGCAGCATGTTGAAGACGTCACCCTCGGCGTGGCTCGACACATCCTCGACCACAGTGAATACGGCGTCACCGGTTTCGAGCCCCTCGTCCGCTATGATCAGATGGGAGAATACGGTATTTCTTTCAAAGTCATCTTGCGTATCCGCAACATCGTCGACGAAGCCGTCCTCAAACATCAGTTCATCAAACGGATTTATACGACCTATAAGAAAGAAAATATCCAGCTCCTCATCCGCCATGACTGAGGCATATAGTTTGTAGTACGGAATTTGCAGTTTGTAGGGGCTCGCACGTGGCGAGCCCGCTAGGTATATGAGGGATACTGGTGAACTGGATTTGCGTGAACTGGATTTGCGTGAACGGGCGCCCCTGTGGTTGCCCCTACAGAAAAAAGGCACTGTCTCTATGTGACAGCGCCTTTTTGGGTGTGCTATACTGAGAAGGAGAATACTACAAAAGAACGAGGTAATCAGATTATGGAACGTAAACAAAACAAGAGCCGCCGCGGCATGGATATGTTACACGGCTCCATTGCCGACAAGCTGTTCCTTTTTGCGATGCCTATTGGTCTCATGGGCTTATTTGAACAGCTTTTCAATAGTGCTGACGTCGTCATTCTAGGGCGTTTCGTCGGCAAGAGCGCCATGGCTGCTGTCGGGAACAATATGCCTGTCATCGGCATCTTGGTGACACTGCTCATGGGGATTTCCTTAGGGGCTAACGTCACCATTGCCCAGTATCTCGGCGCCCGCCGCGATGATAAAGTGGAACGGACAGTCCAGACGGCGATTTTGATGTCCTTCGGCTTGGGCGTTTTGCTGGCCATTATCGGCGAACTCATCGTCTATCCGGCCTTCTGGGTTCTGGAAGTGCCGGCCGATGTCTTTGCCATGGCTGAAAGCTATCTGCGCGTCTTTCTCCTGGGACTGCCCTTTTTGTCGCTCTACAACTTTGAAGCGGCTATTTTCCGCAGCTGCGGCGACGGCAAGACGCCCCTGTACAGTTTGATTATCGCCAATATTGTGAATATCGTCCTGGACCTGCTCTCGGTCACGGTCTTTGATTTCGGTCTCCTCGGTGTCGTCTGGGCGACAGTCCTTTCTTTTGCCGTCAATTCCCTCATCCTCCTGGTGCTCCTCTGCAAAACGACGGACCGTATTCGCCTGGAACGGCACCGCATGCGCTTTTCCCGGGAGGAACTGCACCGCATCATCCGCATCGGTCTGCCGGCAGGCATCCAGGGCATGGTCTTTGCCGTCTCCAACGTCCTCATCCAGTCGTCCCTGAACGGCCTCGGCACGGAAGCCATGGCGGCTTCGGCAGCGGGCTTCATCATCGAAGCGAATATCTACTGCTTCGTCAACGGTTTCAGCCAGGCGACGACGACCTTCGTCGGCCAGAACTACGGCGCCCGCAATCTGCGCCGCTGCTTCCGCATCACGAAAGTGGCCTTCGCCGTCGAAGCGGCCTTCCTCATCGTGGTCACAGTGCCGGTCCTCTTCTTTGCGCCGGATCTCATTTCGCTCTTCAACAGCGATCCTCAGGTCATTTCCTTAGGGACGACGCGACTTTTCTGGATTGGCGGCACGATGTACCTGAATGGCATCATCGACATTATGTCCGGTTCCCTGCGCGGCTACGGCGATTCCCTGCCGCCGGCCATCGTCGTCCTCGTCGGCATCTGCGGCGTCCGCATCACCTGGCTCTACACGGTCTTTGCCAGTCATCACGAATTCATCGTCCTCATGATGGCCTATCCCACCAGCTGGCTCCTCACGGCCATCGTCCTGACCTTTGTCTACCAGTCCTGCCGCAAACACATTGTACGGGGCATGCTGCGGGCAGCGTGAACAGAGATGCTGGTAGGTAGCCGGGTAGGGTAGGGGCGCCCCACGTGGGCGCCCCTGCGCTGCTAACCCCTAACGGCTATAAATGAAAAAGGTATCCTGTGAATGGTACTCATACTATCTTGATAAAAACAATCACATATGCTATAATGAGCGTAACAAATAATAGTTATTGATTGAACTCTGAGAGGAGGTCCGCTTATGCGTATCGGTGAAGGTTTTATTGAAGAAATCAAGGAAGATGGTTTGGCGAAGGTCCGGGTCAGCCGGGATTCGCTCTATGTGGCCTGCAGTGCCTGCGCGGCGGCAGATCACGTCAAACTCCTGGCTTATAATACTATCGGCGCAGCCGAAGGGGACCATGTCCGCTATGAAGTCGACGATTCCCACCTCGTCTCCAGCGCCTTTGTCTGCTTCATCATGCCCGTCGTCCTGCTCCTGGCCGTGGCGGCCTTAGGCTATCTCTTTATCGGCACCGGCACGGCAGCCGTCGTCGGCGGCCTCGTCGGCCTCATCGCTTCGGCCCTGGCCGTGCGCCGCTACGACCAGTCCCTGAGCCGCATCATCGACACCAAGGCCAATATCATCGGCGTCGTTGCCGATGATGAGGAAGATGAAGATATCGAGAAAAACTGGCGATAAGCCTTTCATTTGAATAAGCCTGCTCGTATACGATATAATAAAAGTATACGAACAGGCTTTTTGTATTGCAGAGGAGGGGAAGCGTATGCAGTCCTTGCCGATAGGAATCGATGACTTTGCCAAGCTGTGCCGCGGTGATTATTATTTTGTCGATAAGACCCTGGCAATCCGGGATTTTCTCGACACGCACGGCGAAGTACTGCTCCTGACGCGGCCGCGCCGTTTTGGCAAGACTTTGTTTTTATCGATGTTTTATTATTTTTTCAGTGCCGTTCAGGCAGAAGAAAACCGGAAATTATTTCGCGGCCTGGCTATCGAACGCGCCGGTGCGTCCTACATGGCAGAACAGGGGAAACGGCCGGTCCTCTTTGTAACCTTAAAAGACCTGAAACATCGGATATGGGTCGCTATGCTCGATAAATTCCGCTTCCTTCTCAGCGATTTATACGACCGTTACGCTTATTTACTGGAAGTTCCCGGTTTTTCACGAGCTGAACGAAAATACTTCCAGCGCATCCACGACGGTCAGGGGACGCCTGTCGAAATGGAAGAAGCCCTGCGGCGCCTGATGGATATGATGCAGCGCTATATGTCCTGGCCATACCCAATCAGGAAGTTTTTAGTATTTATCGTAGTGTGATTCAGAGCAATATGAAATCAGGTCAGACGACGTTTCTTACTTCTAGTCCTGAGACATTACAAAATTGAACAACGAACAATTCTTGGAGCTGCAAGAATTTTCGGCAAACGAACCACGCCAAACGAACCACGAAAAGAGCTGTCCGCTTAATGCGACAGCTCTTTTTGCTGCAAACTTTCTTGCCGCGCTTTCTTGTTTCATGTTATAATGAACGTTAGTCTATTTATGATAAAGGGGGATGAGAAGATGCGTGCCATGGGAATCGATCCGGGGACGGCAATATGCGGTTTCGGCGTCATCGATGCCGACGGCAGCCGCCTCAAGCCCGTGACTTACGGGACGATACAGACGACGCCGGACCATACGGATGCCGAACGGCTGGTCATGCTCTTTGACGGCCTCAATCAGTTATATAAGAAATATAAGCCCGACGTCATCGGCGTGGAACAGCTCTTTTTCAACCGCAACGTCACGACGGCCATCACCGTCGGTCAGGCGCGGGGCATCATCCTGCTTACAGCCCAGCAGGCGGGCATCCCAATCCTGGAATTTTCGCCGCTCCAGGTCAAGCAGGGCGTCACCGGTTACGGCCGGGCGACGAAGGACCAGGTCATCGACATGACCATGCGTCTCCTCGGCATCCGCCAGAAAATCAAGCCCGACGATGCGGCTGACGGCCTGGCCATGGCCATTTACGCGATTTATTCCAGTCATTCTATGAGTCTGAAAAGGAAGGTGCAGTTATGATCGGCTATTTAAAAGGCATCATCAGCCACATCTTCACCAATTCCTGCTTTATCGACGTCCACGGCGTCGGTTACCGGGCTTATGCACCGGCCTCGACCCTGGACGGGCTGACCGTAGGGAAGGAAGCCCTGCTCTATACGTACATGAGCGTCCGCGAAGACGCCATCGTCCTCTACGGCTTTGCCACGCAGGACGAATACGACCTCTTCATGCTGCTCATCGGCGTCAACGGCGTCGGTCCGAAAGTGGCCTTGGGCATCCTCAGTGCCGGTACGGCTGACAGTTTCCGCCTCGCCGTCCATAAGAAGGATATCAAGGGCCTGACCAAGATGCCCGGCATCGGCAAGAAGACGGCCGAACGCATCGTCCTGGAACTGCAGGATAAGATCGGCCCTGTCGCCGGCGGAGATACGCCTGCCGATGTAGACAAGGCATCTGCGCCAGGGATGTCGGCCATTCTGGCGGAAACCTTGACGGCCTTGACCAGTCTTGGTTACAGTGAACAGGAAGTCCTGCCCGTTGCCGAATCGCACCTGGCCAGCTGCATGACAGTAGAACAACTGCTGAAAGAAACGCTGAAGACATTAGGGAGCGGGAGGTAAGCCATGGAAGAAAATCGGATCATCGAGACGACAGACTTACCGGGTGATTCCTGGCAGTACAGTCTGCGTCCTCATTATTTACGCGAATATATTGGTCAGGATAAAGTCAAAGACAATTTGGAAGTCTTCATCAAAGCGGCCAAACTGCGCAAGGAAGCCCTGGACCACGTCCTCCTCTACGGCCCGCCGGGCCTGGGCAAGACGACCATGGCCGGTATCATTGCCAATGAACTGGGCGTCAACCTGCGCATCACCTCAGGGCCGGCTATCGAACGGCCCGGCGACCTGGCAGCGCTCCTGACCAATCTCCAGGAACGGGATCTCCTCTTCATCGATGAAATCCACCGCCTCTCGCACAGCGTCGAAGAAGTTCTCTACGCGGCCATGGAAGACTATGCCCTGGACATCGTCATCGGCAAGGGCCCCAGTGCCCGTTCTGTGCGCATCGACCTGCCGCCCTTTACCCTCGTCGGCGCCACGACCCAGGTCGGCCGCCTGGCACCGCCCCTGCGCGACCGTTTCGGCGTCATCTGCCGCCTGGAATTCTATAAGCCGGAAGAACTGGTCCTGATCATCAAGCGCACCGCCGAGATCCTCGACATGGCTATCGACGACGATGGTGCCCTGGAAATCGCCCGCCGCAGCCGCGGCACGCCGCGTATTGCCAACCGCCTCTTGAAGCGCGTCCGCGATTTCGCCCAGGTCGCCGAAGCTGGAACGATTACAGCTTCCCTGGCCAACGATGCTTTGAATCGGTTGGAAGTCGATTCATGCGGCCTCGACCGGACAGACCGCCGGGTCCTGCAGGTCATCATCGACAAATTCGGTGGCGGGCCGGTCGGCCTCGATACGATTGCCGCCGCTATCAGCGAATCTGTCGATGCCGTCGAAGACGTGTATGAACCCTTCCTGATGCAGCAGGGTTTTTTGAACCGCACGCCCAGGGGCCGCGTCGTCACCGATGCTGCCTACCGCCATCTGGGCCTGCCCGTGCCAGCTGAGGGATAGGGGGGATGGCTATGGCGAAATTACTCATCCTGATCGGACTTTTTTTCATCGTTGCCGGTCTCCTCTGGATGGCTGGTGATTCCCTGGGACTAGGGAATTTCTTGGGCCATCTGCCTGGCGATATTTCCTTTACCCGAGGGAATACGTCTTTCCATTTTCCCATTGTGACCTGCCTTATCATCAGTGCAGTCCTTACGATTGTCCTCAATCTCTTCTTTCGCCTGTGAGGAGGATTTTTATGTATACAAAGAAGATAGCCCGCCTGGCCCTCTGCACGGCCTTCTGTGCCCTGGTGACGACGAGTGTCTTTGCGTCGCCGACTAAGGCCAAGAATCATCCTCGCCAGCCCGTCAAAGCCGTGCGGCAGACAGCCAAGGCACCGGCTGGATATACACATAAACAAGCCGTTCATGATAGCGCCACCTTGCGCATCGGAATCCGCGAAGGACGGGGCAGTGTCGCTGTCACCGGGCCGCAAGGGCTGGGCGTTTATCGCGGCGACATGCTCTGGAAGAAAGTAACGGCTAACGTGCCCGTCACTATTGCCCTGTCTGGGACGAACCTGACTGTCAATGGTGATGTCAGTACGGTGCCAGTCCAGGTCCGGTCGCTGGTCCAGGGCGGATCCGTTAAGATTACCGACGGCTACGCCTACCGCGGTGCCCTGGAAATGATGAAGTCTCCCGGCCGCTGGGGCCTGACCGTCGTCAACGTCCTGCCAGTGGAACAGTATCTCTACGGTGTCGTCGGTAAGGAAATGTCGCCGTCTTGGAGCGAAGAGGCCTTGAAGGCCCAGGCCGTCGCCGCCCGGACTTATGCCATTGCCCATAAGAGACGCTTCAGCCAGCGCGGCTTCGACCTTACAGACGATACATCGAGTCAGGTCTATGCTGGCATCAATGGCGAATCGCCGTCGATTATCAAAGCCGTCAATGCGACAAAAGGGGAGATACTCACTTATCAGGGCCGGCCTATTGATGCCTTTTTCTGCTCCACTGCTGGCGGTTGGACAGAAAATAGTGAAAATGTCTGGGGCTCTCATATCCCTTATCTGCGAGGTGTCAGTGATGCCAGCAATGAAATGCCCGGCTATCGCTGGGCTGTGACGACGACGCCGGAACAGATGGCGGCTAAACTGAGCGCTGCCGGCAAGGGCGTCGGCCGCATCCAGTCCATTGAATTGTCGCCTTTGGCCAAGCGCCCCATGACGACGGCTGACCGCGGCGTATCTGGCCGGGTCCAGTCCATGGTCGTCAAAGGGACGCAGGGAAGCGTTACTGTCAAGGGGGCGGCTTTCCAGTCTATCTTCGGCCTGCGCAGTACGCTCTTTGATTTTTATAGCGGCCGCGGTACGGCGCCGGATCCCGATTCTGGAGCTGTCACTCGCAAGGCCGATTTCAAAGTCAAAGCGGGACAGGCCGTGACGATTTACGGTTTCGGCTGGGGCCATGGTCTGGGCATGAGCCAGTACGGCGCCTATCAGATGGCGCGCAGTCATGCCAGTGAAAAGGATTATTATCGCCATATCCTGACCCATTACTATACGGGAACGAAGATTGAAAAATTATATTAAGCTAAAAAGAGGAAGATTATTTTGAAACTGACAGATTTTTACTACGATTTACCGAAAGAACTCATTGCCCAGCATCCGGCCGAACCGCGGGACCACGCCCGCCTCATGCTCTATGACCGTAAGACCGGCGCTGTTGAACACAAGTATTTCTATGACCTCGTCGACGAACTGCACGAAGGCGACGTCCTGGTCTTCAATGATTCCCGCGTCATCCCAGCCCGGCTCTACGGCAAACGGGTACCGACAGGCGGGAAAGTCGAAGTCCTGCTCTTGACGCCTGTCGGCGACGATCGCTGGGAAGTCCTGGTCAAGCCGGGCAAGAAAGCCCTGCCTGGTACGACGATTGAATTTCCGGAAGGATTGACGGGGACTGTCGAAGACCGGACTGATTTCGGCGGCCGCATCATTAAATTTGCGTACGAAGGCAATTTTGACGACATCATCGACAAAATCGGCGAAATGCCCTTGCCGCCGTATATTCACGAAAAGATGGAAGATCCTAATGAATACCAGACGGTCTATGCCAACGAACGCGGCTCAGCAGCGGCACCGACGGCAGGCCTGCATTTTACGGAAGAACTGCTCCAGAAGATTCGCGATAAAGGCGTAGAAGAAGTCTTCGTCACCCTCCACGTCGGCTTGGGGACATTCCGGCCGGTCGAAGAAGAAAACATCGAAGACCATCAGATGCACAGTGAATTTTACAGCATCACGCCCGAAGCGGCTGCTAAGATCAACAAGGCCAAAGCCGAAGGCCGCCGGGTCATCGCCGTCGGAACGACGAGTATCCGTACGCTGGAAAGTGCCGGCACGGCAGGAACGTTACAGGCTGGGTCGGGCTGGACGAATATCTTCATCTATCCGGGCTTTACCTTCCACATCGTCGACGCCTTGGTCACTAATTTCCATCTTCCCGAATCGACGCTGCTCATGCTCATCAGCGCCTTGTCGACGCGGGAAAAAATCTTGAAAGCTTATGAAATCGCCGTTCAGGAAAAATACCGTTTCTTCAGTTTCGGCGATGCCATGTTCATTCACTAAGGGAGGAAAATCTATGGTCATTACCTACGAACAGCAGGCCGAATGTGACGGCGCCCGCGCGGGAATATTGCGCACGCCACACGGCACCTTCAAGACGCCCATGTTCATGCCTGTCGGCACGCAGGCGACGGTCAAGACGCTGACGCCGGAAGAACTCTACGATATGGGCGCCCAGGTCATTCTCAGCAATACGTATCACCTGTTCCTGCGGCCCGGTCACGACCTGGTCAAAGAAGCGGGAGGATTGCATAAATTCATGAACTGGAAACAGGCTATCCTGACCGACAGCGGCGGTTTCCAGGTCTTCAGCCTGGGCCAGATGCGCAAAATCACTGAAGAAGGTGTTACGTTCCGGTCCCATCTGGATGGGTCGAAGAAATTCCTGTCGCCAGAAGTGTCCATGGATATCCAGATGGCTCTCGATTCGGACATCGCCATGGCCTTCGACGAATGTATCCCGTACCCGTCGGACTATGAATATACGCAGATGTCGACGGAACGGACGAGCCGCTGGGCTGCGCGCTGCCTGGACCACCACCACAGCGATACGCAGGGCCTGTTCGGCATTGTCCAGGGCGGCATGTACAAGGACCTGCGCAAGCAGAGCTGCCAGGACCTGGTCGGCATGGATTTTGACGGCTATGGCATTGGCGGCTTGAGTGTTGGCGAATCTAAGGATATAATGTATGATATATTAGAGCATACGACACCGTACCTGCCGAAGGATAAAGCCCGCTACCTCATGGGCGTCGGCACGCCGGATTGCCTGCTCGAAGGCGTTGCCCGCGGCGTCGATATGTTTGACTGCGTCTTCCCGACGCGCGTCGCCCGCAACGGCATGGCCATGACCCATACGGGCCGCCTGACCGTTCGCAACGCCAAGTATGCCCACGATTTCCATCCTATTGAAGAAGGTTGTCAGTGTTATACGTGCCGCAATTATTCGCGGGCTTATATCCGCCATCTCTTCAAAGCCGAAGAACTCCTGGCATACCGCTTGGTCAGCATCCACAACCTATACTTCCTGCTGCAGTTTATGCGGGATATGCGCCAGTCCATCTTCGACGGCACATTCCGCCAGTTCCGCCAGGATTTCTGGAAACGTTATCAAGACGCGTAAGCGCTTGCATATAGACTATTTTTTATTTCACGGAGGTGTAAGACATGGATATTATGGAACAGCTCAATGCTTTTTGGCCCATTATCCTCATGGTCGTCATTTTCTACTTTCTCTTATGGCGTCCGCAGAAGAAACAGCAGAAAAAACGGCAGGAAATGCTGGAAAGCTTGAAGCCCGGCGCCAAGATTGTCACTGTCGGCGGTGTCATGGGGAATATCGTTTCCCTGCACGACGATTACCTCGTCGTCCGCATTGCCGACCGAGTTGAAATCAAGGTCACCCGCGCTGCTGTAGCCCAGGTCCTGGGCAAGGCCGAAGGCAAGAAAGCGGCCAAGAAGGTTGAAAAGGCTGCTGAAAAGGCAGAAGAAAAAAACGCTGAAACGAAGGCAGAAGCTCCAGCTGAAGCCAAGACCGAAGGGGTTGGTGAAACGAAGGAAGCAGAAGCCAAAGATGGTCAGTAAAAAAGAACTGCGCAAAGCCATGAATGCCCGTCTCCATGGGCTGACGGTGGAAGAAAAGACAGCGGCCAGTGCCGCTGTTTGCGCCCGTCTGGCTGCGCTGCCGCAGTACCAGCAGGCCTGCCGTATCATGGCTTTTCTCCATATGTCCGATGAAGTCAGTCTGGATGGCTTGATCCAGCAGGCCCTGGCCGACGGCAAGGAAGTCTACGTCCCGGTCTGTGTCGATAAGCAGCACATCGAAGGGCGGCGCCTGTACACGCTGGAACAGGCTGTTTGCGGCGCCTACGGTATCCGGACGGCACCGCCGGACAATCCGCGTATCGAAGCCGATGAGCTCGATGTCATTTTCGTGCCCGGCCTGGCTTTTGACGCCAAAGGGCACCGGCTGGGCCATGGGGCGGCTTATTATGACCGCTTCCTGGCCGGAAAAGGCGATGCAGCCGCTATTGCTACGGCCTGGGATGTCCAGATCATCCCCGACGTGCCCGTCGAAGACCATGACGTCATCATGACTGATATCGTCACGGACAAACAGCATCTCATTATCCATCCATAAAAACTATTGAAGATTACCCAGAGGGGGGAGTATTGTTGCGGACTCGTAACATGATAAAATTTTTCGGGGCAGTCATCATTATCCTGGCCGCCTTTGTTACCTTGATTTATCCGCTTGCCAACTCCATCAAACAGGGCCTGGACTTACAGGGCGGTACGCATATCGTTCTGGAAGCCGAAGATACGCCGGACGCTCCGGTCACGGAAGACTCTTTGAGCCGTGCCGTCACCATCGTCGAACGCCGTATCAATGAAATGGGCCTGACCGAACCGCTTGTCCAGAAGGAAGGCGCTCGCCGTATCATCGTCGAGCTGCCCGGTGAAAAGAATCCGGAAAAAGCCATTGAGACAATCGGGAAAACGGCTGTCATGGAGTTCAAAGATGAAAGCGGAACGACCCGTATGACCGGGAATGATCTGAAGACGGCTAAGGAACAGATCGACCAGGGTCATAAGAATGTCGTCGCTATTGAATTTACTGACGAAGGGGCCAAGAAATTTGCTGACCTGACGGCTTCCAACGTAGGCCATAAAATCGGTATCTATCTCGACGGCGACTTACTGACCAACCCGGTCGTCAACGAACCGATTACAGGCGGCAAAGCTGTCATCACAGGCAGCCAGACCTTGGAAGATGCCAAGAACCTGGCTATCCTCTTGCGTTCCGGTGCCCTGCCTGTTAAATTGAAAGTCATGGAAGTCCGCACTATCGGCCCGAGCTTGGGCCTCGACTCCAAGGTCAAGAGTGAAAAGGCCTTTGCCATCGGCATCATCTTGATCATGATTTTCTTAATTATCATTTACCGCATGTCCGGTGTCGTAGCCAACATTGCCCTGCTAGTCTATGTCCTGATTTTGCTGGGGATCCTGAAATACCTCGATGCGACATTGACCCTGCCGGGCATTGCCGGTATCATCTTGTCTATGGGCTTTGCCGTTGATGCCAACATCCTTATCTTTGAACGATTCAAGGAAGAAGTCCTTATCGGCAAGAGTCTGAGGACCTCTATGGAAGCCGGTTTCCGCCGGGCCTTCAATACCATTCTCGATGCCAACGTATCGGTTATGATTGCCGCCATCGTCCTCATTGTCATGGGCAGCGGCACGGTCAAAGGCTTTGCTGTCAACCTGGCGTTAGGGATTGTTGTCAGCATGTTCACGGCTATCGTCGTCAGCCGGTCTCTGCTCACGTGGTTCATCAATACGGGATTGATCACGAATCCTTGGTTCTACGGCCTGAACCGCAAGCCGCCTGAACATATGCTGAAAAAGGGGGGACAGAAATGAGTTTTGATATTGTCAAACATCGCGTATGGTGGTTCACCTTATCGTCTGTCCTCGTCATTGCCAGCTTGATTTCCATCTTTATCAATGGCTTCAATTTCGGTATCGACTACACAGGCGGCACGATCCTCGATATGCAGTTCAATAAAGCCGTCACGGTCTCGGAAGTCCGCCAGGTCATTGATAACGCCGATATGGATTTGGGCAATACGGTCATTCAGCTGACAGGCGTCACCGACCAGGATTCGTCGACCGATGTCATGCTGCGCATGCGCAACCTGTCCAGTGATGAAAGCAAGACTGTCTCTGATAAGCTGAGCGATTCCTTAGGCGGTGCTGAAATCAAGCGGACCGAATCGGTCGGCGCTGTCATCGGCTCGGAAGTTACGAAAAACGCCATTACCAGCCTGGCTGTAGCCTTTATCGCCCTGGCTGCATACATTTCCTTCCGCTTTGAATACAAAATCGCTATTTCGGCCTTAGTGTCGATCCTGCACGACTTGATCATGGTCTTGGGCTTCTTCTCGTTTTTCCACTTGGAAATCGATGCGTCCTTCCTGGCGGCTATTTTGACCGTCGTCGGCTATTCCATGAACGAAGCCGTCGTCATCTTCGACCGCGTCCGTGAAAACACGCGGACTCACCGTCGGACCGATTCCTATGAAAAACTGGCCCACGACAGCATTGCTCAGAGTATCCATCGCAGTATCTATACTTTGACGACCGTACTCTTTGCCTGTGGGGCTCTGCACTTCTTCGGCGGCGATTCAACGAAGAACTTTTCCCTGGTCATGCTCATCGGCTTCATCAGTGGGGCTTATTCGTCCATCTGCGTCGATACTTCCCTGTGGGTCGTATGGAAGAACCATACCTCCCATAAACGCGGCCCGAAGGCCGTAGAAGCCGAACCGGCAGAAACTGAAGAGTAACAAAAAGGCTTGTCGTCGTGCGGCAAGCCTTTTTTATCTTTTCTCGCCAAAAGACTCCCACCTCTTAGGTGGGGGATGAATGGCTAGCTTGTGGTATCATATTAATAGCAGGTAGAACTTCTGCGAGAGCAAAAAAGTATTTTCAA
>ENA-UOJH01000183-UOJH01000183.1-human-gut-metagenome-genome-assembly--contig:-C148-NODE-183-length-65914-cov-33.077484_pt1 | contig 65914 bp, 47 predicted proteins | sample MGYA00242345_ERZ723892 | MGnify/ENA metagenome assembly ERZ723892 | reverse complement strand
CAATATCGGAAAAATAACCTAAAAAAATTTGTCTGAAAAAGTGTTGACAATCCAGATTCCTTCTTGTCTGCACTTCAGCTATACACTCTGCAAAAGTTTCCCCAAATCCGGTTGCACCATATGTTGATAGTTCTCTCCCTATGTCCTTAGGACTGATTCCTGCTTCTTTGAGACTGTCATAGCAAAGAGAAATGATTGTTGCATCTCTACCATATAGCCCTTGCATATTTGCTATCTTTTCCTTATCTTTCTCACCAATTTCTACACCAGCTGATTGTGCATTCACCTTAAGAGCCATTGCATGGGCTATTTCGTGATTGATAACCCCTTTACTTCCAAGTCCGGCTAACCATCTTTCTCCACGCCAGTTCACAGATGTATCAAGATCTACAATCTTCAAACCATAATTACTCTTTGAGAAAAAATCCTTGCTAAAAAGTATTTCAGCCCCCTGAAATCCGTCTTCCGTTAAGTGTGGTCCGGTACATGCAAGTGAACCCTTTCTAAGATCTGCTTCTTGTATTGAAGTTACAAACCCTTTAATCTCAGGAAATTCTTCATACATTGATTCAATACTGTCTGCCACTTCCCTTAAAAACCTTGGAGATAATATCTTAATATTTATATTGGTAACTCCTAGGTTTTCGAGCTTCATTTTCACCCCCTCATCAATCTCATTTACTTCCCTCTTCCAAAAAAGCTCCTTCTCGACTCTAGTAGTCACTTCCTTCTTCTCTGGTCTTTCAAAATCTAACTCCATTTAGCTCCTCCTCCTTTCTTACGAAAAATAAAAGCCAGATTAAAGGCTCATTCCTTTAATCTGGCTTAATTAAACCACCAATATATGCTATTTTCGAGACAAGAAAAGTATATCCCCAAATACGGATTCTGTACTTTTAGCTCTCACTAAAGATACAAAAAATGTATTTACAATATTAATGCCATCTTGCAAAGCTCATTTTTTAAGGCATCGCGCTGGTATACATAATTTACCGAACTACGATACTTAACTCCATTTACTTCAAAACAACCATCCTTTTCAATTATATCAGTATTGTTTTTGCTAACACAGGAATTAAGCCTATTACCTCCTATAAAAACAAACACGTCATGTTCTGGATCAATAAAAAGATAACACCCTGTATATCCTGAACTTGCAAAAGCATAATCAGACATAAACAATGGTACTTCTGTCTGTATCTCATCTAAATACTTTCTATAACACATATATCCAAACGACTGTTGCTCTGCATTATTGTTCCATCCAGCCCCTTCGACCATTTTATTCATCGATACGCGACTGATAATCCTTTCGTTCAAAAGATTTTGACAAAACACAGTAATATCCTCGGTAGAAGAAAACAGTCCTGCATGTCCACATAGATGTCTCATGTTTCCTGACAAAATATATGCTTTTTGATCATTAACTCGACCTATTCGGTTCCCTATTTTTTCAATGCCTGAACTCGTAAGCCAAGATTCACCTTCGTAGGACACAACCGGACGCGATAATAAAAAATCCGTTGTCCACCCTGTATTACTCAAATTGAATGGTTTTATAATCAGTTCATTAAGCCAAGCGCCAAAACTCTTTCCTGTAATTATTTCTATCAAATCTCCCAACACAATAGCTGGCATATCAGAATACACCTGTCTTTTACACTTCTGTCCTTCTATATTATGTATTAGCTGCCAACCTTCATCAAAACTACTACACGCATCCACTCTTCTATCAGTCTTCAGTAATACATTAAATGATAGTAATTCGCTTACAGTTACATCTCCTATATTTGCATATACGTCAGTGTAATCTGATATTTTCCTGTGAAAATCTACAATGCCGTATTCCAACAGCCTCATATATACTATGCTTAAAAAAAGCTTGGTCACAGATGCAAGATCGAACAACGTGATATCAGAAAGCCCCCCTTTTGTTCCATCTGTCCCATACTGAAAAACACGAGACTCTTTATGTGTTCCATACGCTATACTTATTCCCGGACAAACACCACCAGGCCTAATCAATCGTTGAATTAATGGATTAAGATTGTCCATGCATTATATCCCCTTTTTCAAAATGCCTGCCACTCTTTCCAACGCAGACTTTTGTTCCTCATCACTGACATTCGCCAATGCATACTTCACCTCATCTTCTATATAATCCATAGGCTCTGCAAGATAATAATTTGAATCCACATCTATCCAATATTTGTTAACAATATTAATAAGAGGCCAGTAATAGTTTTCTGTTCTACACATTATTAAAGAATAACAATAAAAGTTGTATGCCTTCTCTAAATCTTTATCAATAATTAGTGTATTATCTATCGAAAATCCATTAAAATAGTATCCTGCAATTTTATTTGCTGCCCAGGGATTGCCTGTTACCGCTGATTTTTCAAGGTAAGTTAACCCCTCTTTAATAAGAGCAATCTTTTCCTTATTTTCTTTTGTTTCCGCTTCTTTAAGGCAACATAAAGCATAGTTATTACAACCGTATACATAACCGCCATCTGCACTTTCCTTAAATAACTGTTTTGCAGAAAGATTTTTATATTTCCCTTTTCTGGCAGACGGAAACTTCTCCTCTTCTGCCTGTACAATTTTTCCTAAAAGATTCGCGGCGGCGAAACAACCGTTATCATAGGCCACTTGAGCATTCTGAATTATACTTTCATACCAAAAAGCGCTCTTTTTCCCATTTGGCATAGCTGCATCAAATTCACTTACCCTATACCTTGAATCTCTCTTGGCTCTTTCTATGGAATATTCAAACTGCATATACGCAATTGACCAACGTGCCAACGGATGATCGACCTGGCACTCACATGTTTTTTGATAATACTCGTATGCTTTCTGGTAGCTTATTTCTCCACTTGGACCTTTTCCGTAATACCACAGTTCTCCCACTTCATAAAGTGCAAGAATATTGGGATTCTCCCGATTAGCCATTGAAATAAGCTGATACATTCCCGGATTGCCCGACACTCCGTATTCAAGTGTAATATTATTATTATATTCTTCGAGATCTTTTTCTATATCAGGATACATACTATGTGCCATCTGCATGTTAATAATGTCCGTAACAGCATAATAAAAATAGAAATAAACGGCAGAAACCCATTCTTTCACCCATTTATCTTCAGAAAGTGAATCTATTTTTCTCGGAGTTTGAAGATTTGAAATAAAGTCTATCAATTTCTGCATCTGAACTTTATCATTATGAAGGTCTGTATTTTTCAATAAATACAACAGGCTCTCCTTAAGTTCCGCTAAATAATTTTCACTCACACATATCTCAATGAACTCCCTTATGCTGTCACGCCTGATCTTTTCAAGTTTTTCTTTTTCACCATAATCATTTAAAACAGACGCGTTTTCATCAATAATATAGGGCATACAGCACCGGAAATCTTCCATTTTAGCGTTATTATAGAATTCTGATCTGTTAAGAGGAGTCTTGGCATGCGAATAACTTTCGTAATAAGGAAAAATCAAGTTCAAAAAATCTTCTCTCTTAATGAATGCTTTTTTTAAATCCATATGAAGCAATTCATATAGATCATCAATCAATGTGTTTTTATGAACCTTACTAACCTTTCCTTTGGCATCTTTAATTACTATCTCACTCATACTTTCTCCTTGTATCAACCCACTTTTTTACACGGCCTAAAAAACTAGCTTTTATTGTTAAGTTTACCTCTACGCTTATAAAGAAAAAATAAAATTTTCAAGCACACGCAGACCATCACTAATAATACGATTATTATTATCTAGGTTATGCCTCAAACAATTAATTTTTTTATAGTTAAACACGTATACAAGTACAACTAATATCTCAAACATCTTTTTTTCAAAAGTTGTAAGTTCCCTCGTACTTTCATAAATTTTCCTCATTTCAGAAAAAGCCTGATAATATCTGTCAAAGTTATACAAATACTCGTCAACAAATTTTGAGGCTTGCAAAACAAAATCACTAACTAATATACAATCTCCTGCCTGATCAAAATCTATTACACCATATTTACCTTTTCCATCATGCATAATATTTTCCACCACTAGATCTCCATGCACTGCATATTCTGTTAGCTGAAAAGCTAAATCGAAGGCTTGATTGTATATCTTATTTCCAAGTTCTATCAACTGCGCAGTATGTCTCATATTATTATTTTGACAATCTCGAGTCAGCTTATCTAATCTAATAATCTCATTATGATTAAATGCATTGTACCAACAAGCTCTCTCACCAATTTTCATACTGTTCTTTTCAGCTAGATAATGCATTTCTGCAATTAAATTAATCCATTTTAATCTATCCAATTCATGAACATTAATATATTCTTCATATTCTTGTATATTTATTAATTCTCGTTTATTTGAATACCACGCATTATAAATATTCTTAGAAGATTTTAAATTTTTTGTTGTCCACAATCCACAGTTATTCAAAATTGAAGAGAATTCAATTTGCTTATTATTTACAATAGAATACTCATAATTGATGTCTCGATATTTTTTAATAATATAATAATTTCCAAGAATGTCACACATTTCAACATACTTATTACATGATACATTTCCTACAACAGATGACGGTCCTTGTGACAACGCATCTGAACATTCTTTAAATTCAATTCCTTTTTCACTTTTTTTTAATAAAAGAACATCTTCAATGTACATAAAACACCAAATAAAAGGGCAACCATAATGGTTGCCCGAACAGAGATTTAATCAATGTGACTAGGGCATGAACCTGCAGTACAGCATCCATTAGCTTCGCATTCTCCATCTCTTCTCGCAATAATAATCTCCATACTAGTTCCTCCTTTCATATAGAATTTTGAACAAAAGTAATTATATCTTTAATTATTTGTTCTTCCTTTATTTTACAATTCAAGTTCTCTTTTCCCTTTCTACGTTCATTAGGACAGCCCCCATAACATATTGGCAATAGCGCGCAACCTTTTTTGCAACGCTCTTCGAGAGCCATAACTATAGATAATTCATCATCACTATAAAACGAACCACTATATATATCTCCAACTGAGTTATTTTTGTCTCCCAATGTTCTTTGACACCTATATAACTCCCCCTCTGGACCAATCATGATTTGGGAAACACATTCGTATCCGCAATAATTTCTTTTTATATCCGGTAATAAATCTTTTTTCTCAAAACTTTTATACTGTCGCATTAACTCCTTTACCAGATTATTCCTAAAATCAACAAAACTTCTATTATCTAAAATAGTTTTATCTCCAATACCACATGTATCATTGCTATCAACCCTTGCAAGATAAACTCGAATTTTTCCATCCAACTGAAGATCTTCAAGTAAATACTTAAGTAAGTCTGGAATCTCTTCTTTATTCTCGGTCGAAACATTTATTCTTATCGACACATTTGAGAGTTCACAGCAATCAACTATATTTTTTATAACAGTAGAAAAACAGTCCACACCCTTAGCTTGATTATGTCTTTGCCCAAGTCCATCAAGTGTTATTTGAACATTTCTAACATTTATCTTGCGAAGTGAGATCGCATTATCTAATGTATAGTTAATTCCATTTGTAATTATATCAATATAAAAAGCTATACCTTTCCGGTCACAATATAACTTTATACTTCTTCCAATAATCTCTACTATATCCATTGCAATGAGCGGTTCACCTCCAAAAAACAAAAGTGAGAACTCTTTGCAGCCAGAAGAATCAATACGTCTTTTCAAATATGCAACGACATCTTCTGCTACATTTCGATTCATTACAATACCGCCATGGTTTTCAAAACAATACCAACACTTTGCCTGACACCGTAAAGTAGGAGCAATTTCAATATGAAGATGATTCACACGTGATGAATACAATTCTCTATTTCGCTCAAACTCTAACTTATTCAGTTCATCTAAACGATCATCCACCAAAAAGCCCTGTTCAACGAGTTTTGAATAATGTGATTCATCAATTTGCTGAATGGGTGAATCTAAAATAGATAAAGCCCCTGTGAAAGTATTGTACAATACCCATTGATTATTATATGGTATCTGTATATTAAACCTTGAAATCTTGTACATATTAACTAATAGACTCCTACTTTTTCAACATCTTCAATAGCCGCTGCATTTTCAACAAGAGTTATTCTTCCTTTCCACTCGAGGTGGTTATCTAAAAAATCTTGTATAATACTTCTTAATTCCTCTTTTTCTTTTGATTTACATGCCACAGCATGGTCTTTGTTAGGTTGAAAATTGTTAATTTTTAGATATACTTCTGGATATGCTTTTAAAATATCTGCAAACACTTCCATCTTATCAACCGTAAAATTATCATAAACAACATATGTTACTATCATTGTTTTTTTATTTCTCGAAATAGCATCCATGCTCTGAAAAACTCTTTCCCAGCATAACTCACCATTCTGAATTCCTGACCTACTTACTGCCTCATCTACGCTTAATCCCTTAAGGGATATTCCGAAATAATCCACCAACTGTTCACGTAACAAAGACTCTATTACTTCTGGCCGCGAACCATTTGTATCTAGATATACAATTCCTCCTAGTTTTTTTACAACTTTTAAATCATTTACTAGATGAGGATTTAATGTCGGCTCGCCACCTGTAAATTTAAATGCATTACCATACTTAATAAATTCATTGATAATATCTTCATATTCTTTTTCAGATACATCTTTATAATTTGATATATCCTTATAATATTTAAAAAAACAATATTCACAACTAAAATTACACTTATTATAAGAAACCGAATGTATCTTATTTGTATCCGAATTAATAATAACCGAAGGGCACTTCGGTGCAAAAGAGTTCTGGTAAAATGCGTATGCCATAGTTTTTATACCTTCTCCTCGTAAAAATCAAAAATCTTATCTAAAATCAAATCAATGTAATACTTTTCTCTAATACATGGCGTTGCATCAATGTTTTTCTGCATTTTATGATATGCACAGCCTCCTTGACAGCAAGGTAATAGTTTACATTTATTACACTCCTCGCCAATATTATCAATATTTTCAAACCACTTAGAATAAATCATATTTTGCCTAACCCCTCGATGACAATCTCCTACTCGATTATTCTCATCAAAAGGTGCTTGAACACATCGATACAAATTCCCATCTGAATTTATAACAACTTTATTCACAGCACATGCAATACAATTAGAACTATCTCTTCTCGGTAGAATCATTAACGGATCAACGTAAAATCCATAATCAAATAATTTACCAATTATATTTGCATATAGTAACTGATATTCAGCAACTCTATAAAATACTGAATTATCCATATTGCTTTTATTATTTCTTAATGGAGATATTTGAAGCTTAAAATTCGTTTCATCTTTATAAGAAACAAAATCCTCTAAAATATAATCTATCTGGTGAACATTGTTTTTATCTATATTAACCCTTAATGTTGTATTTATCCCTGTATCTACCAACTTACTTATATGAAATAATGATTTTTCATACGCATTTTCCACATTTTTATAATCTTTTCTTTTATTATGTTCATCTCTATAACCATCGATTTCAGTCAAAATATCATTAACATGCCACAAGCCAATAAATCGATCAATAATAGGCTTCGATAATAAACTATTATTTGTAGTAATAGCAGAATGGTAAGTGATGCTATCCCCATAACAATCACTTATTTCGTTTATAAAATAGTCTATTAATTCAACCTCAATTAATGGTTCTCCACCAAACCAAATAAATTCAATATCATGCCCACTTTGTATCACTGATTTTAGATACTTAAGAACTTCTAATTGTGTTGCTTTAGACATTCTCTCCTTCTTATTACAATTAGCAAAACAGTAAAAACAATTGGCATTACAAGCTTGAGTTGGTATTATTTCAATATCCAAATGCTTATTCTCAGGATACGAATATGCATGTTTCTTCCTTAAGAAATCCATTCTAAATCTTTCATCTAAATCATGTTCTACTAGAAACCCAAGTTGATATAAAAGTTTGTCAAAATCAGTCTCAACTACACCACCAATTTGTCTATACTTATTTTTTTCATCATCATTTAGTATAATGCACGCATCTGATGCAGTATTCCAAATCACGCAGCCATTTGTATATTCCTTAATAATATTATAATAAGATTTTTTTATATTTATTTTTTTTATGGAGTCACTAGCGGAAAACAAGCATTTTATTTTAGTCGGAACATCAGAGCCATTCTTTTCAACTCCATCAAAATCGACAAACAGCTTTTTTTTACTTATATCAAATTGAGACAATGTATTTTTTCTAAGTACTATCATGCTTATTCACAATCCTTATAAGATATAATCTTGCTACCTTTCTTACTGATAACTTCAAAACCATTTTTCCGCATAACCGACAACATTCCTAAATTGCTATCAAAAGTAATAAGATATAATCTTCTAACACCTTTCCCAAACAAATAATTCGAGTATAGCTCCACGCATTGCGTCCCGTATCCTTTATTCCTATATACAAGGTTTGGAATTATAATACCTATATTAGCTCCAAGTAGGATGTCTGACTCCAATGGATATGCATGACAATTAATGAATCCAACATGAACATTTTCAACAAATATCTCCAACGAAGTATGTAATCCATTTTGCGTTTTTCCACCACTACAGATTTCTTCTTTCTTTTTTATCCGATATTTTTCCTCATTAAACAAAAAAGCATTCGCAGTATCCTCCATCGGATTTTCTTCTCTTTTCCAATCAGTTATTGTTGTATTCCATATGATTCGATCATCAATATCATTATACGTCAATGGTTTAAGAGTTATATTGTCCTTTGATAAACAAAATGTATCCATTGTATATGTTCCTTAATTGTTAGAGTATTCTTTTTTGTGTCGTTTTATATCAATCTTAATTTTCTTATCAATCTCTTCCTTGATATTAGTAAATATTGAGAAAATATAAAACCTTTTTTATGTCATACAAAAATACATCATATGTATTTACAATTAGATAATTTCTAGTTCAGTGTATAAATACACTACATTTAGTATATTCTGTTTCATAAACTAAGTCAATTATTTTTGTGCAGTTACATACCATTTCAGCCACAGATATCATGTCCATAATGGGTTATGATGCAAATTGGACGAACTTAGCAAACTTAATATAATATACATTTTGCCAGAGACATTGACCTCTGGCTTTTTTATTAAAACACCAATAATCCTCTCTCATCGTAAACACTTCTCTGTGGCTCTCCTTCATTTCTAAGGCATCTGTCTAGAGCCATAATGGAAGCAACTATCCCATCAATCTTTTCCTTTGACTTAGCCTTGGTAACCTTAATATTCTCCGCAGCATCAGTCTCGATTACAACATTCCCCGCCATCCATCTAAGAACCGGATGTCCTGCGTGAATAATCTGACCCTCCATAAGTAGTCTATAAAACTCCTTGGTTGGTGTACTCATACTTGCAAAACTCTGTCCAAAAGGTACCATCGTAAATCCTGCGCCCTCCAGGTTCTAGATCATCTGCGTTGCATTCCATCTGTCCACCGCAATTTCCAGGATATGGTACTTTTCTCCAAGATCACAGATGAACATCGTTGGTGTTCTTTTCGTTTGATACTTCAAGGTAATCGCTTAACTTACGCTGTTCCCAAGTAACAACATTTACACCCTGCCTCTTACCATCATCAATGCGTATCCCAACAGGTTTTGTCCTTTCCATTTGCTCAAATCCATCCGATCTGGATCTTTCATAGATAATCCAATCCCCCAAATCCTGTCTTTTACCGCACATTCTGCAAGGATTTGATCTTTCGTATGTAACAAACCTTCCCTCAATTTATCATTTTGAGAAAATTTTGCTATAAGTCCTTCATAAACTACGATTTGCCTTATACCATTCCAGTAATTTTCATTATATCCCGCCACCATACGTCCCAGTTCTTTTATAGATCCAACCTCATCTGTTTCCAATATCTTTTCAGCAATCACATCATCTCTGAAACTAACTGCTTTTTTATACATCATATATTGCTCCATAGATGAAAATCCGATTCCATTTACATCAAACTGTGACATATACCAGTTACTCAAGTATCCATTTTCCTCATCAGGATTATGAAAACATAAAATATCCATTTTATGCTGCACCTACCTTTTTTACTGCCAGATCAAGCTCTAAGTCATGCAGTCCGTGATACGCTTTCATCAAAAAATTTAACGGTACTTTTTCTATCACCTCCGAGCTTGGAATATTATAGTACCATTGATAATACGCATAAAACTCGCCAATCCAGTCCGGCATAAACCCTTCTAAAGCCTTTCCAGCTTTCAATTTATACTTTTCTGTATCCGAAAAATATTTCCATAATTCTTTAGCATCCATGGTATTAACATACGCCATCGACTCATCGATATATTTTCTGGTTTTACTTTTCATATACGCTTCTATAAAATCCGTTGTATCATTTTCAGGAAATGTCTGCGCTACAAAATCAAACAGTTTTCCCTGACTCTCTACCACATCATCTAAATATGTCTCTGAATATGCCCGCATTTTTCTCTCCTCATAAAAGTGTACTAAACACATTGGTTACTTTATTTGCATCAGAGTCAATCAATTCTTTCATCCTTTTCCTTGCTGTCACATCGCGTTCATTGTATTTTTCATTAAACTCGTCATATTCCACGGAAATAAGTTCTTCTTTTCTCTCAGACAGCCTCGAATATGCCAGTTCTGATTTAATACAATACTGTATTCCCAAACCTCCCAACAAAAGGAGCTCTTCTAAAATTTCCACATCAATTTCATCTCTGACAAACGCTTTTGCAATATAAAAGTACGATGCATCCGCTCTCCATCCTTTTATCACATCATATCCGCTTGTTTCGATACCATATTTTGCAATAAACTTCTGCGACAACATTCTGTAACGCTTAGAGTCTGCTGCATCCCTGTGTTTCATTAATTCAGCCAGCCATGATAAAATGCTATATTTCTGGAAATCAAGTACTTTCAGTCCTTCCATATCCAACTCATATTTATGAACCCAGCCATTTGTCTCATCCGGTCTGCAAACCGCCCATTCTTTTGCAAGATCAATATTTTCCGTCAAATAAAAGCCTTTTCCGTAATCATGCCGGTTTTCTCCCAATCCAAAAGCTGGCTTTATTTCTTTGTCAGGACTCCCATGATACAAGATAATCTTACCCATATCGTCATCCTCCCTATACAAACATAATTTAGAAATTGCAATCTGTTCCGCTTTTTTAAGCTAAGTTCTTTTAGCGTACCCAATAATGCTTTATTCCCCTCTTTGATTGCCTGATCTACCTCTTTTCCTAGAGCAATACATAAAAAGGTCATCCGCTACCTCACGATAACACCGCTAAGCCTACGCTATTGAAAAAAGTGTCGCAGGTAATGCAGCCGGAGCCACACGCATCTCTGCACGGATTGACCGATTTCATTTTACCATTTCTTCTGAAAATATTCTATACCTATCCTGCCATAGATTGCACCAGAAAAAAACAACGCTACAGTCCGCAGGAAAACCTGTATACTGTAACGTTGTCTGTCTTACTTTAATATGCCTTTACTTTTACTTTGGAAGAAAGTCCCCTGCTCTTAAATAATTTCTTATAAGCGGATAATTTCTTCTTCGGTACTTTGACCGTGGTTGCTTTTGTGATTCCTTTAAATGTACTCTTAGAAAGTGTCTTTGCTTTCAGTTTTGTAGATTTTATCGTAATTGTCTTTAACTTCTTGCATCCGGAAAAGACATTTTCTCCGATCTTTGATACATTCTTACCGATCGTAACCGTCTTTAGTTTCTTATTATTCTTAAATGCACTCTTTGCGATCGATGTTACTTTATAGGTCGCACCATTAATTTTGATAGAATCCGGCACAGCGATCTTTGTCTGTTTTTTGTTTTTCGGTGCCTTGTATTCTACCTCATGGACTTTACCGGCATTCTTCTTGATGGTATAGAACGATCCATCTGCCTTATTCACAACAACCTGTCCGACGGTAAGTGTATTTGTATTGGACGGCTGTTCATTTGTTGTTTCTTCCTTCCCGGTCACCGGGATCACAACTGCTGCTTTCTGATAGCCGCATACGCTGCATTCCTCATGGCTGCTGCCTTCGGTACTTTCTGTTGCCTGCCGGTCGATGATCGTCTGAAATGTATGCTCTGCCTGTTCTAATTTCTTTCCACATCCATTTTTACAATCTTTCCAATGTGCCTTTTCATCCTTTGACCAGACTGCATCTGTTACATCATATCCAAGTGAATCCGTCATGATCGTCTTTGTCTGAACCTCAAATGATGGATTTTTAAATTCTGCTTTGTACTCTTTCTTGCCGTTTGTTTCACATCCTGCTTTTTCCTCTGTATAAGATGCAGTTACAGTTTCGCTTTCTTCATTTTCACATCCCTCACATATCCTGCGTGCCGTACAGCTCATATCGCTCTCGCTCCATGTATACTGTGGTGCACCATAGTGATGTCCGTCTGCATTACTGTATATGCTGCCATCCTGATATACAGTCATACCGCCCAATACCGGAGTCTGATCTGTTCCGATTTTCTGTCCCCAGATCAATTCAGCCCTCCTGCTATCTCCACTTCCATCCAGAAGATATGCAACCTCTCCATCCGTGAATGCTTTCGTTGTCTTTGTAATCTCGCCGTCCCATGGTAACGTATTCTTCTCCATACAGTAACAATTCGATATCTTGCCGGTGATCTCGTCTTTCTCAGCTTCTCCGTTACCGATCAGCGGATACTCCGTTGTATGATAGCAATTCTTAATATTGACACCCGTAAATCTTCCTGCAATACCACCAACGTCTGCAGCATCTTCACCTGTTACTACCACATTTCCTATATTGAACGAATTTTCCAGACTGGTATTGCTGTCCCATGATCCGATCACGCCGCCGGTATACTTACCTGTATTCGTGACATCTCCCATATTTCCATACTTACTACCATCTGAATTGCTGCCCATTCTTCCGATCACACCGCCGACATTATCTCCATTTCCTTCCACAGCTCCCCTATTTAAAATAAATCCATCCATAGAAGTCATCGGTGCAGAATATGCATACTCCCCGACAACTCCACCGACACTATTTTTACCTGTGATCCTGCCGGTATTGATCACGCCCTTTGCTGCCTGAATTTGACAGTTACTGTTATCAGAACTTGTCATATGCCCTCCAATACCACCAACACTTGTAATTGCTGCTGTCACTTCTCCTTTATTCTGTAACATTCCATTCCGGGAAATTATAGATATATCAATTCCATATCCGATCAATCCTCCTGCTCCCATAGAAGTATTGCTTCCCATACTAGATATCTTACCCGTATTGATAATATCCGCATCCGCTTGAATGGACGCAAGATCTGCATATCCGATCAAACCTCCGACATATCCACTTGATTTAGCAGTTATAGCTCCAGAATTGAGAATACCCTCATGGACGATCACCTTCATTCCACCACTAGCCTGACCGACAAGTCCACCTACATTCGCTGTCCCTGTAACTGCACCTGTATTACTGATCGAGGTATCGGATTCGATCTGTGCACTGCTTGCATATCCAGCCAAACCTCCTGCCTGACCTCCTTGTGCGGTTATATCTGCTTTATTGTTACAGTTTACGATTTTTGCATCACTACATGCCTGACCACAGATACCTCCTACACTATCCCAGCCTTTAGAACTTCCTGCAGTGGTGACATTTCTTATCTCTCCGCCACTGCCTAGTATGCCAAACAAACCGGCATTATTGTTAATGCTTCTGTCCGCATGGATCGTGATCTCTGCTCCGTTACCATCGAAGACTCCTTTATAGGAACCGGAGGAATCTCCGATCGGATTCCATGTTAAGTCTTTCTTTTCTCCACGTACTGTTGTATCGATCTCTGTTACACCATCTGCAACTTTCGCACATTCATTTCTATCCGAGGATGCTTTTACGATCTCTGCAAACTTCCACAGATCCTCCGAACCGGTGATCACATACGGATCTTCTGCTGTTCCACTTCCCTGTAATTCCTCTGCCGCATAAACTGTCACACTTCCCTGACTGCCTGTCACAATGCCTGCCACAGCCAGAAAGCCCAATAATATGCCGCCTGCCATTTTCCTGCTTATCATTTTTGTCACTTTCAAATTCAGCGCCTTCTTTTTTATTTCATTTCCCTTTTTTCATGTACTCCTAGAATTCTTCATTTAGAAAATTCTAAGCGTACATATATGCATACAAAAATATTGTATCATTTTTTATACTGCGTGTCATCACTTTATCAAAATAAATGGTTATCAAGGTAAAGTGATGCTAGCTAAACTGACAACCCACATTTCTGAAAAAAGCAGGGAGCGTCAAATCATTCTGACGTTCCCTGCTTTCTCCTGAAAATATTCTATTAAAAATTCTTAAACCCATACCCTGCAGCTCTCACGGCATCAATAAAATCTCCCAGCACTGCTGCATTTGTCTCTGACTCCGCATGGAGCAGATAAATTGCACCCGGGTGGAGTTTATCTTTCATCTTCTGTAGACTTGATACCCGATCCGGCTGATTATTGACATCATAGTCCAGATATGCAAAACTCCAGAAAATACTCTTGTAATTGCAGTTGTTTAGCAGTGCAAGTGACTGCTCACTGAATCTTCCTGTCGGGTAACGGAACAGATACATATCATATCCAAAATTTTCTTTGATATAGGCATGATTCTCTGTTACCTCATTTTCCTGTTTATCTAATGATAAAGAAGGCATACCCGCGGAAGGATGCGTCACACTGTGGTTTCCTAACACATGTCCTTCATCGATCATTCGTCTTACCAGATCCGGATTCTCTTTCGCATACGGTTCTGTCACAAAAAATGTGGCAGATACCCCTTTTTCCTTTAAGGTATTTAAGATGCTCTCCGTCTGTCCGTATTCATAGCCTTCATCAAAGGTCAGATAAATGTCTTTCGTGTCATCACCAATAAAGTAGGCATTGTATTTTCCATATGTCTCCTGCGCATTGATGGCATCTAACGGACGGTTTTCATCATCTGTATGGCTGCCAAGTCCCCAGTCATGGCTGGTGGCATCCAATGAGGATACATTTTCAATCGGTGTGTTCTGCAATACCTGTCCTGTCGTACCTGTGCCCGTTTCTGTACTCGTCTGCTCTTCCGTGCCTGGAACATCCTCGACGGATTCTTTAGCATCTGCTCCGTCTTTTCCATAAGACTCATACGTTTTTAACACAGCATCCCCGATCGCCTTTGCATAACTGTCAATGTTTGCATCAAACAGCTGATTATCCGTCGGACTGTTCATAAAACCAAGTTCGACAATACATGCCGGCATGTTCGTGTGCAGATTTACATAATAATCTTTGCTCCCGCTCTTTTGTGTCCCTTTTTTTACACCACGGTTTCTCGAGATCCCTGCAGCATCCAGGTTATCCATAATATTCTGGGCAAGCGCCTGTGCCTTGTCATCCGCATCACTGCGGATCCAGGTCTCCACACCATTACCTTCGCCTGTATTGCGGTGCAGTGACACAAAATAATCGGCATTATTCTGATTTGCAAAGGTTGTCCGTTCCTCCAACGATAAAAATGTATCATCGGAACGCGTCATAATGACCTGTACATCCTCTTTGTCAGCAAGATATGCCGCCACTGCCTGTGTTATTTTTAAATTATCGTTTTTTTCATAACGCAGCCTGTAATCAGACCCGTTATCTTTTCCGCCGTGTCCGGCGTCCAAACATACGATCAGTTTATTCTCGTCTATTGTTTCCGTATTTTCCTGCTCATCATCAACAGCCACGATCTTCCCTTCGATCTGCGAAAGGTCGATGCCTGCCGGAACCAGCTTGTGCAGCAGACTCCCCATCCCCTGAAATAACGCAAGAACGATCAGAAGCTGCAGCGAACAATATACTATGCACACCAGGTTTCTCAGTCGTTTTTTTCTTCGCTTCTCTGCATTCAAATCCGTTCACTCTCTATCTTATCTATTTTAATTTTTCAAATTCTTTCATCCGCAGTGCCACTGGACTGACGGGCATCTACGTTCCACTTCGGTCCGTGCTAAACAGGTGCCACCGGCACCTAGCACCGCCCTATCAAATAAGAAAAACACAAAAAAATGCCTGCAAGCAGTCATTTTTTGTATTTCTCTTATTTGGCACTGCTCACTGCCTACGCACATTATATCCTATCCACATGTAAAAGACCATAAAACATTTTCTTAATATTTTATGATGTTTCAATCAAACAGGAACTGCGACAGTGCATAATTGCTGACATCCTGTCCCTTGGGTGTCAGGTATATTCTTCCTGCGCGGCGCTCTAAGAGCTCCTCCTCCTGTAGATGATTCAAAACTTCCTGATACACTGCCTCGATGGGCATCCCAAAGCTGTGCATAAAATCATCCCTTGAAACTCCGTCGATCATACGAAGTCCTAAATACATAAATTCTTCCATCTGCGCATATTTGCCAACTGACTCAGCAGAGGCGTGCAGATTGGTTGCCGGGAGCTGTTCCACTGTTCCGTCGTCATGTTTATTTTCCCAGATGCCTTCCCGGATGACTTCGACCTGCTCCAGATAAGTATATAAATCTCTGGTGTTAGTGTAACGTATATTTTCCATCAATGACGACGCACCAAGTCCCAGTCCAAGATAATTGACACGTGTCCAGTAACCTATATTATGTCTGCACGCATAACCAGGCTGTGCAAAATTTGAAACTTCATAATGCACATAACCATTTTCCTTAAGCATCTGCCCGGTCAGCTGTGTCATCTCATAGACTTCATCTTCTGTCGGCAGTGCATCTGTCACCATTCCTGCACGTTGTTTAACCGCATCAAATTTATACAGATCATAAAACGGAGTTCCTTTTTCAATGATCAGCGAATAGGCAGAAATATGTTCCGGTTTCAGACGACAGACCTTCTGCAGGGAATCCGCATAAGTTTCTATATGCTGTCCCGGAAGTGAACTCATAAGATCCACATTAATATTGGAAAATCCTCCTGATCTCGCAAGCTCATAAGTTTTTAAAAACTGTTCCCAGGTATGAATACGCCCTAACATCTTCAGTTCAACATTCTGCGCAGACTGCAGCCCTAAACTGATCCGGTTGATCCCGGACTGTCTGTACACCGCAAACTTCTGCGCCGTAACGGTTCCCGGATTGCACTCAATGGAAACTTCTGCCTCCGGCAATAGTGAAAAACTTTTCTGTATGGCATCCAGGATCGCCGCCATATCTGACTCCCACAGCCACGAAGGTGTACCGCCACCGATGTAGACCGTTGAGACCACATAATCCCTGCAATGTGCTCCGTAGTAGGAAATCTCTTTGCAGAGTGCCTTCACATACTGTCTCTGTGTATCTTCATCCGCCGGAAAAGAAAGAAAATCACAATAATTACATTTCCGGACACAGAACGGGATATGGATATATAATTCCAGTTCCTTTTTTCCCATATTTAATCCTCATCCAGTTTTAAAACACTCATAAATGCTTCCTGCGGAATCTCGACATTTCCGACCTGACGCATACGTTTCTTTCCTTCTTTCTGTTTCTCTAACAGCTTCTTCTTTCGGGAAATATCACCACCGTAACATTTGGCAAGAACATCCTTGCGCATCGCTTTGACGGTCTCTCTCGCGATGACTTTACCGCCGACAGCCGCCTGGATTGGGATTTCAAATAAATGTCTTGGGATCTCTTCCTTTAACTTCTCACACATCTTTCTTCCACGCTCATACGCACTGTCTTTGAATACGATAAAGGAAAGGGCATCGACCTGTTCTTTGTTGATCAGGATATCAAGTTTTACCAGCTCGGAGCGCTCATATCCCTTTAATTCATAATCAAAGGACGCATAACCCCTCGAACGTGACTTCAATGCATCAAAGAAATCGTAAATGATCTCATTTAACGGCAGATCATACTTGATCAGTGCACGCGTTTCCTCTAAGTATTCCATACTTAAATAAACACCGCGGCGCTCCTGGCACAGTTTCATGATTGCACCGACATACTCACTCGTCACCATGATTTCTGCCGATACGACAGGTTCTTCCATGTATTCGATCTCAGACGGATCCGGCAGGTTTGACGGGTTTGTCAGATCCATGACCTCTCCGTTTGTCTTGTGCACTTTGTAAATAACCCCCGGAGCTGTTGTCACAAGATCTAAATTAAACTCACGCTCTAAACGCTCCTGAATAATTTCTAAATGAAGCAGGCCTAAAAATCCGCAGCGGAAACCAAAACCAAGCGCTAACGATGTCTCCGGCTCATACTGCAAGGACGCATCGTTGATCTGTAATTTTTCCAATGCATCACGGAGATCCGGATATTTTGCACTGTCAGCCGGATACATACCGCAGTACACCATCGGATTGACCTTTTTGTAACCCGGAAGCGGCTCACTGCATGGGCGGTCGGCATTTGTCACAGTATCACCGACACGGGTATCGCGGACATTTTTGATACTTGCACAGAGATAACCTACCATTCCCGCTGCAAGCTCATCACACGGGATAAACTGTCCGGCACCAAAATATCCGACCTCTGTGACCTCGGACTGTGCACCGGTTGCCATCATGCGGATGGTATCTCCCACTTTTACCGTTCCCTCTTTGATACGGCAGAATACGATAACACCCTTGTAAGAGTCGTAAAGTGCATCAAAGATCAGCGCCTGAAGCGGTGCTTCTTTATCTCCAGTCGGGGCCGGGATCTTTGTTACGATCTGCTCTAATACCTGATCGATATTTAAGCCGGTCTTAGCAGAAATACGCGGTGCATCCTCCGCCTCAATCCCGATCACATCCTCGATTTCTTTTACCACTTCATCCGGCTGTGCACTCGGAAGATCGATCTTGTTGATGACAGGCATGACATCAAGATCATGATCTAATGCGAGATATACATTTGCCAGTGTCTGTGCTTCCACTCCCTGTGCTGCATCCACAACCAGGATCGCACCGTCGCAGGCTGCAAGGCTTCGTGATACCTCATAGTTAAAATCGACGTGCCCAGGTGTGTCGATCAGGTTAAAAATATACTCTTCCCCGTCATTTGCCTTATAAATGATACGGACTGCCTGTGACTTGATCGTAATTCCACGCTCACGCTCTAAATCCATATTGTCAAGAACCTGCGCCTGCATCTCACGGCTGGTCAAAGTTCCTGTACGTTCTATGATACGATCGGCAAGTGTCGATTTACCGTGATCGATATGTGCTATAATACAAAAATTTCTGATTTTACTCTGATCTATTGACATGTTACTCTCCATTTCAAAAAAAATACGCCGGGCATATGCCCATACGTTTTTATTATACGGGAAAAGCAAAGGAAACGTCAAGTCATCCGCAATCCTCTTTCATGTTTCATTTTCATTTATTAACAATTAAAATACAAAAATTCACAATATGTTCACTGGATTTTTAGTACTTTTGGGTACATAATAGACTTGCTGTTAAATATTTAACAGCTGGGTTTCTATCGTCAATATGACAAAACCCCCTTCTTAATATGAAAATCCCCCACGCAGTGGCTGCAAACACTGCGTGGGGGATTTTTTATATCATGTGCAAAACCAGCACATGATCGTGATCTACACTTGCTTCACTCGGCTATCTTATTATTTCATTGAACTCTTACTTTTATTCATAAATCGGATAAGAGATTCCCTCTCTCATAAATACCGGAATCACATCGATCGGTGCCGGTACTGTCACATAATTTCCGCCCTCGTATACCTTTTTCGTGTAGGCATCCGTCCATTTTGTACCTGCTGGGAGATATACCCTGCGCTCTGTCGCACCTGCCTCCATGACCGGTGCCACTAAAAGATCCGGTCCGAACATATACGCATCCTCCACGTTCCAGCTCTCTTTATCCTCCGCAAAATCAAAGAACAGTGGACGCATCACCGGTGCACCTGTTTTACTTGCCTGTTCCATGCAACTACGGATATACGGGCGCAGACGTTCACGGATAAACAGATATTTTTTCAGGATCTCATAATTGTCCTCCCCAAAACTCCACACTTCATTATCCTGACCGGAAGTAAGCTGGCGCACACCATCGATAAACTCCTGCTCTCTCTCGTACCACGGAGAACGCTCCCCATGCATACGGAATACCGGGCAGAATGCACCCCAGGCAAACCAGCGCACCAGAAGTTCTTTAAATGCCGGATCTTTGATATCCCCGCCAAGAAAGCCTCCGATATCCGATGTCCACCACGGAATACCAGCCACGCACATATTAAGTCCTGCCTGCAGCTGCTCTCTCATGGAGCGGAAGGACGAGTACACATCCCCGGACCAGGTAAGAACGCCATATTTCTGGCTGCCTGCCCATGCACAGCGCACCAGACTCATGATATCTTTTTCTCCCTCCGCTTTCAATCCGTCATAAAATCCTTTCGCATAGCCAACCGGATAAACGTTGCTGCACTGCAGTGCCGGTCCCTCATAATAGCGGTAATTATCAAAATCATATGGTCCATACTCCGGTTCCGCTTCATCTAACCAGAAACAGCAGATTCCGTTTTTATAGTAATTTTCCTTACATTTTTCCCATACAAATTTCTGCGCGCCCGGATTGGTCGCATCGTAAAATACGGTATTTCCCATCCAGCTCATATGATAGGAAAGTCCACGATCCGGTGTGACAAGATATCCGCGGTCGTTCATCTCGCCATAGTTTTCGCTGCGCTCATCCACGGTCGGCCAGACAGAGACAACCGCCTCGATTCCCATGCTCTTTAACTCATCCACCATCGCTTTCGGGTCCGGCCAGTCTCTCGGCTCAAATTTAAACTCGCCCTGCATTGTCCAGTGGAAAAAGTCGATCACGATCGCATCCATCGGAAGTCCGCGCTTTTTGTGTTCTCTGGCAACTGCAAGGATTTCATCCTGGTTGCGGTAGCGCAGTTTGCACTGCCAGTATCCCATACCATATTCCGGCATCATCGGAGTCCTTCCGGTTGCCGCAGAATACTGTTCCTCGATTTCAAACGGTGTATCTCCTGCCGTAATAAAGTAGTCCAGTTTTTTTGTGCTCTTTGCGTACCACTCTGTCTTGTTTGCACCAAAAACTGCTGTTCCGATTGCCGGGTTGTTCCAGAAAAATCCATAGCCTCTGCTTGAGACCATAAACGGCACGCTCGCCTGACTGTTTCTGTGCGCCAGTTCTAACATTGCACCTTTTTTATTCAGATTTTTCTCCTGATACTGTCCCATACCAAATATTTTTTCATCATCAAACGCCTCAAAACGCATAGTCAGTTCGTAATCCGTACTGCCCGGGATCGGTTTTAACTCTCTCGCATCAATGCGCAGCGGCACACAGTAGCGGTTGATCCGGTTTCTGTTTCTCCAGTACTCTTCGGTCAGAAGTTCTCCCTTCTGATTATAATAGCTGATCCATCCCTCCGGGGAGATCACGGCCGTGATTTTTCCATTTTTAACGGTGTAAACTTTTCCGGTCTGATGATATTTTGCAAACTCCTCGCCTTTGTACCATGGATCCGTCGTATCAACTTCTTTACACTCCACCTGAAGCGGACACATTTTTACCTCCTCGGTCAGCGCCCAGTCATGTGCATCCATCTGTGCCTCTTTGGTCATGCGCACACGGAAGGAATTTTCTCCCCATGGTTCTAACCATAATGTCAATGTTCCATCTGCAATTACAAATCTGTTGTTTTCTTCGTAAACTCTCATCTAACTTTTCCTTTCTTAATATATAGATATATTCTTACGTTCGTCTTTACACCTGATAAATCCGGTAAATGAATTCTTCTCTCCCAAAATTTATCTTTCTGCTATATTATATTTTCCGACTCTGACGTTTCATCTCCCCATACAAAACACCGCGTGACCCGGTCGCCAGAAAAAATCTGCCAAACTTTCTTTTATCCCCATCGATACTGTTGATCTCGCCGTACATCTGGTTATCCTGATTCAGCCGCTCATACGATTTTCCCTCATCAAACGTGCGGTAAAAACCATATTCCCCTTCAAGGCGTCCGCAGAAATAAATTGCTTTTTCCTCTGTCAGATAATCCCTGTCCTCTCCGATCACACCAAGTCCCATCCGGTAGCAGGCATCCCCCGTGTCCGTCAGGCGTTTCACATGGATTTCTTCTGTTTTCGTGTCATAACAGAGTTTATAAAGTCCTGCATCGCCCAATGCCAGGTAAAATATGCCAGTCTTTCCGCCCTCACCGCGCACTTCCGTCTTATTTGCAGTATCAATATAGCCAAAATCACAGACCGGAAATGCCTCTTTCGGCTGTTTCTGATAAAAGTTTCTTCCTCCATCCCTGCTCACATAGATTTCGGACGCACCACCAAAACCATAAAACAGATCTTTCCTGCTGCGGTCGGAAAATACTTTCAGATATCCCGTCTCAACAGGCTGCCCCGCCAGATCAAACACTCCTGCTTTTTGAAAACTGTGTCCTCCATCATTGCTGACAAGCACCAGTTCCACCGGAAGCCTTATCCCATCCGCAACCGACCATACAATATTGACGCCATCCGGTGACACTGCCACCCATCCGGCATTGACATTCGGGTTTTCGATCTCATGCAGTTCCTTGTCGATCTCTGCATTGATACCAAACGGCATGCCGATCCGGTCAAATGTTTTAAAATTATCGCACGTGCGCACCAGACCGCCTTTGGTTTTTCCTTTCCAGTTTCCCCGCGCCGTCACAATGCCAAGATTACTGTCCGCATCGGAAATATCTGCGTTGATACAGGTAATGTAACGGTTGCCCTCGCTGTCATCAAAAGAATTTTTACAGGGTTCATCAAGATTCCGGAATGCAAATCCGCCGAGGTCTCCAACGATATCCACAAGCTGTACCTCTCCATCAACCGGCGCATATACATTCAGATGAACGGTCTCCTCGATTCCGGTACACGCATCATGATAGCGCGGATGCTCACTGAGCAGCGCATCCGTCATAAAAACGCCGGTTCCCGAATTAAACCATACCTCATCCGGATCAAACGGATTGATCTTAATATCACTCAGCCAGTGCAGCAGACAATGGTTTCCGTTATACTCCGGTTTCATGTAGGAAGTATTAAAATATAAATCCCCCTTTTCCAGTCCGCAGAGACTCACGCTCCAGCTGCTGCCATAATCTTTCGAAAGATATACGATTTCATCGCTCTCTTTTTCCCTGCAGAGCGTTGAACACACCAGAAGTCCCGGCATTGTTTTACAGGAAGAAATACCGCCAAAACCATAATTTAAAAATTCTGCTGTCAGCGTGCCATCCGCATCCGGTGTAATGTCATCATACCCTGCAATTTTTCCATCTGAAAAATAATACCGCAAAACCTTTCCACCGATCACATCCCCGGAATCACAGCTATATCCAAGGTCGACCACATAATTCCATCTTCCGGTGACATTCATCGTCACATAAAGGTATGTTCCATCATAGTCATAGCGCGATGCCACAAGACCGTTCATTTTGCTGTCATGAATCATGACATTTTCCGGCTGCATCAATTTTTCAAACGTCTGCCCTGCATCATAGGAAACATACAGGCTGTGACCGCGAAGCGTATCACTCTCCCTTATCGTATATCCTGCGGTTCCTGCAACAATTGTTTTCGAATCATCCGATACCCAGACACAGGTCATGTAATTTTCCTCTAAAGGAAGCCGTTCCCAGGTATCTCCTCTGTCCGTGGTTTTCCAGAGACCATCTAACTGGCTTGCAAAATAAAGTGTGTTTTCATCTTTTTTATCTACCACCAGACGGTATCCGGTTCCTCTTCCGCAAAGATTGCCATGAACGGTCACCGGGATTTTTTTGTGAATAAATGTCTCTCCATAATTCTCTGAAATTGAAAATTTTCCATAGCCCTGTCCGTTAATGCCGCTCATGACGTACAATCGTTCCGGTTTCTTTTCGTCAAGTGCGCATGCGATTGGAAATGTTTCGGAGATGTCCGCCATGCTCACACTGTCGATGAGGCCTTTCCAGCACTTTTTTTCGTATTCATACCGGTAAACGCCTCCGATGTCTGTTCTGGCATAGAGGATGCCGGGCTGTTTTGGGTGGTACAATAAACCGGTGACGTAGCCGCCGCCGGGGATTGGGGCGTTTTTGTATTCGTAGGTGATTGTTTTGTGGGCTTTCATTGTATAGGTGAACTCCTTTCGTGGGTGGTTTTTGGGGTAGGGGGATTCATTTTGCATGTAAGGTGCAGGGCTCTTTTGGGGCTGGAATGGCGAACCTGGGGGGGCTGACAGCCACACCCCCGCACCGCTTCACTACAAATCCTCCACGCAAAAAAGGAACCCCGCAACGCAGGATTCCTTTCTCAACACCAAACGAATCCCTACTTTAAAAGTAAGGATTTTCGCCTCGATTTTCTACCATATTTATTCGCCCACTTTTACCCGAAAAATCCGCTTTTACTCAGCATCATAATTATCCAGGAAATTGTGATACTCTCCATCTTTCTTATAACCAATGATGGTCTTTAAATTCACATTGCTGACACTATTGAAAATATTACTGTCGATGAACTCACTCTTTTTGCGAAGTTCCGTCACAAGATCTTTCATCTCCTCACGTTTCGAACCTTTTGCCCCGCCACAGCTTGTACAGTTTTCAGTAAAACGGCATGCACACTGGATAAACTGCAGGCGGTTGTAATCACGCCATGCCTTGATATCCTCTTCTTTGACAAGATACAGCGGACGGATCAGTTCCATGCCCTCAAAGTTCTGGCTGTGAAGTTTTGGCATCATAGTCTCCACTTTGCCGCTGTACAACATTCCCATCAGGATCGTCTCGATCACATCGTCAAAATGATGTCCCAGCGCGATCTTGTTACAGCCTAACTCTTTTGCCTTGGAGTACAGATATCCTCTTCTCATTCTTGCACACAGGTAACACGGATTCTTATCCACCTCCGCAACAGAATCAAAGATCTGTGTTTCAAATGTCGTGAGCGGAATATCAAGAAGTTTTGCATTTTCCTGAATAATACGCCAGTTTTCCTCGTTGTAACCCGGATTCATGCACAAAAAAACAAGTCCAAAATTGCGTTTTCCGTGTCGGTATAATTCCTGAAACAGTTTTGCCAAAAGCATGGAATCTTTTCCACCGGAAATACACACTGCAATCTTATCGCCGTCCTTTATCATTTCATAATCATGCAGTGCTTTGGTGAAACGGCTCCAGATTGGTTTTCTGAATTTTTTGATCAGGCTTTTTTCAATCTGCTCCGTGCGCTCTTTTCTTGAATCGTCCTCCATTGTCACGCGCGTGAGCTGATGTCTTAACCATGCGCGGTAACCACCCTCTAAATTGACAGTCGTAAACCCATCGTCCTCTAATATTTCAGCTGCATCACGGCTGTTTTCACCCACATGGCAGTACAGATAAACAGGCTGATCTTTTTTTAAAATAGCTGTCTCACCCGCTTCAATCTTTTCTAATGGAAGATTAACAGCGCCCTCGATCGCTCCGTGCGAGAAATCATTTTCCGGACGGACATCTATAAGCTGCAGTCCCTCTGTTCCGTTCTGTGCCAGTTCTTCTACAGTAATTGTATTCAAAATATTTCCTCCAATTTCGTTCACTTCGTGTGGTATTACAATAAAATATTTTCCCGCTTTTCGGGCAAACCCGTTGTTCCAATCCATCGATTGCATGTTCCACACACTTCCTGTTATCAGCAATTACACCATGCGTACACGTTTTCCTTCTTTGATCTCCTCTAAGATCTCAGCCACTGCCTCACGTTCATCAAAATGATACTTCACGCCACGGATTTCCTGATAATCCTCATGCCCTTTTCCGAGCAGTACGATCATATCTCCCGGCTGGGCATTTACCATGCAGTAAGCGATTGCTTCTTTTCTGTCGTCGATCTCGATATACTTTCCATTGCTCTTTGCCAGTCCGACTTTAATATCGTTATTGATATCACGGATTTCTTCGTCTCTCGGATTATCGCAGGTCAGTACACAGAGATCCGCCATCTCACCGGTCACCTCTCCCATATCATAACGGCGCAGTTTTGAACGGTTTCCACCGCCGCCATACACACAGATCAGGCGTTTCGGATGATATTCCATCAATGTTGTAAGCACGCTTCTGGTGCTGACTTCGTTGTGTGCATAGTCAATAATCAGGTAATAATCTTTTGATACCGGAAGCATTTCCACACGGCCTTTAACCTGTACCTTGTTTAAACCATCTAAGATCGCCTGATCCGAAATTCCTGCCAGATGACATACCAACATGGTCACCAGTGAATTGTATACCGAAAATCTACCCGGAATATGCACTCTTGCCTCACAGTCCATGCAGCCTTTTACATGAAAATGCATACCGAGTTTTCCATTCTCCTTGATAAATCCAAGATCCGCTGCAACCAGATCAAGCGGCTTCCCAAGAAATGTTTTTTCATTATTATCCTCTGCGCCAAAACTGTGGATCTCACAGGTATGGTTTGCTGCAACTGCCTCGCTGTGCTCATCATCCGCATTTAAAATACCAATCTTGCACTGGCGGAATAGCATGCTCTTACATTCTAAATATTCCTCAAAAGATGCATGTTCATTTGGTCCGATATGATCCGGGGAAAGGTTGGTAAACACACCATAATCAAACATGATTCCCGCTGTACGGTCCATCTTAAGTCCCTGGGATGATACCTCCATCACCGCATACTCGCAGCCTGCCTCCACCATAGATGCAAACATGCGGTGCAGTTCGTAGGATTCCGGCGTTGTGTTTTTAGACGGAATCTTTTCATCTCCGATCATTGCACCGATCGTTCCGATAAGTCCAACTTTTTTGCCAGCCGCTTCCAACACATTTTTGATCATGTATGTTGTGGTTGTCTTTCCTTTTGTACCGGTCAGTCCGATCGTAATCAGTTTTTCTGCCGGATAGTCAAACAGCGCTGCTGACATCAGTGCCAGTGCATAGCGGGCAGACTCCACTTTTAACACCGTGATCGTATCCGGGATCTGAGCAGCTTCTTCATCGCGCTCCACAACAATGACGCTTGCCCCCTTTTCCACCGCATCCGGAATATATTTATGACCATCCGTCACTGCTCCCACCATGCAGACAAACATGGTTTCTTTTGCAATCTTTCTCGAATCATAGATGATGTCCCTGACCTCTGCATCCATGCTTCCCTGTAAACATTCATATTTTATCTTTTCACAAATCTTACTTAATTTCATTTTTCCTCCGGTTCCGGACAATTTAAAACTGCAAAGATATCATTTTTTAATTTTCATTTCCGGCAATTATTATGATAAATCGTCCTTATTCTTAATGTACAACTTCAAACCATGAAAAGCCGCCGTACATTCTGCACGGCAGCCCCGATATCAAATTTCTGCTGCTGTTCACAAAATTCAGTCTCTGGCGCACAACCTGACAGCAGATGCCAAGTCCCCGCGTGAACAGTAACAATTTCTTTTATTTTTCTAAAACATGTGACGCATCAATCTCCGCTTCAAATACGGTGTGTGATGGTCCCGTCATAAACAGATGGTTCGTTTTTTCATCCCACTCGATCAAAAGCGGTCCGCCGATCTGCTCCACAGTAACTTTGCGGTCTGTTCTTCCAGTTAAAACACCTGCGACAACCGCTGTCGAACAGCCTGTCCCACATCCGATCGTCTCGCCGGTTCCACGCTCCCACTCACGGATCTTGATATAATCACGTTTTACAAACTCAGCAAATGTGACGTTCGTCTTGTTTGGAAACAGGGATGTCATATGTTCGATCGTCTTTCCGTAACGCTCCACATCAAGGTCTGCAACAGAATCCACAAACATTGCACAGTGTGGATTCCCCCAAGATACTGCTGTAATATGGAATGTTTTATCTAAGACCTCCACCGGCTGTTCCACGAACTGATCTAAATTTGTATTTACAGGAATTACTTTCGTATTCAGTCTCGGCTCCCCGATATCCGCCCGGATATTAGACACTAATCCATCCGTCACAGTCAGGTTCAGATGCTGCATTCCACCAAGTGTTTCGATCACAAGTTCTGTCTTATCCGTCAGTTTATGGTCATAGACATATTTCCCGACAGAACGAAGTGCGTTGCCACACATTTCGCCTTCTGAACCGTCCGGGTTAAACATCCGCATCCGGAAATCTCCCTTATCAGACGGACAGATTAAAACCATACCGTCCGATCCGATTGCAAAATGTCTGTCACTGACAAAACGTGCCAGCTCCGGTAAATTTGTAATATTCTGATGAATGGCATCAATATATACATAATCATTTCCAAATGCCTGCATTTTTGTAAATTTCATGGTAATCCTCATTTCTGCGCCGCGTTTTTACGCATTCATTGCACGGTCAAGATCTGCGATGATATCATCTGCATTCTCGATTCCGACTGACATACGAAGGAAACAATCTGTGATGCCAAGTTTTTCCTTGATATCAAGCGGTGTATCTTCATGTGTCTGCGTGGTCGGATAAGTGATCAGTGTCTCTGTTCCGCCAAGGCTCTCTGCAAACATGATCATATCAACACCCTTTAAGATTTTCTTTACTGTTTCAAAGCTGTCAACGGTAAATGAGATCATTCCGCCAAAACCCGTCGTCTGTTTTTTGGTCACTGCATAATCCTTGTGATCCTCAAATCCCACATAATATACTTTCTGTACTTTCGGCTGTGTTCTGAGCCACTCCGCAACTTTCTTTGCATTTTCATTATGTCTGTCCATACGAACTGCCAGAGTCTTGATTCCTCTTAAGATCAGCCAGCTGTCAAGCGGTGCAAGCTGACTGCCATGGGATTTAATGTGAACATGGATCTTTTCTGCGATCTCCTCGTTATCCTTTACAACTACGATACCGGAAATCGTATCATTGTGTCCTCCTAAATATTTCGTGGAACTGTGTGTTACGATATCTGCTCCAAGCTGTAACGGTTTCTGGAAATACGGTGTCAAAAACGTATTATCTACAACCGTAAGTGCTCCGATACCCTTTGCGATCTCAGAAAGTGCATGGATATCTGCCACTTTCATCATCGGGTTGGTTGGTGTCTCAATGAAGAACATCTTTGTATTCGGGCGGATTGCTGCCTTTACCTCATCAAGTTCCGACATATCCACATAAGTGTGCTCGATTCCGTATTTTCCAAAAACATCGCCGATGATACGGAATGTTCCACCATAAATATCGTCAGATAAGATCACATGATCTCCCGGATTTAACAGGGAAAATACTGCCATATTAGCTGCCTGTCCGCTGGAAAATGCAAATCCTTTGATCCCACCCTCTAAGATTGCCATGGTACGCTCTAATTCCTGTCTGGTCGGATTCTCAAGACGACTGTACGCAAATCCTGTGGATTCCCCAAGTTCCGGATGACGGAAAGTTGCCGTCTGAAAGATCGGCATGCTGACGGCTCCGGTAAGCGGCTCCGTACCAAGTGCTCCGTGTACTGCTTTTGATTCAAAATGTAACTCTTCTTTTGTACTGTAATCGTTGTAATTGCTGAAATTCTTCATGCCGTTCTCCTTCTTTTCTATCTTATTATTTCAAGTTTATAAAACATTTATTTCCTGTAACTGGTCTCTTTCATATGTTTCTATTATATAAAACACTTTTTAAAATATATACTCGTCCAGTGCTGTGTATATTGCAAATTGTGCTTTTTTATGTTAGGGTTGGATTGATGTCAGGGGAAAAGGTGGATTAAAGTTCCCTGAATGGCAGTTTGTTTTTCCTGACAGCATTTTATTCATCTAATTCGGAAGGAGTGCCTATATGCCGGAATATAAAAAAGTCGGTTATCTGACATCGAGTTTTAAATTATTTCACTTGAAAGATCAGAATAAAAAGGAGTTTTCCTATCACTATCACGATTTTCACAAGATCCTGATCCTGTTGAATGGTGATATCACTTATTGTATTGAGGGACGTTCTTACCAGCTTGCCCCGAATGATATCGTGCTGGTTCACGCGGGGGAGGTGCACCGGCCGATCATCCAGTCGGAGTCTCCTTATGAGCGTATTATCATCTATGTTTCGCCGGACTTTTTGAAAAAATACAAGGAGCCGGACTGTGATCTTTCACATTGTTTGAAACAGGCTGCTGCTGAGCAGTCCCACGTTCTGCGTTTTCACGGCTCGCGTGCTGCAAAGTTAAAGACAGCGATACAGTCACTTGACCATGCTAAAAACGATAAAGATTTTGCAGCTTCCCTGCATCAGGAAATTTTATTTTTGGAATTTATGATACAGTTAAACCGTGCCGCCATGCATGATGGCATTGAATTTATCAATGATTCTGCCTCCGACGAAAAAATTATCGCTGTGTTAAATTATCTTGGAGAACATCTGACGGAAGACATCTCCATTGATACTTTGTCTGCGCATTTTTTCCTAAGCCGCTCTTATCTGATGCACACATTCAAAGAGCAGACCGGCTACACGATCGGCAATTATCTCTCGACCAAAAGACTGCTTCTTGCAAAGGATCTGATTGCGGAAGGGGCACCGATCACCGAGGTCTGCTATGCATGCGGTTTTAAGAATTATTCGACCTTTTCGCGCGCATACAAAAAAAGTTTTGGAGAGGCCCCACGCGAGTCTCTCCAAAACCTGAAATCCTAGCATCTAACTTTTTCTCACACTTATTGTATGAACAACAGCGTTTGCATCTTACTGGCGCTCTGCCATCTCATTCATGAGCGTCGGTATGAACTGTTTCTTTCTTGAAACGATTCCCTCTAATAAAATGCCCTCACTGCGTTCTTCTTTGCGGAACGCAGCTCCTAAAATTTTGCCTGCATTTTCCCCGTCAAAAATAATCTTTGAAGATTCCTCTAAGATATCTGTCAGCATAACATAGACCATATCGATCTTCTTTTCTGCAAGCACCTGCACCATAAACGGACGTATCTGCTCTGCTACTTTGTCTAACTCTTCCCGGCTCATGGCACTGATCTGCGCTACGCCAAAATCACAGTCATCGGTATGGAAAATTTTGAAATCCTGATAAAAAATCTCTTCTGTCGTTTTCCCACTGAAATTACTGCCCGCCTGGAACATATTTTTCGCATAAGTCTCAATATCCACTTCCGCGATCACTGCAAGAGCCTCCGCAACTGATTTATCTAACGGAGTACATGTCGGTGAACGGAACATCAGCGTATCGGAAATAATTGCAGACAATAAAAGACCTGCGATCTGTTTCGGCACATCCACACTCTTTTCCTGATACATCTGATAAATGATCGTAGATGTACATCCAAGCGGCTGGTTTCTAAAATATACCGGTGAAACTGTCTCAAGACTGCCGAGACGATGGTGATCAATGATCTCTAAGATCTCAGCCTCATCAATCCCGTCTACCGCCTGCGCCTTCTCATTATGATCAACAAGTATCACCTGTTTTTTCTGCATATTCATCAAATTACGGCGTGAAACCATTCCGGCATAATTACCGTTTTCATTTAAGATTGGGAAATCACGGTGTCTGATTTTTGACATCGTCTCCCGCACTTCATCGACATAGTCTTCAATTCCGAATGTGATGATATTTTTCTGTGTCATAAACTGTTTGATCGGCATACTCTGATTAATAAGACGTGCCACAGAAAAAGTATCAAACGGTGTCGTAATAATGATGCAGTCATGTTTTTCTGCCAAAGTGCGCACGTCCTCGCCGACTTCGATTCCTCCACCGATGATCAGACAGCTCGCATTTGACTCGATTGCCTGCTTCTGCGCCTCTTCCCGGTCACCTAAGATTACCATATCATCATCCTCGATATAGTCTGCCATATATTCCGGATTTGAAGTAGCTACCACTACCTTTCCCCTTACAAAATAGGCATGTTCATTCCCTACAATAATCGTTCCATCTAATGTTGCGGCAATATTTTTATACTGTGTTCGTGCCTGGGATAACACATGATTATCAAAAACGTCCATGTAAGACGTTGCAATATCCTTCGTAACAATGATTCCTTCGAGTTTTCCAAACTGATTGGTTACCGGAAGTGTTACAACCTCTAATTTTTTCATGGTCTCCCATGCACGTCTTAAGGAAATCTGGCTGCTTACGCCTGCCGTTCTTCTGAAATTGATATCCTTAATCTGTGTTCCCGCATAGGTGACTAACTCCGGCTCCTGTGCTCCAAAATAATCCAGCACATAATGTGTCTCCGCATTTACTGCTCCGGCACGTTTTGCCACATAGGTTTTATCGTTTTCTGTCTGATTTTTTAAATATGCATAAGAGAGAGCTGCACAAATAGAATCCGTATCAGGATTTTTGTGCCCTACAACCCAAACTTTTCTCTTTTCTGCGCTCATGAAATTCCTCTCTTTACCTAAAAATTAGCAGCTATTTCTCTGATTTATTACTGCCGGACTCTTCTTTTTTATTTCTAAAAAAGAAAGAAACAGACGCTGGCAGCGCCGGCGTCATGTGTACTGTTAAAAGCGAAATACTCCCATAGAATATAATATAAATACGATCAATACCACAAAATTTAAAATTGAAAACCAGGATAGCAGCTTCACATATCCTTTCACCGAATCAACGCCGCCTTCCATCTCATCCATTTTTTCAATTTTAGAATCAAACTCATTGAACAGATCCTGTATGTTACGATAACATTTGACATTTTCCGTGTGTACTTTTTCAGAAAGATCCGTCTTAATAGACTCTAACTGTGACGTTGCATTCTCTAACAGTTCTTTGACCTCCGCAATCTGTCCCTCGCTGAGCTTCTTATTTGCAATCGCCTGTTCCTCTAAGAACTGTTTGTTCGCAGCGATCTGTTCTTCATTTAATTTCCGGTTAGAAGCTGTCTGTTCCTCATTCATCCTGCGATTTAAGGCAATCTGTTCCTCACTGGTCTTTCGGATATCAGCCACCTGTCCGCTAAGACCTGCCTCAATCTCAGCCATTTTCGTCGTCACTTTATCCGCAAGCGCATCTACCTTTCTTCCAAACTCAGTAACGATCTTGTCCGCCTCTTCCTGACGTTCTGTTAAAATATGTTCTAACTCCTGTGCTTTGCCGGCTCTCTCATCCACAAGTGACTGCAGTTCCGCTGCCTTGCTCTCCTTTGCCTCTAAAAGCACCTGAAGCTGTTTTGCTTTCTCGCGAAACTCATCGATCTGATTGATCAGTAAATCTTCATTTTCCACGTCCTTTTGTGTCCTTTCCTGTTCCTGCGTGTGCATCTGTCCACTCTCTTCCGGCTTATTCCGGTTCAAAAGTCGTACATTCTGCGGCACCATCCGCTTTTTCCGGGGTTGAAGCTGTCTGAATACCATCTGCCATAAACCAGCCATCTGTGTTCACTTCTTCCCCCTTTCTGATTTTTCTGCACTACATCCCAGTATACTGACCTGTTGATATTCCATTAAATACCAACAGGTCAGTATACTATCGTTATTCTATCATTATCGTTTTTCTTTGTAAACAATAAATTATTTTCCATTATGTTAAACATGTGGACTGTGAAACTTTATATTTTCATTAAGGATCGCATAGATGACAAAGAAGCGATTCCAACCGGAACCGCCTCTGTCAAAAAAGGGATTATTTTTTCTTAAATATGATTTCATTTCACAAATATTATGTTTTTGATTATCTACATAATTTTTTGAACTCATCAGCTACGAACTGGACTTTTGTTCCAATGACAACCTGAACAGCTGTTTTACTTGGTCTGATAACACCAGCAGCCCCTGCTGATTTGATTTTCTTCTCATCTACTAAAGAACTGTCTTTTACTTCAAGCCGAAGTCTTGTAATACAGTTATCAATACTTTTAATATTTGCTGCACCACCAACGCCTTCTAAAATTGCTGCCGCTACAGTTGTATAATCACTGCTCCCAAGGTCGACATTTTTCTCTGCTTCCACATCATCGTCCTCTCTACCAGGAGTTTTCAGATCAAACTTTGTGATAGCGAAACGGAATACAACATAAAATACAATAAATGCTGCAATACCAAGTGGAATGATCATCCAGGTATTCTTCGCTGCCGGAAGGGTTGCAGAGAAAAGAAGGTCTGTTGCTCCAGCAGAGAAACTAAAACCTGCTCTAAATCCAACTAATACCGTGATCACTGTGAAGATACCATATAATAATGCGTATACAACATAAAGTGCCGGTGCAAGGAACATGAACCCAAACTCAAATGGCTCTGTAACACCACAGACAAATGCACAGACAGCTGCGGAGGCAACCAGACCGATTGCAACTTTCTTCTTATTACTCTTAGCCGTCTGAATCATAGCAAGAGCTGCACCCGGAACACCGAACATCATACATGGGAAGAATCCAGACATATACATACCTAAATCCCATGTTACATCTGCAGACGTCTCGCCTGCCCAGAAATGTTGTAAATCCCCAAGTCCGATTGTATCGAACCAGAATACATTGTTAAGTGCATGATGTAATCCGGTTGGAATCAGCAATCTGTTTAAGAACGCATAAATACCTGCACCAACAGGACCAAATCCAACAATTCCTTCACCGATTGAAACTAATGCTCCAAATAATAAAGGCCAGATGAATAATAAGATTGCGGATACAATGATAGAAACAACACCTGAAACGATTGCTACACAACGCTTACCACTGAAGAATGATAACCAGTCAGGTAATTTTGTACCTTTGAATTTGTTGTAGCATGTTGCACCGATGATACCGGCAAGGATACCGATAAATGGGTTTGCAATCTTACTGAATGCAAGCACTTTTGTCTCATTCTCTGCAATTACCGGCATTAACGTTGTAACAACCCCTGTAGAAAGAAGGTTTGTCATCATTAACCATGATGCCAAAGCTGCAAGAGCTGCTGTACCATCATTATCATCTGCCATACCAACGCCGACACCGATAACAAAAAGAATTGCCATGTTATCGATCAAAGCTCCTCCTGCTTTTACAAGGAAGAAACCGATCATCTGAACGATACCGGAAACATCGCCCCCCTGCATGGTAGATGGACATAGCGCATATCCAATACCCATTAAGATACCACAGATTGGAAGACACGCTACAGGAAGCATTAATGCTTTTCCCAATTTCTGTAAATACTTCATCATAATAAAAGCTCCTCCTTTTTTTTATCCCTTTTCATTTTATTTTATGCCGTTATAAGTACGGCTAAAATACATTTTAATCTCCATTCTTGCGTGTGAAAAATCTTATTTTTCACACTAACAACTGTATATTGCGCTTTATTTATTTAGAATCAATACTGTGTCGCCAGGTTCTACTTCCTGATCTGTCACTGTTTCCACTGTCTGATAATCTGATGTATTGCACACAACCACAGGCGTGATCACGTCATAACCGGCTTTTTTTACTGCATCAAGATCAGCCTCTATCAACAGTTCTCCCTTTTTCACAGAATCACCATTGCCTTTATATGCAGTAAAATGTTCTCCCTTTAATGCAACCGTATCAAGTCCTATGTGTATGAGCAGTTCTACACCTTCTGAAGTCGTCATACTTACTGCATGCATCGTATCAAATAACATCTCAATCGTACCATCGGCCGGTGCATATATCCTGCCTTCCGCAGGAATAATTGCAACACCTTTTCCTAAAATCTCCTCTCCAAAAGTTGGATCACTTACATTACTGATCGCAACCGTTTTTCCTTTTACTGGTGAACCTATCTCAATCCCTTTTTCTTTTTTCTTAAAAAAATCAAACATTTCCACACCTCTTTTCTGCTGTATTATTGTCAGGTTTATCCTGCCATACACACACGTTTTATATGTATCGCCAGAAACATGATTTCCTCGCTGGCAATTCCGCTGCCATATTCCTTTTCAATATATTCAGCAATATGTTTACTGCATTCATATTCCTTCGGATACTTATTTTCCATCATCCTTGCAAATTCAATCTCCTCATCTTTCAACAATTCATGCCGGTAAAGGCGCTGTACCAAAAACTTAAGATGAGTGATAAATCTCTCATAATGCAGAGATTCCTCATCAAACTCAATTCCCATTTCCAGCCTGACCAGTTCTAAAATCTTCTGAATCATATTCGTCATTTCAAATGTATCATTGATCGTCGTGTTGTATTCTGCATTCACAAAATGCAGGGCTATAAATCCTGCTTCATCTTCCGTAAACTCTGTACCCAGCTTCTCATTCAAAAGATCAACTGCATATTTTCCCATCAGATATTCCTGATGGTAAAACTTCTTAGTCTCCCAAAGTAATGCATTCTTCAATTGAATCCCCTGCGACTGTCTCTGGATTGCAAAATTAATATGATCTGTCAAAGTGATGTATATATTCTGATTCAGTTGTACATTCAGATTCTTTATTGCGTAGGATATAATATCACTGGTAAGCTGCATGTGCTCTAATGGAATATTTTCTAAAAGTTCCTGAAACTGTCTGGAAAGATTCTCATTCTCAATACGAAAAACCTTCTCGATTTTGCTTTCATCAATCAGTTCTCCCGTATGCGCCTTAAACCCGATTCCCTTACCCATGATAACAATTTCCTGCTGATTCACATCATATGCTGATATTACATTGTTATTAATCACTTTCTGGATAACCATATTCCACTCCGTTTTTGTCCCTAAAAATTTAAAAAAACCAAATTTTACAAAATCTAAGCCAGATATGTAAAATTTGGTTTTGCCTGCTTACCAGTAACAATCCAATGTGCTCTGTTTCTATCTAAATAAATTGTAGCATTCATTGTTTATTATGTCAAGTTTTATTCTTATTATTTTTGTTTTTTTGTTAATATCCACCATACTTTTTTCAAAAACCTGTACACAATAACTAATTATCTCACAAATTTGTTTCAAAGAAAGATTTTAATGCATCATATGCCGCATCTTCGTCAGCACCTTCCACTGTTATAGTCACAGTCTGGTCTTTTTTTACTCCCATACTCATAACTGCCATCAGACGGGTTGCATCAATTACTTTTCCGTCTTTTTCGAGAGTTACTTTACTTTTAAAATTTTTAACCTCTTTTACGAGCATTCCCGCCGGTCTTGCATGAATACCCAACTCGTCCTTTACTGTGTAACTGAATGATTTCATTTTAATTTCCTCCTATGCTTAGATTATGCATTTATTATTTTATTTCTTACAGGCAGCACCATTGCAGGTGATACCGATAATTCATCAATACCCATTTTCACAAATGTTTCTGTCAAAGTCAGGTCTGCTCCAAGTTCTCCGCAAATTCCTGCCCAGATTCCTTCTTCATGGGCACTGTCAATAACCATCTGGATCATTTTGAGTACTGCCGGATGATGTGAATCATAGAAACGGTCAAGTTTTGCATTCTGCCTGTCAATAGCAAGCGTATACTGTGTCAGGTCATTGGTTCCAATACTAAAGAAATCCACCTCTTTTGCTAGATCATCTGCGATCATAACTGCTGCAGGAGTCTCGATCATAACTCCAAATTCAACTTCTTTATATGGCAATCCCTCTGTTGACAATTCCGTTTTCACTTCCTCCATGATTTCTTTTACTTTTTTCACTTCCCATACAGATGCGATCATAGGAACCATAATGGAAATATTGCCAAACATGCTTGCACGCAGCAACGCTCTTAACTGTGTTTTAAAAATTTCCGGCCGGTTCAGGCAGATTCTTACTGCACGATATCCCAATGCCGGATTATCCTCACGATCAAGCCCAAAATAATCTATCTTCTTGTCTGCTCCGATATCTAATGTGCGGATGATCACCTTTTTTCCAGCCATCACTTCTGCAACCGTTTTATAGGCCTGGAACTGTTCTTCCTCTGTTGGGAAATGATCACTCTGCAAATATAAAAACTCACTTCTGAAAAGTCCGATTCCGGCTGCATCATTCTGTAAAACAGCTCCTAAATCTTTTACCTCACCAATATTAGCATAGAGTTTGATCTCTTTTCCATCTTTTGTAACAGTCGGTTTTCCCTTTAACTGCTGTAATAATTCCTGACGTTTCTTCTCATTCTGCTGTTTTTTCTCGTATTCTTTTAATATTTCTTCCTCTGGATCAAGGATCAAAATACCCTTAAATCCATCTATAATTGCATACTTTCCATTCACTCCTTTTGGAATTGCCGCTGATACCAATGCCGGAATATTCATCGTTCTGGCAAGAATGGCTGTATGAGAATTGGTAGAACCTTGTCTTGTCACAAATGCAAGCACTCTCTCACGTTCTAACTGAATTGTCTCGCTTGGAGCAAGGTCGTCCGCTGCTATAATATATTTTTCTTCATCGTCCGCATGCACAGTTTCTTCTTTCCGGGATAAAATACGGATCACACGTTCAGAAATATCTTTTACATCTGCTGCACGTTCTTTCATATAATCGTCATCCATATCCGCAAACATCCTTGCAAAATTATCTCCCGTCGTCGCTACAGCAAATTCTGCGTTCACAGACTGCACTGCTATGATATTACAAATAGAATCCAGATAATCTTCATCCTCTAACATCATCTGATGTACTTCAAAAATTGCTGCATTTGCTTCACCAACTTCTTTGACTGCCTTGTCATAAAGTGCCTTTAATTCTTCTGTTGCCTGATCTTTGGCTGCTCTAAAACGTGAAATTTCTGCCTGTGTGTCATCAATTTTCACACGTCTTACCACATTGTTTTCTTTAAAAACTTCTTTGATTTTTCCAATCGCAATTCCTCCGAATGCAATCTTTCCATTAATTTGCTGCATTTGTTTCCCCCCTCTAAACAACAAGTCACATTACTCCACCACATCTGCATTCAAAATCAAAAAAACCGAAAAAGCACACGCAATCATAAGCGTCTTACTTTTTCGGTTTAGTACATTTGCATGTGAACTACCCTCTATATGTATTTTTATTATACGTTTTTACCCTGTTTTTGTCAATACACAATTTCGTATTATGCTAATTATATACTTTGTATACAATTATGATATAATTTTCGACATATTTTCACAGATATATCTTATCTATCGGACCGCCTGCTATCTGTTCCATGCTCCAGTTATAATCCTGTAACCAAAAGTTTATTTTATCACCAGCTTCTGACTTACAAAAAGCCCGAAAAGGCTTATACCTTTCCGGGCTTTGGAAATTTACATCAATTCAGACAAGATCTGCAGCTTATTTGTAAAGCTCAACCAGTCTCTGTAAGTGCTCATAACGAGCCTTTGCAGCTTCCTCAGATGCAGCAAAGAGTTTCTGTGCTCTCTCTGGGAAGGATCTTGTCAGACGGCTGTAACGTGTTTCGTTGTTCAGGAAATCCTGGTAAGAACCATCACCTGGCTTAGATGTCAGTGTGAATGGGTTCTTTCCTTCTGCTTTGAGTGCAGGATTGAAGGAGAATAAGTTCCAGTAACCAGCAGCTACTGCTTTCTTCATCTCATCCTGGCAGTGGTTCATTCCACCTTTAACACCGTGTAACTCACATGGAGCATAACCGATGATTAAAGAAGGTCCGTTGTAAGCCTCTGCTTCAGCTAATACTTTAACAGCCTGAGCCATGTTTGCACCAAGAGCGATCTGTGCTACATATACATAGCCATAGCTCATAGCGATCTCTGCAAGGCTCTTCTTGCCGATATCTTTACCAGCAGCAGCGAACTGACAAACTTCACCGATGTTGGAAGCTTTAGAAGCCTGACCACCTGTATTGGAGTACATCTCAGTATCGAATACCATAACGTTTACATTATGTCCGGAAGCAAGAACATGGTCTAATCCACCGAATCCGATATCATATGCCCATCCATCACCACCGAAGATCCATACGGACTTCTTAGCGAGGTAATCTTTCTTATCAAGTGCTGCCTTAGCATCTGGGCATCCAGCTGCTGCAGCTTTCTCTAACTCTGCTACAAGAGCTTCTGTTGCAGGTGTATTTGCTTTTGTATCGTTCTTTGTCTCAACGAATTTATCAAATGCAGCCTTTAACTCAGCGCTTGCTTTGTCAGAAGCAGCACATTTCTCAGCGCTTGCGATAGCCTGATCACGTAATACTTCCTGACCGATCTGCATACCTAAACCATGCTCAGCGTTATCCTCGAATAAGGAGTTAGCCCAGGCCGGTCCTTTTTTGCTGTCTTTGTTTACTGTATATGGTGATGTAGCAGCCGGACCACCCCAGATAGAGGAACATCCTGTTGCGTTGGAGATGTACATATGCTCACCAAATAACTGAGTAATTAAACGAGCGTATGATGTCTCTGCACATCCTGCACAAGAACCTGAGAACTCAAGTAATGGCTGGTTGAACTGAGAACCTTTTACAGTGTTGTCTGCCGGCATACCAGGTTTCTTGCTTACGTTAGCAACTAAGTAATCGAATACTGGCTGCTCGTCTGCCTGAGATTCCTGTGGAACCATCTCGATAGCACCAACCGGACATACTGTGATACACTCGCCGCATCCCATACAGTCTAATGGAGATACGCTCATTGTGTATTTGTACTCGCTTGCCTTTGGTTTTGTATCAGCAACTTTGATATTGGAAGGAGCTGCTTTTACTTCATCCTCACTTAACATGAACGGACGGATTGTTGCATGAGAACATACAAATGCACACTGGTTACACTGGATACATTTCTCTGCATTCCATGTAGGAACTGTTACAGCTGTACCACGTTTCTCGTATGCTGCTGCACCATGCTCGAACTGTCCATCAGGGTTGCCCATGAATGCAGAAACTGGTAATGAATCACCATCCATTAAGGAGATCGGGTTCATTAAATCTTCTACCATCTTAACTGTCTCTGGACGACCTGTTAATTTCTTAGGAGCCGGATCTGCTGCCGGGTTAGACCAGGAAGCCGGAACCTCTACTTTATGAACTGCATCAACACCAGCGTCGATTGCTTTGTAGTTCATCTCTACGACTGCATCACCCTTCTTACCATAGGATTTCTTAGCAGCCTGTTTCATGAAATCTACAGCCTCTTCGATTGGCATTACGTTTGCTAATTTGAAGAATGCGGACTGTAAGATTGTGTTTGTACGTTTACCCATACCGATCTCGATAGCTTTATCGATAGCGTTGATGGTGTATAACTGAATGTTGTTGTCAGCGATGTATTTCTTAGCAGCAGCATTTAAATGATGCTCTAATTCTTCATCTGACCACTGGCAGTTGATCATGAATACTCCGCCTGGTTTTACATCCTGTACCATCTTGAATCCTTTTGTTACATAAGATGGGTTGTGGCATGCTACGAAGTCAGCCTGATTGATGTAATACGGGCTTCTGATTGGCTTGTCACCAAATCTTAAGTGAGAAATTGTGATACCACCAGTTTTCTTGGAGTCATACTGGAAGTATGCCTGGATGTATTTATCTGTGTGGTCACCGATGATCTTGGTAGAGTTCTTGTTAGCACCTACAGTACCATCTCCGCCGAGACCCCAGAATTTACACTCAACTGTACCTTCTGCTGCAGTGATTGGAGCCGGTTTTACTTCCGGTAAGCTTAAGTTTGTAACATCATCAACGATACCGATAGTAAATCTGCTCTTTGGAGCATCTTTCTCTAACTCTTTGTATACTGCGAATAAGCTTGAAGGTGGTGTATCTTTAGAACCTAATCCGTAACGGCCGCCTGTTAATACGATTGTATCAAGACCTGCCTCACGAAGTGTGGTTGCTACGTCTAAGTATAACGGATCACCGAGTGCACCTGGCTCTTTTGTTCTGTCAAGAACAGCAACTTTCTTAGCTGTCTTAGGAAGAACTTTTAAGAATGCCTCAGATACCCATGGACGATATAAACGAACTTTGATAAGACCGACTTTCTCGCCCTTAGCTGTTAAGTAATCAATTACCTCTTCAGCTACATCATTAACAGAACCCATAGCTACGATAACACGGTCAGCATCTTCTGCTCCGTAGTAGTTGAATAAATCGTAGTTTGTTCCTAATTTCTCGTTGATCTTAGCCATGTATTTTTCAACGATTGCCGGTAACTCGTTGTAAGCTGTGTTACAAGCCTCACGATGCTGGAAGAAAACGTCTCCGTTCTCATGAGAACCACGCATAGCCGGATGCTCCGGATTTAATGCATGTGCACGGAATGCTTCAACTGCGTCCATGTTGCACATTTCTTTTAAGTCAGCGTAATCCCATTTCTCGATCTTCTGGATCTCGTGGGATGTACGGAAACCATCGAAGAAGTTGATGAATGGAACTTTTCCTTCGATTGTTGCAAGATGTGCAACCGGGCTTAAGTCCATAACTTCCTGTGGGTTGGTCTCACATAACATAGCGAAACCTGTCTGACGGCAGGCATATACGTCACTGTGATCACCAAAAATATTTAAAGACTGTGTAGCAACTGTACGTGCAGATACATCGAATACACATGGAAGCTGCTCACCTGCGATTTTGTACATATTCGGGATCATTAATAAAAGACCCTGTGAAGCTGTAAATGTAGTTGTTAAAGCACCTGCAGCAAGAGAACCGTGAACGGCACCTGCAGCACCTGCCTCAGACTCCATCTCTACGACTTTTACCTGATTACCAAAAATGTTCTCCTGTCCTGCTGCAGACCACTGATCTACGGTATCTGCCATCGGGCTGGATGGTGTAATTGGGTAAATAGCTGCAACATCAGTAAACGCATAAGCTACATGAGCTGCGGCTGTATTACCGTCCATTGACTGTTTTGCTCTGGACATTACTTATTCCTCCTTATTTTTGAAAAAATAAATGTGATACTGCATCACCCCATACTCCTGTGTGAAAAGCACAAAATGATACAATTTATCGACTTGAGTCATATTTTAGCATAGAATTCACCAAAAGAAAAGGTCTTTGACTGTACAAAAACAAGTGCAATCTCACATATATTTTCTTTCAAATTCTTCCAGTGGAATCGGTCTGTCAAATAAATATCCCTGTCCGTACAAAAATCCACAGCCACGCAAAAACTGAAGCTGCTCTTCCGTTTCAATCCCTTCAAATATCACTTCTTCTTTTGCAGAGTGGATAAAGTTTCCCATCTGTGAAACAAAATTCCGCTGTTCTTTTAAATTAATGCGGTCGGTAAAACTTTTATCGATTTTCACCACATCCGCCGGTATCTCAAGCAGCACGCCAAGCGAGGAGTATCCTGTTCCAAAATCATCGATCGCAATGCGGAAACCGAATTTTTCAAGTTCTGAAAGCACCCTTTTTAACTCATCTACATTTTCTACCACAACGCTCTCCGTAACTTCCACCTCAATATACTTCGGATCGATTCCATAATGATCCGCCATGCGTTTTAAGCGTCCGGCAAAATTTTTTCCACCGCTTTCAAAGTTGCGTCTCGAAAAATTGGTAGATATCGTAAACAGTTCTTTTCCTGCCTTTTTCCATCTTTTCATCGCACGCAGAAGCTGCTCATAAATGTAAAAATCAAGATCCACCACATATCCGATGTTCTCAAGCGGAGGTACAAATCTTCCCGGCATGATCATCTCACCGGTCTTTGTACGCCATCTTGCTAATGCTTCTGCCCCATATATTTTACGTTCTTCCAGATTAAATTTCGGCTGCAGATAAACTTCAAGTTCCCCTTGCTGCATGGCACCATAAAAACGTCCTGTAATCTGGATCGCATCATCGCGTTTCGCTCGCATTTCTTCCTTATATACACAGATTCCGGAGCCACCCTGTTCTTTTACCAGTTTACGCGCCAGATTTGCGCTCTCCAATATCGTATCAAATTTTTCATTCAGATTTTCAATATGACAAATTCCTACCGAAAGTCTCAGCGTGCCGGACGGATAACGTTTTTTTAATTTTTCCTCGTAATGTTCTGTGCTCCATGCAACGAGTTTTTCTATTTCACTCTGATCTTTTCCTTTTAAAAGGAGGATAAAATAGTCAGAATACATCCGGCATGCCAAAAGCACTCTTTCATTTGTCTGTATACACCCAGCAAAATCTTTTAAGATGGCATCACCGGTCTGTTGTCCGTAGTTTTCATTTACATATGAAAACTTATCAATATCTATATGGACGAGAGCATAGTGTTCCTGCCCCTGTTTTGCTTCTGCTAAAATATTTTTCAGTCTATATTTAAACGCCTCTAAATTGTACAGTCCGGTAAGCTGGTCACGATCCTGCAGATGACGGATTTCTTTCTGATCATCCCTTAACTTATTGCGCAGTGATACAAAAACGGATGTTACTCTGGCAAGTTCACAAAACGTTGTTCTGTCCGCACTCTCAAAATAATTCTGTCTGTTTTGCACACCAAAATACAATCCTCCTGTCTTGCTGCCGGAATATTCAAATTTTGCTACTGCAATCTGCGTGATACGGTTTTCTCCTGTATTCCAGTTTTCAAACGACAATCTTTTATAGTGTGTTTCATCCGTATCATTCAGTATGACAAAATCTCCGCTGCCCGCTTCCACAACTTCGGTACGAATCGGCTTTATAACATTTTTTTCATAAATCTGTCCAAATGTACTCCAGTAATTGGTCAGCGTCATCTGCGGAATTTTTTCATCATATTCAAAAACTGCCACCATATCCAGATGATACCGCCTGCCGATTCTTTCAAGCAGCACATTCAGGGAACCATTCATATCTCTCGCATGAGATAAAAGCAAAAATGCCGTATTTAAAAATTCTTTGTCCATCCCCTGCTTTTTTTCATAATCCACATCTTTCCCACAGGTATCAATATTGCGTTTCGTATGAACCGTCTTATTTTTCCCCGCAAATGCATAATTGCTTTTTCCACTCCGCTTGATTGCGTACATTGCACGGTCTGCCTGATCGAACAGCTCTGTATAACAATTTCCATCCTGCCCGGACACCGCAAGTCCCACACTCATCGTCACATGTATGACCGCATCATCCCCGACCAGTTTCTTTTCTCCATGTCTGCAGAGTTCTTTTGCCTTTTGTTCCGCCTGTTTTAAAGTCGTATTATCCATCAGTACCAGAAATTCATCCCCGCCGACTCTTCCCACCAGTTTATGATCCGGAAACTGTTCTTCCAAAGCCGATGCAATATCTGAAATCACCGTATCCCCCACCGTATGTCCGAACGTATCGTTAATACTTTTAAAATTATCGATATCGATCAGAAACAATACATGTGTTCCTTCCGGATACTCCTTCAGTATTCTCTCCGCTTCCTCACCGGTCGCAACTTTGTTGTAAAGATGCGTCAGCGGATCTCTGCGCATCTCTTCGGAAAGCTGCTCCTGTATCTTTCTGTCTGAGCTGATATCATAACTTCTTCCAATAATCTTTAAAATTTTTCCGTTTGTACCACGGATACTCCGATAAACAGTCCGGTACCAGCAATATTGTGGTATTCCTCCTCCAAGGGCTGTATTCATCCGGTAGTCAAATGAACCTGACATCTCCCTTTCGGATGCATTCTGAATCACTTCCCGGTATAACGTCTGTTCATCTTTATGGATAAAAACAAGCCACTTTTCAATTTCCATATAATCCTGATCATCTTTTTGCAGACGTCCATTGATATGGTATTTGTGCGGAATCCGGAATCTTTTTCCTTTCACATCGTACTCAAAAGGTACATCATCCGTCACTTCCTCTAACATGGAATACTGTTCATTTAATAAAAGCAGCTCATCTTCCAGTTCTTTCCTGTCATTGGTATTCTTACAGATCAAAAGGTAATACGGCACGGCATCCTTATAATAATAGATACTGCACCAGAATTTTACCCAGCAGATCTGCCCCTGCCCTGAAATAATTCTTACCTCGATCTCTTCCGCCCTTTTCTGTTCCCGGCATTTTTCAATCATGTCTTCAAAGACACCTGCATCCTGCAGATAAACACAGTCGTAAAAGTCGCGGCTTCTCTCCGGTTCCGCCTGTTCCCCATGTCCTATCGCCTTCATAAACTCCGCATTTGCGATATCGATCTGCAATGAATGTCCACCTTTTAATACTGCAACCCCCATCGGAAACTCATAGATCAGTCCCTTTCTATTTTCCTTCTCCATTTTTTCTCCATTCGCGTATGTAAAAACCTGTTTTCAAGCATGTTGACTCTCTTGCGTTCATTATATCATGCGCAGAACCAGCACATGATCCCATTCACCGTTCGTCAATCATGCAGGCATGTTGACTCTCTTGCGTTCATTATATATCATCCTTCTTCCAAAATCCATGTAATTTCCAAAACTTGGTGTTTTCCCATAAAAATAGGAAGTTTCGGTTGCAATCTCCCCACTTTTCTAGTATGATACGAATTGGTGCAATTACGGTATAATGGCGGTTTGCAACAGCATCCGCACAATCAATATTAACAAATCAGGAGAATAACAACTATGATCAGTGCAAATAACGTTACGCTTCGGATCGGCAAAAAAGCCCTGTTCGAGGACGTCAATATTAAGTTTACTGAGGGAAACTGTTACGGTCTTATCGGTGCAAACGGTGCCGGAAAGTCCACCTTTTTAAAAATTTTATCCGGTCAGTTAGAACCAACCGGAGGTGACGTTACGATCACACCCGGCCAGCGTCTTTCTTTCCTGCAGCAGGATCACTTCAAATATGATGAATATACGGTTCTCGATACTGTCATCATGGGTAACAAACGCCTCTATGACATCATGAAAGAAAAAGATGCCATTTACATGAAAGAAGACTTTACGGATGAGGATGGTATCCGTGCGAGTGAACTTGAAGCAGAGTTTGCCGATATGGACGGATGGAATGCAGAATCTGACGCTGCAACACTTCTCAACGGTCTTGGTATTCCGACCGAAGAACATTATACACAGATGGGCGATATGCCTGGTCCTTTAAAAGTCAAGGTCTTACTCGCACAGGCATTGTTCGGTAATCCGGACATCCTTCTTTTAGATGAGCCGACCAACCACTTAGATCTCGATGCGATCAACTGGTTAGAGGAGTTTTTGATCAACTTTGAAAATACAGTCATCGTGGTATCCCATGACCGTTATTTCTTAAACAAAGTCTGCACCAATATTGCAGATATTGATTACGGCAAGATCCAGCTGTATGCAGGTAACTACGATTTCTGGTATGAGTCCAGCCAGCTTCTTGTAAAACAGATGAAAGAAGCCAACAAGAAGAAAGAAGAAAAAATCAAAGAGTTACAGGACTTTATCTCCCGTTTCTCTGCAAACGCTTCCAAATCCAAACAGGCTACTTCCAGAAAACGTGCTTTAGAGAAGATCCAGTTAGATGAGATCCGTCCTTCCAGCCGTAAATATCCATACATCGATTTCCGTCCGAGCCGTGAAATCGGTAATGAGGTTTTGTCGGTAGAAGGCATCACAAAAACCATCGATGGTGTTAAAGTTCTTGATAATGTATCTTTTATCGTTGGACACGATGATAAGATCGCCTTTGTCGGCGGCAACGAGCTTGCAAAAACAACACTCTTTAAGATCCTGACCGGTGAAATGGAGCCGGATTCCGGTTCTTACAAATGGGGTGTTACCACAAGCCAGTCCTATTTCCCGAAAGATAACACAGAGATCTTTGATACCGATCTTCTGATCGTTGACTGGCTGACACAATACTCCGAAATCAAAGATGCAACTTATGTACGTGGATTCCTTGGCCGTATGCTTTTCGCAGGAGAAGACGGAACGAAAAAAATGCGTGTTCTCTCCGGTGGTGAGAAGGTGCGTGTACTGCTCTCCCGCATGATGATCATGGCTACGAACGTCCTTATCTTAGATGAGCCGACTGACCATCTGGATATGGAATCTATCACCGCATTAAACAACGGACTGATCAAATTCCCGGGTGTTGTGCTTTTTGCTTCCCGTGACCATCAGGTCGTGCAGACAACTGCAAACAGGATCATCGAGTTCCTGCCGGACGGAACATTCATCGATAAAGTTTCTACTTACGATGAGTATCTTGAAAATGATGAGATGGCAAGAAAACGTCAGGTATATAATATGTCTTCTGACGATGAGAACGATAACTAAAAAAATAGCACTGACCAGAATAAGATCTGGCAGTGCTGTTTTTAATTTTTCCTAAAATGTGGTCCATTTTAATGTATAAGAACCAGATGACGCTTTGCTCATACGCTCTACCTTGATGTAGTATGTACCAGACGGCAGATCAAATTTTGTTCCACCATTTGCCAAACTGATATACCATCCATCTTCCGGATATAATCTGGTAACTTTTGAAATAGCAGAAACTTTTTTTCCATTGTTTTTACCAGAAAATACTTTTCCATCTTTATTATAGAAAGTTATCTTAAAACCATTTTTTTCATTTGTTCCATTTGTGTTTGCGAGATAATACAGATTCAATTTAGCACTCTTAGTCAGTTTGATTTTATACCAGTCTGCCTTACTGTCACCGTATGCAATAACACCTGTCACTTTCTTTCCTTTTGAAAGTGTTTTTGCTTTTGATTTTGAACTTGCAGATGAATCTTTAATAGCTTTTACAGTAGCTGTGATTTTTGTACCTGCATTACACTGCACTGCAAAATAATATGTAGTATTCTTCTTTACACCATACGTTGTGGTATTGTAAATCTTGCCGGCATAATCATTTCTCCAGATTTCATTTTTCTGACCGATCGTCTTTTTATTTTTATTGCAAAATGTAACATACCCCTTGGAATTATTGTAATAAGAAGAACTGCAGTCAAACTTTAAAGTTACCGTACCAGTCACGGATGGTTTGAATTTGATATAATTTACCTTCAAATTCCGTCCGCTATAACACTGTGTATCTTTAATTGTAACTGTAGACTTTCCATTCCCTTTAAAAGAAAGTCCGGCTGCCTGTGCTTCTGTCGGAGCTGCCACTGTAAATAACGTAACTGCCATAACTGCTGTCAAAAACATGCAAACAGCTCTGTGAAAAAATGTTTTTCTGGTTTTCATAACCAATCCTCCTTGTTTTGCGGAGCAAAATGCGACTGCCTTTGCAGGAGCAGAGGATTTTCCTCCTTGTTTTGTAAATAATCATTTTCACTTTACCACAGTACTCTGCTGCCGTCAAGTTCTTTTATATGATTCAGTACCATTTTCCCATATATTTAGTTGTGATTTTAGCTAATTTTACTTATATATTATTTAATTTTACTTTCAATTCATTCACATCCGCAACAATACAGTCTGCCCCGGCAGTTTCAAGTTCCATTCTGTCACCATAGCCATACAAAACACCGATCACATACATGCCATTTTCTTTTGCACCAATCACATCATGTTTTCTGTCTCCCACCATTACTGCCTGATCAGCAGTGATTTTAAGTGAATCCAGAGCGTAGCGGATCACATCACCTTTTTTACTTCTGCTGCCGTCTAATGTACTTCCTGCAAAAAAATAAAAATATTGCTCAATTTCAAAATACTTAAGGATCTGTACAGTATATACTTCCGGTTTTGATGTCGCGATCACAATCTTTTTTCCCAGTGAAGCAACTTCCGCAAGTAATTCTTTCATTCCATCATACAAAACATTCTCAAAAAGGCCCTGCCTGCTGAAATATTCCCTGTATTTTCCGACTGCCTCCCGGCTCTGTTCCTCTGAAAATCCATAAAAATCCTGAAAAGAATCCAGAAGCGGTGGTCCAATAAACTTCTCTAATGTATCTAAATTTTCAACCTGGATTCCATAATACGAAAGTGCATGTGCCACCGCCTTTGTGATTCCCTCTTTCGGATCTGAAATCGTTCCATCCAGATCCATAAAAATATATTCCGGTCTCATTGTTTTCTCCATTTTCTTTTGTTTTTTCTATTGTAACATACCATTCTTTTTTCTGTACGTTTATTTTCCTGATATTTTATTTTTATCGCACATATTTTCATAAAATCCCCATTTTTACGCTGTCTTTTGCGCATATCAAGTCTGTGCATAAGCACAAATCTTGCATGTTAAAAATGTTATTTTTCACACTGCATATCAAATTTTATAAGCATCCAATCCTTAGTCTCTCAGTCTATCGATATTGCGTTTCAAGGACTCTACCGCCGCATCGATATCCGACCGACCCGTATCTCTGCTGAGTGTCATCCGGACCGTTCCTGCTGCATAATCCTCCGGCACCCCAAGTTCTTTTATCACATAAGAAATCCTGCTTTCACCTGTATTACATGCAGAACCCCCGGAGGCACAGATCCCATCCTCATCTAAAAGGATCAGCAAAGATGCCCCGTCCACTCCCTTGAAACTGACAGATACATTTCCGGGAAGTCTTTTCGTCCTGTGACCGTTGACACGGACATCCGGAATCTCATGCACGATCTTTTCGATCAGATAATTGCGCAGCATCGTCTCCCGGTACATTCCGGCCCGCATACCTTTTGCAGCAAGCTCCGCCGCCTTCCCCATCCCGACGATCCCGGCAATATTCTCCGTTCCGGCACGTTTTCCTTTTTCCTGTGAACCACCGTGGATAAAGGATGGGATCTGCACGCCTTCCCTGATATATAAAAACCCAACACCTTTTGGCCCGTGAAATTTATGGGCACTCGCACTCAAAAGATCCACCGGATAATGACGCACTGAGATTGGCACCTGCGCATATGCCTGCACGGCATCCGTGTGAAACAGTACATCCTTTTCCCGCGCGATTTTGCCGATAGAAAAAACCGGTTCGATCGTCCCCACCTCATTATTTCCAAACATGATCGTAATCAGTGTCGTATCCTCCCGGATTGCATGATATACTGCTTCCGGTGATACCATTCCATATTCATCCACGTCCAGATAGGTCACTTCATATCCTAGTTCCTCTAAATATTTACAGGAATTTAAGATTGCATGATGTTCTATTTTGCTTGTAATGATGTGTTTTCCCTTGTGCTTATACTCTCCTGCAATACATTTTACTGCCCAGTTGTCCGACTCCGAACCACCGGATGTAAAAAAAATTTCTGACGGTTTTGCCTCCAGTGTACCGGCAATTGTTTTCCTTGCCTTTTCTAACGCCTGTCTTGATGTTTCCCCATATCCATACATTGTGGATGCGTTTCCAAATTTTTCTTCCAGATACGGATCCATCGCCTCTTTTACTTCCTCTGACATCTTTGTTGTCGCGGCATTATCTAAATAAATTACCTTTCCTTTATTTTCAATCGAACTCATTTTCTCTCCACTTCCTTCATATATTAAAATGAACTAAGTCCGGATTTTCCGGCAGACTTTGGAGGTTTCTATTGAAAAAAATATATTCCACCAAAAGTACACTTTTAACCGGAACCCTCTTTCTCACCCTCGCCGGAATCCTCACCCGCATCATAGGTTTCTTCTATAGGATATTCTTATCGCGTACCATTGGTGCAGAAGGTCTCGGCATTTATCAGCTCATCGCTCCTGTAACCGCCATCTGTTTTGCATTTACCGCTGCAGGGATCCAGACCTCCATATCCAAATTCGTTTCCATGGAAGTTGGAAGAAAAAATGATGCCGGTGCCAAAACCTATCTTTCGATCGGGCTTTTTATCTCCTTATGCCTTTCCACACTCTGCAGCTTTTTTCTCTATCATTATGCGGATTTTATTGCTGTTTCCTGGCTTGGTGATAAGCGGTGCACGCCGCTCCTTGCTGTGCTCTCCTTTTCCTTTATCCCATGCTGTATCCATGCCTGTATCAACGGTTATTATTATGGTCTGAAAAAAACGGCTGTCCCTTCACTCTGCCAGTTGACCGAACAGTTCGCCCGCGTTGGAAGCGTTTACCTGATGTACCAGATCGCCGTCAGCGAAGGAAAATCTTTAACGCTTTCCATGGTCGTCTGGGGAATCGTCTGCGGCGAGGCGGCGAGCACACTGGTATCGGTCAGTGTTTTCCGGATCTCCGATGGAAACCGGCGCACCCCCGGCAAAAGCAGGAAAAATCTCTATACCTGCACCAAAAATCTGCTCTCCATGGCAGTTCCCTTAACCTCAAACAGGATCGTTCTAAATTTATTTGCAGGGTTTGAAAATGTCATGCTGCCAAACCGCCTGTTAGCTTTCGGCTATACCCAGTCGGAAGCACTCAGTGTTTATGGGATTCTCACCGGAATGGCAATGTCTGTCATCATGTTTCCGTCCGTGATCACAAACTCCGTGTCTGTTCTTCTGCTCCCGACGATATCAGAGGCACAGGCCGCCGGGAAAAGAAATAAGATCCTCTACACCATAAAAAAAACGATCGAGTCCTGCCTTTTACTTGGCTTTCTCTCGACCGCGGGATTTCTTGTCACCGGAAATTTTCTCGGCAATTTTTTATTTAACAATGCGCTTGCCGGGACCTTTATCGCAACGCTCGGCTGGCTCTGTCCGTTTCTGTATCTCAGTTCTACCTTAAGCAGTATCCTGCATGGGCTTGGTCATCCCGGCATCACCTTTGAATTAAACCTGGTCTCCTGCACGATCCGGATCCTGTTTGTCCTGCTCGCTGTCCCGGTCTGGGGAATCAGAAGCTATCTTTGGGGAATCCTTGTCAGTCAGGCGGTCACGGCACTGTTGTCCATCTTTATACTTTTAAGGAAAACCGCCGGATACACATTCGGCAGGAATAATATAAAGACACAAAAATAACCGCACAGTCTGGTAAACCGTGCGGCATTTTTGTCAAACCATATGTCGGACTAACAGCTGTTTTCTTTAACACATCATGCTGTATTCCTGTAATTTTTTCTTTGCCTCCGGGCTTAAGTATTTCGGAACCTGGATCTGTACTTTCACATACTGGTCTCCGTGTATGGACGGATTCTTTCTGGAAACGATCCCTTTTCCGCGCAGCCTGATCTTGCTTCCATCCTGCGTTCCGCCCTTGATATTGCAGTCCACATCCCCGTAGAGTGTATGGATTCTTGCTTTTCCGCCAAGTGCTGCTGTCACATACGGGATCGTAACGGTCGTATAAACATCAAGTCCTTTCCGCTCGCAGCCATTCTTTGGACGGATCTTTATCTTTAAGAACAGATCGCCGGTGGTACCGTCAGCACCGGTATGACCTTTGCTTTTCAGCCTTAACTGTTCCCCGTCATCCATGCCCGCCGGTATGCGCACTTTAAATGACTGGATTTTTCCGTCACTGCCACTTAATCTTATGACCTTCTCACAGCCAAGTGCTGCCTCATCAAAATCCACCGTCACCTCCGCTTCCACATCGCGCCCTCCGCGAAAGTGGCTGCCGCTGTTTCCTCCGGTAAATTCCCGGTAAAACCTGTCTCCGCCAAAGCCATTCCCCGATGCATTACCCCTGCTGTTTCCTCCAAAGAACTGGCCAAACATATCGTCCCAGAAATCACCCGCCTCGCCGTTTTCAAAATGAAACCCGGAAAATCCTCCTCCATTTGCAGCACGCCTTGCCTGCTCCTCCGAGAACCCTTCCTCAAATGCAGCCATTCCGTACTGATCGTAAAGTTTCTTTTTCTCCGGATCATTTAACACAGAATATGCTTCCGTGACTTCCTTAAACTTCTGTTCTGCGTTCGGATCGTCTTTATTCGTATCCGGATGATATTTTTTTGCAAGTTTCCGATATGCTTTCTTTATCGCGGACGCATCCGCATTTTTATCAATTCCAAGTACCTCATAATAATCTCTTTTCATGATCGCACTACCTCCAATCAAAACAAAAACAGAGAGACATCACGCATCGCCTCTCTGTTTTCCCCGGTCATCCCGGTAATCTATCTCTCCCATGGCGATGTGCTTCGCTTTCCTGTTTGGGATTTTAGTTTTTATTTTTATTGCAATCATACTATAGCACTTGTTTTAGCACTCGTCAATAGAGAGTGCTAATAGTTTATAAATATTTTATTCATAATTATTTCTCACTTCATCCGCACCCATATAGATCACATTTCTCTGTGGAACAATGCCGCTCTTTCGAAACAGATCCCTGACTGTGACAAATTCATATCCCTGTTCTTTTAAAGCAGGAATGATCGTCTTTATTGCCTCAACTGTCTTCGTATTGTCTTCCATATCATGCAGTAAGATAATAAATCCGGGCTTCGCATCCCGAAGGATCCTGTCTGCCCGCTCTTTCGCTGTCACAGAAGGCTCCCAGTCCTCACAGCCATATCCGCAGATAAAAGTAAGATCAATCAGATCATACATTTTCTGGTTATAACTGATATACGGAGGCCGGAAGAACTCCGGTTTTTCTCCCGTGATACGCACGATCTGTTCCGTCGTATAGCTGACCTCGTCCAAAATCTCCCGGTCATTAAGTTCCGGCATCCCCGGATGCGTTTTGGAGTGATTTTCGATTGAACACCCCATATCATATGCACGCCGGATCAGGTACTCCGACTGCTCTGTAATTTTCTGTCCAATCAGAAAAAAACTTGCCACGATATCGTTTTCCTTAAGCACATCCAATACCTGATCCGTAATTCCCGGTGTCGGTCCGTCATCAAAGGTCAGTGCCACAAATTTTTTCTCCGTCATACAACTCCTCTTTTCTGAGACATTTACACACTACTGCCTCATTCTCGCCTTTTCTATACCATATATTAATACAGTCTCACACAGACTGCAATCCACTTTCTTAGAAAAGCAGAGCAAGCCCGTGCACGAGAAATGCTGCCACCCAGGCGACAAGGCACTGCCATACGATCACACCTGCCACCCATTTTCTTCCAAGTTCACGGCGGATTGACGCAAGTGCCGCAACACACGGTGTATAAAGCAGACTGAATACCAGAAGTGATGCTGCTGCCGCATCAGATAGCGCTGCCTGCACATTACCTCCAAATAAAATCTCAAGCGTTGAGATCACACTCTCCTTTGCCATCACACCACTGATCAGGGATGTACAGATACGCCAGTCCCCCAGTCCCAACGGGGCAAACAGCGGTACAAGGCCGTTCGATATCAGCGCAAGCATGCTGTCCTTTGAATCATTTACAATATTAAAATGAATATCAAATTTCTGCAAAAACCAGATACAGATCGTTGCAAGGAAAATAACCGTAAACGCTTTCTGTAAAAAGTCTTTTGCTTTTTCCCATAAAAGCTGCATGACATTTTTTAACCCCGGCAGACGGTAATTCGGCAGTTCCATGACAAACGGAACCGCATCCCCGCGAAACAGTGTCTTGCGGTAAAGCAGTGCCACCAAAATACCGATCACAATTCCGCCTAAATACAGTGCACACATCACAAGTGCTCCATACTCCGGGAAAAATGCGCTGACGAAAAACGCATAGATCGGAAGTTTTGCCGAACAGCTCATAAACGGTGTCAGTAAGATCGTCATTTTACGGTCACGCTCACTTGGCAGTGTACGAGTTGCCATTACTGCCGGAACCGTACAGCCAAAACCGATCAGCATCGGAACGATACTTCTTCCAGAGAGTCCGATCTTTCGTAATAACTTATCCATAAAAAACGCAACACGGGCAATGTATCCACTGTCCTCCATCAGAGACAGGAAGAAAAACAATGTCACAACGATTGGCAGAAAACTTAAAATGCTTCCAACTCCTGTAAAAATACCATCAATTATAAGGTCATGCAACACTTCATTGACACCTGCAGCAGAAAGGAGCTGATCCACTGCTGCTGTCAGCGCATCAATCCCCATCTGTAAAAGATTCTGAAGTCCGGCGCCTATCACATGAAACGTCAGATAAAATACGATCAGCATGATACCGATAAAACATGGGATTGCTGTATATTTTCCAGTCAGAATTCGGTCAATCTTCTCACTTCGTATCCGCTCTCTGCTCTCTTTTGGTTTCACCACCGTCTTTTCACAGACTTTTTCAATAAATGTAAACCGCATATCGGCAATAGCCGCACTCCGGTCAAGTCCGCGCTCTTTTTCCATCTGTACGATCAGATGTTCGATCGCTTCTTTTTCGTTTTCATCCAGGCGAAGTTTTTCTAAGATCAGGTGATCTCCCTCAATGATTTTTGATGCTGCAAAACGGATCGGGATCTGTGCCTCTTTTGCATGGTCCTCGATCAGATGCGAAACTGCATGGATACAGCGGTGCACGGCTCCTCCAAAGTCACTCTCATCACAAAAATCCTGCCTTCCCGGACGTTCCTGATATTTTGCAATGTGAAGCGCATGACGTACCAGCTCATCCACACCTTCATTTTTTGCCGCTGAGATCGGTACGACCGGCACGCCAAGCATTGCCTCCATCCCGTTGACATCCACGGAACCCGAATTCCCGGTCATCTCATCCATCATATTTAATGCGATGACCATCGGAATATCCATCTCTAAAAGCTGCATGGTCAGATATAGATTTCGTTCAATGTTTGTCGCATCAATGATATTGATCATCGCCTTTGGCTTATCATCAAGTACAAAATTCCTCGAAACGATCTCCTCACTGCTATATGGCGACATCGAATAAATACCCGGAAGATCTGTCACCGAGGTATTCGGATGCCCTTTTATCGCCCCGTCCTTTCGGTCAACTGTCACTCCCGGGAAATTTCCGATATGCTGGTTTGAACCGGTTAACTGATTAAACAATGTAGTTTTTCCACAATTCTGGTTACCGACAAGTGCATAGGTCAGTTTTTCCTGCTCCGGCAGTGGTCTTCCATCTCCCTTCACATGGTATTTCCCCTCTTCTCCGAGTCCCGGATGCACGGACTGATTGATGTTTTTTGCACCTTCATGTCTGCGCGAGCGCTCACTGATCAGTTCAATTTCAATCTGCTCCGCATCCGAAAGCCGCAGTGTCAGCTCATATCCATGAATCTGCAGTTCCATCGGATCTCCCATCGGTGCAAATTTAATAACGGTTACCTCTGCCCCCGGTATTACTCCCATATCTAAAAAATGCTGTCTTAATGCCCCTTCTCCCCCGACTACTTTAATCACAGCACTTTTTCCGATTTCTAATTCTTTTAGTGTCATTTTTCTTTATCCTTCGTGTTGATATTGATAATCTTTATCGATTATACACTGTTTCCATGAAAAAACAAAGAATTATTTTTTTATTATTATGGAAAAACCGTGACTAAGGTGCTAGAATAACCTTCGGAAAATATATAAGGAAGAAATTTGTCTTTCAAAAAATCATATAGATATGGAGATTGGTGTGAAAAATAAGATCTTTACGAAAACGAGTACATCTGATGCACATTTATACAGCAATCAGGATCTGCGGAAACTATTGGTTCCGATCATCGTTGAGCAGCTGCTTTCCTCCCTGATGGGAACTGCCGACACAATGATGGTCAGCAACGTCGGCTCTGCCGCCATTTCTGCAGTATCCCTCGTGGATTCCATCAATATTTTAGTCATTCAGGCACTCTCCGCACTCGCTGCAGGAGGTGCGATCCTGTGTTCCCAGTATCTTGGGAGCAGCAACAAAAAAGCTGCCAATGAATCGGCCAGACAGGTGCTTTTTGTCATGACCGTTTTTTCCGTGACATTGTCTGCCATCTGCCTTTTATTCCGTGGTCCGCTGCTTCACGCCATTTTCGGTGCCGTGGAGACAGATGTCATGACAAATTCTCAAATTTATTTTCTATTTACCCTGTTATCCTTTCCTTTTATCGGACTGTATGATGCCGGGGCCTCGATCATGCGCGCCCAGAATAACAGCAGGGAACCAATGATCATTTCCATCATTTCCAATTTCTTAAACATCGGTGGAAATGCTATTTTGATTTTTGTTTTCGGGATGGGCGTGGAGGGTGCCGCAATTTCAACCCTCGTATCCCGCATCTTCTGCGCTGTTGTCGTGATCTACAAGCTGCGCAGTGAAGAGGAACCGATCTTTATTAAAAATTATGCCGCAATCCGTCCTGATTTTTCACTCATCAAAAAAATACTGTTCATCGGCATCCCGTCCGGGATCGAAAACAGTATGTTCCAGTTCGGTAAACTCGCGATCCAGTCTACGGTCTCCACACTTGGAACCGTCGCCATCGCTGCACAGGCAATGACAAATATCCTCGAAAATCTAAACGGTGTCGCCGCAATCGGTGTCGGCATTGGACTGATGACTGTGGTTGGACAGTGTCTCGGTGCCGGCAGAAAAGACGAGGTCATTTATTACATCAAAAAACTTTCCTGGCTCGCCGAGGCAGCGATCGTGATCAGCTGTCTTACTGTGCTTGCCCTGACAAAACCAATCACCCTGTTAGGCGGCATGGAAGCGGAAAGTGCTGACCTGTGTTTTAAAATGGTCATCTTTATCACGATTACCAAACCGATCTCCTGGGTATTATCTTTTATCCCGGCATACGGCATGCGTGCAGCCGGAGATGTCAAATTCTCCATGATCACCTCCTGCTGCACCATGTGGCTCTGCCGTGTGAGCCTTTGTGTCTATCTCTGCCGTGTTTGGGGATTTGGCCCGATTGCAGTCTGGATCGGTATGTTTGCCGACTGGACGCTCCGCGCCATCGTATTTTCGATACGCTTCCACGGAAGGAAATGGTTAAACCACCACATTATCGACTAAACAAACGCCTGTCTGATGCTGTCATAATGAAGGAATTTTCCTTCCTCCCCAAGTTTTTTGATCTCCTCAGCGGAAGCAAACAGATATCCATCTGTTTCTTCCTCCTGGAGCTTGATATCTGACTCGTCAAAATCAGCAGAAAAACGATACACATCCACAAAATAGTTATCCCCTTCTCCCGGATTATCTCTACGGTAGGTAAACAGATATCCGCCATCCCACGCAGCAACATCCAGTCCGGTCTCCTCCCTGATCTCACGGAGTACTGCAGTCTTAGAATCCTCTCCCGCCATCGCAGCACCGCCGGAAACCTCCCAGCAGCCCGGTGCCCACGCTTTTGTCATAACACGTTTGGTGATCAGGAAACGTCCATCCGTTCTTTTTATCACGCCAAGTACGGTCAGATGATATTCGCCATCCTTTAAACACCAGTCATTCCGTTTCATCGTTCTGCCGGTGCGCTCTTTTTTTTCATTGTAAATATCCCAGAATTCCTGTTTTTCTGTCATCTGTATTTTCCTCATTTCATTTTTCTCGTGCTGCTTCGATATTTTTATCATAACAAACCTCACGTCCCTCAGACAGATCTGTTATTTTATATCCCGTTACTATCACACGGTAGCACGTCAAAGTGCCCTTATCTCTATTATAAACAAAAATCCGGTTTCGGCAACTTATTTAAAAAAAACAAATTCACCGATCAGATAAAAAATACCACTCAGCCAGAACGCCATGCCTAAAATAAAGGTCAGCAGATCTTCCATCTGAAAATTTTTCCGCAGATAACACAGTTTTTTTGGATTCTCCTCATTAATCCGGATCGTATAAATTTTTCCTTTTTCCAGCGATTTTTTTTCTTTCCGCGTAATCCTCTCCATCGTGCACTGGCGGAATTTTTTCTCCTGATAATGATAGGAAAACAGCGCATACGTTCTGACACGATCGCCCATTTTCTTTGTCACTGTTTTCTCAAATACCGCATCCACAGGCACCCTGCAATGGATGCGCGCACGCCATTTCCGAAATTCGATTCCAACTAACAGTGTCCCATACACTACCCCGATTATCCCCAGTAAAATAAATGTTATATTCATACTGGTCTCCCTTCCCAAAACCTCCTGTGTCACCCCGGCAGACTCTGTGCTACGCAGAGTGCACCCCAGCCCTCTTATGTCAAGTTAATGTCAACAACTTTTTTGAGTCAAAATAGCTGAAAGCCGCATAACTTCGTTGGGGTTATGGTAAGTTAGTGTCAAGTCAGAGTGAATTGATGGCAAATTAATGTCAAGTTGCTTTGGGGAGGTTTACTCCTCCCCAAAAGCATAATTCCATTCAATCTCCACTCTCTTGTCCCTGTAAATCGTAACCTTTTTAATAAATACATCCACCGCTTCCTGCGTCAGCTTTTCCATCTGTGAAAACCGGATAATCTCTTTTATATCCTGTTTCGGTCGGTTGTATTCCTCCGTAAACCTGCCAAATGCAAGCTCTGCTTCTTCTATTTTACATGACAGCTCCTCCATCTGTAAAGCAATTCCATCCGCCCTGCCGCGGTATTCTCCGGCTTCTATCTGCTTTACAGCATAGTTTTCGTACAATGTATCTTTCTCTGTCTGTAAACTCCGATACTGCGTCCGATAATTACCCAGCTCTTTATTTAGTCTGCTCAATTCCACTTTCTGAAATTGTTCAAGACTCTCACGCTGTTTTATCAAATCTCCACGGCGCATCAACTCCCGGTACAATTCCGTCAACACAATCTCTTCCAGAATGTCTGCCCTAAAATAAGTACAGCAGTCCGGTATCTGCAGCAGGGAATGTTTCCTGCACCAGAAATGACGTGGCATCTTACCATTGTTTCTCTGCGGTTTATAGTTGATCGCATATCCACACCCGCCACAATATATTTTCCCTGTCAGTGGGTGTTTTTCCCGTTTCCTTTTCGTGGACTGTTCCGGGCGGTAAGCAGACGCAAGTGCAAAAACCTCCGGCGTTACCAGCGGCTCGTGATGATCTGTAATTACTTTCCACTCCTCCTTTGGCACAGCAATTCCGTTTTTACTTCCCACCGATTTGCGGACTGATTTACCGTAAGCCATTTCGCCCAGATAGAAACGATTATTCAGGATTCTCCTCACTGCCGTATTGCTCCATGTATGATGCTCCCTTGCCATTTTCCTCTCAGGATAACGCATCTGCGTGATAGTCGGCGTGTGTTCCGCAATCAGTTCCTTTGCTATCTGCGTACTGCTCATTCCTTTTTCTGCCAATGAGAAGATATGACGGACGATTTCTGCCTCCTTTTCATTGACAATTACCGTATTTTTTTCAATTTCACTCTTGGCATAGCCAAAAGGAACCTGTCCGAATACATATTCCCCATTTGCACATTTATTTTGAAATGAAGTTTTTACTTTGACTGATATATCCTTGCTGTACAGGTCATAGAGAAGCGTCTGGAAAGCAGTATCCAGCGGGGTGGTACTTCCTTCATGCTCCCTGCTGTCATAATGGTCATTTACGGCAATGAACCGCACTCCCATAAAGGGGAAAATCTGGTTGAGATAATCACCCAGTTCTATGTAATCCCTTGCAAACCGGGACATATCCTTTACCAGAATACAACTGATTTTACTCTGCTTTACCTGTTTTAGCAGTTCCTGCATCCCCGGTCTGTCCATGTTCGTTCCTGAAAATCCGTCATCACAAAACTCTGCAACCTCCTGTTCCCTTAATTCAGCGTCATTACTGATATGATCTAAAAGCATTTTCCGCTGATTGGAAATACTGTTGCTTTCCCGCTGCTCTGTGGAAGCTTTACCGTCCAGGGCATCATCCTCTATGGAAAGGCGGAGATAGATTGCAATCTTCCTGCTGTCTGTCATTTTTTCACCTGCCTTTCCACCAGTGCATCACTGTATGTAAATAAGACTTCCACCCTTTTCCCCGGATACACATAGATTTTATCTATCAGCGATTCAATGAGCTCCCTGGTAAGTACCTGTTCATTCTTTAGTTTTATCAATGCACGGACTGCTTTCAGATAGGTTTCTCCGTCACGCTCAAGGCTTACTTCCTGCTCTCTGAAGTTCTTCTCCTGCTTCTCCAAATCCCACAGCCTGTTTTCCTTACACATTTTATACTCCACATAGTCTTTCTGCGAAAGACCGCCCGTGCGGTATGCCATATACTTATCACTTTCTTCCTCTGCAAGTCTTTCTTTTGCGTAAGTTACGGACCGAAGGCTCCGCTCCAGCTCCTGCTTTTTCTGCCGGATGATTTCTCCTGCCTTATCCAGATATATTCTCTTTTTTTTCAGACTGGTATCAAACTCTTTTTCTAACAGTGAAAAAAGAATATCCGTCAGCACATTTTTGGGGATACGGTTAGAGGACGGACAACTATCCGTCTTGGTCGCCCCGCCGTTTAAGCAGAAATATCCATCTATCCGCATCCTGCTGCCATCTGCATAGTGCTTCACATAGCTGTGTCTTGTCATTTTCCGCCCGCATACACCACAGTACAGCACCTTGTCAAAAATATTTTCTCCGATTGGGCAACCTTCCGTTGGATGAGCATGGCTCTTTGTCTGCTCCCGCAGTTTTCTCCTTCCTTCGGCCGCCTCCTTCATAATCTCTGGCGTGATTAACGGCTCATGGGCTTCTTCTTTTACCACCCAGTCATCTTCCGGCTTGTGAATGCGGTTATTTTCATCCCTTGCAGTAATGCTGGTCTTTCCCTGTACCAGCTTTCCAGCGTAAGTGTCACTTTTAATAATGCGTTCCACACCACTTTTATCCCATCCTTTGTAAGCTGCATCCGGTGGGCAGTAGACCTCTCCCGTTTTGTGATAGACCGCCGGCGGATTGATCTTCCGAGTGTTCAGATCATCCGCAACTGCCGTATAGCTTTCCGTCTCAATAAATTTCTGAAAAATGTATCTGACAATCTTCTCCGTATTTTCATCCGGTATCAGCCTGCGTACTCTGCCCTCCCAGACTGCCTTATACCCATAAGGTGCAGGGCCGCCCACATAGGAGCCTTCTTTTCTTCTCTGTGCCAGAGAAGCTTTCGCTTTCACGGAAAAATCCTTAGCATACATATCATTTACCAGATTCTTGATTTCCGATACCATCTGTTTCGTTTCATTGCCATCTGCTCCGGTATCAAAGCCATCCGCCACGGCTATGAAACGCACACCAAGGAACGGGAAAATCTTCTCTATATAATTTCCGGCTTCCAGATAATTTCTGCCAAAACGGGACAGGTCTTTTACGATCACACAGTTAATGTCTCCCATGCGGACATCCTGCATCAGCCGCTGAAACGCACCCCGGTTAAAATTGGTTCCCGTCTTTCCCAAGTCGATATAACAGTCTACAACTTCGATTTTATCCGTATGTTCTCCGTTCCATTCCTCAATGAATTTCCTGGCGATCTCTATCTGCACCTCTACTGATTCATTCTTTGAAGTTTGCCTGCAAACTTTTTTGTCTATATCTGCGGAGAGTCTGGCATAAATACCAGCCTTATACTGCCTGCTCTTTTGATTCTTAGCAGCACTCGCGGGTGTGTCCGAACCTTTTCCCGCTGACTGCCTCTTTGATGTTCTTCCCATACTCATGCACTCCTTTCCCTGCCGCTTTCCTGCCCCGAAAGTGCAGTGACATATTCCTGCATGATCCGGTATTCATCCCGAAAATAAAACTCTATCTCAAGTCTTTTATCCTCGAACACATAAATCCGCTTTACCAGACTCGTCAAAGTATGCCGGTCAATTTCAGCAAGCTTCAGGGAATCCTGAAATTTTGCCAGCCTTGAAGCACTGACTACACCTTTCTGCAGCATCCGCCGTATCATGTCCTGTTGCTGTTCCTGTGCTTTCTCCAGTTCTTGTGCCTTGCGCTGAAACTCCTTGTGCAGACGTTCAAATTCTTCCTTTGTTACGACATTCTGCCTTAGATCGTCATAGAGTCCTGCGCAGAGACCGTAATACTTATCCTGCTCCTGTTTCAGCCGTGTAAGCTCCTTCTGGCATCCCGCAACTGCTTCCAGATTTGTCTCTTTTTCTTTCGCCTGTTCAAAAAGTTTACTCTGTGCTAAAAAGTCATTGGCATATCTGCGAACCGCAATGCCCACCAGTTCCTTTAACGTATTTTCCTCTATGCTGTGGCGGCTGCATCCCTCGCCCCGGTTTTTTGTGGAACAGATATAGTACACCTTATCGGATTCCTTATACCGGACTCTGCGCCGCACCATCTGTTCGCCGCAGTCCCCGCAGAACAGAAGTCCCATGAATGGACTTAAGCTTTTGCTTTCCGGGCTTACCCGTCCGTCCGTCTGAAGAAGATTCTGTACCGCTTCAAAATCACTGTCTGAAATAATAGGCTCATGGGTATTTTCCGCACGCACCCATTCTTCCTTTGGTTTCTCAACACTCTTTTTCACCTTATAATTGACTTTCTCTGTCTTGCCTTGCAGCAAGTGCCCCAAATAAACTTCATTGGTTAAGATACGCTTCACCGATGAACTGCTCCACTGTGAACCGGAGCCGCCGGTAAACCCGCCCCGGTAGTTAAGCCCCGTAGACTTTTTATATTCTTTCGGGGAAAGAATGTGCAGCTCGTTCAGCTTCTTTGCAATGGCAGACACCGCCATTCCCTCAATCTTCCACCTAAATATCCTGCGTACAATCTCTGCCGCATAATCATCCACCACCAGCTTGTTCTTATTCTCCGGAGACTTGCGATAGCCATATGCGGCAAAAGGTGATAAGCATTCCCCGGCTTTCCGTTTCACTGCAAGCTGGCTTTTTACCTTGGTGGAAATGTCCCGGCAATAAGAATCATTGATAAAATTCTTGACCGGAATCACGATCTGGCGTTCTCCGGTGTCTGCCGATATGCTGTCGTAATGATCAGTTAAGGCAATGAAACGCACACCAAGAACCGGGAATATCTTTTCCAGATACCTTCCGGCTTCAATGTAATCACGCCCGAAACGGGACAGGTCTTTCACAACCACGCAGTTAACCCTGCCCGCTTCAATATCTTTCATCATTCTGTTAAATTCTGGTCTGTCGAAATTACTGCCGGAAAAGCCATCATCTACATAAATGTCATAGAGTTCCATATCCTCCTGTTCATTTAAAAAGGAACGGATCAACTCCCTCTGACTTCCTATGCTGTTGCTTTCGGCTTTAGATACGCCATTTATCATGGCGTTGCCATCATGCTCCACTTTCACATTGTCATCTCTGGAAAGACGCAGATACATGGCGGCAAAGAATTTAGATTGTTCTTTCATGTTATCACTCCTGACTTTTTTGTTAGGGGGAAGCCGGTGGCTTTTCCTTTCCATAAAATCAGGAGTTACGCTGATTTGTCCTGATATTAGGTTAGCATAGATAAGCGGATTTTTCAATCCAAATATGAATTTTTCAAATATGAATTTCGGATAACCTTTGCAGATATTCCGCCATTTTATCATCTATGCTGGCTCCGTCTTTTTGGAACCTGACCTTAACTACATAATCACCGATCCGATTGACATAGACATTGTTCGTCTGCCTTGCAAACGCATCCAGCTTCTTCTCCACAGGCAGGGATGTATCAATCTCTATATCCCTCAAATCAGTCAGAGTGGAAATATCTACCGTCCTTATATCCACGGCAGCCATCTCTTCAAGTCTTTCCTTTGTCAGTTCCAAGGCTTCTCTCCTTTCCGGACAGCATAATCTTGCTACTATCTAAGTCTATTCTTTTACCGGATTGTCCTATGCTATAGCATTTTCCTTATCCATAAAATAACTGTCTGCTTTCTTCCTTATGATAAAGTCTGCCACATCCATGAGCCTGTCCGTGACCGGCATGGTCGGCAGGGTATTCAGAATTTCCGCCCGGTATCTGCCACGCAGGGATGCCCTGCTGTCTAAAATGGAAAATACCGCTGTATCCTTTTCCCTGCGGATACCGCGCCCGAACCACTGCCTTAGTTTAATCAGCATTTCCGGGATGATGATGTCCCTGCGGTATAAATCAAAGTCCTCATACAGGTTTCTCTGGTATTCCATGACCGGATCCGGAACGGGAAACGGCAGTTTTACTACAATTAGGCTGGAAAAGATATCCCCTGCAAGGTCAATTCCCTCTCCGGCACTGTCACTGGCAAACAACACTCCGTTTCCGCTCCTGCGGAAGCTACTTATCACATCCAATCTGCCTCTGCCCATAAGAAACAACGGATAATCAGAAAGCTGCTCCTTCAGACCATAGAACACCCTTTCCATGAGCCAATAGGATGTAAAAAGGATCAGAGTATGTCCATGAGTGGCAGACACTATCTGCAATATTTCCGCCATGACCGCCTGTATGTAACTGTCATCCCAGATATTCGGAAACGGCATACGCTCCGGTATATAGAGCAGACCGTTACTCTGAAAA
>ENA-UOJH01000167-UOJH01000167.1-human-gut-metagenome-genome-assembly--contig:-C148-NODE-167-length-68611-cov-56.332196_pt1 | contig 68611 bp, 50 predicted proteins | sample MGYA00242345_ERZ723892 | MGnify/ENA metagenome assembly ERZ723892 | reverse complement strand
GAAACGGCATTTTCATCTAGATGGTAGTATAAACCATGAAAAGTTTAGGATTAATTAGTTAATTAGCGCTGGCAGGCTCAATAAGGATAATAGGTGAACCGTTGGAGTAAGTAACACCGAGGGCATATGTATTATTGGGGCTGACGAAGATATAGATTCCAGATTGTGCTCCTGCATATTGGAATCCTTGTTTTTTAACATAAGTCAAGTAATTGGTCAAGAATGTGGTGGCGGCAGATGAGGAGCTGGCGGAGCCGACGATCATAGTATATCCGTTAGCATATTGAGATTTCCAACCATCTTCTGCATAGTTAGAATCGAATAAGAAAGGAACAGTTGCAGCTTCAGTTTCACCGATAGCAGAGACGATATCCTTGTAAATAGCTTCGCTTTGCTCTTTCCATGAAGTAGGCTTTACATAAGCTTTGATGGCTGAGGATAAGTCAGCTGTTGTAGGATTGACAGCTGCAGTATCGTATGCGAATGTCAAAGTCTCAGTTCCTCTCTCATAAGCACTCGTGTTGCTGTTGTAGATTGAATATGTGTAAGAAATTGATTGAATAGTTCCCTCATTATCGGTGTGGAAGACCATGGTGCTAGGAATCATTCCTTCACTTGCGGCAGGACCAAACAACATTGAACTGCTAATACCAGTTGCCAATGTAGTTCTAAGTACATAGTCATTTTCTGATCCTAATTTTTTCTTCAAAAGTGCAGGGCTCAATGCAGGAGTGAATAGATCAGCGATATGACCTTCTACATCTACGTTACGTGCAGTCAATGAATTGTCATCTTCAATCTTGAAAGGTGTAACTGCATTATCAGTAGCTTCCTTCCATCCTCTTACTAATTCTTTAGAGCCTGAGGATTGCTTAACGATAAATGACTTATTAGTCTTATCGTAATAGTAAACAGTACTGATAGCATTTAAAGAAGTTCCTTCTACGGTCATGCTTGAAGTCATGGAGAATGAAACGGATCCGTTGAGCTTCTTCAAACCTTCAGCAATTTTATCTTCTTCAGCTTCTTGTGTGTATGCTGTTGGAAGTGTAGGTGCTACTGAATCACCGTTTTCAATTGTAGTCTTGAATGTGATTCCACCTTGGATGCTACCAGTAGAGCTGTCTCTAAAAGCTACTGTATAGTTGAAAGATTCGACCTTATCATTCGATCCGAGTGTGACTGATAAGGAGTTATATTCTCCACCGAAATCATCAGCACTTAAGAAGGATAATCCGTAGAAAATGTTTTCGGCTCCGATAGAATATCCAAGATACTTATATGTGTCATCAGATCCATTGACTTTTCTAAAAGCCTTGGGGTTGAAAACTTCAGTGTTAGACAAATCAGCGATAGCAATATCCCAAGTGTACTTTTGTCCAGAGTCGCTTGTCAAAGCACCTGAATCATAAACCTCATTAGCAGCGGTCAAAGTCATATATTTGACTTGAGTTGAATCACCGACATAATAGCCCATGGATTCATTGCCGACTAAATTGTTACCATCAGTATCTTTTCCACTGTAGACAACTTGGTGAGTTGAGGCGATGTTTTGACCATCTTTAGTTCCATAAGCTACTTCAGCATATCCCAAAGAGGAAAGAGGGGTGTGGTATTTAACAGGCTTTGAGACAACATTTGAAATTTCATCATCAGTCAAAGAAGCGCCTAAGAATGCATCTCCGTCAGCTAAGACATCTCCGAAAGTGTCGGAGACAGCGGTACCTATATCATTGAAATATATAGGGTCAAACTCTTCAGTTAAGACTTTAGTTCCGGTTGAATCTGCTGATTTCTTGTAATATGCGGTGAGACTAACTTCAACGCTAGTCTCATCTTCAGAAAGGTAGAAATAAGCAGTTCCACCTTGGACAAGGGTAGCATATTGGAATCCGACAGCACCTGCAATAGTCTTTAAAAGTGTAGTGTTGGTGGTGTAGATATCTCCAGAATCTTTATCGACAGACAATCTATTCTTGGAAATCTGTCTACCGATTTGATAAGCATTGTTGTAGTTGTCTATAGAAGTTTCATAAATGAGAGCTCCAGTTTGTTTGTCTTGATCTGCCATGACTTTGTCCAATACGATATCAGTATCGTTATATTCAAACATGTAAGCTGCTTTATTTGATCCTGTTTCAGAAGGATCGTAGCTAGGTAACAAAGCGACACCTTGTCCAAATCGATTAAGCATTACATAATCTTTGTTGAAGATGTCAGTGTATTCCTCACCGTCTAAGGTGTAGTTAATACTAGCAGCCTTGGTTGTTTTGAGCTTGCTCAATACTTTATAAACAGCGTCTCTATTTGCGGGTTTTTCAGTAGTAGTACTGTCACCGGTTGAGGGCTTAGGTTCTACTGTTGAAGGTTGAGTGGGTGTAGATGTGGGCGTAGAATCTTCCTTACTACAAGCAACTAAACCTAAGGTGCAAAGTAAACCTAAAGTAACAATTTTTCTTAATTTCATAATTTAAAAATTCCTTTCTACTTGGGATTGCGACACAATTATATACCTTTTTCATAAAAGTCAAATAGTTTATTTGTGCTATGAATGTGCTTACTTTGATTTTTATTTATATATACCTATATTGCATTTTGAATTTTTATCTTTGTTTTATTATTTTTGGGTTGACTTTCTAACCTATAAAAAACTACAATCTCAAAGCTATTGAGGATAAAGGAGTTTTTATATGAAAAAAAGTTTTTCTAAATTGATAGCCTTGTTATGTCTCAGTACTCTTTTAATGAGCTGCAATGAGACCAGGCCTACTACCCCTGGTTCTACTGACAACACGGGTAATTCTTCTAACACAGGTAGTGACTCAAAGAAAGATTTTGACGACAAATCTGCTTTGAACGTAAATCTTACCGTCCGTTATAATGGCGCAGAAGACAAGACTGGAACTTATGGACTTGCTTCCATTGAAAGTCGTGATAATGTCACTGGTGCAGTGACAATCTTAGTTAAAGCCAAAAAAGGTTATGGTTTGTTAAATGTCATCGCACGTGACAGCCAAAAGAAACGTATTGAAACTACTAAGGGTTCTATTTTTAAATTGACCGAAAAGGTTTCTAACGCAAATGTAACTTATGATGCGACTAGAATTAATCTCACTTTGACTGATTCGGATATAAACGTAAACCTTTATATAGGTGATGATGCATCAGATAATTTAAGTGATGAGAATTGGCAACTTATAGCTGACTTAGGTGATTCACCTATTATATCTGCTGATGTCACTAGTCCTGATTTGAATGCTTACTTTGGAGCTTCGTTGAATTTCTCTCCATATGGATATTATGGTAAGAGAAACGGAGATGAAGAAGAGCCTAATTATGTTTCAGCTCACTGTTACTATAATAGCAACGATTATGAGGCTTTTTCTTTCGTTAAAGATGAGACTGATCATATGGCCTATACCTATTTGGGTGCTGATAACAAACAAGGGTATCAAGTTTTGACGAGTAATGGTGGAGATCCTATGGCTTGGGATTCCACATTCCTTGGAAATGGTGGAAGTGTGAACTTCTACACCAAGAATCCTTTTGAATTTGCTTATACGCCTTTGACTAAAAGTGAATATGAAAGCCAAAGTTTGACTAAGATCGACTATCTCAAGAGAAGATTCAACGCTGTCAACGTCGGAGATGGAACTGTAAAGTTGACCACTAAGAGTGATAATGGATATGATTTTGGAGAATACTTTATTTTGGTTCTCGCCTATTTCTATAACTCAGTTTATTCTGGAAACCTCGATATAAACAGTGCTAATGATTTCAGCCTTGAAATCATTCTCAATCCTACTAATAAAGTTATTAATTCAGTAAAAGGTCAGTTTACAGCTCCTTTCAAAATCAGCGGACAAACTAAGACTTTTACTTATTATCTTGAATTGACAGCTTGGAATGATGCTCCTGTATCAAAGGGACTTCCTGGTTCTTGGAATTCTCAAAATGATGCCATTACTTCCTACTACACATCTATCTATAAGGATGATGGTACTAAGAATTCAGTTTTCGCCTATCCTAATGTCACTGCTATGACCAGTGAGGATATGACCGCTGAGAAGGTTGATGGAGCTTATCCTGAAGTCAGTGCTGCTGATCAGATCTCTGAAAGAAACTTGGTAAAGAAGATTCAAGAAGGAAATTATTCTTTAGATGTCGATTCTAGAATGGTCATGGCTGATGGTTATCCTTCTGGTGTTGGAACTGCCGATCAAAGCTTTGCTGGAACAGCTAAGGTTGTTTTGAATGATGGTGCTTCCTACAAAGGAGTTCATTCTACTTTGCCTGCTGTCAAAGAAACTTTGAAAGATGCAAATCAAAACGATTATGATGTCGTTTTGTACGATGATGTCTATGCATTTGGAAACAAATTTGGAACTGAAGATAAACTAGCTGTTTATGGTGCTTATAGTGGAGCTTACACTTCCTTATCGAGCAAAGGCTTGACCGAAGCCGATTTCAACAAGGGCTCTGGATTTGGATTCGATAGACAATTCTTGAATTTGAAGAGTAAAGATGGAAATTCTTATACTTACTATAGAAACTTCAAGGAAGCTAACAACTATTCTTATGCTCAGTCTACAAACGTATTCTCTCAGGTAACCAATCCTTTGGATTTTGCCTTTGGAAGCTGTCCTAATTCAGCCGATACTACTTTGAGTGCATTGTATGGTTATGTCAGTGGAAGATCACAGCTCAAAGACATCACTATTAACGTTGGCACTGATGAGGTGGTAGTAACTATAAATGGATGGTCGCGTGCTTATGGTTCTAATCTTGAGTACACAGCTACATTTAGATACTACAACATCGGAACTACAACACTTTCTTCTGATGAGCAAAGCTCAATAGATGCTATCAAAGCTTCTATTGCTAAGTAATGGAAAGGAGGACATTTAATATGAAATCAAATAAACTATTTATCAGCTTAGCTACCTTGGCTGTCGTTGGTGGATTTGCCGGACTTTCTTCATGTAATACTTCTTATGATGCCGGTTTACTTTCAGGAAAGAGCAGTTATTTAGTCGAATTGAAAGATAATTCCGCTTCTACTCGTTATTCTTTTAAAGCTAAGATGGACAAGACTTTTGGTGTGGCTAATTACACTATCACTGATACTTTTGAAGGAAGCTTGTTCAATGGTTATGCAGTGACCTTCAATTCATCTTACAAGAATTTGGTTAAGTCTTTCGATGTGGTAGAAGATGTGATTTTCAATCAGACTTATGGACTTCCTGATACTCAGGCAACTGATACTGAGATAGGAATTGGTGATGATTCAGGAAAACCTACTGATACTGATCGTACTACAACATCTTATTCTCGTGCTACTATGCGTCTTCAAGATACTGATATAGAAGCACCTAAGAAACAAGGTGATGGAATGACTATCGGTATTATGGATACTGGTCTTTATGCCAACCAAGTAGCTGTCACTGCTGATGATAAATATGATGAGAAAGCCTTCCGTCCTATCACTGGAGAAGCCGCTAGCAATGTCTCTAGATCTAAGGAAGATATGGATGCAGTCAAGAATACTGCCGGTACTCATGGAACCAATGCTAAGTATGTAAATAACAAGATTATTTGGGAATACGATTATGCTGACAACGACAACAATGTCAACACTACAACTTCTAACGCTCACGGAACTCACGTCGCTTCGTTAGCTGCTGCTAATGGTAAGACTTATGAAGGTGCAGCTCCTAATGCTCAATTGGCTATTATGAAGGTTTTCTCTGATAATAGCTCAGGTGCTACATCTAACGCTTTGTTACATGCATTCCAAGATGCTGCTAACTTGAAGCTAGATGTTATCAACCTTTCTTTGGGTTCAGCTTTGTTCCAAGTCGATAACAGTGAAAGCGATAGAGAAATCTATAAGCTTGTAAATAAGCTCGAAGCAGCTGGAACACAGGTTAACTTCGCTGCTGGTAACGATGGACGTGCTTCTTATGCACGTCATTCAGGATTCTTTGCAGATACAATTACTTTGGATACTGTAGAGCCTTCTGAGTTTGGAAGTTACGCTTTGCTTTCTTCACCTAATATCATCGCTTCTTCCTTCCTCGACAAGTCTTACCATAAGAAGTTGATTGTTGGAAATAGAAGTACTTCATTCACCGATCAAAATACTGATTATCCTATTGATAATTTGTTCGAATCTACCACTGAATATAAGTATATATACATTGGCGGAGCTGGTGAAGAGTCTGAATACAACAATATTCTTCAAGGAAAGACAAGATTCGAAGAACCTACAATCGCAGTTGTAAACCGTGGTGATATCTCATTTGTCGAGAAAGCTACTAATGCACAACACTTTGGTGCTAAGGCTTTGATCATCGTCAACAACCAAGCTGAGGATGGTGGAAGATTCAACCTTACAACTGGTGCTACTGAGCCTATTACAATTCCTGTCGTAAGTGTTCCTAAGACTACTGGACAACAAACCTTCGGTTCTGCCGGAACCAGTGAAGGTAAAGTCTCTTATGATAAGAATGGTAAGCTCGAGGATAACGACAGTGCTAAGATGATGTCTTACTTCTCATCCGATGGTCCTGCTACCAACCTTAATTTCAACCCTGATATTACAGCTCCTGGAACTGATATCTTAGGTGCTATCAACGGTGAGTATGGAACAATGTCTGGAACATCCATGGCAACTCCTAACTTCTCCGGAGCTATGGCTACTTTGTTATCTAACAATCCTGGAACTACCGATGAAGAGAAACAAGCCTATACAGATCATATCATGGCTCGTATCGAGTCTACTGCAACTCCTTTGCACGATGATTCCTTGCTCCAAATCTCTTCTTCTCGTACAAAGAAGGCTTTGGATGATAACGGACAAGTAATCGACAAGAACATCGGTGGTGCTTGGGACAGCAAGAAAGCTTCTCCTTTAACAGGTAAAGAAGATTTCGCTGAGAATTCAGAAGAATATAACTACGCTTCACCTAGAAGATCCGGTGCTGGTATGATCAACGTCGAAGGAGCTTTGAACAACAAGGTTTGGTTGGAAAGCCAAGCTGGTGATTCCACTGCTTCTAATATTAAAGGCGATGGAAGTGCTAAGATCCAACTTGGATATAAGGATGGAAATAACGATGCCAATATCGATTTGACCTTCATCACTCATAACGAGACTGAGACAGCTCAGACTTATGATGTCAAATTGTATGTTGCAGTTCCTGAAGCACGTCTCGGAATCTTGGGCTCCGATATTGAGACTTCTGGTGTTGATACAAGTATGTTGGCTAAAGGATTGCCTACAACTTATATGCAATCCACCGACGACCATATGGTCGCATTCGATACTATTAAATCAGTTACTGTTCAACCTGGCGATAGTCTCTTGAATGTTAAAAAGGATTATAGCAAAGATTCTTACTTGACCGACTATGTTAATGAGTATTATTCCGATGGTACTTATTTGGAAGGTTATGTCGTATTAGAACCTACCGGCACTACTGCTGATAACGCTTCGACTGATACTACACTTCGTATTCCTTATATTAAGTTCTACGGAGATTATTCAAAGGCTAGTGCAGCTGAAAAGTTCGATTTTGAGAGAACTGATGATTCCACATTGAATTCTGATGTCATGGCTTCAGTCGCTCATAACATCTCTGGAGGAAAGCCTAATGCTGACTTCGGATCACAAATCTATGGTACCGACTATAGCTCATATTTGAAAGATGATGGTTCTTTGGATACATATAACGTAAATGATCATTTGAATAAGATTGCAGCTGGATCTAAGACTTTGGAAGACTTCAACTTTGCTAAGCTTGGAACTGATACTGATGGTGAATTGTTCGAAGAAGGCAAGCATGATGGAGTCTATGCCGGTGTTGAAGGAAAGTCTGATTTGTTGATCGTTAAGCAATTCATGAATCGTTCCTGCTACAACGGAAAGGTTACTTTGAAGGATGCTTCTGGAAAAACACTTCAAACTGGTTGGTTGAGAGATTACATTTATTCTTCTAGCGACGATAGCAATGATGATGAAGATATGCTCAAGAATGATGATCCTGCTAACAACGGATATCAATTATTGAAATCCTTCGTCACTGAGTCATTCATCTCTTCTGGATATTATGTAGCTATGGCTACAGTCGCAATACCTATGAAGGATGCTTCTGGTGATTCTTTGCCTGCTGGTGATTATACATTGCAATTTGACTACAAACTATTTGCTAAGAAGTCCTCTACTTCTACTGAGAACATAACCCAAACAAAGTCTGTTAAAGTCACAGTTCCTGAAAAGGCTTCTAATCCTACTATTAGAAGTTATGGAAGACTCGGTAACTTCTTGGTAATATATGTCTCTGATGATACTAAGTATGTCCGTTTCCCTGCTAACGATAAAAATAACAAGACTTCTTCTGTCGCTTCAGTTGTAAACTACAAGTCTTCTACTGAAATCACACGTTATGTCTTGGTACCTACATCTGCTATAGTAAACGGATATGTCCGTGGAACTGCTGTCGGTCAAGATGGCCAATCTACTGAATTCTTAATCGACACAAAGGGTGATGGAAACTATGGTTTGATCGGTAACAAGTTGGATAACATCGAGATGTTCTCCTTCCAGACAAAAATCGATGATAAAGCTTCTACGATCAGATTCGATATGACTGTTTTAGGAAAGAATGGAAAGACTTATACTGCCTTTACTTCTTCATCTAACCATGGTGCTATAGTCCATCTTCCTGCTGGAACTGAAATCAAGAAGATTGAAGGTATCACTACTAGAAACAAACAAGATGTCTACACTGAGATTGATGCTTCTAACTACATTTATGACAAGGCTTCTGGTCAGTTGACTGTCAAGCTTCCTGCCAGAGTATCAAGCTTCGTAATCCATTACTAATCATTTGTCAGTTTTATCAAGCCACTGGTTTATACCAGTGGTTTTTATTATTGAAAAATTGTATGTTAATAAAGTATGAAAAAGAAAAATAATGATTATGAAAGAATTAACTTCCATGAGGAAGATGATCCTAGAGATAAGATTTTCGGACCATATTTTTGGGTTAGAATCGGAATAAGTATATTCATAACTCTGTTAATCTTTTTGCTGTGCTATTTTTTAGAAGGAAGAAATTTATTGATTGCTTCTAATGCTTCCTTTGGAAACTTAGCCATTATGCTTTGCTTTGCTTTTTGCTCTTTCTTTAATAGAAAAGGCTATTTCGATGGTATGGGTTATGCTGTCATGGTGACTTTTAGTTTTGTCACAAGACAATATAGAGGTAGTTATGGTGATTATGTCGAATATATGAAAGAGAGAAGAGGTTTATCGGAGGATGGCAAATGGCCTTTTATGGCTTATTTGATTATGGCTGGAATTTGGCTTATAGTTGCTATTGTTTGTTATTCCCTTTTTAAAGTGTCTGTAGCCTAGAAAAACTATAAAAACCCAAAAAAAAGAAAAATAACCAATTATTAAGGTTGACATTAATTAGTAGGATTTTATAATAATCAAGACTTTTGCAGGAGGAAATTTTGATATGGGAAAAATAATTCAAAATATCTCCTGCAGTCATGGAGGTTTTAATATGAAAACTAAATACAAAGCTGGGTTACTTAGTTTGTTGTTAGGAGTTTTCTGTCTCGCTAACTGCAAATCTGACCCTTCCACTAATAGTGGAAATAGTAACACTGGTGGAAGCTCTCAACCTGCTGGTGATGTTACTGAAGGATATACTGGTGGTGCATCTTATGTTACTGACGCCGAAGCTAAAGCTAATATTCTCGGCCAACTCGAAAAGTATGCCATGGATACAAAGCTTACTGGTATTCCTATTTTGAGTGACTCTAGCACCACTTATTACCACAAACGTGTTCAACTTCCTAAGGGTGCTGATGGAAAGAGCTTGGGTTATGTTCAAGGATATGGAACTGGACTTTTGAAGGAAGGTGCTTTGGATAGCTCTGTAGCTTTTGATGACCCTGATGGTTTCAGTGCTTATCACAGCTATTTGCAGACCTTCGATACTCAATGTCCTACTAAAATCAACGGCATGGACGGAAATGATACCCGTGTCTCTAATTTCTACGGTTATATCTCCTCTGCATTCTATGATTTAAAGCTTGTCAAGGCTGATAACTCCACTGAGTCTGATCCTAGATATAAGAATGATTTTGAGTGGTATCCTGTTTTGGCCAGGAGTACATCCAAGAACTCTGACGGAAAGCCTCTAGCCGTAGATGACAACGGAAACACTTTGAGTGTTTCTGACTCCGGAAACGGACTTCACTCCAAGTGGCGTATTTATGTCAAGACCGGTGAAGATGGCTTGAAATATGCTACTGCTAGTAGTAAGAGATCTAAGTATGACGGCAAAGGTGTCAATGTTGAAGACTATGTCTTCGCTATGAAGGTTTTGCTCAACCAGAAGGATGCCTATTATCGTTCTTCCTCATATACCTCCGGAACTAACGAAATTAAAGGTGCTGCTTCTTATTACAACAAGACTAAGAATATTGGACCTGTAGCTGGAACTCATAATGATTCCACACATGAAGTAATCGATAACGATTCAAACTGGAAAAATGTCGGATATCAAGCTGGATACGATTCTGATGCTGGTGCATATTATGTCGATGTAACTTACAACGTTCCTTGTGATCGTTTCAATGCCATGTATCAAATTGCTGATGCTAACGTTGAACCTATCAATCCTGAATTCTACGGAGAAGTTACTGGACTTGATCCTACCACTGGTGGTGGTGCAAAAGGAAAATCCTTCAATCCTAAGCAATATGGTGCCCCTAACGGAACTAATGGTAGCGAAATCGTCGACTCTATTCTTTCTGTTGGACCTTATGTCCTCACTGAGTGGAACGATAGCAGCAAGGTTATCTTCGCACGTAATGATGAATGGTTTGAACGTAAAAACGATAAATCTCTATATAGAATTCCTGGTGTTTGTATGCGTATTACTACCCAAGCACAAAATGACCAATACTGGGGAGTAAAGCAATTCACTAATGGAAATGGATCTTTGGATTCTTCATCTAAGCCTGGAAATACAACTGAATACAATTCAGGACTTGATAAGAATGGAAACATGATTAAGACTCCGGGTACTTCAAATTGGAAGCTTTCCGTCAACTCTTGTACTCAAGATACATGGAACAAGTTGTTTGGACCTCAAGGAACAATCAAGCAACATTCTCAAGCTTCTGATATGTGGAATGTCAAGCCTATCATGAGCAGCTCTGACTTCCTCGATGGCTGTTTCTTTGCTATCGACCGTGAGAAGGCTGCTACTGCTTCAGGTATGTCACCTGCATATGAGTTCTTCTCAGATGCATACTATATCGATCCTCAAAAGAAGGTTGTTTACAATACAACTCAAGCTCATAAGGATGCAGTCGCTGAATATTATCCTGAAACTCATGGATACAACAGCGAAGCTGCTGCAACATTGTTCACTAAAGCAATTAACACTTTGTTAGCAGATGGAACATATAAGGCTGGAGACAAGATTACTTTGACCTCACTTTGGATGAGTCAAGCTAATATCGATGAGTTTGGAGCTTCAGTCACAGGTGATATTGTCAATGCCTTCAACGATGCAGCTAAGAAAGTCAATGCTGCAAACCCCTTGACTTTGGTAATTAAGAACGAAGTCGCTTCTAACAAGGGTGATGTCTACACTCCTATCGGAGAAGGTAAGTTTGACTTCGCTTTCGGATCATTGACTGGTATGAATTATAATCCTCTTGGAATGATGGAAGTTATGAAGTCAGACAACTCTTCCGGATTCACTTTGAACTGGGGTGCTGATACTTCAGCCAATGATGGAAAGAGCTTGATCTACGAAGGAAAATCTTGGTCATTCGATGCTTTGTGGGAATCTGCTGTTTATGGTGTTACCGTCAAGGATGGAAAGGTCACACTTCCTTACATCTACAACGATAAGAAGTCTGGATTCGTTCAAACATTCGATGATCTTACCGGTGATTTGAGTGAACTTAAATTCGATTTATACTTCGATGTCGATAAAGATTTGCAAGCAGCTGCCAATATGACTATCAATTCATTCCAGGTAGCTATCACCTTCTATGGAAGTGATGAAACTATATATTCATTCGTTGTAGACTTGGTTAAAGAGAAGGATGAGTCTGATCCTGACAAGGATTCAAAGGTTATCTTCACTCAAACTGACACAGCAATCACTGCTAAGTTGGATATAAAGAGCCTCTATTATTGGGCTAATGTTGTCAAGAAGAGTGATGGTACTATAGATCCTAATTCCGAAAAATCTGAGAAAGCACAAAGAGAAGCAGCTAACAATATCAACGATGGTAGTATTGGTCGTAATATTGCTATGAATGCTTACTTCACTGTTAATATGGAGTTCGGTGGATTTGAATCTATTGCTACTTTGAATAACACTTACACATTTATTGGTGCTGCAAAAGCTGAATAAAATTGATTTAATTCAATTGTTTACTAATATTATTGTGGTTTAGTTTTTAGAACGGCAAGAAACTATTTTCTTGCCGTTCTATTTGTTAGATAATATTAAAGTTAAAGGAGTTGAAAATGAATGACTAAGTATGTTATCAAACGTGTGCTGCTAGCTTTAGTTACGGCATTCATAATTATTTCATTAACGTTTATAGTCTTTACACTCATACCACCAGCATCCCCTAGCGGAATGATCAGTGATCAAGTGGCGTACTATAATGACCAAGTGGATAAAGGTTTCTTCATAGTTTCGAACACGGAACTAACACAATATGGAAAGTATACTTTCACATATGTCGATGGTTCTGCTGTGACTCATTATTACTATATTAAACCTGCCATTGAGCAATATTGGGCTTGGCTTACAAACGTTGTTACAAAGTGGGATTGGGGTGTGTCTTCCTCAGTTCGTGTCAATACACCTGCTATTCAGTTGATTGCCGAAAAATTGCCTGTTACAGTCAAGATTAATGCTGTGGCATTAGTTTTGTCTGTTCCTTTGGGAATCGCTTTGGGTGTATTAGCTGCCTTGAAGAAAGGAACATTCACCGATAAGGCTATCACAGTAGGAATTATCGCTGTTGTTTCTTTGCCTTCCTTCGTTTTGATTTCTTTGCTTTTGCTCATATTCCAAAAAGTTTTGCCTTCTTCTTGGCCTGCTATAGAAGCACCCTTGGAAACTAGAGTTTTGGGATATGTCATTCCTGTCTTAGCTAGTTCTTTAGGATCTATCGCTGGATATGGACGTTTTGTACGTGGTGAATTGGTCGAAGTTATGTCTTCTGATTACTTGCTCTTGGCTAGAACTAAAGGTTTGACCAAGACTCAATCAGTCATTAGACACGCTATGCGTAACGCCATGGTTCCTGTCCTTCCTTCAATCTTGGCTGAATTCATTTCAGTCTTAGGTGGATCGGCAATCTTGGAAGGTATGTACAACATTCCTGGTATCGGTAACTTGTTCATCACTGCTATCAATGGATTGGATTACAACTTGTTGATGGTCGATATGGCAGTGTTCACAACTATCAGTTTGATGGCTGCAGTCGTTTTGGATCTATCTTATGGATTCTTGGATCCTCGTATACGTATGGGAGCAAAGAAGTGATATGGAAACTAATAAATATTCATATACAGATAGCTCGCATGTCGAGCATGCAGTTGAAATTCTCCCTGAGGATTTGAAATTAGTTCACACTGAGAAAAAGATGCACGATGTCGACTTGAAAGGTAAGACTACTACTTATTTCAAGGATATTCTTCATCGTTTTATAAAGAACAAGATTTCTGTCTTTGGATTTATTATCATAGCATTGATAATTTTGGGATCTGCTATCATCTCTGTCTCTATGCCTGAGTACAACATTACTAGTGCTAACGCTAGTGAAATTGGCTTGGCTGCCAAACTCTTTCCTAAGGGAACTGGATGGTGGGATGGATGTGTTTGGAAAGACAATTATATCTACGACACTGAGAATAAAATTCCTGTCGATTTGATCACTGGTGAACCTATTAATAGAAATGCCTATCTCGAAGATACAGCAAAGTTCACTTATGATGCTCCTATCACTAATGCATCTAGATTTGCTACTGATGGTGGGTATTTAGCAGCTCGTTCTAACAGTGAGAACGCTGGAAGAATCGAGTCTCCTGCCTATAATTTTGATTTTACTAACTATGAATATACATTGACTTACACTTTGACCGATGAAGTCACCGGTCATAAGGAAGAAAAGTACAATGCTACCAAGCCTACTTATGATGTCTATTTGAGCCAAGTTGTCGATGGAAATAGAATTGAAACTTCTGTAGCAACTGGTTTAACTAACTTTGGTGAAGACTTAGCTTTAAATTTGAACTCCTATTCAGCATTGCAAGGAAAATCCTTTGCAAATGCTAATTTGGTGCTTAGAGCTCAAAGTGGAAATTATGCTATCTATTTGCGTAAGGCTAGCATGACGACTAATGATACTAACTTTGTCGCTGCCGACTTCAATTTCGATTCAGCTAACGATATGTTGCTCAGAACTGATGGCAAAGGTATTTGGAACGTCGCTGGAAATACTTTGGGTGGTCTTTATATGGCTACTGTTACCAAAGTGACATTCCGTTTCGATACATATGAAGATTCATATGGAAATCTTGAGAATCAGTTGATTGGATCTACTGATTTGAAGGCTTTGGCTGATGATGATGCTATTAAGATTTATACTGATGCAGCTAAAACTAAATTGGTTGATTTGAAAAATATGAGTGTCGATGAATTCACTAAGGCTTTCTCGAAAAAGAATGGTCAAAGAGTTTATATCGATATCTTGAAGGATGGTGAAGTTCCTTTCATCATCGATGACAATCCTATCATTGTCAAAGCTACTTCCGGTAAGGTCAACACGGTTGAATTCTATGTGACTATGACTAAATGGAAGAAGCTTGGATATTCATCTTATCCTATCCATATTCTAGGAACAGATAAGAAAGGTTATGACTTGTTGAAGGTCACAGCTACTGGTACCTTGTATTCTTTAGGAATGGCTGTCTGTGTCTTTATCTTCTGTTTTATCTTCGGTTTGATTTGGGGTTCTATTTCTGGATACTTCGGAGGAGCAGTCGATATCATCATGGAACGTATCGTCGATATCATCAGCGGTGTTCCTTTAATGGTTCTCTTGACTTTGTTCTTGGTCGTCTTTGGTAGAAACTGGTTCATATTCATCTTCGGTATGTGTTTCAGCGGTTGGATCGGTGTCTCGGGTATTACGAGAACGCAGTTCTATAGATTTAAGCGAAGAGAATACGTCTTAGCTAGTAGATCCTTGGGTGCTACTGATGGAAGACTTATCTTCCGTCATATCTTGCCTAATGGTATGGGTACAATCATCACTTCTACAGTCTTGATGATTCCTTCTATTATTTACTCTGAAGCTGGATTAGCTTACTTGGGATTGGGATTCACCGATATCACTTCATTAGGAAGAATATTGAGCGATAACCAAGCATACTTATTGACTGATCCTCTCTTGATTCTCTGGCCTTCAATTATCATCGCTTTGTTGATGATATCATTTGAATTGTTTGGACAAGGTTTGAGAGATGCATTCAACCCATCGACGAAAGGAGCTTAAAAATGGCAATAGATTTTAATAAATACGATAGAATCGATTATTCCAAATCTCCTGTCGTCCTTTCAGTCAAAGATTTGAGAGTTTCATTTAAGTCTGATTCTGGTATCGTTCATGCTGTCAGAGGAGTCTCATTTGATTTACATAGAGAAGAGACTCTTTGTATCGTCGGTGAATCAGGATCTGGTAAGAGTGCTACATGTAAGACCTTGATGGGAATTCTATCTAAGGAAGCTATCATCGAAGGTGGTAGTGTCATGTTCCAAGGTGAGGATATGACGAAGATTTCTGAAGATGAATTCCATAGAATTCGTGGAAACAAGATTGGAATGATCTTCCAAGATCCTCTTTCTGCTTTGAATCCTATCATGAAGATCGGTCCTCAAATCGTTGAGACTACAATGGTCAATAGAAATATTTTGAAGAGATACTTCGAGAATTATATTTCTAAAGAACATACGGCATATAAGAATGCTATCACTGTTAGAGACTATACGATTTATCAGTTGAAGAGTGAGCCTGATTTCTATAGAACAGATGAGTTGAGTAAACTTGATGATGTTCTCTATAACCTTAAGAAAGACGGAAAATCTGATAAGGAAATCGCTGAATATAGAAAACAAAGAGAATCTGAAATCAAGGCTAAGTATAAAGAAATCAAGGCTAATAATAAAACTAAGATTGCTGAAGCAAAGCAACATTTCAAAGATGTAGAACCCGGTCTTAAGAAAGATTTGGAAAACAAGAAGAAAGAAGCTAAAAAAGCTACAAAGCAATATAAGGCAGAACTTGTTAAGAAGAGAGACGCTTCTATCAAAGAATGTGAAGCAAAGAAGTCTGAGATAAATAAATCTTCTTTATCTCAAGAAGAGAAGAATAAACAGATTGCTGAAATCGATGCTGAAATTAAGAAGATAAAGTATGACTTTGAAAGCCATACAAAGATTTCTAAAGCTCAAGCTAAAGAAATGGCTTTGAAGGTCATGGAGGAAGTTGGAATTTCTCAACCTGAAGAGAGATTCAAGCAATATCCGTTTGAATTCTCTGGTGGTATGCGTCAGCGTATAGTCATCGCTATCGCATTGACTGCTAACCCTGAAATTTTGATTTGTGATGAACCTACAACTGCTTTGGATGTCACTATTCAAGCGCAGATTCTCGACTTGATTAACAAGATCAAAGCTGAGCGTCATATGTCGGTCATATTCATCACACATGATATGGGTGTCGTTGCTAGAATGGCAGATAGAATTGCGGTCATGTATGCTGGTAAGATTGTTGAAATAGGAAAGGTTTGTGAGATATTCTACGAACCTAAGCATCCTTATACATGGGCTTTGCTCTCATCTATTCCTGATGTAGATTCTAAAGAAAAGCTTGATGCAATTCCTGGAACACCTCCTAACCTTGTCAATCCACCTGTGGGAGATGCGTTTGCTGATAGAAACAAATACGCTATCGGACTCGATTACAAATATGAACCTCCTTTCTATCAAGTGTCACCAACACACTTTGCTGCCACTTGGTTACTCTATGAAGGAGCACCTAAGGTTGAGCCACCTGCAATCGTGACAACTCGTATTGCAAAGGCTTTGGAAAAGGAGGAAGAATATGAGCGACGTGGAAAATAAAAAAGATAGTATTTCTCCAAGTGAGAAAGCTATTCAAGATCTCAATTCCAACTCTTTGGACACTGCTTCTGGTGGAAGCAGAGTTGTAAAAAGCGTGATGGCTGAAGATGATGGAGAGCATAGTTTTGATGAATCCAAGCTCGAGATTCCTGTTCATAAAGGACATGTTAAAGTAAAGCCTGAATATACTGATAACAATGTTATCCTTTCAGTCAACCATTTGAAAGTCTTCTTCCCAATGGGAAAGATGGGACATAAGTTCTATTTGAAGGCTGTTCATAACACAAATTTCCAAATTCATAAAGGTGAAGTCTTTGGATTGGTCGGTGAATCTGGATGTGGTAAATCAACCACAGGAAGATCCATCATCCGTTTGGAACAAATAACTTCTGGTTCTATTTATTATAAAGGTGTCAGAATTGCAGCCGGTGATAGATGGAATCGTAAGGAGATTAAATGGTCCAAGATTAAAGGTGAAGCTAAGATTAAAGAAATCAAAGCTGATTCTAGTCTCAGCCAAGCTGAAAAGGATGAGCAAATCTCTAAGATTAAGAAATTTATTACAAACACTAAGATTCAGCAAGAAGCTAGAATTAGACAAATTCATTACGATAACACTCATGTCGATAAACGCTTGATGAGCGAAATCCAAATGATCTTCCAGGATCCTATCGATTCATTGGATCCTAGAATGACTGTCGAAGACATCATTCAGGAAGGATTGAAGATTAAGGGCTCTTACAATAAAAAGAAGAATCACGAGAAGGTTGTAGAGGCTTTGGAAGAAGTCGGATTGATTCCTGATTTTTGTTCTCGTTATCCACATGAATTCTCTGGTGGTCAGCGTCAGCGTATCGGAATCGCTCGTGCTTTGGTTATGGAACCTCAGCTCTTGTTGTGTGATGAGCCAATCTCAGCTTTGGATGTCTCCATTCGTGCTCAGATTATCAATTTGCTTAATGAATTGAAGGTTAAGAGAAATCTCTCAATCATGTTCATCGCTCACGATTTATCAGTCGTCAAATACTTCTGTGATACAATCGCAGTCATGTATTTCGGTGATATGGTCGAATTAGCTTCATCCGATGAGTTATTTAAGCATCCTTTGCATCCTTATACAAAGTCTTTGCTTTCCGCTATTCCTCGTCCTGATCCTTTATTAGAAAGACATAGAAATAGAATCAAATATGATCCTAAGACTATGCATGACTATTCTAAAGAGAAGCCTACATTCCAAGAGATTGTTCCTGGTCACTGGGTGTTAGCTAACTCTGAAGAAATAGCAAAATATAAGGAAGAGATGAAGCATGATGACATCGTCAATGCCGAGAAGGAAGCATATGAAGCCAAGGTTGAAGAGCAGATGAAAGCTCAATTAAAACAAGGTAAAACTTTGGAAGAAGCTGCAGCTAATGTGGCTGAAGTCGAAATTGATTCAACCGAAAAAGAAGCTGTATCTCAATCTATCAAGCCTTCTAAAGAAGCTTCATTCAAGAGATTGTTTAAGTAAATATAAAAGCTATGCCAAGTGCATAGCTTTTTAAATTAAATCAAACAATTCTTAAATTAACAACTTAAAACAATTTATTAAATTGTCTTAGTATTAATAGTTAATTGAAGTCCCCGTATAGTTCTTTCTCATAAGGCATCTTCTCTTTGTAAAGATCTGATGATTGGATTTCAAAGATGGTGGATTCCAAATCGTTGTCGACCATCTTCTTGTACTCTTTCATATGCTTTACTACTTCCGGATATATGGACGCATACTTCATCAAGATTTCTTTAGCCTGGTCGATTGTATCTTCCTTGGTGTTGTAAGGAAGAATGACTTGGGAGAACTCCTCTTCGTAGGCTTGATCCAACGATATGCCTCCACCAATTAATAATGGATCCATTTCATCGTATATAGAATCTAATTCTTTGTCTTTTTTATTTAATTCTTTTAGATATTTTATAAAAGCCAAATAAATTGAAACAGCATCAGTCATATATATTTATTCCTCCACTTTGTTTTAGAGAGTTTCTCTCTCTAATAGTTTATTATAAGGAATTAAGACTTTAACTCCTGATTTTGTCGCATATTTGAATAGACTCATAGTTCTGTCTTTGTTTGAGGTAAGCAATAAAAATAAGGACTTATATTATGGAAAGTAGCTTATCTTTATATATATTTTATATTATATATATTAGAATATATACGTGCTTTTTAAGCATGATTTTTAGGAGGCTAAAATTCTTATGGAGAAAGAATTTCAACTTAAAGGTGAGTATATAAAACTCGAACAAATTTTGAAAATTTTCGGTGTTCTTGAAAAGGGTGGACAAGCTAAAGTTTATTTAGCGGAAAACCCTGTTAAAGTCAATGACCATTCCGAAAATCGTAGAGGTGCTAAGATTCGAAAAGGTGATACTGTTACAGTAGAAGACTTAGTTATCAAAGTTATTTAATGAAGATAGATTCTATTCAAGTTAAAGACTGGAGAAACTTTCAAGAAGCTTCTTATCAGTTGAAACCTGGGTTGAATTTCATCACTGGTCAAAACGGCTGTGGAAAGACAAATCTATTGGAAGCTATATCTTATCTCTCTTTCGCTAGATCTTTTAGAAAATCTCCAGATAGAGATTTGATTAGAAACTCTTGTTCTAAAGCATATGTAAAGGGCATATTTACTTGTGAGAGTGAAAAATATTCTAAACAAGTAGAAGCCACTCTTACTACTTCAGGCAAGCAAATAAAAGTGGATGGAAAGAAAGCTAAGACATTATCTTCTTTTGTTGGAACTGTCTTAACCATGGTGTTTGAACCTAAATCAGTGTTTCTTTTTAAAGACGAACCATCGGAGAGAAGAAAATTGATGGATGAAACATTGAGCTCCATAGATTCTAAATATTTGTATAGCCTTCAAAGATATAGAAAAGTGCTGAGAGAGAGAAATCAAGCTCTCGTCACTATGGCAGATGATGAAATTGTTGGTGTGTTGACTAATGAACTTATAAGGGTTAGTTTTCCTTTAGTTCAAAGTAGGCTTTCTTTGATAAAAGAATTGGGTGTTAAAGGAGACAAATACTTTCAGCAGTTGTTCGGTAGCTCTTCTAAGTTGAGATTCACTTATAGAACTAACACCATAGTGGATGACGATATGGAGACTTATACGAGGAAGATGATTGCTCAATATGATAGAAAGAAATCATATGAGAGAATTCATAGGATGACTATGATCGGTCCTCATAGAGATGACCTGGTGGCTTACTTGGACGACAAACCTCTAGGCTCGTACGGGTCTCAAGGTCAAAATAGATTAGCTTCTCTTTCGGTGACTCTATCGCTGGCCGAAATGATTAAAGAGAAGAGAGGTGAGGATCCAATATTGGTTCTCGATGATGTGATGTCTGATTTGGATACTGAGAAGCAGAAAAAATTATTAGATACGATACAAGGATTTCAACAAGTTCTCCTCTCAGGTTCCAGTTTGGATGAGGATGCTGAAAAGGTGAATGTTATAGAAATAAAATCTGATGTTGTAGATGAAGAAAAAGGAGGTCAATAAAATGGCTAACAAAGACGAATTAGAGAAGGAGAGAAAAGAAGATCCTACAGTTGCAGTTAAGACTGTAGTAAAAGGTGCCGACGGAAATGTTATCGAGATAACAAAGGATACTACGGCTATTGAAACTGAAATTTCAGCCAAGGAGAAGGAAAAGGTTCAGGCTAAGATAGCAAAATTATCTAGGCAAGCTCCTGGAATGAAAGAAAAGACCGAGGAGACCATGAAGGTTATCGATGAGACCAAACCTGAAGATTTTTCCTCAGAAGAAGTCAAATTCGAAAATGTTACTGCTCAACAAGAGCAGGAAGCCATCAGAGCTAAGAGAGACTATACAGCTGATGATATTAAGGTCTTAAAGGGATTGGAGCCTGTTCGTGAACGTCCTGGTATGTATATCGGATCCACTTCATCTAGAGGACTTCACCTTCTCGTTAGAGAAATTGTAGATAACGCAGTTGATGAAGCTTTGGCCGGATATTGCCATCACATCCATGTTTCTATTCTTCCTGGAAACAGCATTAGAGTAACTGATGATGGACGTGGTATTCCTTGTGATATAGTCAAAGCTACAGGAAAGAGTGCTGTCGAAACTACATACACTGATCTTCACGCCGGTGGAAAATTTGAAGGTGGAACTGGATATAAGGTATCTGGAGGTCTTCATGGTGTCGGTGCTAAAGTTGTCAACGCTTTGTCTACAAAATTGACTGTCACTGTATATCGTGGTGGAAAGATTCATCAAATTAGATTTGAAAATGGCGGACACGTCGTATCTAATGGACTTGAAATCATCGGAGACTGCCCATTGGAAAAGACGGGAACAGATGTTGAATTCTCACCAGATCCTACAATTTTCAAAGAAACTACGGTCTATAACTACTCGACCATTCGTGATCGTCTTAGACAAACAGCCTTCTTAAATAAAGGACTCGAATTATCTCTTGAAGATTTAAGAAATCCTAACGATATCGCAAGAGATGATTTCAAATATGATGGTGGTATCAAAGAATATGTTTCTTATATCAACCAAGGAAGAAATCCTTTATTCGAAGAAATTCCTTATTTCGAGGGACGTGCTGAGGATGGGGTGTTCGTAGAATGTGCTTTACAGCCTACTAGAAGCTCTTTATTCAACATTCGTTCATTCTGCAATAACATCAATACACCTGAAGGTGGAACACATGTAGAAGGTTTCCGTTTAGCTTTAGGACGTGAATTGAATTCTTTTTATAAATATAAAGGCTGGTTAAAAGATAGCGATGAAAACTTCAGCTTCGATGATTTGAGTGAAGGCTTGACCGTCGTTTTGTCTGTAAAGCATCCAGATCCTGAGTACGAAGGACAGACAAAAGGAAAACTTGGTAACAGTGAAGTTAGAAAAGACGCTTCATCTATTGTCGGTGATAACCTCAAAACCTGGCTTTTGGAGCATCCTAAGGAAGGAAAGCTGTTCTTCGATCGTTCATTGACTGCCTATAAAGGCAGAAAAGCAGCTGAGAAAGCGAGAAAGAACGCTCAGATGAAATCTATGGGATTTGGATCGTTGCCCGATAAATTGGCCGATTGTGTATCCAAAGACCCTAAAGAAAGAGAATTATTCATCGTTGAGGGAAACTCTGCAGGAGGTTCCGCTAAGAAGGGAAGAGACGCCAAGACCCAAGCTATTCTTCCTTTGAGAGGTAAGATTCTCAATGTAGAAAAAGCTCAGGTCATGCGTATTGAAAAGAATGCTGAAATCATGAACATGATTCAATGCATTGGTGCAGGATCTGGAGAGCATTTTGATATAACCAAGATTAAGTATGACAAAGTTATCATCATGACCGATGCTGATGTCGACGGATCTCATATTCAAATATTGTTGTTGACCTTCTTCTATAGATTTATGAAACCTTTGGTGGAGAGTGGACACGTCTATATCGCTGTTCCTCCTCTATATAAGCTTGGATATCAAGGACATAATTACTATTGTTTCCGTGAAGAAGAACTTCCTGAATTGAAGAAACATTTGCCTGAAAATGCTAGATATACATTGAATCGTTACAAAGGATTAGGTGAAATGAATCCTTCTGAATTGGCTCAGACCACTATGATTCGTGGTGCTAGAAAGTTGAAACAAGTCTCTGTCGAAGATGCAGAAGCTGCGAATAACGCTCTTACCGATTTGATGGGTGAATCTGTTGAACCTCGTAAGGAATTTATCACAGCCAATGCAAAGTTTGTTAAGAACCTCGATATTTAGTCGATAGAAAGGAGATAAATATGGCAGAAGAAAATAAAGATAAGAAAGATATCGAAGACGAAGAAGATGCACTTTCTCCTGAAGATATCGATTCAGAAATGTCGAAGGCTATGAACGATGATCGAGAAGAGGAAGAAGAGAAGGCTAGCAAAGTTAAAGGAAAAGGCCTTGAAGGCGTAGCCGAAGGCATTCAAGGTGGATTGGAAGATGCACCTTTGGATGATCAAGTCAAAACATCATTTCTCGATTATGCTATGAGTACTATTACTGCTCGTGCTCTTCCTGATGTTAGAGATGGTTTGAAGCCTGTTACACGTCGTATCATCTACGGCATGGCTACTATGGGTATGTGGCCGGATAAGCCTTTTAAGAAATCAGCTCGTATCGTCGGAGACGTCATGGGTAAATATCACCCACATGGTGACAGCTCTATTTATGAAGCTATGGCTCGTCTAGCACAGGACTTCGCTGTTCGTTACATGTTGGTTCAAGGACATGGAAACTATGGTTCACAAGATGGTGATGATCCAGCTGCTTACCGTTACACTGAAGCAAGACTCAACAAGTTGTCGCTTCAGATGGTCCGTGATATGTATAAGAATACAGTCGACTTTGTCGACACTTATGATGGGGACGGACAAGAACCAGTAGTATTGCCTGCTAGAATTCCTAATTTGATAATTAATGGAAGTCAAGGAATTGCTGTCGGAATGGCGACCAATATTCCATCTCATAACTTGAGAGAGACATTCAATGCTATTATTGCTTTGATGAAGAATCCTTCATTGGAACCTGTCGATTTGATGGAATACATCAAAGGACCCGATTTCCCAGGTGGTGGAATCATCTGTGGAAGAAGTGGAATCAAACATTACTTCGAAACAGGATCCGGTAATGTCAAAGTCAGAGGACGTTATCATTTAGAACAAACTAAAGATGGTCGTACATCTATAGTTTTCACTGAAGTTCCATATATGGTCAATAAGAAATTATTGGCTAAATCCATTATGGAATTATGTGCAAATAAAACTTTGGAAGACATTCAAAGTATCGCAGATTATTCCGATGAAAAGACTGGAACTAAGTTCACTATCGAATTGAAGAGAAATGCCAATGTCGATATAGTTTTGAATCATTTATTCAAATATACAAAGCTTCAATCTTCATTCCCAGTCAATATGTTGGCTTTGGATAGAGGAACACCTCGTGTTTTGAATATGAAACAAGCTTTGGAATTATATATAGAGTTCCAAAGAGAAGTGGTGAGACGTAGAACTGTATTCGACTTAGATAAAGCTAAAGCAAGAAATCATATTTTGGATGGATTGATTGAAGCTTGTGACAATGTCGATGAAGTAGTCTCTTTGATACGTGGATCCAAGACTCAAGAAGAAGCCAGCATCAAATTGAAAGAGAGATTTAACTTTGATGATGAACAAGTAAAAGCTATTCTCGACATGACTTTGAGAAAATTGACTGGACTTGAAAGAGATAAGCTTTCAGATGAAAAAGCCGGTCATGAAAAGGATATGCTCGAATACAATCACATCCTTTCCGATGCTGCATATCTAGATTCTGTTTTAATGAAAGAAATGCAGGAAATTTCTGATAAGTTCGGTGATGATAGAAGAACAGAGATTTCTGATATCGTCACAAGTGAAGAAGATGAAGACTTGATTGCCGATAAATCTATACTCATCGCTTTGACAAAGAATGGATACATCAAGAGAATGAGTCCTGATGAGTTCAAGATGCAAAATCGTGGTGGAATCGGTGTCGCTGGAATGACCACTAAGGATAATGATGAAGTTTCTATCTTGACTCTTTCTAGAACTAAGAGAGATGTATTGTTCTTCACTTCCGTTGGAAAAGTCTATAGAGTACGTGGATATCAAATTCCTGAAGGAAGTAGAACTTCTAAAGGAATTCCAGTTATCAACTTCTTGAGTCTTGCTAAAGATGAGCGTGTCCTTGAAATATTGTCAGTCGATGCACACGATCAAAAGTATCTAGTGTTTGTAACCGATAATGGAATTATTAAGAAAACTTCAGTCGAAGAATACGAATACATCAACAAAGCTGGAAAGATTGCACTCAATGTTCGTGAAGGTGATGAGTTGTTCAGCGTCAAAGCTACTGACGGATCTGCAAAGATTTTGATAGGAACATCTAATGGAAAAATTTGTATGTTCGATGAAAGCGATGTTCGTTCGATGGGACGTACAGCCACTGGTGTCAAAGGTGTCAACCTCGATGGTGGTAAGGTTGTAGGTCTTGCAACATCAAAAGAAGGAAATATGGTTTTGACTGTTTCTAGTAAGGGTATTGCCAAACTCACACCTATCGATGAATATAGAGAGACATCTCGTGGCGCCAAGGGTGTAAAGACATTGAAGGAAAGCGATAGAACCGGTGGTTTGGTTACCATGGGTGTCGTTCATGGCGATGAGCAAATTCTTATTATCACCGATGGTGGTACTTTGATGCGCACATCTTTAACACAACTTCCTACACATGGACGTTACACATCAGGAGTTAAGCTAGTCACTTTGAGAGACAATGAAAATATCGCTTCTATTTCTATTCTTCCTTCTGATGAATCAATCGATACCTCAGCTAAAGAAAGCGATGAAAAAGCTAAGAAAGACGAACAAGAAGAATCAGAAAATAAGATTGATGCAGCTTTAACTGAAATGTTGCATAGATCTGAGGGTGATGGTGGATCTGATGAAGGCTCTGGAGAAGATGATGATATCTGATAAAACTTTAAGGGTTTTCTTAGCCTATAAGAAGGACACTAAAGATGTCGGAAAATTTCCTACGGTTAACTTTTTGAGAGATTATTTGAGAAGCGAAAACGTTGAAATTGTCACAGACTATAAGGATATTGAAAGTTGTGATGTAATTTTATTGGTTACTCTAAAGCTGTTCTCTAAAGTTAGAGGTGCTGCTAAAGATTTCAATAAAAAGATTATCGCAATTCCTTTCGGTGATCATGCCAATTTCAAAAAGAAGAAAAATGAATTGATATTGACCAATATAAAGAGTTTGAACCAGGTCGATTTGATTTGTGTAGAAACCAAAGGCCAAATGGAGTTCTTAAAGAAATCTAGCGTAGTTACACCTATTAGTATCAGTTGGTTTTCAAAGCCGATGAATCAAAGAACATCCATATCTTCTTTAGAAAAAACAACTTTCAATAAGTATTTCGGAATTTCTAATGATTCTCATTCTATTATCGTTTTAGGTTGTACCGATTCATTCAAGAAGGCTCAGTCTCTAGCTAGAATGGCTCCGGGGGTCACGTTTGTGTTTGTCGACATTTCATCTGGTTCTTTGAAACATCGATGGATAACTGAAAAGATTCCTAATTTGTATTATGAAATTGGAATGAGAGACGAATTGTATCCGTCAGGAATTGCTTCGGCTAGTGCGGTGGTAATTCTTGAGAGATGGTTTATGGACATGATTGTAATTCTTGATGCTATAGCATCTAATGTTCCAATCTTGGCTGTAGATATTCCTTTGGTCGGAACAGAGATTCAAGCTGGAACTGACTTCATTGCTATAGAAGAATCTCCAGTTGGAATCTATGAATCTCTTCAAGACTTAAAGCATAATCCTATATCTGATGTGGCTAGTTCTGATTTATTGACGAAGATAAAAAATGACGAGAATCATAAGTTTATCGATGTTATAAAAAATGAAATCGTTTCGCCGAAAGAAGAGAAGTAGTTTATACTAATTATTTGCAAAGAGGAGAGAAACCCATGCTTGATAAAAATTATGTAATCGAACACCTCGATGAGGTTATCGAAAGACTGAACACCCGTAATGGTGATTACAGCTATTTGAGACAGTTGCCTGAGTTGGTCAACAAGAGAAATGCAGCTATCAAGGAAAGAGATGATTTGAAGGCTATGAGAAATTCAGCTTCAAAGCAAATCGGTGCTTTGATGGCTCAAAAAAAGATTGAAGAAGCTAACGAATTGAAAAAGAAAGTCAGTGAATCTAAGGACAAGATTGCAGCTGACGATAAATTAGCTCTGGAATTGGATGAAGAGATTCGTCAAATGCTTTTGAAGACTCCTAATCTTCCCGATCCTTCACTCCCTATAGGAACTGATGATTCTTTCAATAAAGCTGTTAAATACTGGGGAACACCTAGAGACTTCAAGGCTGAAGGCTTTGAACCTAAATCTCATTGGGACTTAGGATTGGCTGATGGTGATTTCGACTTTGAAAGAGGAGTCAAGGTCGCTGGACCTCGTTTCACTTTCTATAAAGGATTGTTTGCTAGACTTGAGAGATCTTGTGCTGCTTTCATGCTCGACTACCACACATCTCATGGATACACTGAAATTCTTCCTCCTTATATGGTCAATACTGAGACTATGACTGGAACAGGTCAGCTTCCTAAGTTTAAGGATCAAGCCTACCACGTAGACAATCAAACTGAAGGTGATTTCTGGCTTATTCCTACTGCAGAGGTTCCTGTTACAAATTATTATCGTGGCGAAATCATTAATGAAGAGCTTCCTGTTAGATTCTGCGCTTATTCTTCATGTTTTAGAGCTGAGGCCGGTGCGGCAGGACGTGATACTCGTGGTATCATTCGTCAGCATCAATTCCAAAAGGTTGAACTTGTCACATTTGCAAAGCCTGAGGATTCATTCAATGAACTTGAGCATTTGACTAGAGAAGCTGAGTCTATTCTCGAAGCTTTGGGACTTCCTTATCGTCGTGTATGTCTTTCTACCGGTGACGTGGGATTCTCAGCAGCCAAATGCTTCGACCTCGAAGTTTGGCTTCCTTCATATAATTCCTATAAGGAAATCTCTTCTTGCTCTAACGATACAGACTTCCAAGCTAGAAGAATGTCAATTCGTTTCAAGAGAAGCAAAGATGCTAAGCCTGAATTGGTCCATACATTAAATGGATCTGGATTAGCCGTTGGAAGAACAGTCGCAGCTGTTTTGGAAAATTATCAAAATGCTGATGGATCTATTACAATCCCTGAGCCTTTGAGAAAATACATGGGCTGTGATGTAATTCCTGCTCCTAAGAAGGACTAAATAAATAAGCCGCAGCGATGCGGCTTTTTGAATCTAAAAATATCAATCTAATATATAAATTTATATATCAATAATTATTTTTGGTAGTTAAAGAATAATATCTATCGTTGATTTTGACTTTGCTATATAAGAATGAATTTTGAAAGGCTGAGATGCTGAGCAAATATATACCGAGGAAATATAAATTGAATAAAGAGTTATCAGTAATTCCTATGAAATCTGAAACTAAAAGCATGAATAAGAAAACCCACTTATCTTGAGATTTCCTTAAAAAACAAGTTGAATAAACTGATATCTCACATATTATCCAAGCGATAAGTCCTATTACTCCACCCATATATAGTGTAGTTACTAATGTGCTTCTTAAAGGTGTTATAGTTCCTTCTAATGTAGTTGAACCGGCAAATGTTCCTACTAATCCTTGTGCTGATGGACCGAACAATGGATTTGATTTGAATCCCTCTATTCCATAATTGTATAGTTGTGAATTGATCGATGCTGATGGGTTTAATGATTTGATCGATTCGATAAACAATTCTCTAAATCCAGATACATATCCTAATAGAATTGCGAATATAGCTACGAATGAGCAACACAAACCTAGGCTTATATAAGGATAAGCTTTTCCGTAACTTCTAAAGGAAATCAAAATCAAAGGAATGAATCCGATGATCATAGTTAATAGCCCTGATGGATTTGCTAGCAATAAGATTCCGATCAAAGAAATTATTGAGGTGATAGATTCAATCTTTTTATGAAATATAAGAGTTCCATATGAAGCCAAGCAAAGAGTCATGATTGTTGAAACCATCGACTTTGTATTTGCCCAACCAAGTTGGAAAGTCTCAGCAAATAAGTCATTGGGATTCCAAATATAATATGAGAATATTTCTAATGATATCAAAATTGATAGCATTGCTAAGCATTTTGATAGATAGGAAAAACTATCCTTGTGTTCTTCCATAACATCGCAGTTTAGTGTTGCTATCATCAAAACCAATAACATTCCGATGACGAAGAATATAGCACTTGAAACATATTGCTCTGTTTTAACTATGCTTATGATGCAAGATATGAGGAAGACTAAAATTAAAGATAGGAAAGCAAAAAAAGGAAAAGATGTTTTGAATTTACATCTATTTATTGCTATATAAGCAACTAATGAAGCTACATAAGCTATTAGTACTATGTAACAATATACAGGAATATTTGAAAAAGAAATACTCTCAGATATTATTGGAACAAACATGATTAAAGGAGCTTGATAAGCTCTTCCTGTCATAGTTATTAAAGGAAGGAAGCAAAGAATAGCTTCTGCTATTGCGAAAGGCCAAGCAAATTTGGTGACCCATCCAAAGAAACTGAGAATTCCAAAAAGAGCGGGAAAAGCCCATGAAGATACGATTGTTTCAGTTAAGTCTCTTAGTTTTCCCATTTCGTTTTCTCTTTCTCAAAGATTATTGTGCCACAAAAATCATATAAAGCTTAAAACAATTTCTATTTTTATTATAAATCCTTTAATGGTTTTTCTTCTTTGAGTTGTTAAAACCATAGAATAGAAAAAACTCATTTTTTAAAGTATGATATATATATATACGGATTTTAGAGAAGGAGTAAAAGCTATGTCTCAAAATAAAGATTATGCATTTGTTGTAGATTCTACTACAGCATTAAGTAAGGATGTAACTGATGCAGTTAGAGTTGAAAAAGTCTCTCTTTCTATAACTGTCGAAAATTTGAATAAGCCTGAAAATGAATGGACTTCTGAAGAAATAGCTCAGGCCTTAAAAGAAAACAAAAATGTGCATTCAGCTTGCCCATCACCTGCTGAATTTGCTCAAGCCTACGAGAAACTTTTTGATGAAGGGTACAAGGACATTCTTGTATTACCTATGAATAAATCCATCTCGCACACTTATGAATCTGCTGTGATGGGAAGACAAGTGTTAGACGAGGAAAAGCAAAAACATGTCGTCGTTTTGGAATTGTTTGAAGCTAATTACGGTTTAGCTTTGCTAGTAATGGTTCTCGCTAAATATTCAGAGCAAGGTTTTACCTTTGAGCAAGTGGTTGCTAAGGCAAAAGAAATAGCTCCTACATTCCATGAATGCTGGACATTGTCGACACTTGAGCCTTTGTATAAAGGCGGAAGATTATCTAAGTTTTCATTTATTGTCGGAGCTTTCTTGAAGATCAAACCTATTATTGGAATAAATGAAACTAAAGGCAGTTTAGAGGCTGAGAAAAAAGTAAGAACATTCAATGATGTCGATAAGTATTTCTTAGATAAAATTGCAGAAGCTATGAATAAGTTCAAACATGTCTATATGTCTTTTGTGCATATGGGTGAGGATGATTTGACTAACAACTTAATAAAGAAAGTGACTGATTTATATCCAGACTTGGATTACACTGTATTTGATGGAGTCGGGCCATTATTTACGGTTCATCTCGGTGATGCCGGATATGGAATTGGATTTATCGGAGAAGGATTGAAGAATGAAAATCCTACAAATAAAGAAGAAAGCATCCCTACCAAGATAATGAAATTATTCAAGAGAGATTAGTAAATAGACTTAAGCTGCAGAATTTCACTGCAGCTTTTTTCATATAAAAATACATATATAAAGAGGTATGATTTCGCTTTTTTGTATCTCAATTTGTTATGTAGCGTATAATTATAAAGTTGAAATAACAAATAATTTAAGGTCCCTAGCGAGCTAGGAAAGACATAGGGGGAAAAAACATGACCAAAGAAGAGGTTTTGGATGCATTGAGAGAAGGCGATAAAACGCCAGAAGAATTGATGAACTTATCACCTGTATCTAATGAAACATTCATTAGAATTATGAAGGATTTGATATTTTCAGGATTAGTTTGTTACGATGGTGATAAATATAGAGATATAGAACACGATAGATTGCATCTCTGCCAAGTAGTATTGAAGAAAGCTTCATTTGTCTATATGAGATTACTTCGTGAAGATCACATGGATGTTCGTTTGAGCGGTGCTGATGCAATGACATTGCTTTTAGGCGATTATGTTTATGTTTATGTAGATATAGATAAATTCGGTCCTAGAAATTGTACATTTGTCGCAACTCTTAAGCCTGTAGAAGAGATTAAAGGTAATTATCGCTTGGAGACTGAAGGTGAGTCTACATTGGTTATACCTTATCTTGAAGCAGCACAAGTCAAGGTTAAAGTTGTTGAAAATTGTGCTGAGAATGTTGGAATCGGTGATTATTGCAGTGCAACAATTTTGGAAAGAAAGCCTACTGAAATCGATGTTAGAATCGATAAGATGTTGGTCAAGGCTGGAGAAGTGGGAGCCGATATTTCTGAAATTATTGCTGCGAATGATGCACCTATTCACTTCCCTGAAGAAGTATTGAATGAAGCTAAGGCTATTCCTCAAACTCTTCAACCTGAAGATTATGTTGATAGAACTGATTTGAGAGAAGAATGCGTCGTCACTGTAGATGGTGATGATTCTCGTGATTTCGATGATGCTGTATCTGCTAAAAGAGCTGAATATGGATGGGAAATAGGTGTACACATTGCTGATGTCGCTCACTATGTAAAGCCTGGTCATCCTCTAGATGAAGAAGCTCAAAAGAGAGGAACTTCAATCTATACAGCTGATCGTGTCGTACCTATGTTGCCTGTCGAATTATCAAACGGAATCTGCTCTTTGAATCCTAATGTGGATCGCTTAGCTATTACTTGTAGAATGCAGGTTGGAAGAGATGGAAAGGTTATAAAGAGTGACATCTATCCTTCAGTTATCCGTTCTCATGGACGTTTGACTTACAGACAAGTAAATGAATGGTACAAGAATAGAACAGCTGATAATCTCAGTCTTGAAATTCAAGGCATGCTTGATGTTCTTAAGGAAGCTGGTGATGCAATACGTTCTAGAAGAACTAGTCAAGGTGCTATGAAGTTGGACTCGGTCGAACTTCACTTTACTTTGGATGAACACGGATTCCCTATCGATGTCCAAACAAAGACTCAAGATATTGCAGAGATGATGATCGAGGATATGATGATCATTGCAAACTGCGAGGTTGCTAAGCATATTCATGCTTTAAATATTCCTACTCTTTATCGTATTCACGAGAATCCACCTACAGAGAAACTCGATGTTTTGAAGACTTTCTTGAAGAAGCTTGGTTTGTTTAGAGATTTCCCATTGGAAGTTAATGCTTATACTCTTTCTCAATTCCTTAATAGAATTCAAGATGAGAATGTTAAGAAAGTAGTCTCGTTAGTTATGCTTAGATCAATGGCAAAAGCTCGCTATTCACCTGACGAAGTCGGACACTTTGGATTGGCTGAACCTGAATACTTGCATTTCACCTCACCTATTCGTCGTTATCCAGATACGATCGTTCATCGCACACTACATGATTATGTCTTCAATAAGAAGCCATATGATGAGAAAGCTAGATATGACATGATGAAAAATCTTGGCGATGATTTATCAGCCGATGAAAAGCGTGCTCAAACAATTGAAAGAAGTGTCGATGATCTCGAGTCATCTAAATATATGTCTATCCGTATCGGACAACAATACCACGGATCAGTCGTATCCTTGGTAGACTTTGGAATGTTCATTCGTTTGGATAATGGAATCGAAGGACTTCTTCCTTTTGAATATGTTGATGATGATCATTATTATTATGATGAGAAGCATCTCAATGCAATGGGTAAAGATTCAAAGAGAGAATTTAATATCGGTGATGAAATCGATGTCGATATTTTCCAATGTGATGTCTCGAGAAGAAAGATAACTTTCTGTACTCCTTTCTTCTGGGAGAAGTCCGAAGTCAATTTGACTCCTGAGATGTTGGAAGCTTTGAAGAAGAACGATGTTACAGTCATCACTAAAGCTCCTTTCTTTGTACAACATCATGAAGATTATCGTATGGCTGGTGGAAAAAGAAAATTCGGTGGATCTACTTTCTCAAGATTTGGTGGAGCATCAAATGGTGGTGCTGATAACAGAGGTGGAAAAGGATATCACGTATACAACCGTGAAGCTTTGAACAGCGATTATGCAGTCGATATAGATAAGAAGAACAATTCTTCCGAAGAAGCCTCTAATAACAATTACGGTGAGAGAAGATATTCAACTGACAGAAGAGAAGGATATTCTTCTGATAGAAGAGAAGGTGGATTTAACAGAGATAGAGGTGGATATCACTCATATCATAGAGATGATAATAGGGATGGTGAACATAGGAGTTTCCATAAGGACGACAATAGAGGAAGCTATGGACATTCTGATAGAAAAGAAGGATATGGACATAGTAACTATGGACACCATGATAATGAACATGGACATTATGGTCATTCCGATGATAGACGTGGTGGCTATGGTCACGGAAGAGATGACAGCAGAGGATCTTATCGCCGTAATAATGATAGAAAAGGATACCATTCATACGATAGCAGAAATTACAATAGCGATAAATCCAAGTATAACAATAATGGTGGAAACGATAATTCATCAAATTCAAATAACTAGAATTGTTTTTTAGAGTCGAGGTATATATATGACACAAGAAAATTTGGGAATTAAATTAATAGCTTCAAATAAGAGAGCTCATTTTGATTATTTCCTCTCAGATTTTCTTGAGGCTGGAATGTCATTGACTGGAACTGAAGTGAAGTCGATTAGAGCAGGTCACTGCTCTATCAATGGTGCTTTTATCGATTTTAGAGGTGGAGAAGCCTACGTTGTTGGAATGAATATTCCAGAATATAAATTTGGAAATATATTCAATCATGAACCTTTAAGAGATAGAAAATTATTGATTCATAAATATCAGATAGATAAGTTTATGCGAGAAGTGAAACAAAACGGATTTACGGTAGTTCCTACTAAAGTATATTTTAAGAAAGGCCGAGTAAAAATAGAGATAGCCTTGGGAAAAGGTAAGAAGAATTTCGATAAACGAGAAACTATAAAAGAAAGAGACATAAAGAGGAAGCTCAACGATGTCGTCAAGAGCCAAAACTTCTAATAAAATCAAGGCCATAAACTTTCTTAAGAAGATGACAATCTCAGCTTTTATGATGGGGTTGTCAATTGTTTTTGCTCGTTTTATCTCTATTTATATACCGCTTGGCGGAATGCCTTCTATGCGATTTAGTCTCGGAAATTTACCTATCATAATTACTTCTTTAGTTTGTGGACCTGTTTGGGGAATGGTTGCAGGAGCAGGGGCTGATCTGATCGGTGCCACTGCTTTTCCTGTCGGTGCGTATTTTTTTGGATATACGATAGATTCTGCAATTATAGGTCTTATTCCTTGGGTAATATCAAAGATTTTAAATGGTAAGAAAAGAATTGAATTCATTTATTCTATAGTATTAAATGTTGTAAGTTTAATCATTGCTGTTACTTATTTGTATACTCATACTTCTTATTCGAATGGAAAGACAAACTTTAAGTATGAGTTAATACTTGATGACGGAATTAGACTAGGAATTACTTTTGGCCTTATAGCTTTATCAATGGTTTCATTTATAGTTATTTTGTTGTTAGCTAAGTTCATTGGAAAAGAAAAATATATAAGTAGAAATGAATTACCTAGATATGAGTTGTTTAGAGATAAAAAAGTATGTGTAAATCCCGATGCTTTAAAGGCAAAAGAAGGTTATTCTTTTATAGACATCTATTCATTTTATATCACATCTGCTTTACTCGTTTCTATTTGCCTTCTTCCTTATTGGAATTCTTTAACTATGAGTCTTCCTTATTTCTATGGTGTATTCAATAACCTGATATTTATGTGGATAGAAGCTCCTATTAAAATCATCATTTATTGGATGGTATTGAATATATTAAAAAAATCCGGCTATATGCATATATCCGGATTCGATGGTGGGAAGTCTTATTCGACTAATGAATAGAGTTTAATACTGTTAATAAAGGGTTGAAGTTTAGACAGAGATTTTCATAACTCTCTTGTGATACTTCACCTTTTTTTATTCTTCTTATATCCATTGTTTTTCCAAATAATAAAACAGATATTCCATTTTGATTGATTGATAGAATTGTCAATTGATCTAAATCTTTGATTTTTTTAATATCTATATGATTGTTTAAATCATCCTTAGAATCACCGAAATAGGTCATACCATCACCCCCTATCGATAGTTTTTCTAATGGCAAGAAGAAATCGGATAGGTTGTTTGTGGTTGCATACGATGGTTTTAATACGCCAGTATTAAATCTTATTCTTATCAAAGTTCCTTCCATTCTACTTTGAATAGATGAAATAGACTGATTAGAAGCTTTAAAGTCATATGTGGTAAAAGAATAGTCCTTGTATTTTCCTTTTAATACTTCTAATTCCTTTTTCTCAGTCAATTTATCATAGAAAACTGAGCCGAAGGACGTTTGTAAAGCTTTATCAAAAGTATTGTCTGTGGTCAAGAAATGAAAATCATCGAAAATATCATTTCCCGCTAATTCTATTAAAGGTATAGAACATAATCTGTATTTTGATGTTAAGAATGGAATAATCAATAGAATGAATCCACCTATGAAACTCAATACAGTGAAGATTATCATAGCTATTAAAGAATCTTGAGATTTAATAGTTAAGACTAATAAAACTATAGCCAATGCTATTAAAGCAAATCCCAATGACATCAGTCCATAGTTTTGCTTGAATATCGAAGGTTGATTATCTAACTCTTCTTGCTCTGCTTTTAATATGTCAGTCTCATCTTCTATTTTTGAAAAGTTAAATGTATATGAATCATTTGATTGTTTTTTTATCATTTTATTAAATTGTTTTTGTACTCTAACTTTTAAATAATAACACATTAAAGCTAGACTTTATATTTATGATTCTTGGGATTTTTAAAAGGCCACCGAAGTGACCTTTTAAATTATTGAGCTTTATTTTTCTCTGCTAATTTTCTTTGGCTCTTATGTTCGTGGCTAGCTTTAACAAATCCGACAAATAAAGGATGAGGATTTAATAAAGTAGATTTGAATTCAGGATGTGCTTGAGTTGCAATGAAGAAAGGATGATTTTCAAGCTCGATGATTTCTGCAATTCCTTTCTTAGGATAAATTCCGGAAACATCCATTCCATGTTCTTTGAATTCATCTTTATATGCGTTGTTAAACTCATAACGATGACGATGTCTTTCTGAAATATTATCAGTCTTATAGAGCTTTTCAGCTAAGCTTCCTTTGGCCAATTCACAAGGGTATGCTCCTAAACGCATGGTAGCTCCCATATCTACGACACCCATTTGATCAGGCATCAAATAGATAACAGGATGCTTTGTGTCAGGATTTAATTCAGTTGAGTTTGCATCGGTGTATCCTAATACATCACGAGCAAATTCAATTGAAGCAATCTGCATTCCAAGACACAGACCTAAAAAAGGAATGTTATGTTCACGGACATACTTTACGGTATTGATCATACCTTCCGTTCCACGCTTTCCGAATCCACCAGGAATTAAGACTCCATCCACCCCATCAAATATTTGACTTAAATCTCCAGTTTCGCAACTTTCAGATTCGATCCACTTGATGTCAACTTTAGTGTTATTTGCTGCGCCGGCATGTCTTAAAGCTTCGACTACAGAAAGATAAGAATCATGTAAATCCATATATTTTCCTACCATAGCGATCGATACTCTATGAGCAGGAGAGATTATGTTCTTTACTAATTTATCCCATCTTACATGATTAGGAACTACATTGTCTTGTAATCCTAAGGATTCAAGAATAGCTTTGGCTATTCCCTGTTTTTCCAAGATTAGAGGAACTTCATATACGGTAGGGACATCTGCATTATCGAAGACGTGATTTGAAGGAACGTCGCAGAACAATGAAATCTTGTCTCTTATTTCATCATCCAAAGCAACTTCACTTCTACAAGCAATAATATCTGCTCTTAATCCGACGGATTGAAGAGTACGTATAGCTTGTTGTGTAGGCTTTGTTTTTAGTTCACCGCTAGCTTTGATATATGGAACTAGTGTAGTACAGACGATTATAGCGTTTTGATATCCTATTTCATGCTTGAATTGACGAATAGCTTCGAAGAAAGGCTGAGATTCGATATCACCAATAGTTCCACCGATTTCTATAATACAAATAGTCGTTTTATTTGGATTAGGTGTGGCTTCACGGAAGAAACGAGACTTTATTTCATTGGTTATATGAGGAATAACTTGGACAGTATGTCCTTGGAAGTCACCATGTCTTTCCTTGGCTAATACCGTTGAATAGATTTGTCCCATAGTTACAGAAGAGCGACGATCAAAAGCAGTGTCTGTAAATCTTTCATAGTGTCCTAAATCCAAATCAGTTTCAAAACCATCTTCAGTTACGTAAACTTCACCATGTTGAATAGGATTCATTGTTCCAGGATCGACATTGAGATATGGGTCTAGTTTTTGCATGAAGACATCATATCCTCTAGACTTCATCAACATACCGATGGATGATCCAGTGATACCCTTACCTATACCACTGATAACACCACCAACGACAAAAATGTACTTAACCATGTTGCACCCCGCGATTTAAATAACTTGTATATTATAATCGATTTTTGAACTTTTAGAGTTGGAAGTTGATAATTGAGCATTATAGTTTTCCATAGCAATTATATTATCTAAAAAATAAGAATTCTTAAAATTAAATATTCATATAAGGTAAATTAATATAACAACTTATGTTGATATAAATAGATTTTAAAATAATCTTTACAATTGATTTACAAGCAAAATACTTTATATAAGAGTGCTAATATTGATAAAAAACAATAAATAAGAGTGAAATAATAAACTTTTAATTTCATAAATAAGAGAAGGCAGGAAATAATAATGAATTTAAAGTGTTTGTTTTGTAGATGTGATTGCTTAGATAAAGCAAGTGGAGTATTTGTATGTAGAAATTGTGGTTACCATTATTCAGTCTTCAGTGAATCTAAGATTGACTTCATGAATATGGCTCTTGATAAGATGATGAGCGAAACTGATATGAAGATGATGACTTCATATGCTGATGATATTCTTTCTTTAGATGCTATGAATCCTTACGCTTTATATGTGAAAGGACATGATATTTTATTCAAAGGAAAATTGACTGCGGCTATGAGGTATTGGCGAAATGGAATGATATATCTCACGGGTGAAATCAACAATAAAAAAGATAAATATATCATCAATTATTTTTCTTTAATGATCATTAAATCTATTAGAGAGTATTGTATGAAGAAGTATAAAAAAGGATTTAAAAAGTATTTAAGTTCACCTTCATTAATGACTAGAGAATTGATATTAGATGCAATTAATTATTCTTATGTCTTATTCGATTTATCACGTAAGATTGTTAAATTGGACATTCCCGATATTGCTATCATTATCATATTGAATGATTTAATAACTTCAGTCGGCGATGACTTTCTTAAAATGATTGATAAATGCAAACAGGAATTCGAGAAAATTTATAAAAATAAAAATTATGGCAATCTAGAAACTGAGATAAAAGTATTGAATGAAATCGTATTTATCATGCTTGAAATGAGAAGATATTCACACTTAGATTCTAGTCTTCGTCTCATGTATGAAGTATTTGGAAAAGTCCATGATTTAATGGTGTATTCTGATGAGAATGATCATGGAGAAGAAAGTGAGAAATTCAGTAGTCTAATAGATGAGATGGAAAATGTAAAAGAAATGGTTCAAGCAGAAAGAGATCTTTCTATAATTTATCAATCTTCAATAAATAGTTTTAATCAATTTGTTTATATTTCATTGTTTAAATTCTATGGAAACGATGATAAAGATAAAATAAATAATACAATGATTGATTTGGGATATGATCAAGATCAAATCAATCAATTACAATTCATTAGTTCAGCAATTATAAATAATGAAACTACAATAAATGAAATAGAAGAATCAGCACATGAAGAAATTCCTTGGTTATCCTTAGAAATTTTAAGTCCTGAATTAGAATTATAATATTTGAATAAATATAATAAATATTGCTATTAACAAAATAAACAACTTTGTTAAAATATAGGTAGAATTAATGTAGGAGGACCTATATGGGAAACAAAGTCTTATTAGATACCTTCGAATACGCTCCTCTAAGTAATAGAGTGAGAAATCTTCACGTGCTCTTCGGACCGGAAGACAAAACAAATAAAGTACTTTTTTATATTCATCACGACATCTGGTCATCTAACGATAATTCTTTTGACTTGGATTTCTTAGAAGAATTAGCTTCGAGAGGCTTTACTATTGTTGCACCTTCATTAGTCTCAGGAAACATCGGAAGTATTAAAGCGGTGATGGAAGATATTTATCTAGCTCTCAAATGGACGAAATTTAATTTCAAAGATTTAGGTTCTCCCTATAAAGGAATAGGACTTTTATGTTCTGGATTTGGTGCTCAACTTGGAATGCTGAGCTTTGCATCAAATTATTCTCCAGCATTTCAATCCTTGTTTGGGAATGAAAGCTTGAATATAGATTACAAAGGGATTGCTTTGATTTCTCCTATAACTGATATTAGAGAATTCAATGAAAATATAGATTCCAATGGTTCTTCTATAAATTATAGACAAAAGTTGTTGTCTACTATTTATGGCCCAAATTATCAAAATTCAATTTTGTTTCAAAAGACCGGCTCTTCTATCGACTGTGCTAGAAGTTTAGTGTCTTGTAAAGCTAAAATAATGGTTCAATCATTTGAAAAAGATAGCCTATTTTTAGCTAATCAAAAAACAGTCGATAATTTAAAATTGTCAGGTGGTTTTCCGCTCAACAACATCTATTTTGAAGAGAAAATGAATATGTTCGATTATTTAATGTCCAATAATAAGGACATTTATAAGAAACCGATGGATGATTTATCCGAGTATTGCTCTAATCTTTGGAATTACGATTAAGTAGCATCTGTGTTGACCTTTTTCAACTTAGCAATGCTACTATTGTTGGTAAGTTGTAAATAATGAATTATAGCTTAAATAATGACTGAAAACTATTTTTTCATTTTCATTTCAGATAATAGCCTTATCAAAATCAAAAAGGCTTGTTTTTTGATATAATTTCACAGCTGGTTTTAACATATGGGAATTGATTTTAAAGGCTTATTAAATGAACGCCAATATGAGGCGTGCTGTTCGACTGCTAGACATTTGAGAATTGTCGCTGGTGCTGGTACTGGTAAGACACGAGTTTTGACTTATCGTATAGCTTATTTGATTTCTGAGAATGAAATAAATCCATCTAGAATTGTGGCTATTACATTCACCAATAAAGTGGCTAAGGAAATGGAAGAAAGAGTCGACAAGATTATGAAAGATAATGGCACTCCATTAATTGTTCATAGACCATTGATAGCAACTTTCCACGGCTTTTGTTATAGATTTTTAAGAAGAGAATGTGCACTTTTAAAAGACTTCAATTCTCAGTTTGGTGTAGCTGATGATGAAATGCAAAAAGAGTTGTTTAAACATGTCTTTTTAGATTTACATATTCCAGATGATAAAGATATAAGATCTGACATCACAAAAAAGATTGGATTTCTTAAGAACAAAGGCATTTTTCCCGATGAAGTTAATGAAAGCATGTTTACTTTATCTAGTCCAGCTAATCCAAAAGAAATTATTGATTGCTATAAGAAATATCAAAGCTTGCTAAAAAAGAATAACTCATTGGATTTTGATGATCTTTTGATGTATACAGCAAAAATTTTGGATGATTATCCTGAGGTAAGAGAGAGATGGCATAGAAAATTCGATGCTTATCTGATCGATGAATTCCAGGACACTGATTCAGTTCAGTATAAGCTTGTTAAGCATTTGCTGTCTAGTCGTACATCATTGACAGTTGTTGGTGATCCAGACCAGACTATTTATACATGGCGTGGAGCTGATAGTAATTTGATTCAAAATTCATTACCTAAGGATTTTCCTGATTTACAAACAGTGACTTTGGATTTGAATTACAGATCTACTCAACAAATTTTGGATAAGGCTAATATGTTGATAAAATTCAATTCTAATAGATTAGATAAGAGCCTGAGAGCTTTTAATGAAGAGGAAGGAAAGGATGTAACATTTACTCCTTGCAATTCCAGTGATGGCGAAGCTAATTTGGTAATAAATAAAATACTCGAGTTACACAGAAATGGTGTCGAATATAAAGATATAGTCATTATTTATAGATCTAACTATCTATCTCAACCTTTCGAACATGCATTGACTAGAAATAAAATCCCATACGCTGTTTATGGTGGCCTTAAATTCTACGACCGTGCTGAAGTCAAAGATGCTTTGGCCTATATGAAGTTATTAGTAAATCCTAAAGATGATTATTCATTCTTTAGAATTTTGAAAGCCCCTAGCAGAGGAATAGGAGCAGTTTCTTATGAGCTTATAAAAGAAACAGCAAACAGATTGGGAAAGAGTAACTTTGAAACATGTATAGAGAACCTAGATGAGATTCCTTTAAAGCCCACTTTAATCGATAGACTTACAGAATTTAAAACAGTTTATGATGAAACGGTCAATCAATTAAAGGAAGCTAAACCTGAAGAAGTAAAAGATGTGATCGATCACTATCTCAATAATATTGGCTTTAAAAAATATATTAATGATATAGATACAAAAGAAGACAAGAATAGTTTGGATACTAACGAGCAGAATACTAGGATGAAAAACGTTCGTACTTTAATTGGATTGCTCGGAAATTACATGGAGAGTGATAATTTTGATGAAGAAGGAAACTTATTAGAAAATTCACTAGAAGAATTCTTGATCGATGCTGCTCTTCAAAGTGCTCAAGATGAAATCAAAGATAACAATAAAGTATTATTGATGACTGCACATGTCTCTAAAGGTTTGGAATTTCCATATGTGTTTGTTGTTTGTTTGGATGAGAATATTTTTCCAACTGGACATGCTATAGAAAGAGGAAATAAAGGAATTGAAGAAGAGAGAAGATTGTGTTATGTAGCCATTACTAGAGCTAAAAAACAACTTTTCTTATCTTCACAAGGTGGATATTCCTTTGCTATTAAAGGATACAATACCCCTTCTCAATTTGTTAAAGAGATTGGATTTAATCAAGAAGCCCCTAAACCCAGCATTTCAAATGATTTATACAATGGAGGTGGAAGAGGATTTTATAGATCTAATAGCTATAGTAATGATAATAAGCATTATTCAAAATATAACGGATACTTTTCTTCTAATAGTTCTAAATCTAATTCAAATAGCATGCCTAAAACTCAAAATGTTGTTTATAAAGCATCATCTAGTAACATTTCTAAGGTGAAGGCAGCGACTGAAGTTTATGTGATTGGGGATAAGGTCGCTCATTCTTCTTTTGGTGTTGGAACAGTAATAAAAGTTGAACCTAGCAATATTGTAGTTAAGTTTCCAGAGCCTTATGGAGAAAAAAGATTGGTCAAAGGGTTCAAAGCATTTAGAAAAGTTTCATAATATTAAGGAGGAATTGATACTATGTCAGAGATAGATAAAGATAAAGAAAGAGTTAAAGAACTCACGGATTTATTAAATAAATATTCATATCAGTATTATGTTTTAAACCAGTCTGAGATCCCAGATTCTGAATTTGATTCATTGATGAATGAACTTCAGGATTTAGAATTCAAAAGACCAGATTTAAAAGACGTCAATTCGCCTACTTCAAGAGTCGGTGGTTGGGTAAGCAAAGAGTTCAAAAAAGTAAACCATCCAGTCCCTATGCTTTCTATTTCAGATGTCTTTTCTTTGGATGAATTGAAAGAATGGGACAGATCCATTAGAAAGATGACAGGCTTAGATAAAATTAGATATTGCTGTGAAGTCAAGATTGATGGATTGGCCTGTAATTTGAACTACCATGAAGGTCGATTAATTCAAGGATCTACCAGAGGTGATGGATCTATCGGAGAGGATGTCACAAACAATGTCAGAACTATTAGATCCATACCTTTGGACATTCCGGAATTAAGAGATTTGGAAGTTAGAGGCGAAGTCTATATGCCTAAAGCTTCTTTGAAGAAGGCTAATGAGGAAAGAGCTAAAAATGGTGAGTCGTTGTTTGCTAATGCTAGAAATGCAGCTGCAGGTTCATTGAGACAATTAGATAGTGCTATTACTGCGAAGAGAGGGTTAAACGCTTGGTGGTACTATTGGCCATTAGCACCTCAATTTGGATATAGATATCATAGCGATGGTCTAAATCAATTGACTAAGTTAGGCTTTAGAACTAATCCAGAAAGAAGGGTTGTGTATGGAATTGATGAAGTTCTTCAATATGTTGATGAATATGCACAGAAGAGACCTACTTTAGATTATGATATCGATGGCTTGGTTATAAAAGTGGATGATATGGAGCTTTATCCATCGATTGGATATACAGCAAAGACACCTAAATGGGAGATAGCATATAAATTCCCACCAGAAGTGGTCTCGACTCAAGTTTTGGATATAGTGATGTCTGTAGGAAGAACAGGAAGAGTTACCCCTACTGCAGTTTTACAACCCGTGTTGTTGGCAGGATCTACAATTTCTAGAGCAACTTTAAATAATGAAGATTACTGTGCAGATAAAGATATTAGAATTGGTGACTATGTCACTTTGCATAAAGCAGGTGACGTCATTCCTGAAGTTGGAGAAGTTATATTGAATAGAAGACCAGCCGGTACAGTTCCATATAGATTCGATAAGAACTGTCCATTCTGTCATGAGCCTTTAATCAAAGACGGAATACAGACATACTGTAAAAATATTCACTGCCCTTCAAGAAAAATAAATAAGCTTCTCTATTTTGTATCTGATGCTGGAATGGATATCGATGGTTTAGGTGATGTCTTAGTCGAGCAGTTATTCAACGAACATATTTTGACTGAGATACCAGATGTTTATCATTTAAAAAATCATAAGGATGAAATTGAGAATCTTGATGGAATGGGTGAGAAATCAGTGGATAAGATTTTAAAAGCAGTTGAGAAATCAAAATCCAACGATTTACCTATGCTGATATCGTCATTAGGAATTCCATTAGTGGGAAAGAAGACAGCTATAGTATTAGCAAATCACTTTGAAACTTTGGACAAGTTGATGATGTCCAAAGTGGATGAAATAGCAAATCTTCCCGATATTGGTCTTAAGACAGCTCAAGGAATATACGATTTTTTCAAAGATGAAATCAATAGAAATTGTATTGAAAAATTAAGAGAAGACGGTGTTAACTTTATTCTTAAGAATATAGTTAAACCTGTAAAAGACAATTTCTTTAAAGGAAAGAAATTTGTATTGACTGGTTCCTTGTCTAAACCTCGTGATCAAGTGACTAAAGAAATAGAAAAATTAGGTGGTGTTTCAGCTGGCTCTGTATCTAAAAAGACTGATTTTGTAATTGTTGGTGAAGATGCAGGATCTAAATATACTAAAGCAGTCGAATTGGGATTGAGAATAATTAAAGAAGATGAGCTCAACGATTTGATAAAACAAGCTCAAAAGGATGCAGGATTGACTGGAACTGGTAATGATACTGGCGATAGATATTAAAAATTAATGCTAAATTTATATATAAATAGGTTATTTATATATATTTACCGGTTATTTACCTCTAAAAAAGGTTTATGATAGAGAGGTTTTATCGACTGGTAATAATAATGAGGAGATAAATATGGAGAAACCTACAGTAAAAGTTATCAACGAATGTGCAGGAAACTTGATGTTTAAATTGTCTCAAGGACAAGATGTACTTATCGCTGAAGAGTTTGATACCATTATCGACCAAATGGAGTTCTTGAAAGGAATTCCTGGTGTCGATGATGCCGAACCTATGACATTCCCTTACAAGATGCATCAAAAGGACAAAGATCTTCGTGTCGATGTTCCTGAGGCACCTATTGGAGAGGAAGCTACTTTGATGAATTCGCATGCTAAGCTTGGAAAGCAAATCAAAGTTCCTCGTGTTGTCGCTCATGGCGAAAAGAATGGCGAGGATGAGGGAGTATAGTTATGGCAACAAAATATTTGGATAAAACTATTAGAGAGATTCATATCGCTTTGATGAATGGCGAAGTTACTAGTTTGGACTTGGTCAACGAAGCAATCGAAAGAATCAATAGAGATGATTGCAACTCTTATGAAGCAAAAGCTTTTGATAAAGCTATAAAGAAGGCTAAATCGATAAAGAAAGTCGATGCTTTAGATTATTTGGAAGGTATTCCTTATTTGGCTAAGGATAATTACTCTACCAAGGGAATTGAAACCACTGCATCATCAAATATTCTAAATGGATATGTTCCTTTATTCGATGCTGAAGTAATTCGTAGATTATCTCGTGCAGGTGCAGTAATGGTTGCAAAGACTACACTTGATGAATTGGCAATGGGTGGAACTGGTACTTCCGGTCATAAAGGAACTACCTGCAATCCTTACGATCATTCTAGAATGATTGGCGGATCTTCATGTGGTTCTGCTGCTGCTGTCGCTAAAGGAGATGCTCCTTTTGCTTTGGGAAGCGACACTGGTGACTCTGTAAGAAAACCTGCATCTCATGCCGGATTAGTCGGATTTAAACCTACTTGGGGATTGATATCCCGTTATGGTCTTCTTCCTTTTGCCTGCTCAATGGATACAGTCGGATACTTTACACGCTGTGTTTGGGACAGTGCATTGATAACCTCTACTTTGGCTGGACATGATGACAAGGATATGTCTTCATCTAAAAAGCCTAAGAAGGATTACATCGGAGCTGTAGAAAGAAAGGAAAGCTTGAAGAGAATTTGCTATTTCAAGACTGTTGTAGATGCTTGTGCTCCTTATGTACAAGAGTCTTTCTATAAAGTTCTCGATGAATTGAAAGGAAGAGGATATGTAGTTGAAAATTATGATTTCCCAATTGATTTATTGGATGCCCTATATCCTACATATATGATTCTCTCTTGCTCTGAAGCAACAGCAAATGATGCTCAATATGATGGAATGCGTTATGGTCCTAGTGGTGATGAGTCAGCAAAGACTTATCAAGAATTTATGACTTCTGCTCGTACTAAAGGATTCTCTGATCTTATCAAAAGAAGATTTGTCATAGGTTCATATTCTTTGTTGGCAGTCAATCAACATGATTTGTTCCAAAGAGCTCAGAAGGCTAGAAGAGTCATTGTAAATGCTTTGAACAAAATGCTTGAATCATACGATTATTTCGTATTGCCTGCTTCACCTTTCATTCCTAAGCATTTGAATGAATTGAGCACAAAATGGGATGCTAAACCTGAGTTTGCTGATAACCATTTATCCTTAGCTAATTTCGGCGGAATGCCTTCCTTGACTCTTCCTATGGGACTCGAGCAAAATGTTCCATATGGAATCAATATCAGTGGAAGAATATTTGAAGATGATAAAGTTTTAGCTTTAGGTGAAGAAGTAGAGGAGATTACTGGGCTTAAGAATCTCCATATCAAGGAGGAATTCTAATCATGGAATACGATGTAGTTATTGGTATAGAAATCCACGTTCAGTTGAAGACTAAGAGTAAGATGTTCTCAGCTTCACCTAATACTTATCATATGTCTCCTAACTCACAGACATCCTTATATGATTTGTCGATGCCTGGAACAATGCCTGTAGTGAATATGGAAGCTGTCAGATATGCAATAAAATTCGGTACAGCCCTTCATATGAATATCGATAGAACCCTTTACTTTGATCGTAAGAATTACTTTTACCCCGATCTTCCTAAAGGCTATCAGATTACTCAACAAGACCATCCTATCGTTTCTCATGGTCATCTTGATGTTACTCTTCGTGATGGTACTATAAAGAGAATTGATGTTCAAAGAGCTCATTTGGAGGAAGATACTTGTAAACAGACTCACTTAGCAACAATGACTTTGGAGGATTATAACCGCTGTGGTGTTCCTCTTCTCGAAATCGTTACTGAGCCTTGTATCACATGTGCAGAAGAAGCTGCAAAATATGTTGAAGGAATTCGTGAGATCGTCACTTTCTTAGGAATTTCAGATGGTCGTATGGATGAAGGTTCTATGCGTTGCGATACGAACGTTTCTATCAAGCCTAAAGGATCGACTGTCTTAGGAACTAAGGTCGAGGTCAAAAATATCAACACAGTTCAAAACGTTGAAAAAGCAATCGCTTTTGAAATTGAGCGTCAAAAGAAATTGATTGAATCTGGTGGACATGTAGAACAAGAAACTCGTCGTTTCGATGAGCAACTTCAAGAGACTGTTCTCGAACGTAAAAAGACTAATGCTGTCGATTATAAATACTTCCGTGAACCTAATATCATGCCTATCGATTTGTCTGAAAAGTTTATTCAAAACGCAATCGACGATATGGCTGAACTTCCTTGGGAGTTTAGAAAAGAATTCCATGACTTAGGATTAGATGACTATCAAACTGAGCAGTTGATGTTGGATAAGAAGAATGTCTATTATTTCAAGAAATGTTTGGCTGAGAAACCATTGGATGCTAAGATTTTGTGGAATTTGTTCATGGTTGGAGTCATGTCATATATCAACAAGTCTGAAAAGGATGCGGAAAGCGATGTGTTGACTCTCGATACCTTGAAGTTTACTCCAAGAGATCTAGTCGATTTGGCTAACGAAATCAAATCAGGAAAGATTAATTCCAAGCAAGGAAAGACAGTTCTCGATGATATGGTCTTGAAAGGCGAGAAGCCTTCTAAATCTATTGAAGATCATGGATTTGAACAAATCAGTGATACTTCGGCTATTCTTCCTATTGTTGAACAAGTTATTGCTGCTCACCTTGATGTTGTCGATGGTTGGCATCATGGTAAGGATAGAAGCTTAGGATACTTGGTCGGTCAGGTCATGAAGGAATCTCATGGTAAGGCTAACCCAGTCGAAGCTAAGAAATTAATTCTTGAAAAAATTGGTCCTATGGGATCGAGAGACTAATATAAAACAGCTACATGAATTTAAACCATGTAGCTGTTTTTTTGTTTCTTTTTACTGCTAATTTAAATAGAAATTAGTTGGTGACTACTAATCGTCTCCACCTAGGGCTTCTATTCCAGTCTTTATTTTTGTCTTACTAGTCTTGATGTTTTTTACAAACATGAAGATAGCTAAGGATGTTGCAGCACAAATTAAAGCATAGACCGGAAGAATTGAGAATTCAAATCCAGGAACTAAAAGTAACAATCCTAATAAGCAAGGTGTGATTGTTTGAGCGGCCATTGATGATGCATAATAATAACCTGTGAATGCTCCAACCTTCTTTGCTGAGCATAACTCCAAAACCATAGGCAATGAATTAGCATGAACAAATGACATTCCAACACCTTTGATAAACCAAATGAAGTAAATATAAATAGGAAATGCATTATATTGACCAGCAGCAGGTTCGGTAACTGGAATGACATAAGTCAAGATAGTCCAGACGACATAAGCAGTTATTGTTGCTATTAATCCAGAAGAAACAGTCCATTTTCTTCCAATCTTACTAGCTATAAATCCACCGACAGCAAATCCGATTACGCTTCCTGCACCACCAACTATTGTATTTATCATATTTCCACTACTTTTAGCCATCAAATGATATTGTGTGTAGTTACCCATGAAGGTGCTGATTCCATTATCAGCCATGAACCAGAAGAACTCTGCCACTAAGATTAAGAGAAGCATAGTCTTATTAGCTTTACTCATAGTCTGATTCTCATCAGCTATTTTACCTTCGACTTCAGCTTCTTCTTCACCTCTCTTCATTTCAGTTTCCAATTGTTTTTCTAACTTATTTTCATCGATGGTGAAGAATAAAACAAGTGCAGATATAATCATTAAGATGGAAGCTATTAAAAATGGTGATTCTATAATCCAAATATTTGCTTGGTTTGTAGCCCATAAATCATTGCTCGATGACGATCCACCCAAGTATTCGGATAGAACGAATACGAGTCCGACCAATGTAGCACAAGCTCCACCGAGGTAACCCATTATGTTGATCATTCCATTAGCTTTGCTTCTCAAGGGCTTAGGAGTTATATCAGGCATCAAAGCGACAGCTGGATTTCTATACATCATAGCAAAGAAAACAACTATTAACATCATAATGATAGTTCCAACTAAGCTGTGATAATGGAATAAGACAGGAATAAACGGAAATGCTATCGCACATATAAATGTTCCTACTAATATATAAGGCATTCTTTTTCCTATCTTCGTATGTGTCTTATCGGATAGCTTGCCGAAGATTGGAAGCATTATTAAGGCTGCTAAGTTATCCATAGCCATAATGATTCCAACTAAGTATTGAACTTCTTCTTCAGTTTTAGCTCCCATGGCTTCCTTAAACAATTCTGTTAAGAAAGTCGGTGTCCAAGAATCATAGACTTGCCACAACAACAAGATTCCAAAGAAAGCAAATCCGATTAAAAAAGTTCTTTTGTAATTAAGCTTCAAAGGTTGACTGTCCTCTTCAATTTTAGTGCTGTTTTTGTTGCCCATAAGCTCCATCCTTATAATGTCGTATAAGTCTGCTCAACCTAAGATATTTTAACAAAACATAAAGTATCTTTATTTAAGTATTATTTTTTCTTTACAAGTTTATTACAATTGCTTGATCGTAATTCTTGACTCATGTTTAAAAAATATTACTAATCTTAAATATATATAGTAAAATAAAGGAGATGAGGAATTGTAATATGTATTATGAAAAGGAAATTAAAATGAATTATTTGTTTTATTTGGCATTTAATTATCATTATTGAGAAATATAGACTAGGTTTTTATGTGTTTAAGTTTGTCTTTTAGTTTACACTTTTAAATTAAGATTTGCTTAAGGATTATTTATTACTTTATTTATAGCATACGAAAGGAGTTTGAATTATGAAAATATTATTGGTGGAAGATGATTTAGATTTAGTCAAAGTACTAAATAAAATATTGATTTTGAATGGATATATTGTCGATTGTGCTAATGATGGAATTGAAGCTTTAGATTATTTGAATATAAATTCATATGATTTAGTTATCATGGATATCATGATGCCTAGATTGGATGGAATTTCTACATTAAAAAAGATTAGAAAAGATGGAAACTCAGTTCCCGTTTTATTGTTGACTGCTAAATCTATGGTTGATGATAAAGTTGAAGGATTAGATAATGGTGCTGATGATTATATGACAAAACCTTTCCAATCAAAGGGGTTGTTAGCGAGAATCAGAGCTTTGACTAGAAGACAAAATCAATTAACTACAATGAGTGTGGGTAATTTGACTTTGGATCCAAATACTTATGAAATGCGTGCTGAGAAAACGATCAAATTAACTAATAAAGAATTTAAAGTTATGGAAGTTTTGATCAGAAACACTAATTCTTATTTAGGAAGTGAAAAAATAATGGATTCTATTTATGATATTTCCAGCGACACTGAGATTGGAGTTATTTGGGTTTTCATTTCAACTCTCAGAAAGAAATTGGATGAGATTGGATCTAACTATAATATTGTAACAAGAAAAGGTGTTGGATATAGGTTAGAAAGTACGCAGAAAAATGATTAAAAAACTTCGCTGGAAATTTATCGCAGTAGCAATGATATCTATCATTGTTGTTTTGATGGCGATAATTGGAACGATTACTTTAATAAATTATAATAAAACAGTTGATAACATCGATAAAGTTTTGACAGTCCTTGTCGATAATAATGGTAAATTTGATGATCTTGATTTTGGCGATGATAATTTAGAAAATACTGATGGTAACAATAACAAAGACAATCTAAATCATCAAAAGGATCATGGTGAGTTCACAAAAGAAACTCCTTATTGGACTAGATTTTTCTCTGTTAAATTCACAAACTCTAATCCTGATCCTGCTGTAGATACATCAATGATTGCATCTGTATCTAAAGAAGAAGCTATCGATATGGCTAAAGAAACAATAGATAGCAATTCTATGATTGGCTTTTATGGTGCATATAGATATAAAGTAAAGATTGCAGATGATTTCAAATTAGTAGTGTTCGTAGATTGCACTAAAGAGATGCGTTCTATCAGATACTTTGTATTTACTGGAACCTGGATATCTTTAGTTGGAATAATAGCTGTTTTTATTATTGTCTTCATTTTTAGCAAAATAGTATTTAATCCTGTTAAAAGAACATATGATAAGCAAAAGAGATTTGTCACCAATGCAGCTCATGAATTAAAAACTCCGTTGACTATCATATCGGCTAACAATGAATTGATCGATGCACAATATAATTCATTGGATGAAACACAGGCAATTGATAAACAAGTGAAGAAATTGACTATCATGATTAATAATCTCACTTTATTATCTAAGTTAGATGAAGAAGATAAAAATGTTGATTTAAAAGAGAAAGTTGATTTGACTAAACTATCCAATGATTTGATTGAACCATTTAAAGTTATATTTGAATCTAGAAATATTAAATTCAATTATTTCGTAGATGATAATTGCTATATTAAAGGTAATACAAATTTAATTTCTCAATTATTATCATTGTTGATTGATAATGCTAATAAATATGCTTTGACTTATATTAATTTTGAAGTTCGTATTGTCGGAAAGGGTGTTGAATTAAAGACATCCAATGATGCTGATATAGATGAAAAGAATCCTAATTTATTATTGGAAAGATTCTATAGAAATGATAAAGCTAGAGGAAAAATAGAAGGAAGTGGAATAGGATTATCAGTAGTTAATGAAATAGTTAAATTACATAAAGGAACTATAAAATTAAATGCTTCTAATAATGTCTATTCATGTGTAATAAAGTTTAAAAATTGACAATCCTTGCAAAAATATTGACAAATTATGCCATGGTAGATGAAATTACACTAAATCTAATATAATTGCTGTGAAAGAGGTTTTACACAATAAAAAAAGATTAGATTTAAGGTTGGCTCGTTATTCTTAACTCTTTTCAGTGTTTTCCCTTTGAAGCCGAATTCAACTAAATTGGGGAAAAAGAAAATATAACAGATAAAACTGGAATAACATTGTTTCTTTTTGATAAAAAAGTTGTTTCTACTCCTGATATTACTAACAATGGAGTTTATACATTAAAGATTGGAAGTGATAGCAATTCAATTACTATGAATGGTCATACTTATTCAAATGGTAATGGTGGTGGATTTGGCTTCGGTTCAGGAAGACACTGATGACATATATATAACATTAAGGTAAAGTTAATCTTATACCCAAAATAGCAATGATATTTTGCTTAAAATGTTGATATAATCATAGAGAAGGATTAAAGCTTATCTCCTTCAGCGAAGCATCGATTATATCCCTTTCATTCTTTGCACATGATGCTTCGTTATAATTGTCTAACATTCACTCTCCTTTCTGGTGTTAGATAGCGTTTTAGAGCTGGCTATAGTTATGGTCAGCTCTTTTTTTGTAGAAATTAATATATAGGAATCAACTTGTCCTTCATACAATCCATATGTTTTTCTTTGACTTCGATTGTTTTTCTTCTCGAAATAGAAATTTCAATATTTTTTAGCGATTGCAGATTCAAATAAATGGATATACTGTTCCTAGCAATGCAGTTTCTGAAACTACAAAGAAACAACAGGGTGGATTTCTCGGTGGCCCGATGGGAAGAGGCGATAATAAATAGTAGCAACCATGCAAAAATCAGTCTGAAAAGGCTGTTTTTTTATTCTCCTCTTTTCTTTTCCTAAAAAGCTCGTATAATATTTTTTTGCGAGTTGCAATAAACCACTTTAAATCAGCTTAAAGATGTGGTAATATCTCAAAGCCTGGTTCCGTAAGAAAGTGGTTTAATCCCCGCGACTGCAACTCGCGTATCGACGGTTCGAATCCGCCCGGAACCTCCAAAATGCTCCGTTAGCTCAGCTGGATTTAGAGTATCTGACTACGAATCAGAGGGCCATAGGTTCAAGTCCTATACGGAGCACCATAGTAAATAGTGACCTGATACAATTTGTATCAGGCTTTTTTATTTTGACCCGAAACTATCTAAGAAAACAATTGTTAATTAAGCAATAATTGATCTTGGTGAGTATATAAGCTAATGTAAATGGTATAAGAAGTATGGCTTTATTATAAAGTAATTATTAAACCTATGGAGGTAAAAGAAATGTATAAAGCAGTTGTGATTGAGTATTCACCGAAAGCAGAGAATATGTCCAAAAAATCGAAGAAAAAGCTAATGAGATGTTGAATGACGGATATGTATTGGTAACGATTAAGGAAACAATGAGGGCGAAAGCAATTTTGATATTTAAAAAATAAAATGCTTTAATTCTTAATATTGTTAAAGATAGGCTATATCTATTAGAAGGCTGAATATGAATGTTGTAGCGATAATTATTTAATTGTTGATTATGTTCCTAGTTTTTGGATTCTTGGCATTTGGAATGCTTTTGATTAATCCATTGACTTTCATAAGCGGTTACCGCTAGAAATTCAAGAAGCATACATTACAAAATGCAGCATAAAGAAGCAATAAAGAAAAAACTGGTAATAAGAAGATAAATATCATTTAATTTTATGTATGCCATTGATGTATTTAAGTCGATAGATCACGAATATCAAAATATAAATGAAAAAGTAAAGTTCTGGCCTCTAGCATATGGTAAACTTAGAAAACTGCTTTTGAAAATAAGTAATCAATTTTAAAAATGGTGAATTGAAGGAGTATTAATATGATAAAAGCTATAAGGAAGAAAGAATCCGTTATAAAAGAGGTCATCATAAGCGAAGCAATTATATGGATGGTGGGACTGGCCTTGGCTATATTCGTTATAGCCTGGCCGAGAGAATACGCCTTGGATTTCTTCATGATGATAGAGCACATGCATATCGACAGGATATATCTCGGTCTTGCCATTATTATATTGACCTTGATCATTTCAGTTGTAATTTTCTTTTTGTTGGTCAAGGAAACAAGATGGAATAACCATAATCTAAACTTAGCACCTATAGAGTTATCTATTGATCAGATTATCATTAACAATTATGATGGCAAGGATATAATCGATGTTGATGAGATAGTTGAAATCAAGATAATGAATCATGACTCTGTGCTTCAAATTAAAACCAAGGACGAGAAAACACACCTTCCCGACCATTTGAAAAACACTAGGGAAGTGTATGAGTCACTCAAAAATGCAATGGCTAGTGATTATCCATCAATAGAGTTCACTGATTCTGCTGACAAGGGCTCAGAGAAGTGATTGATAATGGAAGCAGTGATGAAGAAAACTAATTTTTACTTTGTATTATTCTTTGTTTTCACGCTTTATTTTCAATAGTCTTCGTTATGGTTTGCAATCTCGATAGCAAATGAATATATTCCTGAAACAATCAAAGTTATTATCAAAGTTAATAATGAAAGAGTATTAATTGTGAGTTCAGCTCTTGAGTATATATTTTTTATGGTTATATAATTCAACTTTATTATTTTGTTTCTTTTGTTGCGAGTATAAAACATTTAAAACTTAGTTTTTAATAGTGCTTGATTGCCTCTATTTGGAATAATTATTATTTTTGAATCGAATGGTAAAGCATTGTTTTCTTTTGAAATTAGAAAATAGCACTAAATCCAAACATAGAAGCTAAAAGATTTCTTTAAATTTATGTCTTCTTATTGATTTTTTTGCTGAATTAGCCTATATTCTTCCCGCTAAGGGATTCGTTGGAAACGAATACCCGGGAGGATATAGCATTTATGAAAAAAGACATTCACCCAGCCTATTATCAGGCTACAGTCACCTGCACCACTTGCGGAACTTCATTTGTAGTTGGATCTACCAAGAAGAGCATCAATGTTGATACTTGTTCACACTGCCACTCTTTCTACACTGGTAAGGTCAACCTCAACTCTAAGACTGGACGTATTGATCGCTTCAACCGTAAGGCTGCAGCTGCCAAGAAAACAGAGTCTAAGTAATACACTTGAATAAACTAGACCACCTTTTAAAAGGTGGTCTTTTTATATTCAAAGTGAATTTAGTTTTAAGATTGCAAATGCTGAAAAAACATGTGGGTTTTACATGACAAGTGATAAAAAGTAGTATACTTTGTTTTGAGAGGATGAAAGGATTTGAATAGTATGAAAAAATATTTCTTGTATTTGATTGGTGCTTTTTGTTCATTACTAGCACCTCTCTTATTGGTCTTTATAGCTCAGCCTTTCTTTCATATTGAAGGTGATATGTCTCATGGTGTTTTGAATGGCTATGGTCAGCCTGGAAATTTAATTTGTATTGTTATTATTCCAAGTATCTTAATTGCAGTATGTCTTTTCTTCTCATATTTCTTATTAATTCATAAAAAGAGAATGAACAATATAAATATCGTTCTATCTTTAGTAGTTTCAATTATATTTACTATTGTAGAAGTATTAGTATTAACTTTGGGATCTTATATGGCTACTTTGGAATTGCTCAATTATATGATTCCTACAATTGTCGGTTATCCTGTTGTTGCATTTAGTCTTTATTGCTTGTGGAAACAATACTCTTATTCTTTGAAATACCATAAAAACAAAGTGATAGAAGAAAAGAGAAAAAATGAAGTTTTATAAATAGAAAACTAGATTATTTTGAATTGGGTCTTAATTAGAAAATCCTAATTTGAAATATCAAATCTCAGTTTTTTTGGTAAATATGCAAATATTTATGAAAACGAAAAGTGCATATCTTTTTGACATGCACTTATTTAAAGTATTTGATTCGACTATTAGTTTTACTTAGATCTATCTTTTCCGATGAAATCCCCATAAAGCGGAGTCGCTATATCAAATCCACCTGCAACTGCTAGAACTTGGCCTGTGATGTATTTAGATTCATCGCTGGCGAAGAATAATACAGCATTGGCTATTTCTTCGGGTAAAGCCATTCTATTTAAAGGAACATGCTTTAAGAACATTCCTTGGAATGCTTCGTTTATGTTTTGCTTTACGGCATCAGTTGCTGTAATTCCAGGTAGAACAGCATTACAACGAATGTTGTTTCTGGCTTCAGTTACTGAAATCAATTGAGTTAAATAGTTTATGGCCGCTTTTGAAGTTCCATAAGCTACTTGAGACAAATCTGGAACTTTACCTCCGATAGAAGAGATATTGATGATAGATCCGCCGTTTTTATCCATATACTTTAGTGCTGCTTGTGAAGTCATAAATACGCTTTTAAGATTGATACTTATCGTATCGATAAATACTTTTGAATCAGTATTTCTTAAGTCTCTATCTTTTGTAGGGTCACTGGTTCCAAAATTGTTGACCAAGATATCTATATGACCTTCTTTTTTACCGACTTCTTCTACTGAAGAAGAAAAGCTTTCTTCTTTAGATGCATCACAAAATACGGGAAATACTCTTTCCTGCCATTCTTTAGGAAACTGAGCTATTGAATCATTAGCTCTTTGAATGTTTCTAACAGCCATATAGACTTTTGCACCCTCATTTAGAAATGATTTGACGATAGCAAATCCAATTCCTCTAGTAGATGCTGTGACTATTGCAACTTTTCCTTGTAATCTCATTTATAACCTTCTTTCTATACTTTTTGCAAGCAAAAGTATTATATCTTCTAATATAAGTAAATAAAGACGAAATAAAAAACCACTCATTATGAGTGGTGATAATATCTAGGTGGTGGACCGTAAAGGACTCGAACCTTTGGCCCGCTGATTAAGGGTCAGCTGCTCTACCAACTGAGCTAACGGTCCATCGCTATTTAAGATAGCGGAAGTAAATATACACAAGTCGAAATAAAAATGCAATAGTAAATTTTAAAAAAAATGAAGAAACATAATTTGAATTGCACTTATAAGGCTGAATTGTGTAAGACTCGTTGCTATTATAAAATCAAGGTATTGGTCTTATCTACTTATATATGTGTGTTAAATATTAAATAGACACAATCAAAGGACTAATACTTAAGAAGTTATAGAATCTATTAGAGCAAATTGTGTAAGTTAATTGCAAAGGAATTACATAAAAGCTAATATTCATAAAAAATAGTCACAATTGAGCTTAATTTACTCGGTATGATAGCAGATTAAATATTTAATTATTAAAAAGTATTTAGCAAAAATTAAATACAAAAAATTAAAAGTGTTCATTTTTTCTTTCCTTTTTGCTAATCTAATTCAAAATTTTTAAAAAATAGATATTTTTTCTAAAAAAATCAATATATTGAAATCTCTTGAATTAAATATAGCTAAGTTATATAAGTACTACATCTACGAAAGATTTTTCTAAATCTACGCAATGAAAGGATATTTTGGAAAATGAAAAAATTTGTTTTGGCTTTTGGTATTCCTGTGTTGGCAGTTGCTTCTTTGATTGGATCTGGTTATGCAACATGGTATTTCAACAGTGGTGACGTTACTGATAAGAATGATATTGCATTAGATCTTAAAGAAAAGATGGTTGCAGGTGCTATGTTCCAACAACAACTTGAGAAGGATACTGAGGGGAAAACTAAGAATGTTAAGCTAGTTCTTGATCAACCACTACCAGATGAATCTGATGGAATGCCCAATGATCGTACGGGTGTTCATTTTGAAGGAACTTTCAAAGAGTCTTTGGTAGCAGATGTTGATGGAAAACCCAGTACTCCTGATAAGTTCGTTAGTGGAACTTCTTATACAGTAACTACTACAATTGCTATTCCTTCAGCAGTTGCTAAATATGTTAAATTCTCATTCAATGGTCAAAATTCCGCTACTGATGGCTTAACTCTTACAAAAGAATTTACAAAAGCAGTAGACGATACTCTAAGTACATTTGATGTTTTCGATATTTCTGAAGTGACTGTTGAATATACTGCAGAAAAGCCTTCTACATCGGATGAATATGACGCTATGGTAAGGGATCTTGCTGGTAAACCCGTTATTAGTATTAGCTTTGCAGCTAGAATTGCTGTTAATACTGTAAGTGAGTAGTCTAATAATCTTTCAGTTTTAAAGGAGTTCTTATATGAAAAGGTACATGAAATCATTGTTATTTGGTTTTGTGGTACCTTTTTTTGCTATTTTATCATTATTTGGTGTTGGATATTCAACATGGTACTTTGTAAATGATGTGACTAAAGATAACATAACTATTTCTACCGATATAGCAGGTGTTGCTGATTTTGGAAAGATAGTCATTAATTATGATAAAAATAGTGTAGAAGATATTAGTTCGTCTTCTTTGAATTCTAAAATAACTGTTGAATCTGATAGAATCCATTTGATTAATCCGTTGTTTTATGTACATTATCTACTTCCGAAAGGAGCATTAATTTCTAGTGCAGGAAAACTTAAATTTACCTTGAAATTAACAGTTGATTCTGGATATGTAGCTGACAGCCAAATGTCTGTCAAAAATATTATGAATGTGTCCTATTTACCTTATTCACACAATAATAGCTCAGATCGGAAATTTATTAATGTCGGTGAAAAGAATGTAGATGTAACAATACCAGCAGATAATACTAGAAGAACAGTAATTTATAATGGAATTCAGTGGCGACAAGATATTGAACTAGTAAGTTCTAAAGATGCTACTACTTTAGATCCTTACAACAAGTTTACAGTAAATGATAAAGGTATAGTTGAAGAGGATGATCAATATAAAGTAGTGAGCCCGAGTGACTCTACTCTTAGAGAAGCTGATAAGGAAGCTGCTAAGGACACATTCGTCTTTTGCTCTAACAATCTATCTTTTAATTTTCTAGAAGGTTTTAATGTTACTGATAAATTAAATGATGTAGTTCAAATCTTTAGTAAAGCAAAGATTTCTTTTACTTTTTCAGTGTCACTTTAATAATAACAAGAAAGAAGGTATATATGGGTTTATCAACATTGGTACTGATTGTATCTGCAATATCATTGGTGTGTTTTGCAATTGTCTATATTTGTATCTTCTCCTTTTATTACTTTAATAGAAAAAAGTGTATAGAAAACAAATTAGAAGATAACGAAGTAATTAAGATTTTGGATAAAGATATTGAGAAGTATGATAAGAAGAAAAATAAAAAACTATCTTTTATAGATACTTACTATAAGAGAAAAAAGAGAAAAAAAGTCGGGAATATTATTTCTAATAGTATTGTAGGGATATTCCTAGTCGTTCTCATAGGTTTCTTTGTCTGGGCTACTGTGATGAAGTCGAATGACCAGATTACTTATTTTGGAGATAAGACATATTTAGTTGTTCAGACTTCTTCTATGGCATCTATCAACGATAACAACAAGTATTTGAAAGATGGTAGCATAGATTCAAAAGATAAGATGAATACGAGAATATCTCAGTATGCTTTTATCGGAATCGATAAATTCAAATCCGAAGATCAAATAAAAGTATATGACATAGTAGCTTTTAGAATGGACGATAAGATCATAGTTCATAGAGTCTATTCTATATCTATAGGAGAAAAAGATGGGCATAAATTGTTCACCTTTAGAGGAGATGCAAACCCAGCCTCTATGTCGGGTGAAATTAATGTCACATCGGATAGAATAGTCGGAGTTTTTGATGGCTATCAAAATCAAGTATTAGGATCTATAGTTATCTATATTCAATCTGGTACGGGATTGATTTCAGTCTTTGCTATAGCAATAGTGTTGATGGTATATATCTTCTATTACGATAGAATCGATCTTAGACTTACTGAAAGATATGAAGCCTTGATGAAGGAAAGATTTGGTAATAAAGCATCCCTTTGCATAGTTGTTACTTTTACTAAGCAAACATATATTCCTTATAGTGAAGAGGATATTAAAAGATAAAAGGAGGCTTGAATAAGATGAGAAGAAAAACATTATTAAATAGAAATGTTATTATTGTTTTGATGCTCTTCATCTTTTTGATGACCGCTTTTGTTTCTACTGCTTATTCTTTGTGGTACTTCCCTAATTCTGAAAATCCAAAGACAGTTAACGCTGATATGAAGGTGGATGATATAGAAGAAAACTTTACAGATACAGGTAGTTACTTAAAAATCATAGATTGTAGAGATGGCGTGATTCCTGATTATGACGATTTTGCTATAAAAAACGGATCAGTATTCTTGGATGATTCAGAAAATTTCACCGATAATGGCAATACTTTCAGAGGAAAGAAAGGAGAGGATGGTAAATATAGATATTCAAAGAAAGTATTTAGTGTTCCTTCTTTAAATTTAAGATCTTTTGTATCTAGTGTCTTTTATCGCTCTAGTGTCTTTTATGGCTCAGATACTAGCGAGACAGACGAGAAAATTTACTTATATGATTTATTAAATTCCAAGTATAAGTTAGTAGATCATTTAACATACGAGAACATTGAATTAAGAAATAAAAATGGCACTAATTCTGAAAGTGGTGACATGGGTGAACCGCTTGATGCTAAATCATATTCTTCTACTAAATTTGAAGATTATAGGAAAAATATAGGATACCCTTTTTCTAAATCTAGAATACTATTTTTAGTCCCTAGAAATACTGAAACTCCTCCTACGGTAGGTGATTACAATATTTATTTTCATAACGAAGCTACAGGCGGCGACGATAAAAATAGTAAAGATTATAGTAATTTAGATTATGTGTGGCTTTGGAATGATAGAACAGATTTTGGAGTTTCATTGCCTTTGACGGGTCCTGTGACTAAAGATGGCACGATTTATAATAAATCATTGCAAATTAATTATGAGACTTTTTATGAGGCTTGCAATGATTTCAAAGGCACAAAACAATCCAGGTTTATCATGACGCCTCAAACAGCACCTACAGGTATTATATTTAAGACGGGAGATGGAACAAATTTTGCTCCTAAAGACGATAAAGGAAACATTGAGTACTTAGCTTTGCCTTTACCTCCTAACAATTCCAAATTTGATATTTATATTAATGCTGCAGGAGATGGCAAGTTTACAATCAGAACTGATCAAGATGTCGATCTTACAAAGAATAAGAACATAGTTTACTATTCGAAGAGTGGTCTTGATCACTTATGGATGTGGACTAGCGATAATTCAGCACCAAGTGTTTGGATTTCATCCAATTATGTTTATAAATTTGACAACATGACTGATTGCAATAAGACTGTTTGCAATAAGACTGTTTCTTGTTTCTCATACAATTATGGTGAAAAGTTTAATTTCTACAATAAGTGGAAAGGACCTTTAGATGCTTCAGCGCAATTCTCTCATGGATTTACTTTTGATAAAAATTATAACTATAATCAGCTAAAATTGGTTAATTACGGAGCTAGTAGTCAAACCAATGATATAGTTATCAGTGATTTGTTTAACGGTACTTCTGAATGTACTTCCATTTATTTGACTGAAGAAAATGGAATTGTTACTCTATGTTCGTCGAAGACTGAGTTTATTGAAAAAGTGAATAAACTGAATTAGGTTCTAAATAAATACATTTTATTTAAAGAAAATGTCTACGGATTGCCGTAGACATTTTTATGTTAGGGCTTTACATTCAATATGTTGCTTTTTCAACTACTTTTTTATTAAAAATTCTCTTTAAAGGCTTGACAAAACGCCCGGAACTGATATCATTATCAACGCACGAACGGGAGATGTTCGTATTTTTTATGCGACAAGTACGAAACGCCCGGAATCGTGGACATAAAATTAAGAGGGATAAGATAAATGCCTACAATTAACCAGCTTGTGCGTCATGAGAGACGCAGGCTCGTAAAGAAGTCCCTTTCTCCTGCATTGGGCAAGAGATGGGATTCTCTCAACAAGAAGATGAACAACACTCCAGCTCCTCAAAAGCGTGGAGTTTGCACCCGTGTCGGAACTATGACTCCTAAGAAGCCTAACTCCGCTCTTCGTAAGTACGCTCGTGTTCGTTTGACTAACAACTATGAAGTCACTGCTTACATCGGTGGAGAAGGACACAACCTTCAGGAGCACAAAGTTGTTTTGATCCGTGGTGGCCGTGTACGTGACCTCCCTGGTGTGCGTTACCACATCATCCGTGGTGCTCTTGAGTGCTTCGGTGTCGAAGGTCGTAAGCAATCAAGATCTCAATACGGAACCAAGAAGAATGGTGAGATCCAAAAGAAGTAAAGTTAGGAGTTAATGAACAATGCCTAGAAAGAATGGTTCAATCGAGAAGAGAGACGTACTTCCCGATCCTGTGTACAACAGCAAACTTGTTACTCGTCTCATCAACAAGATCATGAAGGATGGTAAGAAAGGTCTTGCCCAAAGAATCCTTTATGAGTCATTCGAAAAAGTAGAGAAGAAAACTGGCAAACCCGCCATGGATGTCTTCGGACTCGCTCTTGGAAACATCATGCCTGAAATCGAGCTCAAGGCTCGTCGTGTCGGTGCTGCTAACTACCAAGTACCTGTCGAAGTCTCTGCTGACCGTCAGGTTACTCTTGGACTCCGTTGGCTCGTCAACTATGCTCGTCTCCGTAATGAGAAGACCATGGTAGACAAGCTTGCTGGAGAAATTATCGACGCTGCAAATGGTGTCGGTGGTGCTGTAAAGAAGAAGCAAGATACCTTGAAGACTGCTGAAGCCAACAAGGCCTATGCTCACTACCGCTACTAGTCGTCCTAAGACTCAAAATATAGAGAGGAAACCATAAAAATGGCTAATAAGGAAGACTCAAACGTACAGTCGTTTGAAGCTATTGCCGAGGACCACGTTCGTAATATTGGAATTATGGCCCACATCGATGCCGGTAAGACAACTACATCTGAACGTATTTTGTTCTATACCGGACGTACCCACAAGATAGGTAACATCGATGATGGTAATACTTCACTCGACTTCATGAAGCAGGAGCAAGAGCGTGGTATCACTATTCAATCCGCTTGTACTACCTGTCTTTGGAAGGAAAGAACAACTCAGGAAGAGTATCGTATTAACTTGATCGATACTCCGGGACACGTCGACTTTACAGCTGAAGTCGAGCGTTCACTTCGTGTTTTGGACGGAGCTGTTGCTGTTTTGGATGGAAAGAACGGTGTTGAGCCTCAAACTGAAACTGTTTGGAGACAGGCTGATAAATACAACGTTCCTTCAATCGTTTATGTCAACAAGTTGGATTCTATCGGATCTGATTTCGAGATGTCTTTCCACTCAATCAAGGAAAAGCTTGGTGCAACCGCAATTGCTATTCAGTATCCTTTGGGAACTGAGAAGGAATTCTATGGTGTCATCGACTTGGTCAAGATGATAGGATGGAAGTGGGTTAATGAAGTAGATCCTAGAACTAACTCCATTCCTGCTCCTACTCAAATTGAAATTCCTGCTGAGTATATGGAGAAGGCCCAAGAGTGGCGTCAAATGATGTTGGATGAATTGGCCAACAACGATGACGAAATCATGATGGAAGTTCTTGAAGGAAAAGAACCTACTGTCGAAGAAATTCAGGCCGCTTTACGTCGTGGAACCATTTCTCACAAGTTCCACCCTGTTCTCGCTGGAGCTTCATTCCGTTCTAAAGGTATTCAAACATTGCTCGACGCTATTGTCGACTATTTGCCTTCACCTTTGGATATTCCTGCTGCTGTTGGAAAAGACAAGGATGGAAATGATGTCGAGTGCAAGCCTAATGCAAATGCACCTTTCGTTGGACTCGCATTCAAAATTACTACCAACCAGTTTGGTAAGCTTACATTCTTCCGTGTGTACTCTGGTACCTTGAAGAATGGTTCATACTTGTACAACGCTACTCGTAATGTTACTGAGCGTGTCTCCAGAATTGTTCTTATGAACGCTGACTCTGAAGAGGATGTCTCCGAAGTCAGAGCTGGAGAAATCGCAGCTATTATCGGTCTCAAGTCCACGAAGACTGGTGATACCCTCTGCACTGAAGAGAATCCTACATATCTTGAATCTATCAAGTTCCAAGATCCTCTTATCTCTGAGGCTATCGAAGCTGATAAACACACTGACACTGATAAGATGGCTGTAGTCCTTATGAAGTTCTGCGAAGAGGATCCTACCTTCCACTTCTACACAAATAAGGAAACTGGACAATCCATCATTGCTGGTGTCGGAGAACTCCAACTCGATGTTAACTGCACCCGTTTGAGAGATGACTACGGCATTCCTGTACACGTAGGTGCTCCTCAAGTTGCTTACAAGGAAACTATTCGTAAGTCTGCTACCTGTGAAGGTAAGTACATCAAGCAATCTGGTGGACACGGACAATACGGACACGTTATCTTCAAGTTCTCACCTAACCCTGGTAAGGGAATCGAGACACAGAATGAAGTCACTGGTGGTCGTATTCCTAAGGAATTCATCAAACCTTCAATCGATGGTTTGATAGAAGCTACTGCCCATGGTTTGGTTGCTGGATATCCTGCAATTGACATCAAGGCTGAGTTGATGGATGGATCATCACACCCTGTCGACTCTTCCGAAGCTGCTTACAAGATGGCATCTTCAATCGCCTTCAAACTTGCAGCTCAAAAGTGTGACCCTGTCATCCTTGAACCTATTGTCAAGGCTGAGATCACCACTCCTGAACAATATCTCGGTACTGTTTTAGGAGATATTTCCTCAAGACGTGGAACAGTTACTGATACAAGCTCCAAAGGTAATGCTCAAGTCATTAGTGCTTTGGTACCTCTTGCAAACATGTTCGGATACATCAACGATCTTCGTTCTATGACCCAAGGTCGTGGTATCTACACTATGGAATTTGCTCAGTATCAAGAAGTTCCTAAGTCCATCCAGGAACAAATTGTCAAAGCCCGTACAGGTGCTGGCAATTAGTCGAATTTGATTCGTTAGTTAAAAACCTACATAAAACGCTTTCAATGGCTCTACACCAGCTATGGGCCTTTATTGAAAAAAAAGCCTTACTAATGTATATTTATAAGGCTACATAGCAATGCTGGCAAACCAATTTTTAAGGAGGCTTATAAAAGCTTATGGCAAAGGAGAAATTCGATAGAAGCAAACCGAACGTTAACATCGGTACAATTGGACACGTCGACCACGGTAAGACAACTCTTACTGCTGCTATTACCAAGGTTCTCGCCGAGAAGGGTGAGGCCAAGGCTATGGCTTATGACCAAATCGACGCCGCTCCTGAAGAGAAGGCTCGTGGTATCACCATTAACGCCGCTCACGTTGAATACGAGACTGCTAAGAGACACTACACCCACGTCGACTGCCCGGGACACGCTGACTACGTCAAGAACATGATCACCGGTGCTGCTCAGATGGATGGAGCTATCCTCGTCGTCGCTGCTACTGATGGTGTTATGCCTCAGACCCGTGAACACGTCTTGCTTGCAAAGCAGGTCGGTGTTCCTTACATCGTTGTCTTCCTCAACAAGTGTGACCAAGTTGATGATCCTGAACTCATCGATCTCGTTGAGATGGATGTCCGTGACCTTTTGAGCAAGAACGGATTTGACGGAGAGAACTGCCCTGTCGTCCGTGGATCTGCTTTGAAGGCTCTTGAAGCTGCACCTGGATCTGCTGATGAGCAATGCATCGTCGATTTGATGAATGCTTGCGATGAGTCTATCCCTGATCCTGTCCGTGATATCGAGAAGCCTTTCTTGATGGCTGTCGAAGATGTTATGACCATCACTGGACGTGGAACCGTCGCTACTGGACGTGTTGAGCGTGGTGAAATCAAGTCTAACGATGCTGTTGAAATCGTTGGTTTGATGCCTACTCGTACTTCCACCGTCATTTCACTCGAAATGTTCCGTAAGACCTTGGATTATGCAAAGGCTGGAGACAACATCGGTATGTTGCTCCGTGGTGTCGATCGTGACCAAGTAGTCCGTGGTCAAGTTATCGCCAAGCCTGGAACCATCGTTCCTCATGCAAAGTTCCGTGCTCAAGTTTACATCTTGACCAAGGAAGAGGGTGGACGTCATACTGCTTTCGCTGATGGATATCGTCCTCAGTTCTACTTCCGTACAACTGATGTCACTGGTGTCATCTCTTTGGAAGAAGGAAGCAAGATCGTCATGCCTGGTGACCACGTCGAGTTCAACGTTGAGTTGATCAAGAAGGTCGCTATCGAGAAGAACACTAAGTTCGCTATCCGTGAAGGTGGCCACACCGTTGGTGCAGGAACCGTCATCGATATTCTTGACTAATTAGTTCCTATTGAAACGATATAGCTCTGCTTTGGCAGAGCTATTTTTATTTCCATAGTTGATTAGATCTTAAACATTAAAAAAAGAATTTGATTCTTTCACTATTAAACAGGCACATATATTATGGATAACATTAGGTGATATGCTTATTTCTCTTTACTTTAAGACAAAACATCTTTATAATTATTTAGCTTTGTGAATATTTAACAAAGCTCTCTGCTATGCACCAGAAATGCTGTACATAGCCGTCATGTCCAAAGGGAGGAAAAAGAACATGAGAAAGTACGAAATCATGTATGTCCTTAAACCTGAACTCGGCGAAGAAGCTACCAAGGCTGAAATCGCTAAGCTTGCTGACATCCTCACCAATAATGGTGCAGTTGTTAACAAGACCACTGAGTGGGGTCTCAAAGACTTCGCTTATGAGATGGAAGGTTTCAAAAAAGGATACTACGTCATCCTTGAGATTGAGGCTGATCCCGACAAGAGCAAAGCTCTTAAGGAATTCCAACGTCTTGCTAGTTTCAACGCAAATGTTATCCGTTATTTGATCACTAAGGCTAATGCCTAGTAATCAACTAGAAAGGAAACATTTTAAATGGCAGTAAATCGTGTCGTATTGGTCGGAAGACTTACTAGAGATCCAGAGTTAAGAAAAACTACTTCTGATTCTAGCGTCGTATCATTCACTCTTGCTGTGGATGGAATTCCATCTAGAGATGGAAAGGCAAATGTCTCTTTCATCTCTTGTGTTGCTTGGAGAAATACTGCTGAAAATGTCGCTAAATTCACTCACAAGGGAAGCCTTGTCGCTGTGGATGGAAGACTTCAGCAAAGAACCTATATGTCTAAGGACAATAGGAAAGTCAGTGTTGTAGAAGTCGTATGTGATACTGTTCAGTTCTTGGAAACAAAACGCGACAGTGCTTCACGTAATGAGCCTAGCGAACCTAGTGATGACTTCTCTTCATCCTCTAAAGCTGACGCACCTGTGGAAGGAATCGACACATCTGACGATGATTTGCCATTCTAGTATTCGATTTGATAATAATTAAAGAAAGGATGCATGAACTATGTTTGTGAAAAAGAAATTCACTCGTAAAAAGGTATGCTACTTCACCAAGAATCACATCAAGAACATCGATTACAAGGATGTTGAGACTTTGAAGAAGTTTATCTCACCTAACGGAAAGATCACACCTAGAGCTACAACTGGAACCAGCGCACGTTATCAACGTATGTTGGCAAAGGCTATTAAAAACGCTCGTTTCATGGGATTACTTCCGTTCGTTGACAACGACTAATCATATTGTAAGGTTAGACTTTAGCACCAGTTTTACTGGTGTTTTTTTAATGCTTATAATTATTACTAGCTAATTGTTATCATTGTTTTTAATTGACATTTGTTCTGCCTAGGGTTATTATGCCAATTGTTATTTAGTTCATATGGGATGGAATCTAGGAGGAAAAAATTTTAAAGTGATGATTAGTAAATATGTTTCTATAGGTAATTTTGGAATTCGATATACAGGAAAGCATAAATGTTCACATAACGTGTGCACTTTAATGTCACCAATTGTTAGTGCTTGCGGCTGTGGGAACTTTAGTCTTGATTAATGATAATATGGCTAAAGAGAAATTTATTAAGTATCACATTTGGAATAGTCTAAGACCTTATGGTGAAGCAAGCCATGATAATGTGATGAAATACTTTAAGTCGACTGGAACATATTTTTATGAATTCTTAAATAAAGGATTGACTGCAAAGCAATCATATAAACTAAGTTTAAGAAAAACAGATAAAGACATTCAAAAGGAATATTCTGCAAATATCTATGACAAGTATTATCCTTTGATTGTGATATCGATAATGTTATTCTTCGGACTTATAAATATGATTATAGGTTTAACTGGATATAAAAATGGTGAATTAGGTGTTTGGATGTTATATATATTTCAAGACTTAATAACATTAGTTCTCTTAGGAGAAGCCATATTTAGAAAATATCATAAAACTTTATTTGATTGGACAACATTATTAGTTTTCTTAATTGGATCCTGGTCTTTCTTTGGATATAGTTTGAATTACTTTGGAGCTGCTCTTCCAGACATAAAATATAATTATATTTATACTTTCCCTGGATTGATATATAAGGCTAAGTATTGGAGTGGTGACTTGGTTGAATCAGTTTATTTCTTCGACCCTATCTTATCTATTGGATTGATCATGTTATTTATTTACTTAGCTATAGTTATAGTAAAGTCGATAATTAATAAAAGACTCGATAAACAAATAGAAGCAATTTGAAATTGTAGCTAGAAAGTTTTAAAAAAGAGATTGTTTTTGTGTACTGCACCCCTCTCACTGGACTTTAAATAGAACTATAGCACAACATTGA
>ENA-UOJH01000166-UOJH01000166.1-human-gut-metagenome-genome-assembly--contig:-C148-NODE-166-length-68884-cov-10.818826_pt1 | contig 68884 bp, 37 predicted proteins | sample MGYA00242345_ERZ723892 | MGnify/ENA metagenome assembly ERZ723892 | reverse complement strand
ATATCATCATTTAATTTGACAAAATCGTCATTAAATATTTAGGCTAGCGACAGGAAATTCAGAACCATCTTCCATTTCAAGAAGAGCATAAATCTTGTTTCCGTCTAATAGTATTTGCTTAATAGGTCTTTCATTAATGGCTTCAACAAACTCTTTTGCACTTTCTGGGTCAATCGGATTCATTTTAAATACTATTTTTTCACTTCTTTCTGCAAAGCCAATTTCGCAGGCATCATTTATAAAATATTTAAGATTATCATCACTTTTTTGCTTTTTTATTATTAAATAAATTTTATTTTCTTTAAATTCTATTTCATACAAAAAATTACTAAAGTTAAAACTAGAATTTTTAATTATATACCCACCATCTTTAACGACTCTTTCAGGAATTTTTAGTTCTTTTTCTATTTTATTAAGAGAATTAGAAATAGCCATTGCTACATTTCTATCTCCAATATATTCCATGTGTTCTAATCTCTTTTTGATTGCAACTTTTGCTTCAAGAAAGTATAAATGTGCTTCTTTTAAATCTTTTTTAACGTAAATTCCATCTCGATAATAATTTCCAAGTCTTAATGCAACATCAGCAAATTTAGAATCATTTCCGTTTAAAAATTCACGAATTGTCGGTACATATATGTAACTAACCAAATTATATGCTGCTTGCTGGCATATAGGTGTTCCATATCCTTTCAAATAACAATCAGCTAATTTATAAGTTGCTTCATAATATTTCCCAGCAATATGTCCAATTGCAAAATATTGAAAAGCTTTATCACCTTGAGGAACGCCATTAGTTGTTCTTCCATAATAATAAATATATCCAATTGTTCTTGCTACATCTGGATCGTTTGTTACCTTAAAGTATTTTTCTAACCAATATAAAGCTTTATTTGGATCAAGAATAAATCCATTAGTTCCTTCATAATATTCATATCCTAAAGCACGCATTGAAAATTTTTCGCCTTTATCAGCATTTATTAAAAGATATTTTTTATAAAAATCTTCGACTTTTTTAGGTAATTTTGTTCCAATAGACGCTTTATGGTATAAAGATTTAACGAAAAATAGAATAGTTTCTTCTTTATAATCGTTTTCATCTTCGCTAAGTTTATTTTTTAAAACATCTTTAATAAAATTAGTGTAGCTAAGTAAATCTTCTTTGATAAATTCTTCTCTTAATTCGTTTCGTATAAGCCAAATAACATAGGAAACAATATGGTCATCTTTTTTAAACAAATAATCTTCTATGCTATCATTTTCATTTTTATAATATTCATCATTTAATATAGGAATAAAAACAGAGCCATTATTGTCTTTAATATTATTAAAGTATGACCACGTGAGAATATCATCGTAATTTAATTCATCGTTGCTTAATTCTTTTTCAAATTTCTCAATTAAATCTTGTGGTGCTATATGATATCTAGATTCATATTTCACTAAAACTAATTCATTAATTGAATAAAGATTCTCACTTCCTTCATCCATGGTTCCGACTAAAAATGTTCTAATATCATCTTTCGTTAAAGTTTTTAGCTTTACATCATTATAATTTTGAATATCACGGCTTGAATAATATGGTGATAGAAGAAATCCATCTTTTAAATATTTATCTATATTCATTTTTTAACCCTCGTTTAATTCTTCTCTTCTATTCTATTAGAAAATTATTAATTTCAAAACAAAATGTATAAGAATGCCGAAAATCACAGTTTTTAAAACAAGCAAAATGCCGAAAATCACAGTTTTTAAAATAGCAAAAATGCCGAAAATCGCAAATTGTTGAGCAAAAAACGCAATTTTAGCTTAAAATGTGCAAAATATTCAATGTCTACAAAATTCATATTTTTCTTTATAGTTTTTACATTAATTTCTTTATGGTTATTTATAAAAATAGCAAAGAGCAAATCATATTTACCTTCATTATCTTTTAATCAATTTCTCTTTATATTTTTTATTAGTGTTAAAAAGTCTGAAGAATTATTCCTCAGACTTTTTGTAGTTTTAATTAAGTAATCTTTTTAATAACAGTATTTTAATTAAACTTAAATGTTAAAGCTGGACGAATACCAAGTTCATTACCAGTATATAAGCCAGTGTTTGATTTTCCCTTTCCAGTAACTGCATAAGCACCATTGCCTTTTGTGCTATTATCTGGTGAACGAGTCCACCAATCTGTTTTTCGACCATTAAGATAAGCAATTCTTGATTCGTCATCCGTGAATCCGTATTTTTCATTGAATACATCACTTCTACTTAGCAAATAAATTTTATCGTTTGTATTAGCACAAATGTTTGAATTTGAATAATCTTTTGTGGAACTAACAGAATTATCAACTTCAGTAGTTTGAATTAATGAACTGTCATAATAGAAAGCCGTGTTAAGGAACTCACCATTAAGCCATTTTCTTACATCAGATTCTTTATAATTATTAAGTTTTAAGCCAGATGTTAATGTGGAAGTATCTTTCCAAGTATATTCACATAAAATATATTCAGATAAGTATTGGGCATTATCTCCTTTTTGTGATAAATATCTCCATCTAATTGGTTCAATTTTACGATAAAAATTCCCATAAATATATTCGCCTTGATCATCATAGGCAACTGGCAATCTTAATTTTTTATAGCGTTCACTATCATAAACATAATATCCGTCCGAATCAGGTTTTGTGATCTTTTCTAATTCATTGAATAAAGCTTCGTCTTCAACATAACTATAATCATATTCACCATTTTGATGTCTTGAAATCGTTACAAATTTTGCTTTAAATATTGTGTCTGCTGTAATGTTAGTAAGATCTTTATCCCAGCCGCCAAACATTGTTACAGAGTTTTTATCGTATGACCAATCAAATTTATTGTAATTTCTTGGATAAATAGCATTTTGACCTGTTGCAACATAATCATGACAAATTTCTGTTCCATCTGAATTAGCAAAAGTTACCTTATATCCAGTAATTTTTTCTGATGAAAATTGAGCTGTAAATGTTACTGGAGAATAAATACCAGTAAGAACTCTGTCCCAACCAGTGAATTTATATCTAGTAATATCCGTTCCATTAACGATGCCTTCCTTAAACGGCACTTCACCAACATATTTTGCTTCTCCGCCTTGTGGAACAATAGTTGAATAAAGGAGTGTTCCATCATCGTTTACGAACTTACATTCATAAGCTGTTGATGTTTCGTATTGAGCGACAAATGTTGTAGGTGCTTTAATGTTTGTAACTAGTTTATCCCATGATTTAAATTTATAAAGTGTGATTGTTCCTTTATTATTAACGTAATCTTTTGCTGGCTCTTCACCTACATAATTTGCTGTTCCGCCAGCTTTGCAATATGAACTTCCAAGTAAAGTTCCATCCTCATTAGTAAATGTACATTTGTAAGATTCATAAGAATTAAATGTTGCTTTATAAGTAGTATCATTTCTAATAGAAGATAACTCTTTATCCCAGCCTTTAAATTCCCAGTTAGTTCTAACATCATTAGTTTCTGTAAAAGGTTTTGTTGGAATTGTTCCTAAATATTCAGGTGTACTGCCACAAGGAATACTTGCTGTATAAAGAACAGAATCATCATAATTAAGGAAAGTTACATTACATTTTGCAATCTCAAATTGTGCAGTAAAAATTGTAGGTTTTAAAATATTTGTTAATGGTTTATCCCATCCAATAAAAGTATATTCTAGAGTATTTCCAGATGAATCTTTTCCTGTTTTTGTTGGTATTGGTCCATCATAAACAATGTCCGTTCCTTTTTCATAATAGAATTCATAAAGTTTTGTTCCATCATAATTATTAAAAATTGCAGGAATATATGTGATTGCATCTTTTCCAGGATCGCCTTTGTCTCCTTTATCTCCTTTTTCTCCTTGTGGTCCTGTAAGTCCTGTGTCACCTTTATCACCTTTTTCGCCTTGTGGACCAGTTAAACCAGTGTCGCCTTTATCACCTTGAGGTCCAGTTAAGCCGGTGTCACCTTTATCACCTTTTTCTCCTTTAATATTGCCAGTTATAGTCCATTTGCCATCACTTTTTGTATAGCAATCAAAAGAAACTGTATCTATGTAAAAATCACCATCTTTTCCAGTTGTCTTTGATGGAGAACCTTTTCCACTCAAAACTGTATTGCCATCTTTTTCCATCTTTTCCATCAACACCATCTTTACCATTGGTGCCGTCTTTACCAGTTGTCCCATCTTTTCCTTTAATAGAATTAAGCCAAGTCTCATAGTCTAATGTTCCACCATTTGACTTGTAAGATTGGTAAATACTTGCTATTTCTGAGTCTCTTTGTTCTATGGAAGCGCATCCAGTACTAGCTAGAACAACTACACTTAAAAATAACAATGATAGTTTTTTGCGTCTCATGTAAATCCCCCTTTGTTTAAAATTATGTTTACGCATACAAATAATCAATATTTTAAATAATTTACAATTATGATTCCGTGTAATTCTATCTTTTAAAAGAATAATGATAATAGTTGGAGAATTTAAAAAATATTCTCTATCACATTAAATAATTATTCTTCCATAGAAGCTTTTAGAAATAAAATGTAATACGCTCTAAAAGTTTTAATGATAATAAAATAGTTAAGAAGATAAATGCGATTATTTAAGGATTGCACCTTTTATTGATAATTTAAGTTTAAATAAAGTTGTTCTTTTAATCAAGTGGCTTTTCAATATAAAAGTTTTCACTTTGAAACACCTAAAACAGCCAAACTACAAAAATAGAGTAGAACATTTTTAATCATACTCTAATTTTAATAAATTAAATTATACGATTGTTATCGTATAAAAATTAATTTTTCTCTTGCTCTTCCATTCCTGAAGATGCAGTTTTTTGTTCTTCTACAAAGCTTTCAGCTTGTTCTTTTGTACTTTCAGGAACGTGATATTCTTTTTTCTCTTTCTTTTCAATTACAAAACGTTCATAGTCAAAATCAATACCATTTTCTAAGAAGACACGATGATATTCTCTTAAAATATCTCTTTGAACTTGGAAGCGATCTTCTTCTTTACATTTAGCAAAAAGTTTTAAAACAACATTACTCGATCCATATTCAGAAACACCTTTATAGAAAGGACCTTCAATGATTTGAGGAATCTTTTCTTTCATAGCAGGAAGATTATCTTTTAATATTTTTTCTACGAGTTCAATAGGAACATCATAGCTTACTTCGCAATCAACAACAGCTAATGATAATTCACGAGAAAGATTAACAACATTTTTAATATCTGAATTGTTAATAATTTTGATGTTTCCAGCAGCATCAGTAATTTTTGTTGCTCTGATTCCGATTTCTGATATTGTTCCTCTAAAGCCATCAATTGAAACAATTTCACCAACATCATATTCATTTTCAAAAATAATAAAGACACCAGCGATAATATCAGCAATAAGAGATTGGGCACCAAGTCCAATAATAAGAGTTATAACTCCAACTGATTCCCAAATAGCTTTTGTATTTACACCAAATGCATTTAAAACAAGGAAAAATAAAGCAATTGCACTTCCGTATTTTACAAGTCCATCAAGTAATGTAATAACTGTTTTTGCTCGATTTGAACGGTGCATAATGTTTTTAAAGATTAATCTTGCTAATTTTGATAAAGCAAGGACTAACGCAATCAAGATTAAGCAATGAATAAAAACTTTGTAGTTTTCTTGAAGCATACCTGGAATCAAACTTAAATCAACGACATTTTCTTTTGACCAAATTACAAATACATTCGTTTCTGGAAGAGCTAATTGCAAAATACAGGTCAAAAGAAACATAAAGAAAACTAAGCCAAGCAAAATTGTTGAAACTAAGGTGCTCACCTTCATTTTTTTCTTCTTCATAATTCTTTTCCTCCTTAATTTAAATATTAAAAGAATATGTTTTATATCGATCACCTTTTAGGTTACAGTCGATAGAATAAGAATCATAGTTGTCATCGTATAATGTCATGCTTAATTCAATAATTTTATTTTTGACATTACCTGGAATTAAAGCAATATAAGAATTAGCTTTTTTTGTATAATCAGTAAAATAATAATAATTTCTGTCAATTATAATTGAATTTATAATATTAAAATACGAATCATTATAGACAATAATTTTTGTTGAATCGCTTGTTTCATCATAGCCTACTTCAAGTCTAACAGGCGCTCTATTACTCAAATTTAAAGTTCCAGAAGGCTCTTCTTTATTCATTTCATAAATTACGCCGTCCTTTTCATAATCAATAAAATAGATAAAGCGATAATCAAATGCAGTTAGATTTTCCATAATTGAATATGTGCCAGTTGTTTTGCTATGCTTTGCATTTAAATATCGAATTTCACCAGTTGAAGGGTTTTCATACATAGTTTCATAAAGCATTGTATCTAAATAAATATTAGGATCACCTGAAGAAAATCCTACTTTTCGATAAATATTAACTGTATTATCTTCATTATAAGTTACAACTGTATCACCTGGATTAACATAATTAGTAATTGTTGGTTCTATATATGTGCTTTTTATTTCAGCTAAACTATGAATTAAATAATTCCCTACTTTTCTTAATTCTGTGCCATCTGGTTTAAGAATAGCAACGCTAATAGTTCCACCATCTCCAGATGTTATCTTTTTTAAAGAATATGAATCTTTTAATGCTATTTTTTCATCAATTGACCTATCTTCATTATAAATAGCAATTAAATAATCATTAGGGAGAAGATAATCAAATTCAAACTTTAAAGGAATTAAATCTGTTACATCAATTAAATTTGCTCTTAATGATGTCACGTCAAGTCGATATCTCATATCGTAATTATTATTAATAATTGGAACTTTATGAACATAGTTATCTAATTTATCGTCTTTAAATTCAAGTTCACCTGATATGGATAAATCTCCTATTTCCTCATTATAATCATTAAGAACAATCGTTCCTTCGTTATTTATTTTTTCAAGTGTCTTCTCTTTAATTACGTTTTCATTATCTAAATGAAGATTTAATTTAAAGTTATTTTTTTCATAAACCGTATCAAAATGATATGACAACGTGAAATTTGTTCCATCAAATCCAAATTCATTATCAAAATAAAAATTAGGAAGAGATACAACACTATAGTCTGAAGTCATATATTGATCACTTATAATTTCATCATTAGCAAAATAAGAAATATCTTTGTATAAAAAATAAAGATCTTCTCCATAAGGAACACTAAGCGTTACTAAAGAATCAGCACCAACATATTTATCTAAAATTTCTCCGCTTCTAGTTACAGCAGAAACTTCGTATTGAAAAATATCAGGATATGGACTTTGAAATTCAGTATCAATTTCAACTTTATAAGAATCACTATCACTAAACGTAATTTTTGCTTCAGTTGGTTTTAATTTTTTATAATTTCCTTGATAGCTTTGATCGAAAGAAAAAGGAATTATTGAAGAAGAATAAATAGCATTTTCTTCTTCACTTCCATTAAAAGCAAGGATTTTATAGCTATATGATTTAATGCCATAAAATGCTCCAGTGCTAAATGAAAAATGATTATTCTCAAAATTTAATTCAGCATAATAATATTCTTTTTTCTCTTCTTCATCGTATTCTTCTATTAAAGCATAATAACGTAAAACATCTTTACTAACTTTCATATCTCCTTCAATGGAGATTTCGTGGAACGAAGAATTATCAACAAGTGAATCAGCAATTACAGTACCAAATCGATTTTTTGAATTAATTTCTTCGCTTACACCAGGCACAAATCCAAGAACTGAAGCTCCTACAACACCAATCAATGTAGTTGTTGCGACTACAGGTGTATGAGAAATAATATTATCTTTTAATTTATCAAAATTACTAATTTTCTCTTTTTCTTCTTTTTTAGGTGCTTCTCCTAACGAAAATTCATCAACTTTAAAATTTTCTTTATCTTCTTTTAATATTTCTTTTACTTTATAATCTTCCGCAGGAAAAAGAGAATACTCTTCGTATTTATTATCTTCATTAGATGAATAAATTTCGTTTTCTCTTTCGCCCCTCATCTTAAATATATTTTATTAAAAACTAAAAAAACAGACAATTAAAAAAATCTTGCATCTTGATATCTTCTATTCTTATATATGTTTCATCGATTAGTGTGTTTTTTCTTCAAAAGAAAACCATAATTCTTTCATTTTTTATTACCTTTAAAAACGCATAGCATAAGCATTAATGTAGGTATTTTTATTTACTTTATTCTGTTAATTATACTTTAACTATCTATATAATACCTTCTTACATATGGTGAATATGAATTCGCTGTATCAAAAACTGCAAAGACATATACATTAAAAGTTGCCGTTTTAATTCGCAAAAAATTTGCATTACTTTATTCATAGTAAAAGCATTTAAATAAAAGCAAAGGCAAGAAGGCTTATGTCTGTTATCCCCTATTCCAATGACTCCGAAATATCCGCTTTTATTCAATCACGACAAACAATTATTCCGCCATCTCGCAATAATTGAAAATTTTAACTAAAAGTTGCTGATATCATTCTGCAATATTAGTTTTTTAAAGATGTGAAAGGAACAACGTAAACTCCATCTGGACGCTTATAGGCAGCATTAACTAAACCACAAATAACACATAGTGATTTTGCTGGTTTCCCGCCATCTTCGATTATCTTGCTGTTGATTCTAACAAGATTTTTAGCTGCTTCATCAATTTGATTTGCACCTAATTTTATTTCAAATCCACACCATGAAGAATCTTCTAATTCAATAACAGCGTCAATTTCATTATTTGCATAATCTTGGTAGTGATATAACTTTGCATTAAAAGAATCGACATAAGTCAATAAGTCTCTTTCAACCATAGATTCAAAAAGAAAACCAAAATAATCTAAGTCATTTAATAATTTATCTTTTGTTAAATGCAAAATTGCACAAGGTAAAGAAGGATCCACAAAATGTCTTTTTTCACTTTGTTTAACTCTTAAAGATGAACGAATTCTTGAAGAATATGGAGGTATATTTTCAACTAAATATAAATCGTTTAATAAATTTAAATAATTCGTAATAGTATTAGCGTCTACATCGTCATAATCTTTTTCTTTAATATCATTTTTTAAGGTTTTATTTGTTACAGTTGTTGCTTCATTTCTCGCTAATGATTTTAATAATAATTCAACCTTGTGTTTATCTCTCTTAACATTGTCAACCTTATAGATATCTTCATTTAAAACAGATTTAATGTATTCTTTTGCTACTATAATTGATTGATCAACGCTCATCCCAATAGTAGATGGCCAGCCTCCAATCAAGACACAGTCAATAAGTTTATCTAATGAAGCATTTTGTGTTAAGCAATCAATTGCTGTTCCATAGCAGATATCTTTTAAAGAAATAACACCATCAGAAAAGCCACTTTCATATAAAGACATTGTCCTCATCTTTAAATGAGCTATTCTTCCAGTTCCTGAATGGATATATTTACTTTTATCAACAGCTGATGAACCAGTAAGAATAAATTGGCCTTTTTTTGCGCTTTCGTCTACTCTTCCTCTAACAGCATCCCATAAAGATGGCACTTCTTGCCGTTCATCAATTAATCTAGGGTTGTCACCATTTAAAACTATATCAGGATTAAGAAGAGCAATTTGCTTATTGTTGAAATTATTTTTAGGGTCAGCCAACAGAAATACACTGTTAGATGCATTGCTGCCTGTCCAGGTTTTACCACACCATTTTGGTCCTTCAATCAATAATGCACCAAAGGTTTCTAAATACTTTTTTAAAGTCTCGTCGATTATTCTTTTTTTATAGTCTTTATTATTCATGCTTTTCCCTCGTATTTATTATAAAGAAAAGATATAACAACTTCAATTACATTCAGTGAGATTTTGTATTTTTATTCAGTGAGATTTTGTATTTTCATTCAGTGAGATTTTAAAAAATTCATACGTAATTGAAACGAAAAATTAAAGACTTACTTTAATTTAAATCCATCTTTAACATAAAAATAAAATTCTAATTGAAACCAAATTATTGTTTTTATCAAAATCTCAAAATAAAACAACCTAAAGCTAATTTTCGCTCTTATTAAATTTCAGTTCCTTCTTCTAAAATTGTAATATACTCATCAAATTTATATGTAATGTATCTTTGCTTATTTGATGTCGGAGAAACAACGTTTAATTTACATAGAGTTCCAATAATATTAGAAACTGTAGGTTTAGAAATATTTAAATATTCTCTTAAATCATTTGAATCAAAATATGGATGTTTAAAAATAAAATTAATTGAAGAAATTAAATTGTCTTTATTTTTTGCTTTTAATTCATAAATGCTATATTCGATTTTCTTTTTAAGTGAAGTAATTCTTTTTATTGTAAGAATAGAGTTATTAGACATTTCAATAATGCCTCTTAAGAAAAATTTAAGCCATTCTTCATATTTTCCTTTAAATCGAACGTCCATCAGTAATCCATAATATTCGGTTCTATTTTGCTTAAAATATAAGCTTAAATAGAGTAAAGGGTATTTTAAATAATTAAAATTGTATAACCAAAGTGAAATTAATAATCTACCAAGTCTACCATTCCCATCTAAAAAAGGATGAATAGTTTCAAATTGATAATGTATCAAGCCAATTCGTAGTAATGCATCAACATTACAATCTTCATTCATATATTTTTCGAGTTTATACAAAGCTTGGTTCATTAGATCAACTGACGGTGGTACAAACGAAGCATTAGCTAATGTGCACTCTTTCGGTCCAATCCAATTTTGTGAATGTCTTATTTCACCTGGATTTTTATTTTCACCCCTAACTCCTTCTAATAATATATTATGAAGTTCCTTAAAATATCTTATTGAAATAGGTAATTTTCCTAAAAGTTTTATTCCGTAATTTAATGCGCGCGTATAATTTACTATTTCTTCTGTCTCTTTTCTTTTTTCTCCATTAATTTTATTGAATTGAAATACATCAGATAATGAAGCTTGCGTTCCTTCGATTTGTGAAGACAAAACAGCCTCTTTCTCAACATATTTAGAGATAAAAATATCCCTGTCTGGTAAATTAATAGCAATTCCATCTAATTTTCCAATTAGATTATTTGCTTCACTTAATAAATTTATTAACTCCTTATCGTAATTCAGAGTAATTTCATCTAATGGTTTTGGAACAAAGCAATCATAATCTGATTGAACATGATAGATAAAGCCAGCTCTATCGGAATATAATCTCATCATAATATGTATTTCTCCTTTACTTAAACATATTATAAATTGTTTTAAGTTAAATTTGTAATTAAAAATTTTACTTAGAGGTTTTATTTATATTTTTAAGTAAAGGAAAAATTAAAAAGTATCCCAAAGTTTACTAATGATAATATCTTTGTCATTTTTTAGATTAATGCGATCTTGTAAATTTAAAATATCCATGGTTTCACTTATTTTTTCAAATCATAAATTATAAAGATAGTTTTTTATAATAGTTTTATTTTTAATATCCTTTTTTGCAGTTACGTGGTGATTGCAGTTGAGTAACTTGCTGATATAATTAGTGTGAGATTTTTGTTGAAGCCTACTAATCTTTCTTAGCGGTTGGGTGGTAGGCTTCAACAGAATACCCAACCGCTATGAAAAAGAAAGACAACAATGATAGAAAATATCATAATTTTTACGATTGTGAAGAATCACTAATAAAATGCACAGCTTAATTAGAGAGTTTTTAAAAAGGCATAAGAACTTCAACGTAGGGAAATTGCAAGATCAGTTAAATCTTACTTGGTTTATTCTTCAACCTTCGATGAAGATCAATAAAAAGCCCACTTTTTATCGAAAGAGCATTATCTACACATAAAAAGCTACAATATAGGGATTTTATGGTAAAAAATAGGGCTTAATTAAATAATTTCGCCACGTAACTGCAAAAAGGAGATTTTAATAATTTATTTTTTGTAATTTCTGCTGGATTGGAATTTTCCATCATTTTAAAGGGGTATTTATCAAGTTAAGGGGGTATATTTTTCATTTTTTCAAAAAATACCCCCTTAACTTCTTAAATTATAAAGATAGTTTTTATAATAGTTTTATTTTTATAATAGAAAATTCTATATTTAATCTACTTGTAATGTTAAATTCTTGTAAAAAATAAAAAATCCTACATTTTATCGCAGGATTGATTCTAATAAGGTTGGTGAACCAGACAAGACTTGAACTTGCATGAATTTCTTCATTAGCTTCTGAAACTAACGCGTCTACCATTCCGCCACTGATTCATCCGTATTATTATGGCATTATTTTTTTAATCTATAAACAAAGAAATATGCTCATTTTATTTTTGAAGTTTTATAATATTTGCCATGGAAAATAAAATCAAAAAACTCCAAGAGCTCATAGACAATGCAAAGAAGATAGTTTTCTTTGGTGGAGCTGGTGTATCAACCGAAAGTGGCATAAAAGATTTTAGAAGCAAAGATGGATTATATTCTTTAAAATCAAAGTTTGATGTGCCTTATGAAGTCATGCTTTCACACTCATATTTTGAAAATAATACAGAAAATTTCTTTAAATTTTATAAAGAATTTATGATAAATAAAGATGCTAAGCCTAATGATTGTCATAACTATTTAAGTAAGAAGGAAAAAGAAGGAAAAAAGATTACTATCATTACACAAAACATTGATGGCTTACATCAAATGGCCGGAAGTAAAAATGTTATCGAACTTCATGGTTCTATTCATAGAAATTTTTGTGAAAAATGTGGTCGATCTTATCCACTTGATTTTATAGAAAATTCAAAGGATTTCATTCCTATTTGCCCAAAATGCGGTGGAGTCATAAAGCCTGATGTAGTTTTATATGAAGAGCCTTTAAACGAATACATAATAGCTAGATCCGTTATTGCTCTTCAAGAAGCAGACCTTTTAATAGTTGCAGGGACTTCATTAAATGTTTATCCTGCAGCAGGATTAATTGACTATTTCTATGGTGGAAATATAGTAGTAATAAATAAAGACCACCTTCCAATTTCAAGAGAAATTAAATTAGAAATAAATAAAAAAATTGGCGAAGTTTTTCGCCAATTGAAATAATTTTAGTACATATCTAGTAGTTTATTAGTAGATTATTAGTATTTTTTTAGTACATTCATATAAAGAAATTACTTATTTAAGAACTCTTTTAATCTATCAGTTTGTGGATTTGTTAATACTTCTTTAGGATCTCCACTTTCTACTACTAATCCTTTATCCATAAATACTACTTTATTTGCAACATTCATAGCAAAGTTCATTTCATGAGTTACAACTAGCATTGTCATGCCATCACTAGCAAGTTTTTTCATAACGTTAAGAACTTCATCAACCATTTCAGGATCAAGAGCACTTGTTGGTTCATCAAATAAAATAATATCTGGATCCATACAAAGAGCTCTAGCAATAGCTACACGTTGTTTTTGGCCACCGCTAAGTTCACTAATGCGATAATTCATTCTATCTTGCATATTAACGCTAGTTAAATGTTTAATAGCCTTTTCTTTAGCTTCTTCTCTACTTCTTTTCAACACAACAGTTTGTGCTAAAATACAATTTTCTAATACATTCATATTATTGAATAAATTAAATGATTGGAAAACCATTGTAACCTTTGTTCTCATTTCATTTATTTCTTTGTTTGAAATAGAGAAACTAGGAGATTCTTTTATTGCTTCTTTATAAGCTTCGCTATCAAAATAATCTCTTTTTAAAATTGGATGTTTTCTAACTTCTTTAAATTCTTTTTTAGCTTCTTTAATCTTTTTTAATAATTCTTTATTGCTTTTATCTTCAATATATTTGTTTTGATAGATAGCTAAGTTATCTTCTGTTTCAATTAATTTCTCTTTATAGGCTGCTTTAGCTGCTCTATATGAAGGGTAATCAACAAAATCATCTTTACATTTCGTAATATTAAAATAAGTATTATCTTTATAACTTAAAGTACCTCTAGTAGGTTCTTCAAGTAAATTTAAGCATCTTAAAAATGTTGATTTTCCACTTCCACTTGGACCTATAATAGCAATAACATCTCCTCTATAAACATCAAGAGAGATATCTTTTAATACTTTAGTTGTATCAAAGAATTTAGCTATATTTTTAATACTTAATATTACTTCTTTATTTGAATTTTCCATTATAATTTGTTCCTATTAAATCTAAATGGATTCAACGAGAATTTGACTCCATCCATTTTCTTTTCAATTAATTTTAAAATTAATGAAGCAACGAGTGTTAATGCTAAATAAATTACAGCAAGAATGATATAAGATTCCATATAAGCATATGATTTACCAGCAACTAAATTCAAACGATAAAATAATTCTGTAACAGATATTACGTTTAAAACGCTTGAATCCTTAATATTAACGATCAATTCATTTCCAATTGTAGGAAGAGCATTTCTTAATGCTTGAGGAAGGATAATTGAAATACTAGTTCTTGCACTAGACATACCTAAACTTCTAGCCCCTTCAATTTGGCCTTTATCAACGCCATTTAATCCACTCTTAACGATTTCACCCATATAAGCTGCTGTATTGAATGTAATTACAATCAAGCCAGCAAAGAGCCAACCATTAATTACGTTATTGATTTCACCTTGGAAATAGATATTTGACCAATTTAATCCAATCGCTGAGCATCCAAACTTAAATATAAGAGCTTGGACCATCATTGGAGTTCCTCTTAAAACTGTTGAATAAATATTACATACTCCTAAGCAAAGTCCTTTAAGTCCTTTAATTGCCCAGTTATCCGTTCCTTTAATCTTTATATTTTTTCCATAAGCAAGAAAAATACCTAAAACTAAGCCAACTAAAGTACCAACTACAGATAAGATTATGGTACTTAAAACACCATAACCAATAACTGCAGCATTCTCGCCCCAAAGATTAAATAATTTACCAAAGTCTATCATTAAGCGTTATTAGCAGATCTTTTAGCTGCTTCCCCCATCATTACACCTCTTTTTTCATTAGAGAGTTTACTTAACGAAGTATTGAGTTCTTCTTTTAATTCTTCATTTCCTTTTTTAATTCCAATAGAAACACTTAATCCGTTTATATCATCGGCGCTTAAGAATTTTGTATAATCACAATATAAAACTCTTAATTTATCTTTATTTAAATTTGTCATTGCTTCAATAACAGGAAGTTCTGCTGGCATTGCAAAACTAATTCCACCTAAAACATCATTTGCTGCAAGAGGATAAGAATTTTGAGCAGCTGAATGTCTAATTGTTTTTCCTTCGTTATTATTTACAAAATAAGTTTCAATAAAATCATCGCCAACAACATTTGCTTGGCAAACAAGACTTTTACCATTAAAAATATTTAATAATTCACTATAACTAGCTGGATTTTCCTTTGTGCCAATAGAAGAATCAACATCAGATGTTCTTACTAAAAATGCTAATTCACTTGATAAATATGGATTTGTGAAGTCGATTGCTTGTCTTCTTTCTTCAGTGTTTGTCATACCAGCTAAAACCATATTGATTTCACCACTATTTAAACTAGGAATAAGTGAACCCCATTCAAGTCTTTTAATAACTACTTCTTTATTTAAGTCTTCACTTAAATATTTAGCAACTGCGATATCATAACCATCAGCAAAATCATTTGTTCCATCAATTTTTAATGTAAATTCATTTGATTTTTGTTCTGTCCAATTGAATGGTTGATAATTGCATTCCATTCCAATAACTAATCTAGAATTATCAACACTTGTTGCGCCACATGAAACAACAGTTCCTAATGAACATAATGCTAAAGAAAGTAACGCACCTTTTAAAATACTCTTTTTCATATAAATCTCCTTTTTAACAAAAAGATTGCATCGCTCGATGCAATCTCAAATTAAACAAGGATTTACACCGATAGCGCCTCTAGAAATTCTAGGAGTTTATAGGGATGTTCTCCCATAAACCAATCAAATTTAATACCTTAAATTTGTTTCGGCGATCATACCTTTCATTAGTTTCATAGGATGTCTCCTCCGCTAACTACTCTTTTAAATCGCGCCTCTATCAATCTTTACGTGTAAAGTCTATACCTAATAAATATTATGTCAATTAATAATTGTTATTTTTTTAACAATTTCTTAACTTTTTGAAAATTTTATACTTTTTATTGAAAAATTTTCACTATTTTACATTAGTAAGGTCTAATTCTTTAATTTCTTCCTTATATTTAGCAATTTCTTCAGTATTTGCTAAGATGAAATGGCCAGGCAAGATTTCAACCATTCTTGGTTTTTCTTTACTATAGTCATGTGCTTCTTCTGGATTATAAATAATTCTCTTTCTCTTCTTTTCAAGTTCTGGATTTGGAAGAGGAATTGCACTCAGAAGTGATTTTGTATAAGGGTGAAGTGGATGCTTAAATAATTCATCACTTGTTGCAAGCTCAACAATTTCACCAAAATACATAACAGCAATTCTATCGCAGAAATATTTAACAACAGAAAGGTCATGAGCAATAAATATAATTGAAAGGCCAATTTCTTTCTTTAAATCATCAAGTAAATTAATAATTTGAGCACGAATCGAGACATCAAGTGCAGAAATTGGTTCATCACAAATCAATAATTTAGGATTCATAATTAGTGCACGAGCAATGCCAATTCTTTGTCTTTGTCCACCAGAGAATTCATGTGGATAACGATTAGCATAATCTTCAATTAAGCCAACTCTTTCTAAAGCTTCAACTACTTTCTTATGATTTTCTTTTTTATTTTTAAAGCCTTGAATTTGCAATCCTTCACTAATAATACTTTCAACAGTCATTCTAGGATCAAGAGAATCAATTGGATCTTGGAAGATCATTTGAATTTCTCTTAATAATTTAGGATCGACATGTTTATCATCATGCTTAATTTGCTTAATTTTTTCTTTTTGAACTTTAACAATTTCATTAGCATGTTTAATTGCTTCTTCTTTTTTAGCATTATATGTTGCTTCATCAATTTCACCTTTTTTAAAAGATTCTTTTAATTCTTTTAAAATTTTATTCTTACGAATTAAAGTGTATTTGATTTCTTTTTCATTCCATCTACTACCAGCAGCAATTCTTTGGCCTTTATAATAAATTGAACCACTTGTGATGTCATATAATCTAATAATTGAACGTCCAGTTGTTGTTTTACCACAACCAGATTCTCCAACAATACCAAATGTTTCACCTTCATAAACTTTAAATGAAACATCATGAACAGCTTTTAATTTATATTTTGTTGGTCCTTTTCCAAAGAAGAAATATTGTTTTAAGTGATTGACACTTAAAATTGCTTTTTCTTGAACATATTCTTCTTTAAATTTGCATTTATGACGAATAGATTCTAAAGCTTCCTCTTCAGTGGCTTTTTCTTCTTTTGCGATTTCATCAGCGCTTGTTACAGGATGTTCAACAGAATCGTTTTCATCACCTTTAAAGAGATTTGCATCTTGAGCTACATAAGTCTTATCATCTTGGAAAAATATTTTTTCATCTTTTTTATTGTTTTCTTTCATACTATTTTTCCTCCTTCATACGCTTTTTAGCTTCTTCAATTCTCTTTTCAACAATCGCTGGCATTTTTACACTTGGTGCGCCTTTAGCTAATAGCCAAGTTGCAGCATAGTGAGTATCGCTAACTTTAAAGAATGGTGGTTGATATTTAAAATCAATAGCCATTGCATATTTACTTCTTAAAGCAAACGCATCGCCTTTTGGAGGGAATAACATATCTGGAGGTGTTCCAGGGATTGCTTCAAGTTTTTCTTTACTATTAATATCAGGAATTGATGATAAAAGTGCCCAAGTATATGGATGTTTAGGTTCATAGAATATTTCATCAACTTTTCCATATTCTACAATTCTTCCAGCATACATTACAGCAACTCTATCAGCCATATGAGCAACAACGCCCAAATCGTGAGTAATAAAGATACAGCTTAAGTGACGTTCTTCTTTTAATTTATTAATTAAATCAAGAATTTGAGCTTGAATTGTAACATCAAGTGCAGTTGTAGGTTCATCACAAATTAAAATATCTGGATTTGCGGTTAAAGCAATTGCAATGACGATACGTTGTCTCATACCACCTGAAAATTCAAATGGATATTGCTTAAAACGTTTTTCAGGAAGAGGAATGCCGACTTCTTTCATAACTTCTAAAGCCATCTTTTTAGCTTCTGCTTTTGTTACTTTAGTTTTATTAACAAAATCAGCTTTTTCTTCTTCTATTTTTATTTCAAGTGCTTCTTTTTCTTTTAAAAGTTCAGCATATTCATGATTTTTTAATTCTTTATAATTTACTTCCCTTTTTGTAACTTTAGAAAGATTCATTTCTTTAGTTTTTTTATTGAACTTTTTCTCTTTTTCTTTTAAAACTTTATTGAATTTGATATCACTTAAAAGTTCGTTGCGTTCATCTTCTGATAATGAAGATAAAACGCTTTTCATTTTTTCTGCAATTTTTAAAAGTTCAGTATTTAATTCGGTCATTTTGTCATCATGAACTTTTTTAATTTCTAAATAATATTTATCAACTTCAGCTTTTGCTTCTTTTTTCTTATTATTTAAAGCTACCTTTAAATTTTGTTTTTTAGCTTTACAACTAAGTTTATAAACCTTAATTAATTCTTTAAAAATTTCATTTTGAACTTTTAAAGAGTCAGAAACATTATCTTTTTTAAAGACAACGAAATCTTTTTTATAGAATTCAAGAAGATCATTGATAAATTTAATTTCATCGTCATTAATGTTTTTATAAACTTCGTTGTCAAAAGTTTTCTTAGATAATTTTTCTAACTTGTCTTTTAAAGAATCAATTTCATTTGTTTTGTCTTTCATTAAGAAATCATAGAAATCAACATTCGATGAAACTAAGTCAGCAATTTCATTTTCTAAATTAGCCTTTAAGTCATTAAGTTCAATTGATTTTTCACCTTGTAAATCAGGATTAGCTAATTTCTTATCAATTTTTGAAACTTTTTTACTTAATTCGCCAAATTTCTTAATAGTTTTTTCGTTTTGCTCAATATAGGATTCGAGCTTATTTATATTGAATTCAGTGTTTGAAAAATTATTTCTATAGCGAATTAAATCGTTAGCGATTAATTCTTCATATCTTCTCTTTAAAATATTTCTATTAACAAGAGTTGCTTCAGTGATTTGCTTCCCTATTTTCATAACAGGATTTAAAGCACTTAAAGGGTCTTGGAAAATCATTCCAATTTTATGTCCTCTAATACGATGGAATTCTTCTTCACTAACTTTAGTTAAATCTTCACCTTCATAAAGAATTGAGCCGCTTTCAATAATTGCATTTTTTGCACTTATTCCCATGATTGCTTTGTTAGTAACTGATTTTCCTGAACCAGATTCGCCAACAATACAAAGAGTTTCACCTTTATAAAGATCAAATGAAACTCCTCTAACAGCTTTTACAATTCCTCTATCTGTCTTAAAGGAGACATGTAAATCATTTACTGATAATACTTTTTCTTCCATTTTTATTCTCCTCCTTTAAGTTGTGGGTTAAATGCATCTCTTAATCCGTTTCCGAATAAGTTAAATGAAACAAGTAAGAACATCATAATAACGGTAGGAATAAGTAATAAATAGCTCTTTTCACCACTATAATATGTGCTCGCTTCACTTAAAACGACACCAAATAATACTTGATTTTGTAAACCTAATCCAAGATATGCAATACTAGCTTCAGTATAAATTACGCTAGGAATCATTAAGACTGATGAAGTAATAATTGTTCCTGCTGAGTTAGGTAAAATATGTTTGAAGATTAATCGACCATCTTTTGCGCCTAAAGTTCTACTAGCTAAAATATATTCTCTTCCTTTATAACGATAGAATTGAGTTCTAGTTCTAGCACTAACTCCCATCCATCCTGTCATAAATAATGAAATCATTAAAGCTAAGACATCGCTTAAGCTACCCCAGTTTAATTCTCTACCATAAAGAATACATAAAGTAATAATAACCATTGTTGGAAGGCCACTGATAATATCACAGATTCTTTCCATAATAATATCTGTCCATCCACCAAAATATCCAGAAATTGAACCCCAGATAAGACCAATTACAATATTAACAAAGCTAACACCAATTGCTAAAAGTAATGAGAATCTTAATCCTTTAAACATTAATTTAAGATAATCTTTACCAGAGCCGTTTGTTCCAAAGATATATCTTGGCATTGATGAATATCCAAGAACTTTATAATTTTCAATTTTTACTTTTAATGAATATCCAGTCCATCTTTTTGTTGATGAATTATATGTTGCATCGCCAACTTGTTCTACAACTTCAGCGATTGGACATTCATTTTCATCTAAAATTTGAAATCTATTCTTTAAAACTTCTTTATCTGCTGTTGCCTTATAATCCGTAGAAGAAAAATTAATTTTCATACCACCTTTTGAAGCAAAAACTTGAAGTTCAAGATAACCATATGTTTTGTCAACAAGTCCATAAACTGATTCGTACATATCAAATGTAAAATCGCAATATGGAACAGTTATTTTGTATGTAGTTTTACCAAAATCACCAGCCCAAGCGTTGCTTGTTCCAGCTTCTCTACACATAACTTCATTGCCATCTTTAAAGCTGATAGCATCTAAAGTTTCTTTTTCTTCACTATTATTACTTGAAATTAAGCAATCTTTAATAAAGACATTCCCTGTTTTTGTATTATCTGATTTTTGAATATCAAAATAGATTTTTGCTTTTGATATTGTAGATAAATCATAACCATTATTAGTTAAAGTTTCATTGATGTTAATATTTACATTTAAATCTTTTGAAAAGTTGTTTTTACCAACAAGATAATAATGATTATTTCCATCAAATAATGAAACTTTAATTCCTGTAAATTCATAATTGCCATATGCTTCATCGAGTAAGTTGTAGCTTAATGAATAATTATTTGTAAAATCAAAGTCGATCAAAGGTGAATAATAATTTGCATCTTTTTCGCTATTTGTTTGATATACATTTAAGTAACCACCACTAGCATATGTACTGAAAATGCCACTTGCTTCTTCTTCATATGATTTTAAGTTGAAGAAAGTTCCTTCTCTATATCCAACTGGTACTTCATTTTCTTTATCGTAAAGAATTTTTGTTCTTTTAACTGTACCATCCCAGAATCCTGAACCCGCATTGAATAATTTAGGAACAAGATTAAATTCGCTACTTGATCCTCCACCATCTTTATCAACATTAAAGACGCCTTGATCTGGAGTACAAAGCGGGATTATAAGTGAACCAAGGAATAAGATGCCAACAATTGAAAAACCAACAATTGCAGATTTTGATTTAAAAAACCTACGAATTGCGTCTTTTAAGAAAGTTGTTGGTTTTGATTTAAGTTTTAAATCGTGAATTGATGTGTCACTTTGGACAAAGTCAAAGTCATTTTCGTTATAAGTAATTTCATGACCTTCGCCATCAATAATTACTTCATTAATTTTATTTTTTTCTTCCATAACTATTTCTTTGCCCCCATTCTAATACGTGGATCGATAAATCCATATGATAAATCAACGACGATTGCAGCAAGTAATCCAATTAATGTGTAAAAAGCCATATCTGTCATAAGTAATGAATAGTCTTTTGCATTAAATGCTGCCATATAAAGTTGTCCAACACCTGGAATTTGGTATAAGTTCTCAAGAATCATACTTCCTCCAAGAATTGAAATAAATTCACTAACAACCATTGGCAAAACAGGCACCATTGAATTTCTTAAAGCGTGACGTAAAATTGATTGACATCTTGTTAAGCCTTTTGTTCTTGCAAGTAATAAATAATCACTTTCTAAAACTTCACAAAGTTCTGCTCTAACAAATCTAGCATAACCAAATATTGAGCCAAGTGATAAAGCCAAAACTGGAACAACAAAGGCACCAACTCTTAAATATAATGGATCAGTTGATTGTGGCCAGAATGTTGGTATCCAAGAAATATTTGCTGCCATCATGATGAGATAGCTAATTAAAACAAAGCTTGGAATTGAAATAACAACCATCATTAAGACTTGCATGACATTATCAAATACTGAGTCTTTTTTTAGAGCGCACCATATGCCTAAGCCAATTCCTAAGGGAACAGAAAATATAACACTTATAATATTAATTAAAATTGTTGTAGGTAAACGAGACATAAGGATATCTATTGTAGGTCTCCCAACTTCAAATCCAATTGATGTACCCCAATCCCAACGAGTGAATACACCTTGGAGAAAACTAAAATATCTATCCATGATAGGTCTTTGATAGTAGTAATAAGTTACTTGGCTAACGCCACTTCCAACAGTATAAGAGCCAAATAATTCACCATACTTCTCAGTTGGCATCGTTTCTCTTACTAAAAATCCTTTTTGCCATTGATTAGTCAAATAAGCGACTTTTTGACCTTCTGATGTAAAAAATGGAAGATCAACTTTCAAACAACACAAGAGAATATAAGTTAATGATAAAACTATAAATGCTGTGAGAAAGACTAATAATATTCTTTTTATTACATATTTAGTCATAATTCCTCCTTTTATATAGCGAAATAAACCCTAGAAGTTTAATTTTCTAGGGTATATTTCAATTTTAAATTAAATATGATTAATTTGCACTAGGTTTCTCTAGTAGCCAGTAGCCACCATATGTTCCTTCACTTTCAACACCATTTACAGTCTTTTTATATGTAAATTGGAAGTCAAGATAGTTAGCACTTGCGTAATCTGGTCCAAGTAGCGCACCGTCAATGATAGCATCGCCTTCAAATACGATAGTAATCTTTCCATCAACAACTTTAGCATCAAGTTCTTTATAAGCTTCAACACCTTTTGCATTAATTGTGTCGACTGCAACTTTAATATCACTAATATATTTTTCTAAGTAGCTTACTTCTAATTCGACAGTGTATTTGCCATCTTTATAGGTAGGCTCAACATAAGCATCGTTTACACTGAATTCTGAAACTTGAATACCATTTTTATCAACGAATGCAGTTGTATTTGCTGCGCCCCATAATGAATCAAATGAATAATATTTTCCATCATATTCAACATCAGCTGAAGGAATTGAAGTATCTGCACCAAAGTTAAGTGTGAATCCGCTTGAGTCATTTGATTTAAATTTATCGAAGTTATTTAACGAATCAAGTCCATTACCACTAACAAAGTAAATTGTTTGTCCATCAAATCTACCAGCCTTAACACCATTAAATAAGACGTCAGCTTGCATTTGTTGGTTAGATGAATTAGCAATATCTTCATATTCAACTTTAAATGTAATTAAAGCACTACCATCTTCGGCTACCCAAGGAGTTTTGCCATCTTTATCAACATATGATTTAACAGCAAGATCAAATGCTTGTTCCCAGCTTTCAGCAACCATTGATAAACGTTTGTTAGCTGTTTCAGCACCTTGAATTCTTGCAAGTTTCATTGAAACTACAGTTGCAGCACCTTTTTTACCTAATTTATAGTGACCTGCATCAAGTTCTTCTTTAATAGCTGCTTGGAAATATTCTGCTGCATTTGTTTTCCAGTTAGCTAATTGTTCGCTATCAAATGCATTTCCGAATACTTCTTTCATAACTGCTTTGTGTTCATCAGTATCGTTATATGCTTTATCTGATTTTGGAGAAATCTTATTAACAGGTTCTTGAATTTCAAATCCTGGACCTTTGTGGAAAGCTTCAGAAATATCTTTTCTATTGATACCAACTTCTAATCCTTTGAAGAAGTTTGTATTTGACAACATTGGTTTAACTTCCCATTCACCACCAAATTGTTGATCGTAGAATGCTTTATCCCATGTATTAACAAAGTAACAGAAATTAGATTCAGCACCATTTTTCTTTCTACGTGGATCTGTAGCATATTTATCCCATTCAGTTTCTGGAATATTTGATGTATCAGTTTCGTTACGTGTGAATTTATTTAATAATTCTTTAGGATCTGTAGTTAATGCACTGTTAACATTTAAGTGGATACCTTCAAGTTTAAATAAATCTCTTCCTGAATCATCTTTCCTAATTGGCCAATCTTCGTTTTTAGCAAATGCGATAGTCTTTTTACTTTCATATGTTGCTGTATAGTATGGTCCAACAGATAATAATGTATCTAATGGTGTTAATGATTTTCCAGCAACTGTTGCGCTAGTTCCATAAGCTTGAGCGCCTTTAATTACATTGCCTTCGCCAAGTTGTTTGACGAATTCTTCGCACATTGGGTTACACCATAATCCGTTAAGTTGATATTCAGCATAATCAGGTGTGATTTTTCCATTAAATGTAATAGAAATTGAGTTATCACTTGGATCAATTTTAACTCCAACTTGCTTCATAAATTCTTCATCGCTTGGTAATGTTTTTGCATCTTTTGAAGCGTTATAGAATTCAGCAAAACCTTTAACTTGTCTATTTTGTGTTTTTTCGCCTGCTTGTTCAGCACCTCTATACCAGCCAACTGATTGAGTTGCTAAAAGTTTAAATGTAGTAAGGTAATCTTCTAATTTAATATTACGTTTATCAAAAGATTTGAATGTTTGTGATGCAGTTCTATAAGCTAAACCTTTTGTTCCACCAACTGCATTGTCAACATCAGCCCCAACTCTTAAATAAACTTTCCATGTATCTGAAGCACCATTTTCATCAGGATTTACAGCTTCTGGAGCTTTCTTTCTTGATAATTGTGCTTGATATTCCCAACCATCACTTGTTTCATTAACTAGATTTGAGAAATAATATTGAGATACATAACTATAGAATGTAGAAACTGAATTTGAATTTGAGTTCAAATAGTTAAAGTTACCTTCATCATATGTTGCGTCAACTTGATCATGCAAATAATTTTTATATTTATCAGTTTTTTCACCAGCAAGTGGAGCTGTAACTGAACCATAATCTAATAATCCATAGCCATAACCAGCAACATAATTACCTGAATCTAAGAATGGTGTGCTTAATCTTTCGTTATATAATGAATAAGATTCATCATTCATATAAGTAATTGGAGCAAGTCCTTTGTTATAAAGGTATCTTTCAACTGATGCTGCCATCTTAGTTTTTTCTGTGCCTGTTACGCCAGTAAGATCTAAATATCCATCTGAAACAAATGATTCAGTAGGTACAACAGTAACATCGATATCTTGTTTAATTACTTGTTTTTCATCAGCAGAGACGCCAAACAAAATTAATGTAAATTCAGTTTTTTGTGTGACACTAGGAGCAGTAACAGTTCCATCACTACTAACAACTAAATCTTTTGAAAGTTCTCCTGCTGCATCAAGTACAGTAACACCTGTTGTATAGCCTTTAGGAATATCGAAAGCATATAAATGAACACTTTCACCAGCTTTTAATAAAGCAGTCTGCTTTGAAGTAACATATGTTGGGTTTTCTCCACCATCTCTTACTAATTGTGCACTGAAATAAGTACTATCTTCAGCTGTTTTAGTAAATTCACTTGATAATGTAATTGTTTGATTTGGTTTATCTAAAGCAACATCGTTATCTTTATCGTCACTAGGACCGTCTGGTTTCTTATTTCCACATGATGATACAACGGCAATTAATGAAGCAAGAGATAATACGTTTAATAATAATTTCTTTTTGTTTAGTTTCATAAATTAACCTCCTCCAAAAGCAAAAACATTTAGGTCTTTCTTTTGTGGTTTTAATTTAAATATAAAAGTATTTTATGAAAAACAAAAAAGCACTTTTCTTAATACTGTCTTAATATTGCCATGAAAATAATGTACTAAAATCAATAAATAGTAAAATAAAATGATAAATAGATAGTTAGAAAAATTAAGAATGAAAATAAGTAGCCTAAAAATGAAAATCTTTCCACTTTTCTTTTCATAGACTTCATTTCTCTGTATTGAAAAAGGTCGTATTTCTCGTCTACTTCCTTTTTAGCCATTAAGAACATATTTTTAAAACCAAGCGAAATAACATCAAATGTTCCTACATTAGTTGCAAAAGAAAGGGCTGCTAATGATAAAGAAAAAATTGTCGCTACAAAAAGACTGTTAATTAGCCAAATAGGTGTAAATCCATTAATCGCATAAATTAAAATAAATAATAATCCGCTGCTTCCAATACCAACAGCAAATTTAATCCAAAAATACAAATTAAAAATATCTTTTAACTTTATTTTTTTCTTCTTTTTCTCTTCCATGGGTATTAATTTATCATTAAATAAGAAAAAATACATTAACAATCTATTTTTAAGTAAGAAAAAAGGTGAGTTTTTCGTTCTCACCTTAATTTTGTTTATTCTTTAATGAATTTTCCTTTGTTTTTGCCTTTTGAAGCATGAACTAGAAGTGTTCCATTTTGAGACTCAACTAATTTCTTGCTATAAACTAAAGCTTCTTGTTTAGTTGGGAAAGTTTTTATAACTTTCATTCCTTCTTTAAGAATTAATTCCCATCTGCCATCAACTTTTTTAAGATGGTAGACTTTTTTAATTTCACCACTTCTTTGCTTTAATAAAGTCTCAGAAGGTTCTTTTTTAGAAGATCTATCTTGTGTTTCTTCTTTTTCTTCTTCAGCTTCTTCAATAGAATTTTTAGGTTCTTCTTTTGAAGTTTCTTCAGAAGTTTTTTCCTCAGTTGATTCACTTGTCTTTTCATCGGCTGTTTTTTCATCAGAAGTTTTTTCTTCAGCAACTTCTTTTGCAGAAATTTTTTCTTCATTAATAACTTCTTCAACTTTAGTTTCTTCAGTTACTTCGTTAATTGTTTCATCGCCTTTGAATAATTCTTCTTTTTCGTATTCAGCTTTCTTATCGAGTTCAACCATTTCAGCTTTATATTTCTCAACTTCAGCTTTATTTGCTAATACAAAGTGTCCTGGTTCAATCTCAACAAATGATGGTTTATCAACACTATAATCATGTGCTTCACGTGGATTATAAGGAATTCTAACTCTATCTTTTTCAGTTAAAGGATTTGGTTTTGGAATAGCACTTAAAAGTGATTTTGTATAAGGGTGAAGTGGATGTCTGAAGAGTTCATCAGCAGTTGCAAGTTCAACAATTTCACCAAAATACATAACAGCAATTCTATCGCAGAAATATTTAACTACTGATAAATCATGAGCGATAAACATAATTGTTAAGCCCATTTCTTCTTTTAAATCATTAAGTAAATTAATAATTTGAGCACGAATAGAAACATCAAGAGCAGAAATTGGTTCATCACAAATTAATAATTTAGGATTCATGACAAGAGCACGAGCAATACCAATTCTTTGTCTTTGTCCACCAGAGAATTCATGTGGATATCTGTTACAGTAATCTGCAATTAATCCAACTTTTTCAAGAACTTGGACAACCTTCTTATGGTTTTCAGCTCTATTTTTATGGCCTTGAATAATTAAGCCCTCTTGAATAATGTCCTCAACAGTCATACGAGGGTCAAGTGAATCAATTGGATCTTGGAAGATCATTTGAATTTCACTTAATAATTTCTTATTAACATGCTTGTCATCATATTTAATTTGATTAATTTTAGCTTTTTGAACACTAACAATATTGTTTTTATGTTCTCTAGCTTCTTCTAACTTTGTAGCAAATTCTTCTTTTGTAATTTCGTTTTTAGCAAGCTTTGCTTTTAATTCTTTTTCAAGAGCGTTGTATCTAATCTTAGTATATTTAATTTCTTTTTCATTCCATCTACTACCAGCACCAATTCTATAACCTTTATAGTAAATAGAGCCACTAGTAATGTGATAAAGTCTAATAATTGAACGACCTGTTGTAGTTTTACCACAGCCAGATTCACCAACGATACCAAAGCATTCACCTTCCTTGACTTTAAAAGATACATCATGGACTGCTTTTAATTTATATCTATTTGGTCCTTTTCCAAAGAAGAAGTATTGTTTAAGGTGATTAACACTTAAAATTGTTTTTTCTTCAGCATATTCTTCTTTGAATTTGCATTTTGATTTAATATTTGAAATTTCATCTTCAACGTTATCTTGATCAATAAATTCTAGTTCATCTTTAAAATCACTATTATGAACTTCAGTATTTAAAGTATCTTTAGAAACACTAATATTTCCAGATTCATAATCTTGATAAGCTTTCATGCTTGTTTTCATTAAAGCTTCTTTAGCGTTTGCGTTCATTACTTCTTCAACAAAATTGAATGATTCTTCAGGAAGTGATTTTAATTGGTTGTCATCATGATTTCCATCTTCGTATGCTTTAATTGAATTAGCAATACGTGTTTTAACAATTTTTGGCATGTCAACTTTTGGTGCATCTTCATGGAGTAACCAAGTTGCAGCATAATGTGTATCACTAACTTTAAAGTATGGTGGTTCATATTTAAAATCAATGTCTAAAGCATATTTACTTCTTAAAGCGAATGCATCACCTTTAGGAGGGAAACGCATATCTGGTGGAGTTCCAGGAATTGCTTCAAGTTTTTCTTTACTATCTAAATCAGGAATTGATGATAAAAGTGCCCAAGTATATGGATGTTTTGGGTTATAGAAAATTTCATAACTTGTACCATATTCAACAATTTTACCAGCATACATAACTGCAACTCTATCAGCCATGTTCGCAACAACACCTAAATCGTGAGTAATAAAGATACATGAAAGTCCTCTTTCACGTTTTAATTTATTAATTAATTCAAGAATTTGAGCTTGAATAGTAACATCAAGTGCAGTTGTAGGTTCATCGCAAATTAAAATGTCTGGATTTGCAGTTAAAGCAATTGCGATGACGATACGTTGTCTCATACCACCTGAAAATTCAAATGGATATTGTTTAAAACGTTTTTCAGGAAGAGGAATACCAACTTCTTTCATAACTTGAAGAGCCATTTTTCTAGCTTCTTTTTTAGTTACTTTAGTTGAATTAATATATTCATCTTTTACTTCTTCAATCTTAGTTTCTATTTCTTCTTTTTTAGAAAGAAGTTTATCCATTTTTTCATTTCCAGTTTTAGTAACGATTTCATCTTTTTTACTAATCTTAGAAATATTAATTTCTTCTTGTTTTTCCTTTTTAAAGAATTTAACAATTGGATTAACTTTTTTAGGTTCAATTCTTGCTAAAATTTCATCATAGTTTTTCTTCTCTTCTTCACTTAATGAAGGTAAAACGTTTGAAATTAAAGAATTAACTTTGTCAAGTTCAACTTGAAGTTCACTTAACTTTTTATCAGCAGTTTCTTTTAATTCAGCTGCATATTTTTTGTTTTCAACAGCAGCATCTTTCTTTCTAGAAGCTAATGCTTTTTTATAAAGAGGTTTTAATTCTTTATTTTCTCTATCTATATATTTTTTAAATTCAGCAAGATATTCTTTACGTTTATTTAAAGCTTCAACTTGATCAACTGGAATATTTTCAACTACTACTTTAAATTTATTAAAGATTTCTTCTTTAAGAACTAATAAATTTAATTTCTTTTCTTTGATTAATACTTCTTGATATTTGTTTTCAAAAGTATCTTCTTCATTAGCAAGTCTAACATCTTCATGAAGTTTAGAAAGATTATCATCGTTTTCTTTCTTAAATAAATGAATGAATTCATCAATTTCACTTCTTTTTTCAAGTGAAACAGGATTCTTCTTATCATTTAAATCTTTAATGTATGAATCAATCTTTTCAATTTCATTACTAATTTTATTAAATTCGTAAATTTTATTAGCATCATTATTTCTTAAAGCAACAAGTTGCTTAGAAATTAAATCACTATAATGTTTCTTCAAAATGTTTTTGTTGATTAATGTAGCTTCGGTAATTTGTTTACCAATTTTAACAATTGGGTTTAATGAAGAAAGAGGATCTTGGAAAATCATTCCAATTTTGTTTCCTCTAATTCTATGGAATTCTTCTTCACTGATTCTAACTAAATCTTCACCTTCGTATAAAATTTGTCCACTTTCGATAATAGCATTATTAGCTAAAATACCCATAATTGTTTTACTAGTAACGGATTTACCTGAACCAGATTCACCAACAATACAAAGAGTTTCTCCTTTATATAAATCAAAGGAAACTCCTCTAACTGCATAAACTAATCCACTATCACTTTTAAAGTTAACTCTTAAGTTATTTACTTCGAGAACTTTAGGAGTATTTGTATAATCGATATTTGTTTTCATTTCTTTCATATTATTCACTCCCCTTTAATGATGGATTGAATGCATCTCTCAATCCGTTACCAAATAAGTTAAAACTAATCATAATTAAAGCCATAATAATCGAAGGGAATAAGATTAAATATGGATAAGTTGATAAGAAACCTTGGTTTTTAGAAAGGATAACACCTAATGATTTCATACTTTGGAAGCCAAGACCTAAATAGGAAATTGTTGCTTCTGAGAAAATAACACTAGGAATCATTAAAACTGATGATGTAATAATTGTACCCATTGCGTTAGGCAAAATATGTTTAAAGATTAATCTGAAATCGCTTGCGCCAAGTGTTCTACTAGCAAGAGTATATTCTCTATCTCTAAATCTATAGAATTGTGTACGAGTTAAACTTGCTGTACCAATCCAGCCAGTTAAACACATAGCAAGAATGAATGTTCCAAATCCACTTCCCATATTTAAAATACAAAGTGTCATGATAACAATCCATGGAACACCACTTAAAATATCAGTAAATCTTTGCATGATAATATCTGTTGCGCCACCAAAGTATCCACTAACAGCACCCCAAACAAGACCGAATGAGAAGCAAATTGCGAAAGTTAAAAGACCAAGCATTAATGAATTTCTTAAACCAACGAATGTAGATTTAAGTAAATCAAATCCTTGAGCATCAGTGCCAACAAAATATGATGGCATTGAATCATAGCCTAAGAATTTATATCCATAGACATAACAACTTAAATTATAAACTGTAATATCATCGTGTGAACTTCTACTAATTTTAGTAATACCACTTTGTTCATTTCCTTCAGCATAAGGATAGATAGGACATTTTTCTTCAACTTTAAATAAAGCATTAATTTCTTTTTGTCTAGTTAATTTATAACCTTTATCTAAAGTCTTTGCGACTGCATTTTTAATATCTTCATCAGTTGAAGCTGATGTAATTTCTGGATTATTAGTTAATGATAACCAGCCGTTTTTAATGTAAGTTTCAATTAATGTTGAACCAACATTTTTAATTTGAATTCCATAAGGAACTGCATATGTATCAAATGTAAAATCAGCAACTAAGCCAATACCATGGAATAATTCTCTTCTTCCTGTAAATGTCCAATAATAATCTTTTTGGCTAGAATCTTTTTTAAGATCACTAACACCATCAGCAAAGCTAATTTTAGTAAGTTTATTATTTTCAGTTTTATCACTAGAAGTTAATGTTACATTTTTAAGCATTAAATAAGTGTAATTATTCGAATTTGGAAGAATACTAACTTTTAAATTAAGATCATTTATACCCTTTTCAAAAGGTTTAAAAGTTTCCTCTTTTTCAACACCTTCTACTTCGTGTTTATAAGTAATTTCTTTTGTTTTAAGACCTTCAAATACATTTTCAAAGTTATAAGTTGTAATACTATTTGTGCTTAAAACTTGTTCACCATATTTGTCTTCAACTTCAGCAGTTGTAGCGTTAGTTAAATTTTCATCTTCATAATCTTTTAAAACATATTCAAATGTTTCTGTTGTGCTAACTGAAGGTACACTATATGTAAAATAAACTTTAAATTTAGCTTTTGAGTAGCCTTTTCCATCAGCATTAGAACTTCCTTGTTGTAATTCATTTGAAAAATCATCATTAGCAACAGCAAAACTTAAATCGTATGTATTTAGTCTAAGTGCATAATTAAATGATGGTGAGCCAAAGATTGCAGCATTTTCTTCAAGCTTTTCAGTTTCATTTGATTCAACTATTTTATCATTAACAAGTGATAAGAAACCACCTGTAGCACTTTGAGTAAAAATATTTACATAGCCACCTCTAGCAGGAGTTAAATTACTAACTGCTCTACTTGGGTATGATGATTCAAAAGGATAATAATAATCAACACCTTCAAATGTTACTTTTCTACTTGGATCAACTGGAATATTTGTCTTCTTTTCGGTTCCATCCCAAAACCCTGTACCAGTATTAAACAATTTAGGTGCTAATAATGTTTCTTCAGGATGTGGATTAGAAGCGTCGACGTTATAAGGAATTGCTAAAGGCAAAACAATACTTAAAAGTAATAAAGAACCTAAAATAATTGCTCCAGCAACACTACTTTTATTCTTTCTAAATCTTCTAAAAGCGTCCTTTAAGAATGTTGTAGGCTTTGTTTTAAATTTTTGATCGTGAATTCCTTCACTTTTTTGAGCTAAATTAAAATCATTTGAGGAGATCTCAATGCTGTGTTCTACTTGGGAACTATCTCTATAAACATATTCTTTTTTATTATCCATTGTTCTTTGCTCCCATTCTAATACGTGGATCGATAAAGCCGTATGAAATATCAAGAATGACACCAGCAACTAAACTAACAAGAGTAAAGATTGCCATATCAACCATTAAAACATTGTAATCTTTTGAATTAAGTGCAGTAACGAATAAGCTACCAATTCCTGGAATATTGTATAAGTTTTCAAGAATCATTGAACCACTTAAAATACCAATAAATTCAGCAAGAATAGATGGAACAATAGGAACCATTGCATTTCTTAAAGCATGACGAACGATACATTGTCTTTTTGTTAAACCTTTTGTTCTAGCAAGTAAAAGATAATCGCTGCTCATAACTTCACAAAGTTCAGCACGAGTAAATCTACAGTATCCACAAATAGATCCAAAGCAAAGAGCTGTAACAGGAATAATGTATCCCAATGCTTTTGTTCCAGCACTACTTGTTGCATCTGGCCACTGCCATGGTAATAAACCTGTATCATAAGCGAGCCATTTCATTAATAAAGAAATGATAATAAACGATGGAACGCTAATAAAAATCATAATTACAGTTGAAATAATGTGATCTGTAGGTTTATTTTTCTTTAAAGCAGCCCAAATTCCTAATAAAATTCCAAGAGGAACTGAAATAATAACAGAAATAATATTTACGCCAATTGTTGTAGGAAGTCTATTTCCAATAATAGACATAGCACTTGCATTAGGTAAAATGTATGTTGAAACACCCCAATCCCATTCTGTAAAGACATTTTTAAGCCAGTTTCCATATTGTTCAAATACTGGGCGGACATAGTAATAATATGTAGTTCCATCATTAAATAATGATGTTCCACTTGTTGTCCATAAGTATTTTCCTAAATTAGATTGTTCTTCTGAAAAACTAATAACAAATCCTTGAGCAACTTGGTCTTGATAATATCTAAATTTATCTATCGCCATACCAGCTGGTTCAGAAAAAGGTAAAAGTTTCATTAAGATGAATGTCAAACTTAGAATGATAAAAGCTGTAGCAAACGCTAAAGCGATTCTTTTAAGTACATATTTCCACATACTTTTCTCCTTAAACGTAATGAATATTTTAGCATTAGCCAACTTTTTGACAACAAAAAATTGCGCTAAAAACCTAATTTATTATAAATGAAAAGTGGTGCAAAAGCACCACTTATTTGTGTAAATTCGTATATTTTTTAAAACTATTTAATTGTATTATCGTTTAATGTCAAATCTAATGTTGTAGATGTTGGAACATTATTAATTTCCATATAGTAGCTGACGTAAACGCTCATTGACTTAATATTCTTATATAAGATTGTTTCATTAATTTGTCCATCAGTTGTAGCACTATTAATAGTTTCTGGAATTAAGATATAAACAGTGCCATAGTCACCAGTAATTTCACCAGTTGACTTATCAACACCTTTTCCGTATAGAATAAAGTTTGAACCATATGCAATGTTATAAACTGCAACTTTAGGTGTTGTACCTTCGTTATAGTTAATATTTACAGTAATATAATCATCGCTTTCTTTTTCTTTAGAAGCAACGACTTTAAATTTAGTTTCAGTAGCTGCAGCTTCAGTATCTTTAACTAATTGAATAGCAAGTTTTCTATATTTAACGCCATCAACTTCTGCATTGGCACTTCCGCTACCACTTTGTTTTAATGTGACTGGCTTTTCAATAACTTTACCTTTTGTTGAAGCGCCTCCAACAATAGCACCTTTATTTGCTGCAGTCCAAAGTGAGTCAAAACTCCATTTTTTACCATCAAATAAGATATAATTGTTATCACTTTCATCAACGACTGATGTATCACATCCATAGTTAAGTGTGAATCCAGTTGAGTTATTGCTCTTCATAACTTCTAAGAAGCCAAGAGGATCAGTTTGCATACCACTAATAGAACCAAATCCAATATCGAATGTACCAGCTTTCATCTTGTTATAAACTTGTTGATAGTCTGTGTTACCTTCATCTTGTTCGAATGTTAACTTAAAACCATTCTTAAATGCATTTGTTTTTTCGAATGCTTTATTAAAATATTGAACAATTTCGTTACCGAAATCATCTTTATCTGTAGTGTTCATCCATTTCATATAGATTGTTTCACTACCATTCTTTTGATATTTACCAGCATTAACTTCTTCTGTGATTGCTTTATCAAATAATTGAACAGCTAATTCTTCATTATATCCAGTTGTTTCTGGTGAATAATTAGCAATTGCTGCTTTATGTTCTGCAGTTTCATCATATGATTTACCGTTTTCTGGGTCCCATAAATAAGCAGGAGCAAAATATGATTGTGATGCAATATTTCCACGAGTTGAAGCGAATGTTTCTCTATCAATTGAGAATGACAAAGCATTGATGAAGTTATCATTTGACATTAATGGTTTGCACTTCCATGTTTGTCCACCATTTGGATTTGTTCCTTTAGTACCAAAGATTGCTTCCCATTCTTCTTGTGTACACGTATTTAAATTAAGTTTGAAAGTTGAATCACCTTCAGTTTTTGTTGTTCCTTCTTTATTTTGATATTCAGCAATATAATCCTTTGGAATCGCACAAGCATCAATACCACCTTTTTGGTAAGCTTTAAAAGCAGCATTCTTATCACTTGCAGCACCTTGAATATATACTAATTTAATACCTTCAATTGAATATCTATTTTTGATTGATTCATCACTACTTGAGAATTCATACCATAACGGGTTTCTTTTATAGACGTTATAAGTATTATCACTTGTTTCAAGAACATATGGAGCAACTGAAAGTAAGTTATCAACAGGTTTTGAACCATTGTCTGAATTAACAGTACCATAAGTTCTCTTCATACCATAATAATAAGCATCTTTTTCAGTCCAACCTTTTGAACCTTTACCAATTTCTTTAATAAATTCAGCAGGAATTGGTGAATAGAGTGATCCTGAAAGATTTGTCATCGCTGAGAATTGGTTGACAGGAGTATTAAATGTAAATGTAATGCTTCCTTCTTCTTCGTTAGTTTTAATACCAACTAATTTATCAAAAACATCTTTTGTTTCTTCGATATTTGAGTTGTCTTTAGTTTGTGAATAATATGCTTTAGCACCTTTTAATGTTGAATTGCTTGAATCGCTAATCATATCAGCACTTCTAGCTAAACCAACTTTTTGATTAAGTAAAAGTCTATATGGAGTTACATAGTCTTCAAGTTCTACACCTCTACCAGCATATTTATCTTTATATTTGCCTAATGTGTTGTATTTTAAACCATCTTTTCCAGTTCTTAAATAAACTTTATATTTAGTTGCAAGTCCTGTTGCTTCATTTTTATTTAAAGCTTGTGGTCTAAAATCACCAGTAACTGGGTTAGCTTTTGCTAAAACAGGATACCATTCATAGCCATCTTTAGTTGAATTCATCTTTGTTGAATAATAACCAGATGAAACATATCCATAAAGATCTGCTGATTCACTACCTGTATCATCGAGATAGTTGAATTTTTGTTTATTTGAAGCTCCGCCATAACCATGGTAATACATTTGCCATGAGCTATTGCTTTCTTGGTCAGCAGTTAATGGAGTTGTGATTGAACCTTCACTTAAAACACCAAGGCCATAGCCTGTAATATATTTTGTTGTTGGAAGTTTAACTCTACTGCTATAAGCAACATAACCACCATTTTGGAATAATGTAATACCAGTTAAGTGTTTATCAACTGCATATTTTTCAAGTTTTCCTAAAATTTGAAGTTTTTCTTCATATGATGAAGCAACATAGTTATATGGTCCTACAGCATTTTCAGGTTGACCTAAACATTCAATTTCAACTGTTTTGTCTTTTAAATCATCAGCACCATTTCTGCATTTTACTGTAACAACACCTTTACCTTTAGCTAAACCAGTAACGACACCATTATCGTTAACAGAAATAAATTCTGATCCGCTAGTTACATCAAAAATAAATTCACCAGTAACGCCTTCTGTTAAAGATGTTGCAACGATTGTGACTTGTTCACCTATATAAATAGCTTTTTCACTACTTAGACTTACACTAAAATCTTTAACTTTGCCTTCGCTTGGTCCTGGATTTGGATTTGGATTTGGAGTAGGTTGTGGAGTTGGTGTATTTCCACCACAGCTAGCTAGAGCGAGTGGAGCACCAAGTAATAATAATGCACTGACGGCATATATAAACTTTCTTTTCTTCATATTTATTCTCCCTTTCTTAGATTCTAAATATTCTTTTCTTGTAAACCATTTAAAATAATAAATGCTAAATAATTTTTGTCAAATACAACTTTTATAAATTATATACACAACAATTGTACCAATTAAAAATATAAAACTAGAAGCAATATATGATAAAGGAATAAACTTTTGTGCTTCCCTTTTATCCTTCTTGCTTTTTGTATAATCATAAGTTCCATAAAAATGACTTTTTTCGATATTTTTGAACCAATATTCTTTTAATCTTATTGCGTTATAAGCAAAAATATCGAAAAATCCTAAGTTTGTTATCCAAGAAAATGCACCAGTAACAAACGAAATTACAAATGCATAAAATAATCCATCAAGAGCAGCAATTATTGTTTCTTCTTTCATTTCAAAATAAACAATAAAAAATATAGAACTTATAGCAAAGATTAAAAGGAATCTAGTGATATAAATTTCATAAAAACTTTTAAAATCAAAATTACTTGTCTTCTTTTTCTTGTCTTCTTTATTCATTTTTAAGCAACTTAGGGGCTAGTTAAAAGCTAGCCCCTCTTAATATAAATTTTTAAGCTTTGATGAATGTTACTTCAACAGCATTTTCTCCAGCTTGAAGAATAAATGCATAGTTTCCGTTTTCATCAGCCACGATTTCTACGCCGTTTACTTTAACGCTTTCAACTTTATATCCAGCATTAGCAACAGCATAGATTGTTGCAGTATCTCCACTTCTTCCACTAGCTTTATCGACATAAACTTTGCCACCAGCTACTTCAGTAGGAAGTTTAACACTTGCGTTATCTTCAGTATTGAAACCTTGGTTTACTGTTCCGTTATCAATAATTTGGAATTTAGTAAATGTTGTAACGATTTTAATAGTTGTTGAGTCTAATAAAGTTACATCCTTAATTAATACTCTTGCACCTTTATCATTAATTCCATATACCTTAACACCATTATTAATTTTCTTATCATAAGTAATAACAGTTGTGTATTCTTTTAAGTCAAGTTTTTTACCAGTATAGTCTGTTGCGTTAATTTCATATTCATCAGCAATGTTTTCGTTTGCTGTTTTAATGCTATTAACAGTATAAGAATATGTTGAACCAGGTGTTAATGAATCACTTGAAATCATTAATCCTTTTTCAATTTCATTTTCATTAAACATAAATGAACCATATGTGTATGAAGCATCTTGAACTTTGATAAATAATTTACCATTATCAAACGCTTTATCATCAAGTGGAATATCAACTACATATCCATCACTTACTTTAGTTAATGTGAAGTTTCCAAGACCACTATTAACACTAACTTTTGTTGTTTCTGGAATATAAATTTCACTGAATTTGAGTCTTAATGTTTTTACACCATTATTATCAAATAATGCTTTATAAACTAGATTTGGACCAACATTATCAATTACAAGGTTATATTCTTTAACTTGAGTTGAACCATAAAGTAAGTTATATGTGAATTTTAATTTATAAGTTCCATTTGGAATTCTTGATCCACTATTAGTGTAAAGTGGAAGTTCAGCATAACCTCTGTGGTTAAGAATTTTGCTTGAAATATATCCAGCTGAGATATGTGATTTATAAAGATTTGTTGAGCCACCCATATTATCAGTAACATAAATACTTCTAATAACATTTCCTGCTAAATCTTTAATTTCAACTTTTTCACTATTAATTGATCTATAGATGAATTCTTGAACATAAAGTACATCAGTTGAAGCACCACCAGCATAAATTGTGACTGTTCCGTCTTTTTCCTTTTTAATTGTTGGTTTGTTTGCGAAGTTATCTAAGTTATTAACATTCTTTAAGACACTTGTTCTTCTATCATTGCTTTGGAAGTTATCGAAACTATCAAATGCAATATTTGAACCTTGTTTAATGAAGTCAAGAGCATAAGATCTATTTCCAATATAATCAACAAGATCACTTCCGTAAACTTTACCAGTTCCAAGTCCAGTTTCACCATTTAATGAATAAGATTCTTCTTTTTCGAAAGCAAATGGTTCTGTTGCATCAGCTGCACCATAGTCTTTATAGAATCCCATATATGGCATTGTTAAGACTGGGTTTGAATCAGTTGGAGTAACACCAACTGGTGTAAGTTTTACATAACCTTCAAGGTATGTTCCGTTTTCAAAGTTTTCAAGGTAAGCTTTGACTTCATCACTAATTGAATAAGTATTTAAGTTTGTGAAGTCTTTTACTTCACTAGCATTAACTGTAATTGTTCCAAGTTCAGCATCTTTTACAAGTGCTTTATCATAAGGAGTTTGTACTTTAGCACCCTCATATTTTGCATCACTCGTGACATAGTTTGCTAATTCGTTATCGTGATTATGATATCCACTAATTTGTGGAGCCATTACTGAGATACTTACTTTATAAGTTTTTGCACTTGTATCTTCATTATGAACTCTAAATCCGATACTAATTTTACCGTTTTTAATCAATTCGTTATTTTTAAGTTCAACTTTAGCGAAATTATTTCCGACGTTAGTAAATGAACCATCATTATTAACTGTTAATCCTTCAAGATATGTTTTTGAATTAATTGCTTTTGATGCATTTACAACACCAGCACCTTGTTTACGTGGTGAATAAGCACTTAATTCATCTTTAACGTCTTCAGCAACAGGAGTATAAATTGTAACTTCTTTTGGATTTTCTCCAGTAGTCATAGCTTTACTTGTTTTAATTCTTCCATAACTTGTAGAAGTATATTCATATTGAGTAGCTGTTGACATTGTTCTCATTGTAATACTCTTTAAGTATTCTTTTCTTTCAGTGTCATTAGCAAATTCTTTTTCTCCAACTAATAAAGCAACAATACCTGTATAGTTAGGAGCAGCCATTGATGTACCATTTAAATATTCATAAGAATATTCATTCTTTTCGTCAACTTTACCTTGTGAATTAGCTTTTCCAAGTGTTGCGCCTCTAATTGAACTACCTGGAGTAGCAATTGTTGGAGCAAGACCTAATGTTGAAGTTGCACCATCACTTGAGAAGTCACTTAATTGATCTTTATCTGGGTTTTCAGCTTCAGTTTTAGAAATTAAGCTTGTTGGACCACTCATACATAATAAGGATGATTTATCTGTATTACTATCAATTGTGATTTCTTTTCCGTTTTTATCAACACCTTTAGTTAATGAATTTAAAAGTGTATCCCTATCTCTAAATAATACGAAGACAACTGGAATATTTGGAATATCATAGTTTCCATTGCCGCTAGACCAGCTCATACCGAATGTAAATTCAATAGCTGTTGGGTCGTTGTTTACAACGATTAATCCAGCACATCCTGCATCTTCAGCAGCTTTTGCTTTATCAACGAATGATGTTGAACCTCTATCACAAATAGCAACTTTGCCTTTGTAATAATCAGGGTTAGCAGCTGTTACTTTAGTATAATCTGCATCAGTTCCATAGTAATTTCCATTACTATCAGCAGCACCAGCTGTAACAATTTCAACGTTATCACCAATCATTGAAAGTAATCTTTCTTTTTCTTCAGTGATACCATCACTACCATTACTATAATCGACTTGATCGCTATAACCGATGATTGATTCTTTGCCATCTTTATCTTTAATTTTTAAAGCTGATTCATAATATTGAGTTGGGTTTGTGCTACTTGCAATAATATTTGCTTTTGTTGAGTTAGCATAACTTCCTAAAATACCTGTATCAACTTGATCAGTTGCCCAATCTTTATATGTAGCCATTGATTTGAATAATGCTTTACCAGCATTACCAGCTGAAATGTTACATGAACATCCATCATCTTCAAGCTTTGAAATAATATCAATAGATGTTGATTTATTTGAGAAGTCATCAAGGTCACTACCAAGTGACATATTTAATGCATCAACGCCTAAAACAACACAGTCATTTAATGCTTCAAGAATATCAGCATCTTTAGCATAAACTCCACCAGCACTTGTATCATCTGTAGGAATTGATTCATAGAAAACCTTCATTAATGCAAGTTGTGCATCTGGAGCAATACCATTATATAAACCATTTGCTCCAGCGATTGAAGCAACGTGGGTTCCGTGTTCACTCCAAGGTGAATAAACATCAAAGTCATTTGAACTATTTTCGCTACTTCCACCATAGTCAAAATAGAAAGGAATCTTTAAATCATAATATAAGCTTCCATCAGCAAGAATTCCGACATAACTATCTGTTACGCTTTCAAGTTTTTTGCTTCTAATAGCCTTTAATTCGCCACTAGCTTTATCTAAATCACTATATCTAAATCTAGCTTTAGCAGCGCCTTCTCCACTTAAATTAGTGAAAGCACTATGATCCATAAAGAATCCTGAGTCTAAGATAGCAACAAATGATCCAGCACCTTTATTGTTTGTTTCAGGAACAAACATTGATTCTTTTGATTGGTTGTTGTCTTTATTCTTAATAGCGTCTTGTTTATCATCTTCTTTAGTAGATTTTCCACCAGTTGATGTATTTGTTAAAGGTACAAATCCTTCAGCAATTTCATCAACATTTCTTTCACCACTATATGTATCACCAAATCTATATGTTTGGTTAATTGAGACTTTTGAAACATTACTTAAACTATTTAATACTGATTCAAATTCTTTATTTGTTTTGATTTCTAAAGCATTAATAGCTTCAAACGTATTTGTAACTTTAAAATTAAATCCAATTTCATTTCTTAATTCATTAATAAAATTATCTCTAACTTCTTTTGCTTTTTCTTTTCCTAAACTATTTTCAGTTCCTTTTAAAGAAACTAAGAAAGTTGTGTCTTTTTTAATTAAGTTAGAATTATTAGCACCTGTTTCGCCATTAGAAAGGCAAGCAATAAATCCGAGTGAACCAAGAGCTAATGCACATAATCCAATTTTATTTTTCTTCATATATTAACTTCTCCTTTCTTTATTTTGCTACAAAAGCATTAATTCCATTTTCAATCCAATCAACTGATGTCGTTCCAAAACTTCCAAGAGCAAGAACGAATCCGCTTCCGCCACTGCCTGTGAAAGCAATATCCCAAATTTCAAGAGATTGAACTGTTTCTTTAGCAAGTGTCGAATCACTATAATGAGCGAGCATCCATAAACGTCCATCAGGAATTGAAAGAGCGTCTGGACTAACTTCTTTTGCTGTGTAATATGACTCAAGTTCAGCTAATGCACTTTCATCAAATGATTGATAACAAACTGTCGTTCCATATGAGAAGTTATCAAATTTAGCGAAAGTGCTTAATTTATTTGTTCCACCATCAACGCCAAGAATATCCTTCATACCAAGTGAAGCATATCCTGTAGCTGGTGAAGCATTTACAGAATTTACATATTCAACAAGATTTATTGCACCTTCAACTTTTTCTCCAGCTTCAAAGTTAAATTGTTTTGTTGCTTTATCTTTAATTCCTTTGAAATTATAGATTGCACCATTTTTAGCAAAATACCCAGTTTTCTTACTAACATTATAGTAATAAGTATCTGTGTAATAATATAAAGCATCGCTTGTGATTCCATCAGTGGATGAATATGTATATCTTGTGTAGTTATTTCCTGCTAATAAATCTTTTAAATCATTAACATGAGTATCAATTTTTGTGCTTGGTTTTAATGAACCACTTTTAATTGCCTCTTCAACATCAGCATTTTTAGCATTTCCAACTGCATTAATTTTCATTTCAGTTATACCATATTGGCCAAAATATGCTTTCATTGAGAGTTTATAATCATCTGTTAAGCTGACTGTAAATCTTGACATAACAGTAATTAAGCTTGATGACCATCCACAGTATCCTAAGAAATCTTTAATTAAAGGATATTTAGCGATTGTCTTTGTTCCATCTTCATCATCGCCAACTTCTTGTTCAATATTAGTAATTAAGAACTTATCGTTTAATGTATAAGTTGGTAAGTTGCTTAATGTAAATTTTGTGAACATATTAGCGAGTGTTGAACCTTTATCCCACCATGATTTCTTGTTTTCACTGATAATTGTTGAACCTTCAATTTCACCAATTCCATTTTCTTTATATTGCATGATGCCGTATTTATCGCCATCTTTATAAGTTGTATATCCTAAGTGAGATTTTGTATGAGTTGTATCAAATTCAATTTCATTTGTTGATGTGTTATTGATGTTTTGATAAGAAATTTCATCATAATAATTTTCAGTATATGTTCTTAAATAATGGAAGCCGTATGAGTCATTAACTGTACCAACACTATTCATAATTTCAACTTGGAAATTCTTTGCTGCTTGTAAGTTCTTAACTAAATCATATACAGATGTATTTTCAGTGAATACAGCAACACTAAATGTTGCGCTTTCTGAATCATCAGCAGTAACTTCAACATTATAGCTTCCTTCGCTTGTAAACTCTGTGCCATTAGCCATGCTTAATGAATATTCACCAGTTTTAAGCGCTTTCTTAGATGTGAATTTTCCATCAGTATATGTGTATTTTTCAACTTTTAATCCAGTAGAATCAAATGTTGTTTTTTCGCCACTTTTTAAAATATATTGAGATTTTGAAGGATTTTTAGTGATAAATAATTTATTTTCAACTAGTTTATCGTTAACATTTACAGTAAATGAAGTTGCTTCATAGCCGCTTGCTGTAACGGTAATAGTTAAATCACCTTTTTTATCTAACTTTGTGCCGTCTGCAGTAGAAAAACTTAAACCATTCAAGTTGTCGAATGTCTTACATGAATTAGCATCTTTAACGCCATCATAATATGTAAAACCATTTACTAATAAACCACTTAAATTTAAGTTGCTTCCCTTTTTATATTTTTTAATAACAGGTAAAGAAACAATTTCAAGTTTCTTACTTACTTCTGTTTCACCAAAAACAGTAATGTAAACTGGTGATGATTTTTTAGTTGTATCTTTTGTACTTGTTGCAGTAATGCTGACTGTTCCTTCTCCATTAAGTGTTACAAGTCCACTTTCAGAAACTGTAGCAATTGAAACATCATTACTAGCCCAAGTGACACTATTTGAAGAATCGCCAACAACTAAAGCACTTAATTGTACTGTTTCACCAACTTTTCCGTTTTTAGCACCAGTGACAACTACTTTTAATTCAGTTGAGACATCACTTCCATTACATGAAGTAAGTGTGTTTACTACAAATGAGCCAAGAACAAGTGACCCAAGTAAACTATAAATTACCTTTTTCTTTTTACTCATATATTCTCCTTATATCCATCAAAAGCCACACGAGGTGGCTTTATTAAATTATGCAGTTTTTGTAAATCCTTTAATTACTTCTTGAGCAACTTCGTTTACCGTTGTTCCAGCAGTGCTTAAATTAATTACCATACGATCATAGATAGTACTATATTGAATTTCTGCGCCTGAAATTTCAAGATCAATCCATATTTCATCAGGTTTGCCATCATTATTGGTATCAACAACCCATAAGCCAAGTGAATTAGGTGAATATTCTTGGAATTCGTCCACATTCATTGCGCATAATCCCCATTCTTTAGCAATTATGGCATTATTTAATCTATAACGTATATAGCTTTCATCTTGGCCTTCATAGATGCTGACAACATCCCACATCGATGAAAAATCAACCTTTTGAATTGATGTTTCATCAGCAAATCCTGCCCAGTTACTAGCGAGCACTGAATCATATAAATTTTTGATTGCTGTTTGGTTTGTTCCGCCTAAATTTTCAGCATCTTGTTTAATATCAAGATTTTCACCAGTTCCAGTAAATGTATATGCTTTATATCCTGTTTCTTCATATCCTTCAGGAATCTTCATTAATCCAAGAATTCCGATATCCGAAGCAGAGCCATTTTGAACGATATGTCGAAACATTTCAATTGAATTGCCATCAACACTATATGTAAAATATGTACCAGCAAGTTCACCTTTAGAATTTCTCATATCCGTAAAATAGCCTTTGAAGTTATTTCCTCTAATTGTATTTAATGCAGTTTTGAAGAATGTATCACTTGATTCTCCAACTTCATGTGCTGTTTCTAAATATTTATCAAATGTAGCATCTTTAAATGTGCCAACATCTCCAATAACAATTGGCAAATTAGCAGGTTGAGTAGAGCCTTCTTGAGTCAACGTTGCAACAATAAGTGCGACTTCGCCATCATCTGATTCAGAGAATTGAATTTGAGCTCCAGCGTTAACGGTAAAGTTATTTAATGTAAATCCGTAGCCACTAATCTTAATAAGATTTGTGATAGCATCAACATCATTTAATGTATAAGTTTGATTTGCTGTTGAATATGTTACAGAACTATTTTCAACATTTTGCCAAATTTCACCTAAAGAGAATTGTAAGTTATTAACAATATCAGATAAGCTATTTGATTTTCTAATTGTTAAAGCATTTCCATCAACTTCGCCAACTTCATAATCGCTAATTCTATTAAATGAATAGTCGTTTTCAGTGAAGTTCATTTCATATCTATGCAATGTTGCTGCTTCACCTTCTTTATCTTGAACAACTGAATAAGCCATTGAGCCATCATAATTTACAATGTAGTTTTCATTAATACCAAATGTTGGGTATACATAAAGTTGTCCGCTACTATTTTGATTAACAGTATAAATTCCATAATTATTTTCTGCTAAACCACTAAAGAAGCTATTAATTCTATAAGCAGGATTTGAAGTAACTTTAATTGTATAAGTTACTGGTTCTAAGTTTGTATCGTTAGGAGTAATTTTAACTTCTAAAGCACTTTGTTTGCTTTCTAATATTTTTCCTTCAGGAATAGATACTGTATATTCAGATGCATCTAAAACACTTCTAACAGCACTTGGTTCGCCATCAACGACTAATGTTTTATAAACAACGATGCCTTCACTTGTAAAAGCATCACCTTGCTTAAAAATTAACTTTGCAGCAGTTGTATCAACGGTTGCTTTGTATTCTTTTTTTGCAACATCAGAAACATGTAATTTAACGTTTACCTTTGTTGTTTCATCACCTTTAACTGAAGCAAAAATTGTGAATGAACCAGTTTTAATAGCTGCAAATTCTAAGTAGTTTCCGTCAGCGCTAAATTCGAATGCAGACTCAGCATCATTGCTAAATACAATTTCAGCATCCTTGAATTGAGGATTCTTTTCAGTATCGATATTTGCTTCGAATGTATAATATTTTCCAAGTTTAGCTTCGAATGTTTCGTTTAAATTAATTTCTTTTGAATCACATGTTAGTGTAATTGGACTAGAACTAGCTCCTGCTCCACATGATGCGATTGAGCCTAATCCTAAGCCGAATGCAGTAAGTACAGTGAGTAATCTAGCGTGTTTCTTTATATTCATAATATAAACCTCCTTATTGAGACGACTTATTATCTTACTTTATATGTATTGTTCAAAAGAGAAATAAGTTTCTTAATACAATTTTAATATTGTACTAAAAAATTCACTTTTTCTAAAGAAAAAAGATTTAAAAAATTGTAATTTTTTTCTTTACGATTCATATTACAATTCAAGGTCGTATTTTTTTTAAAAAAACGTACTTTATAGTTCTGCTTTTAAGAATAAAAATTAATTTTATAACTACTATAAATCAACTATTTTTATACTAATAATCCACTAAAAATCAGTCTTTTACAGGGTTTTCGTTATTAAATGATAATTTTTTGTGTCAAAAAAGGTGGCCGTTTTTAATAAGCCACCTTAACGATTAATAATTTTATTTGTGTGTAAGTCTAAGCCTAAATGTTGCGCTATCGTATCCGCAAGAAACCTTTACCGCTAAAAGATCATAATGCTTTGAAACACTTGTAGCAAAATCAATAGACATTGTGTAATTATCAGTTGAGCCAGATTTAATTACAAATTTCTTATTTTCAAATGTCCACGTATTACTAATGTTATAAGTTTCTTCGTAATCATTATCGCAATAAGAATATGAAATCTTACCACTCTTTGCACCATCATCTTTAATAAATACTAAGTTAGAAACTGCTGATGTGTAACCTTTTTCAACACTAATTGTCGAGCTAAATATCATATCTAAAATTCCATCATCAGTATTAGCAAATGAATAGAACTTCTTTGATATTGTAAGTCCACTCTTCTTTTCTTTAAATAATACGTCTACAGAACCAGCTTGACTTGCATTAATTGTGAAGTTTCCATCTGCTTTCATATCAATTGTGGCGTTACTTGTGTTGTTACTTAATGTTGCTTCAAAATCAACTACTGCTGATGAAGATGAATAACTTACTTTGCTTGTATAAGCATCGCCTGCTAATAAATATTCACTACCAGTATAAGAAAGTGTTGTTGCTTTAGGATAACTTGCTTTTAATGTAACTTCTTTTGATACATTTTTAGTTTTAACTGAGATTTTTAATTCATCTACCGGCTTAATAAAACTAAAACCATAAGTTGTTTTTCTTACTGCATCTTCATTGTTTAAAATTTCGACGCTCATCTTATCAACATTCTTTTCAAAAGTTGCAGGTAAAACATTTGTAAGTTCAATATTTACACTTTCACCAACATAAAATTCATTGGTTTCAACATATTTTCTGTCTCTATATGCTTTAGTAACTACATCAAATGAAGTTGCGTAGAAAGATTCGTACTTTTTCATTTCACTTGTTGGTGCTTGCTTTTCACCAACATTTAAAGTTCCTTCATAAACTTTTTGATCTTTTAATACATAACTTGATGGATTATCGTTGTCGTAATCATCACTTGTATATCTACTAACTGTTGCATTAAATGAGTTAATTAAAGAATCTTCAAAATTCATTGTTAAGCTATATTTATAAGTATCACCATATGATTTTTCGATTGTTGCATCAACTTTAATAGTATTATCAACTTCGCTAAAAATATAACTTCCATCTTTAACATCTTTACTTTCTAATGAAGAAGCCGAAAAGAAACTTTTAGCAATGTAATTAGACATTCCAAAATATGTATAATTACCAAAATAGCCCATTTTAGATGCATCATTTATAGTTGAAGAATTCAATGTGTTGTCACTTTCGTTTACTTCATATGAACTATAAGTTAAAACATCAGGTTCGCCATATTTTGAAATGCCTCTAATTTGTTTGTTATCAAATTTAGCGATTTCATAATTTTCAACTGTTGTAGTCGTTCCACTATATGAACTATTTCTAATTTTAGTATATGTAGTTAAAGTCCTATCATCATTATAAGAAGTAAATTTATAATTATCAGATTCAGTTTCTTTACCTTTGTTATCAAGTGTTTTAAAAGTTAATTCACCTGAATTTACCTTGACTAATTCTTGTTCTTTAGACTTTCCTAACTTTTCAGTTAAATAAGCACCATATTTCTCTTGTGCTTTAATGACGTTAACTTTTAAAGCAAATAATGCACCATCAGCTTTTATGCTAACCGTAATAGGATCAGTTGTTATTTTTTTGCCTACAACAAGATGGCCTTCAGTTGAAACATAAACTTCGTTTGAGCTTTCAAGTGTAAATTCTTGTTTTGCAGTATTAGGTAAAATTTCTACATTTTTAATTTCGAATTTTTCACCTACAGCAATATCAATTTCTTTCGTTTCATAGTTTACACTTGTTGCTTTTGCATATTCTTTTAAAATAATAATTTCAATAACTTTTTTAATATGTCCAACAGAAACTTCTACACTTGTTGTTCCTTCTTTTAAAGCTTTTACTAAACCTTCACTAGAAACGCTACAAACATTTTCGTCTAAGCTTTTAAAGACTACTGGATAATTATTAACGTTTCCTTTAACAGTTGTTTTAATACTCAATTCATTGCCAATCAATAATACAACTTGATCGTTACAATCAACATTTAAACTTAGTTCTGTAGACTTTTTAAGGATTTTTATAGTAATTTCATTACTTTTTGTTTCACCAACTTTAGCAAAAATTACACATGTTCCTTCTTTTAGAGCTTTAAAGTTAAACTCATTATCTATGCTTCCTAAACTTGGATCGCCTAAAGTAAATGTAACATCTTTTAAATCTGCATTATCAACTTTTACATCAAGTTTAATAACTTCATCAACTTCAATTTCATTTTTACTTGGTTCACTAAGTGTAACTTTTATAACTTTCTTTTCGTTAACTGTAAAAGAAACTTTATTACTTTCTACATCACCAGTTTTAGCATAAATATCAGCCATACCAGCTTTTAAAGCAATGACTTTTCCGTTTTGTGTGACGCTTAAAACACTTGTATCACTAGAGTACCAATTAACGATATCTCCTTCATCTAAATTAGATGTTTTTAAGCTTAACGTTATACTTTCACCTATCTCTAAAGATGTCTTAGAAGGTGCTTCAATTAATAATTCTTTCTTTTTTTCTTCAACACTAGGGTGATCTTCTTTTTGACCACAACTAATTACTGATCCACCAAGAAGAGCACTTAAAGCAATTACACTAAGAAGAACTTTTCTTTTTTTCATAATTATTCTCCCTCTACCCAACTAGGTATTGTTGTTTTATTAATATTAATAAAGCGCATTGTGTATTCTCTACTAATGTCATATCCATTAGAATCAACTTCAAAGAATCCAACAGTGATTGCATCAATCTTTCCATCACTTGTTAAAACTACTTCAGCTTTATTTCCTCCACCAATTGTGAAATCTTTAATTTGATAGCAACCTGGCAAGAAAGCATTGCCTAAAAAAGCACTAACATAACCATCAGTTACAACATATTTATTTTCAGTTTCATCATATTCAAATAAAGTTGGATCAACTAATCTAGCTTTAGTATCTAATTCAGCATATGTTTTAGGTCTAACGTTATATGATTGTGAATTTGTTGGATCAATATAAACCCATTTATTAGTTGTTTCATTTAAATCATATATATACATTAAATCATCTGCTTTAGATGGATCTTTTTTATAATATAAATCAAATTTTCTAGACGTATCATCTAAATGTTGTTGATGATAAATTGCATCTTTTCCATTGAAATACCAATAAGAATCAAATTCAGAATTACCTTTTTCGCCTTGATAATGCTCATTAATAATTAAAGTGTAGTTATCACCAAGATTTGTAAGTGCATTCTTTAAAGCGTCTTCTCTTTCTTTATTTTTACTTGTATGAGGTTTAGCACCATCGAATTCAGCGCTACCAACATTATCAATTAAAACAGTTGTTTCATAATTAACATTAACAGGAATATACATACTTGTATAAGCATCTTGATATCTTGTTTCGGATACAACTGAATCAATTTGAATGCTATCAATTTTATTCATAACGAAATTAAATTTTACGTTATCTATCGTATAATCTATACCAAGTAAATATTTAGCAAAGAACGCTTGTTTATCTTTATTTAATAATAATGTTGATGTTGTAGGTCTAGCTTCAATAGCTTTTTTAATACTTTTTCCATTAACTTCAATGGCTTCAAAATCATTAATAGTTAAATATTCAAAAGGATTAGGAAATTCTTTATCATAAATTAGTTTCTTTCCATCACCATCAGTAGCTTCAGTTAAGAAAACTTCATTTTTATAATTAATTCCTTCAACAGATACATAACCACGCTCATTTTTAACATATCTTATTGTTGATGAACTTGTTCCTTCTGTTGTTGATTTAGAAAATGTTTCTTTAATAGATGGTCTTTCGCCTCTTAATGAAGTGATGTTATAACTATATTCATTTGTAAACATAGTTGTTCCATCTGTTTTTTTAACTATTTCTTTTTCTAATGCTTTAAGTTTATATGAAGCGCTTGCTTCCTTTAAAAAATCATTAACATATGTAGGAACATCAAGTTTTACATTATCTTTATCAGTTCCTTCATTTGCGCAACTTGGTAAAGCAATGATAGCTAATAAACCTAAACTAATTAATAAATTCTTTTTCATTTTCTTTACCTCCTTATAAATCAACATCTGGAATCTTAGTTGTTCCAATATGTGAATATTTTGCAGTATATGTCATTTCAACTATTGTTGATGAATCATAAGGAAAATAGAAATCAAGGCTAACAATAATATCTCCATTATCTTCTTTTAATTTTGCTTCAGTTACATATCCTTCGCTAAAATAAGAAAGTAATTCGCCATCTGAGAAGAAACCTTCACCAATAAATGCTTGTGCATAATCGTTATTACACCAAAAATAGCCATCTTCATCCGCTTGTTTAAAGAATAATGATGAAGACACATCTTTTAGATGAGGTACAAAGATACTCTTATCATGAGGATCAATGTTATAACTTGAGTAAGAAGAATTACTACTCTTTTCCCATAGCTTTGAATCAGAATTGAATTTATATTCATATAATAATCCATCTTTTTTAAATGGATCTTCATGATATAAATAATCCTTCATTTTATCTTCTTTATCCATTTCAATGTAATAAGACGAACCATCAAAATAACTTGTTTTTGAATTTAATGGTGTACTTTCACCCTTTAAAGACATTGTCGCTTCTAGAGTAAAATTATCTTTAACACTAGAAAAAAGTTTATCGAGTTTTTCTATTTTTGGATCTTCACTCTTTTTAGGCCCTTCAATCGCAGTTTTACCAATATTTTCGAAAGATAAATTTGCAACATAAGTCCATGAACAAGGAATATAGAATCCTGTTGAAGCATCTTTTGTACTTCCAGTAAATTTAGATGAAACAGTTTTTGCGCTCATTAGAACATTGTTTTTAAAAGTTAATTCAACTGATTGAAGAGGAAAAGAATTACCTGTTAAGTAATAATCAAAAAGGTCTAACTTATCTTTAAATAAAGAATAAGCAACTTCTCCATTTTCTTCTTTTGTTTTTGTTAAATCCGTTTCTTCAATAAGTAAAAATGGATTCATGAAATAGTCATCATAATACGAATAATAACCATTATCACTAATTCTATAAAAACCTATTTCATTTTTATAATTAACATATCTTTGAGCAGCAAATCCATCAGGATCACGAACAACTGAAATCTCAATATCTTGTTCTTTGCCTGCATAAGTGAATGTATATTTTTGATTTGTTGCAATTTCTTCACTACTATTTTCGAACGAATAATCGTATTTGAACTTATTTCTAAACAACTCTTCATTTTCACTTGATAAGCAAATTTGTTCTTTGATTCCACTCATATGGAAACCACTTCGTAAATTAATTATCGCCTTTTGTAAATCACTAATTTCAGTCTTATCTTCTTCAGGAACACTAACATTATTACAACCTGTTAAAGCCAAAACTGATAAAAATAAAAACATTTTTTTAAATTTCATATTTTAACCTCAATCCATAAGAATATTTTAATTTATAAAACATTATTAACTCTAAAAATATACTTTTTCTTAACACTATCTTAACATCACCTTTCATGAATTTTTCACTATTTTACGGAAAAATTATATTAAAAAGTGCTACATTTTTATCAAAAATAAAAATTTCAAATTTATTCAAATGTAAGGGTTTTAAGCAGTCATAAAGGCTCCGAAGAGCCTTTATGAATTAATAATTAATCGTTATTTAGAAATGATAAGTTCAACATCTCCTGTAATATCTTTTGCAGGAATTTTTACTGTTGCATCATTATCATCAAATTCTTCATGTTGTACAGTTTTATATTCAACACCACCGATTTTAACTGTTAATGTGAATGCTGCTTGTCCATCTGCGCGAGTATCATATGCATTTACACTAATATTCATTTCTGCGACTTCGAATTTATCGCCATCTTTGACACTTACACCGCCTGCAAAAACTAAAGCGTAATCTAGTTCACAATATTCTGGTAAGTTGTCTGTTAATTTAAATGTTTTAAATACAGCTTCAACTTCACTAAAGACAACTTTTATATCTTCATTTGGTAAGTTATCAATTGTTAACATTCCTGATTTAGAATCAAATGAGGTGCTCAAACTTTCTGTTATATCTTTATCGCTAGCATCAGTAATCTTATAAGCTAATTTACAATTTTCTGAAACAGTGCCTATAACTTTAATTCTTAGTACATTGCCTGCTTTAACAACCGGCAATTTATCTAAAAATTTTTCTTCGCTAGTTGTTCTATCTGCTGCATATTTGAATGTAAATCCTTCTTTAGGAGCCACACATGTTACGCCAACAACTTTTTTCTCTACAGCAGTTACTTTTAAAATAACATTTGCATCTTTAATCTTGAAGTTTTTGAGTGGCGTATAAATGCCTTGTTCACCATTAAATTCTAATGGTGTTTCTTTTCCGCCAGCAACATAACTTACGCTGAAAATCTTATTTTTAATAGCATCACTTGATAATGAAATATTTCCATAAACTTCTTCATCAACGAAGAACTCACTTGATGTTTTTGAATCAAGGCTTAATGAAGCTTTACTTACTGAGCCTGTTAAACTGAATGCTTTAAGATCATTTTTAAGGCTTTCATCAACTTCTAATGTAACAGTTGACTTAGCATATGCTTCAAAAACTGGAGTGATAGTTAATGCTTTGCTTCCTGCTGTTGTAGCAACCGCAAATGAGTAATTATGATAGTAAGAATAGGATGTAGGTTCTATAAGTTTAACATCATTGCCATCTTGATCAACAGCCTTGACAAATTTATAACCTGTATCAGGTGTAACTTTGGCATATAATGTAGCGCCTTGTTTAACAACCAACTTTGTTGAGTTTGCTGTATTGTATTCACCCTCTGCTAAAAGGAATTTGCCTCCAGTAACTTCTTCAACGCTAACAGTAACACCTTCTTCAACATCAAAGGTGACTTTTCCTGTTGCCGTCATTTTAAAGCTAAAATCGTTTTTAGAGCCCCAGCTACTTGTAATATTTGTACCATCAAATTTTACAGCATTAATAAGGTATCCATCTTCTAATACAACACGGCCATAAACCGTTTTTCCAGGTGCTGCTTTTAAGATCTCAGCTTCAGGTTTACGAGAAGATTCTGAATAAAATTTCACTTCCTTGACGCCTACTACTTTTTCAAATTGAATTGTTGGTGTATCTTCAAGAACAAATTCAACAACAACATCTGCATTAGGCATCATAAACTCTTTATTCATGCCAGTAACTGTAACGTCGATTACCTCACCAGTTCCTTTAACAGTGACTTTAAGTTGTGACAAATATTTATTTTTGCCATCTTTTAATTCATATTTTAATTTAACTGTTTCACCTGGTAATGCTGATAATGGAAGTTCATATCCTTCTGCTAAACCATCTGTTCCGACATATGAAATTGTTTTCTTGCTCATAACATCAACATCAAAATGCAATCTCAAAGATTTTGAAGTAAGTTTCATGCTAGAAACGCCGACTTGTCCTGACATTTCTCTAAATGCGGCTTTATTTCCAGCTTCAGCATCTCCATCATAATACGTAACACTTTTAACTTTTACGCCATTATCTCCACCAAAGAGATATAAATTAACACTAAAATAACTACTATATTTATAAGCAGTTCCACTGATAATTCCAACAACTTCGACACCTTCCATAGCATCAACATTTACCACAATACTTTCATCCCCTTCTTCAGGTAACGACAGGTAAGTATCTTTAAATACAAATGTTGAAAAATCTTTTTCAGGAATTTCTACTTCGCATTCACCAATTTTTGAATCATCAGCATTCTTTGTAAAAGCATAAATCTTTCCACCAAATTGCAATTTAAACATCGAAACATAATATGATGAGTCAAATTGAACGCTAATTTTTTGCTTTGTGCCAACTTTATAGAAAACTCCTTCTTCAATTCCACTCATTGATTTAACAAAGGAAGCTGTATCGCCAAGAACTTTAACAACTGTTGCTTTGAATTCTGTTTGTTCAAATACAACATCAATTACGTTTTCTTTAGTAGCAACGAAACTAATTTCATCGCCTAATTGATCATCAGCAACTTTTGTTCCATTAAATACAACTGATTTAACTTCAAAATGTGCATTTGCTGTTAATGATAATTTAATTGTATCACCTTCATGGTAAGCAGTTTTATCAACACTTGCTACCCCACCTTCACTTGCGTTAACTGTAACACCAAATGTTTCAACTTTAGAAAGTTCTAATGTTAAGAAAACGTTATGTGTTGGCATTGCAAATGAATATTTAGCGCCAACTTCAACTTCTTTAAATCCTTCTGGAAGTCCAGAAATTGATGAATATTTAAATTCAGCGTTAGTATTTTCAACTGTAACGACAACTTCTTCGCCAACTTTAGCGACTTCTTTGTCTACTTTAATACTTGCGCCTTCGACATCACCTTTAACATTAGCCATAACTCCGAATTTTTGAACAAATTCAAGATTTGCTTTTACGCTAACGTCACTTTCAGGCATCTTAAATGAATAAGTTTTACCTTTTTCGACTTCAGTAACTTCTGTATTATCATTTAATAAAATACCAAAGCATGTTTTATCTGCATCTGTAACATTAACATTTACAGTGACAACTTCACCTTTTTTACCTTTTGCAACGCTTGTTGAAACAGTTGCTCCTTCAACGCTTACTACGTTGACTTTATATTCTAATTCTACTGGCTCTACAGGTGTTTCTTCTTTACAACTTGCTAACGAGATTGCTCCAAAACTTAAGACACCTGCCAATGCTACCATCGGAATAATTTTCTTTTTCATATAGTTAAATCCCTCTTTTCATTGGATATATTTTATTGACTTAAAATGAAATTTTATAAAAATAAATAAATTTCTTAATACTATCTTAATGCTTACTTATAAAGAAGTTTAAGCAATAGTTTATATAAAAAATCACCCTCATAATAAAGGATATAAGGGTGATCGATGAGAGAAAAAATTTAAGTTATTTTAATCTTCCTATTAATAAAAGATGATCAGAATCAATAATCTTTTCTATATTAAAGTAATCTTCATATCGTTTTGCTTCTTCCTTAAAAGAGAGAAATTCTCTATAAATTGAAGAATCAACATTTTTATGATGAGCATTTAATTTTTCTAAAGACATTGAATGCATAATTGCAAATCTACCATTTTCTTTTAAAGAATCTTTGATTTTTAGTTTTAATGCTTCAGGATCTTTAAAATGAGGATAAGCATTATAAATGATTATATAATCAAATTTTTTTACGAATTTATGGGTTAAAAAATCATCAGCAATAAAAATATAATCATCTTTATTTTCTTTATATTTTTCATTTGCAATTTCAATCATGTTATTTGAAATATCAATTGCGGTTACAGGTGATTTAGAACGCTTATGTAATAAATTAGTAACAACTCCTGTCCCGCAAGCAACATCTAAAATATCATCATGTTCATAAATATCTAATTCATCAATTAATTTTTCTTTATATTCAATTGGTAAAGTTTCACGCTCATCCCATGATGGAGCAACTTTATCAAAAAAATTCTTAATTACGTTCTTCATTTTTACTTATTAAAGAAAGTTGCGACATCAAGCTTTTGATATCCACCAAAACTTGTTTTACAGTTAAAGATTTCATCAGCTAATTCTTTACCTAAGAAAGCTTTTGTAATTTCATTTGTTTTTGCTTTCATATCAATATCTTTAAATGCATCTCCATATACAATTTTTGCATTATACCAAGTATTTGCTAATGCAGTTTCAACGTTTGTGTAATATGCGTTATATGGCATTTGTAAATAAACTTCGTTATTTTTCCAAGCTTTAATTGAATTTAAAACAAGTTTAGTATCGTCAGTCATTTTAATATTTTTAATAGCTGCAGCATCAATAATCATCTTATCGATCTTATCGCCTAAAGATACTAATTTTTCTTTTTCAATTTTTTGAATACCATCTTTTGATAAATCAGTAACAACATTATTAATATTAGCAACATTAAATGGTTCATAATTTTGAACAGTCATTAAGTGGTCTGTTGTTCCCCAGTTTCCTAATCCACAAATATAAACGGATTCTTTAGATTTTAAATCCTTTGTCATCTTAGAAATTAATTCTTTTTGATCAGCAATATATTTATTTAATTTTGTTGCTTTAGTTTCTTCTTTAAAGATATTTCCAAGTAAATTTAAACTGTTTTTAATTGCTTCATCAAAAACACCTTTATAACCATATTTAACAGTAATAACAGGTACTCCTAATTGTTTTTGAAGTGCATTAGCTTTATCAGCATCTTCATATTCAGAAATAACGATATCTGGATCGCATGATAAAATCCTTTCTGCTTCAGCTGCTTGAGCATTTGGTCCACCTACCCCACATGATGGTAGTGTTTTGAAGATTTCTTTATTAGCCAAAAAATATGGTCTAGCACTAGTATCAAACATTTTTGGCCTTTTTTCTAATGTGTAGTTATCAATATCTTCAACTCCACTTAATAATTTAACATCACCAATATAAGAATAAAGTCTTAAAGCGCCTGCGCCAATACAAACTACTTTTTTATAACTTCCTGGTTTAACTTCAACGTTTCTTCCTACCATATCTGTAATTGTTGTAGCTTTTCCATCGTTTCCGCCTTTGCTTTCACCACACCCAGTTAATAAAATCGCTCCAAGAGCAAGCATGATCAACCCATGTTTATTTTTCATCAATTTTACCTCCTTCGATGTAAATAAATTTTTTATTATCAATATCTTTAATAGTTGCTTTAACATCAAAAATATCTGAAATATTTGTCTCGTTTATGACCTCTTTATCACCACTATATTTAATCTTGTTATCCTTTAATAAAAAGAATTTATCACCATAATAAGATGCTATAGAAATATCATGAATTGAAATCAAAATTGATATGTTTTTATTTCTACAAATCTTATGTGCTTCATCTAAAATTAATTGTTCATTTCCAATATCTAAATTGCCTGTTGGCTCATCAAAAATTAATACTCTTGGTTCTTGAACAAGTGCTCTAGCAATAGCTATTTTTTGTCTTTCCCCACCACTTAATTCATTGACATTTTTATTTAAAAATTCTTCTAAATGCATTTCTTTTATGACATTTTGTACTATTTCTTCATCTTTTTTAGATGGAAAGAGTGAATAATGAGAAACTCTTCCTGATAGTATCGTTTCATATACACTTAAGTCACCAAATTCAATAGTTTGTGGAACATAAGAAATTAGCTTTGCTCTATCTTTAGATTTCATTTTATTTAAGTCAAATTCATCAACAAAAATGTCTCCAGATTTTGGTTTAATTAAGCCAACAATTAACTTAAATAAAGTGGATTTTCCAACACCATTTTTTCCTAAAATGATTCCAATTTCTCCATCGTTTAAACTTAAAGAAATATCATCCAAAATGAGTGGAGATTTTTTATGATATTTAAATGATAAATTCTCTACTTTAAGCATGATTTTTTCTCCATGAAAAAATTAAAATTAGGAAGAATGGTGCACCTAAAAGCGAAGTAATTGCACCAACTGGAAGTGCACTTCCATTTCCAATTGTTCTTGATAAAATATCAGAAAATAAAAGTAAAACACTTCCTGAAAAGAAAGTTGTTGGAATATAAAATCTATGATCGCTACCAATAATTCTTTTAATAACTTGAGGACAAATTAGTCCAACAAAGCCTATAATTCCAAGCATTGAAACACATACTGCTGTTATAACAGATGCAATTAATAAAGATACAAATCTTAATAATTCAACATTAATTCCCATAGCTTTTGCCGAATCTTCTCCACTTAATAAAGTGTTGTATCTCCATGACATTAACATAAAGAAAATTAATCCAATTAAAACAACAATAAACATAATTAAATCAGTTTCATATGTTGCTCTTCCTAAATCACCAAAATTCCAAATTACTGCTGCTGATAATCCAACATCAGTTGCATAAAACTGTAAAATCGTTGTTGCAGCATTCCAAATATAACCAATTGCAATACCAGCTAAAGCAATTGTTGAAGGTGAAAATTTTCTAAATTTGCATAATCCTAAAACAACAAAAATAGAAATTATTGAAAAAATAAATGCCATTAAAGATGTTGCAAAAGGATTAAAGCCTTTTGTTAAATTATTTAAATTATTTCCAGTTGATAAAAATCCACCACTTAAAGCAATAATAGATAAATTAGCTCCAAAAACTGCTGCATTTGATACACCAAGTGTTGCAGGAGATGCCATATCATTTTTTAAACTTGTTTGCATTATAAGACCACTAACTGCAAGTCCTCCTCCTGCAATTAAAGCTGCTAAAACTCTAGGCATTCTAATGTTCCAAACAATATTATTATTTGCGTTTGTACTCATCTTAAATAACGCTTTAAAAGACTCAACAAAACCCATGTTGCTTGATCCAACAAAAATTCCAATAAATAACAATATAATTGTTAAGATTATTGCAACAATTAAAGTAATAATTTTTCGTCTATTAGCACTTTTTATTTCACGAGTCATAACGTCAATATTATATGCCAAATAACCAAGATATAAAACAAATAATTTGATTTTGTTCGATAACTTTTAATAGATATAGAACACATTGTTTGATATAATGTGTTTAAATAAACATAAGGTATTACAACTTATGGATAAACGTATAACTAAAACAAAACAAGGATTGCACGATGCATTAAAAACACTTTTAAATAAGATGGATTATAGTGAAATTAACATTCAAAACTTGCTCGATGAATCAAAAATTTCCCGTTCAACATTTTATAGTCATTATAAAAATAAAGATGATGTTTTATTATCAATCGTTAATGATATTTTTGATCATGTTTTCTCTCACACTTTAGAGGTGGAAGAAACTCATGATTTTAGCAAAAATTCTATATTAGATTTTTCTCATTTAATTACTCATATACTTTATCATTTGCATGATGAAAAAGAGATGATTCAAGCAATCATTAGTAATTCTTCCTCTTTGATTTTCTTTGAAGAAATGAGAAAAAGAATTATCAAAATTAATGAAATTATTATTGAAGAAAGAAATACTAAAAATAAAACTGTTCCTTATAAATTATTACTAGAAATCGCAAATGAAAACTTCATTGTTTTAGTAAAACATTGGTTTAAAAATAACTGTGAAGCAACGCCAGAAACCATTACTTCTTATTATTTTTCATTAATTTCTTAATTTAATTTAGAAAAAAAGTAGTCACCGAATTTCTTTGACTACTTTTTTAATTGTAATAAATTATTTAGCTATCTTTTTCTTAATAATAGGAAGAACGAATAGATAGAATCCTGATAATAAGAAACCACCAATTGAAACAACATCTATCGCAATAATTGTTGGTGTAACCCAATCTACAACATTTCCACCTTTAATAACTCCGATTTCAACTTTATAATCATCATTTTCTGGATTGTAATCTCTTGCGTATTTATATGTTGAAATGTAAGTGTAAAGATTATGTTTTAATGCTTCTTTAGCGCAATACATTTCAGTCGCATTATTTACATCAAGCGGTGTACCATTTTGTGCTAATGGATTTAACCATAAATCATTTCCAGCTAGAACACCACGATTTGTATTCATGATTTCATCACCACTGCTCCAATCAGTAACAACACTTCCAAGGAATCCCCATTCTTTTCTTAAAATTTCAGTACATAAATCATAATTTGCTCCAGCCCAGACTGGTCCAATACGATTAAATGCAGTCATAATTGCATTTGCACCATTTTTAACACATATTTCAAATGGTTTAAGATATAATTCTCTGAAATTTTGTTCAGTAATCCATGTATCAACACCTTTTGCGTTGTCACCTTCTTCACTTAGTGCAAAGTGTTTTAAATAGCAATATAATCCACCAGATTTTGCTCCTAAAATCGTTGCACTAGCAAGTTTTCCACTTAAAATTGGATCTTCACTATAATATTCATAGTTTCTTCCGTTGTAATTTGATCTATGTAAATTTACACCTGGCGCATACCATCCATTAATTCCGCTTTTACTTGCTTCAAATGCCATTGATTTTCCTATTTCGTTAGCAAGTTCTTTATCAAATGTACAACCGACAACGCATTCAGAAGGATAACTTGTCCAAAGTGATTTATCTTCAGCAACTTTTTGTGTATTTTCATTAAAACCACTAGGTCCATCAAAATCTAATGTACGTGGTTTTCCAATTGAATAAATTTGTTCAGAACCAAATCCACTTCTTTCTACTAAAGCCTTAACTTCTTCTTTGCTTGCTTGGCTAACTAAGTCATTCCATAAATTTGAGCTATAGTCTTTAGTTAATTCATCAATTAAAGCATCATTAAATTTTAAATCTTGTGATTTTTTAAGTTCTTCATAAGTAGCTTTAGAACCATTGCTTTTAGTAACTATATATAATTCTTTGTCTACACCAAATTCAGGCATGACTTCTTGGTCATTAGCTTTAGTCGCATAAATTCTTGCTTTATCAACTTTACTTTTTTCTTTAGGTAAAGCACTTTGCTTGTCCTTAAAAGTTCCAAGAAAATTATTTCTACTTAAATATGTTTCATTGATTCCAACATTACTTCCATCAATGCTTACACTAGCATATGCATCTTCACCAGTAAAACGATTAATAACATCATAATTTGTTGTTGGATCTTTTTGATATAATGCAGTTTCATTAAGAGTATATGAGAATACATTGTTCTTCATATCTTTTAATGTATGAACATCTTGTCTTAAGCTTAATTCATATATTCCTTTATCTAATTCATAACCTTTATTTCCGTTATTATTCTTATCATAAGCATCATAACTTGCCATATCATAAGCATCTAAATTTAAAGATACAATTTGAGTTTCACCTGGTGCTAAAAGACCAGTTTTAGCAAAATTTCCTAAAGAAATAGCACTTTTTTCAATTCCACCTTTTGTATAAGGAGTTGAATAATATAATTCAACGACATCTCTTCCTGGATAATCACCAGTATTTGTTACTGCAACTTTTACTTCAAATTTTGTATCTTTATCAAAAGAAGAATTATTTTTTACATTAATTTCTTTAACTGACCAATCAAATGTTGTGTAGCTTAATCCGTATCCAAACGGATAAATAACAGCATCATAATAACCATTAGTTAATCCGTTAAAATATCCTTCTTTATCAGCTGTTTCATACCATCTATATCCAAAATATAAGTCTTCTTGATAAACAATATTTCCTCCAGTTGCACTTTTATTTCTAACATAACGATTAGCAAAAACTGGTTCTTGGCTATAATTCGCAGCATAAGTATCACTTAATTTTCCACTTGGAGAAATTAAAACTTCTTCGCTTGTTCCATCTTCTTTTGTAACTGTCTTTTTGCCTTTCAATAAATTAGCAACACTTTCAGTTCCACAAAGTCCAGTTGGACCAACAAATAAAGCAGCATCAATGTCATCACTTTTTAAGAAATCACATTGCATGTTGTTTGTTGTATTTAATAAAACAATAACTTTTTTGAAGTTTTTCTTAACTATATTTAGCATATCTTCTTCTTTTTTAGCTAAATCTAAATAAGTTCTTGTAGAATCAACTTCGCCCGTTAAATAATCTTTACTAACGCTAGGGATTTCGCCAACGTTTTCTCCACTAATTCGAGAAAGAACAACCACAGCCGTATCACTGAATTTTTTCGCATTGTTAATTAAGCCATCTGAATAAAAAGATGAATCTGGTTGGATAATGTATCCATTTTTATTCATTGACATCCATGGATCGTTACTTGGAATTGCTTCCTCGTATTTTTTAATAATTTCTTCGTTATAATTAAATCCTGCTTTTTTTAATGCGCTTAAAATTCCAACTCTTTTATTTGGATCAGGTTTACAAGAGCCACTTCCAACACCTGTAAAAACCCAAGCATTATCTAAAGCAGTGTATCCGAAAACATTAATATTTTTATTTTCTTCAATATTTAATGGTAAACAGTTATTTTCATTTTTTAATAATACTGTTCCACTTTCACTAATTTTTTTAACGAGTTCACTTCCTTTTTTCTCAGTTTCCTCGTTACTATATTGAACGCCTTTTCCAATTAAAGCACTTCTAATAAATTCAATGCCAACTACATCAAAAGCAACAACGCTTCCTGCAATTGCAGCAGCACTTAAAATGCTAAAAGTAGAAAATAACGCTATTTTTGCACCTTTTTTCATATAAACTCCCTATAAATCAAGCACAGTTTGAAATCCTGTATGCCAATATTTACTTGTTCCATCAACATCTTCGAATTCACGGCCTTTAATAAATATTTGTTTATCATAGACTTCAATGTATAATCCTTGTGCACCACCATTTTCGTAATCGCCATCTTTATAATGCTTACCACCGCCAGTGCCTTCCCATAAGTATCCGATTGCAGCAGTATTAAAAAATGATGGACCATTTTCAGTAATTAGATATGGGTTTTCACTTTCAAAACACCAATGTGAATGACTTGAAAAGAAATAGACATTCTTTTTATTTTTTATGATGTCTCTAATTTTATTTTCTTCTTCAGTGCTATATCCATACCAAGTTTGCTTATATTTACTTAACGATCCACTAACAGTATCGCGTAAACTGCCATGTGACATAATAAATATTTTTTTATTTCCACTTGATGCAACTTCATTATTAAGCCACTCTAATTGTTTTTCGCCTAAATAACAATCTGCTCTAGTATTACCACCTAAAGCCATTGGCATTCTTGTTGTTCCTAAGAAAATAAATTTAGAATCTTCCTTATCGATACTGAAATATTGGTTTTCATGACCTGTTTCTTTTTTCCATAATTTCAATCTTTCATTAAATTTATTTTGAATATCAGCTTCTGACATTCCTTCATAATTTCCATTTTCATTATGACGAATAAATTCATGATTACCTATTCCAACATATAATGGTGTCTCTTTATTTTTGTAAGCTGAATTATAAGATTCATAAAAACTTTTATAATTTTCACTTAACGCTTCATCAACAACATCACCATTAACAAATATTCCGATTGAATCTTCAGAATTTTCTCTTATATCTTCAAATGTTTTCTTACTTCTTCTATAAAAAGCATCAAAACCAACTTTAATTTGTTGGTCACTTATTACTTGAAAAGAATATTTTAATTCATTTTTTTGCTTATATTTTTCAAATCCAAGTGTTGCTTTATCAACGATTACATTATCTTTATTGATAGCTTCTAAATATAATTTTGTAGCTTTTTCAGGAATTAAAGCATTTTTCATAAAATCATATTCAAGTTCACTTGCATTGACGTTATCAAAACTAATTAATTCGTTATAATCAGGTAAATTTGAAGTATCATCACCCCATTTAAGATTAATTTTAGTAACATTTTGAGGTATAGTTTTCTTTTTTGAAACTAATACCACTCCTTCAGCCGAATTAGGAACCTCAGTATTTCTATAATAATCGATTTTAAAATATTCACTTATCGTATCACTTGGATACTCTGGCTTTTTATCATCCTCTTTTGGAGGGGTTGCATTATTGCACCCCGCCAATAAAAGAACTATAGGAAGTAAGATTACTTGTTTACTTTTTGTTTTCATTAAGCTTTTCTTCCACCGTATTGATTTGGATCGTTCCAAACACTGATATGAATTTCATCAACGATATCATATCCATTTGTACCATTTCTTGAGTCTTTTTCCATGTAAACAATCTTATAATATCCACCAGTTGCAGCACTGATTAATGGTCTTTCTTTATTTGGATTTTGCGTAATAATATTACATGGTTTTCCTAAATAAGATTGGCCATCACTATTCCAAGCAGAATTTGTCGGATAATAGTAATAGATTGAACCTGGATTATTTACTTCGATTGAATCATCTTCTTTAAATAATCCTACCCAACATGCATTTGGATTTGCTTCATTTACTTTATCGACTGTGACATTAATTGGTTCATTGTTAGCATCATCAAAATATGTATTTCGATCGCTCCACATATTAACTTCATATGCTGATAATGTTGAACTTGCTTCGATTTCAATAAAATCTAATGCGCCTAAGAATTCATAAGTATTTTCTGTATAATTTTGTGGTTCCCAAGCGATTCTATTTTTACCTTTTTTAAGTTCAAATTGCTCTTCAACTGTGAAATATGTGTAATTTGTTTTTGTTCCAACTTCATCGTTTCCTTTTAATGTATTTGGAGTGCTGAGAAGTGTACCATTTATCCATAAATCGCCTAAGTTACCAACATTTATATCTTCCATTTTTGTTGTTTTATTGATATAAGGAGCAGCAACTTTCATTGAAATTGTTGCATATGTATCAGCAGAACTTTCGATACCAAAAATGATTTTGCTTGTTTCACGTTTATTGTTATAAACATCTTCTTGAACTTTAACTGCATCTTTAAATTCAACGGCTGTTGCGCCTTCACTTACTGGAGCTAAATTTACTAATTTTGTAGTTGTGGCTTCGGCTTCAAATTTAAATGTTTCTGATGGTGTTGGTTCTTCATTTAAGAAAGCTTTAATTCCTTCACTCATTGTAGAAACTTCAACAAAATCTAATGCACCTTTAAATTCATAGCCACTTAAATCTTTATTTGCTACGACTGATAAAATATTGTCGCCTTCTTTAAGTTCAAACCAACCAGTTTCAACGATTGAATAATTATTTTTGTCGTTAACTTTATCGTTTCCTTTTAATGTTGCGTTATTTAATGAAATGTCTTTTCCATCTAAATTAATAGTAAATATATCTTTTGCTAAAACATCTTTAGCTGCAGTTTCTTTATTAACAAATGGTGTAGCAACTTTTAATGCTAATTTGACTTTTGATGTTTTTTCAGCACGTAAACCCATCATAATGTTCATTTTTTCTTTAAATTCAACACATGTTGAGTCTTTTAAGTCTGCTTTAGGATTTGAAGCACTTTCATAAACTCTTGTTAAAGGATCTTCAACTTCTAATTTAAATGTATTAAATAAGACATCTGGATCTGCGCCTTCAGCTTCCTTTGTATCACTTACATATGTTAAATTTTTACTTGATTTTACACTAATAGAATCAACATTTCCCCAGCAACTTAAAGTTCCATTATATTTGTCATCGCTAATTGTTGTTTGGTCGAATCTATTTGAACATACAAATGTAATTGTGTTTAATCCTTTTTTAAGTGAAATTTTTCCTAATTCAACGTCACTAACATTGTAATAATCTGCTGAACCACCTTTATTATAAGTTCCTTCTACATTTACATTTTCAGTATTTAGCACTTTTCCATTAACTTTAATTGTGTACCAATCGCTGAAGTTATAAGGAATTGAATCCCACATTCCAAGCCATCCACTTGGGCCCATTAAACGGATTTTTAATAAAGCATTGTCATCAGCTTCATCGCTATTTACGCCCCAAACAATTCTATCGCCTTTTTTAAGATTTCCAACAACTCCAGTTCCACTAACTCTATCATCATCAGTTACTTCACTTTTTATTGCGCCATTTGGAGCTTGAATAATATTTCCTTCTTCTGCTTCAAAAATATTTTCAACTCTGCCTTCTTCATCAGTTCCTAAAACTACAAGTTTAACTTCTGATTTTTTAGCTGGATTATCTTTAGAACGCGCAGTAATTGTAACTTGTCCAGCACTTAAACATTTAATGTTGCCTTCTTCAATTTTTGCAATTGTTTCATCGCTAGAATTTAAAGCAAATTCTTTATTCGTTGCATTTGATGGACGAATTTTAACGACTGGTTTTAAAATTTCACCAACTTTTGCATTAACTTTGTCGAGTTCTAAACTAATCTCGGTAACGTCAACTTTTTCAGGTTTTTGAATAGGATCTGGTTCTGGTTTTGGTTCTGGATTATCTGGTGTTTTTCCTCCACAGCTAGAAACCATTCCTGCAATAAGGAATGAAGCTAAAACCATTATCCCACCAATTTTTCTTTTGTTTTTCATAATTTCTAATACTCCTTTATGATTGGAAACATATTAAAAATTCTTGAAAGCGCTTACAATTAAGATTTCGCGAAGGGTAATTTTCATTTCGCAAGTGGAATTAGTGGAGTTCAAAGATCATGTTTATAGAAAATAAATTATCTTCTTGTATTATAAAAAATTCACCTTTATATGATTCAACAATTGTTTTTATAGATTTAACACCAAAGCCATGAAAGTTCTTATCAATTTTAATAGTTTTTGGAAGACCGTTTTCAAGTTCAATCTTATCTTTTAAGTAATTTTCAACTCGAAGAATATAAAGACCGTTTTGTTCTTTTGATTTAATACGAATAAAACGTTTTTCATTTTCAACAAAATTAGTTAGATATTCAATTGCGTTATCAAGTGCGTTACCAAAAAGAGCATAAATATCACTATCATCAATAAAATTAAGCTTTGCGCCATCAATCATGCAAGTTAAAGAAATGTTATTTTTATTACATATTAAGGCTTTTTCAGCAATAGAAACATCTAAAGCATTATTCCCAGTTTTAATCACACTATCATAAATCATGATAGATTCTTCAATGCTTTTAATGTATTTATTATCAAGTGTTTCATTTTTTCCTATGTTATGAATTTGATGTTTTAAATCATGACATTTCATATTAATTAAATCGATATTTTCTTTTGCTAATTCATAATGCTTTCTATCTTCATCCCATAATTTATCGATAATATCACGTTCATGTTCTGCTTTTTTAGCACTCTTTAAATGATAATAGAAAAGCAAACTTAATATTGCTGTTCCGATTGAATAAAGAAAAGAAATCTCAACAAATAATTTATTTTCTTGTTCAACAAAAGCATCAATTACAATAGAATTTAAAATAATTGCTGAAAAAGAAAAGATAATGCAAAGGAATAAAATCCATTTTTTATCAATATAAAAATCACTTTCTTTAATTTTTCTAGCAAATAAAAAGTAAGTTAATAAATAAGTTATAATGATCACTTCAAAATAGATAATTAATGAGAAAATATTAAAATTTTGAGCCGTTCCATCGCCATAAATTCCTAAATTTAATCCTCCACTTAATCCACTAAGAAGTAAAGTTAATTGAATAATTGCATAACTTAAATGCTGTAAAATATATCCAGCTGAAGTTAAATAAATTAGATTAATAAATTTCACATCATATAAGAAAAATTGTCCTAATAAAGTTAGTACATATAGAAAAATAAAAACTAAAGCAATGAACCATCCATCATGAGAAAAAACAGGAATTGCAAATGATACTCCAATCATTAATAAATGAATCAAAATAAATCTAATTATAAAGTGTGAACGTTTTTCCATGTTCATTAAAAATAAAAATTGAGCTACTAAAATCTCAATTAAAACAACGACTTTATAAAAGAAAAATTGATTTATTTCGTACACTTTAATCTCCAATTATATATTTAGAGAATTCACTTACTAAATTCTTTTTTTCACTTCTTGATACATAAAGTTTTTCATCGTTTTTTAAAATGATGTCATTTCCATTAATTTCTTTAATGAATCTTAAATTGATAATTTGGGATTTATTGATTTTAATAAATCCATCATTTTTTAATTCATCATAAAGTTTTGATAAACTACCCCATGAATTAATTTCGCCTTCAAGCGTATGGTAAATTAATGCGTGATTAAGAACTTCAGCATAAACTAATGAAAGTGCATCAAGTCTTAAACTTTTACGATTTACATTTATGATGAGTTCTTTCTTTTTCCTAAAACTTAATTTTTTTAATGCTTTTGTTAATAAAGTTGAAAATTGAGTGTAGTTAAGATGTTTAGGTACAAAATCAAAAGCATCAACTGAATATCCTTTTATGGCAAGTTGAGCTAAATTTGTAATAAAAATTAATAAAACATTTTCATCAACATCTCTTAATCTTCTAGCAGTTTCTAATCCATCTTGATTTGGTAAATCAATATCCATAAAAGTAATATCATAAACTGGTTTATATTGTTCATTAAAAAGAATACCAGTTTTAAAAGTGTCAATTTGAAAGCTGACATTAAATTCCTCAGAATATTTATTTAAATAGTCTTTTAATATTCGTAGATCAAGTTCTTGATCTTCAATAATTGCTACATAATGTGTTTGATCCATAATTTAAATATAATACATTTCTTTCAAAACCTAAAGTAGGTTTAATTTTAGAAATAATATTGATTTTATTTTTAAACTTTCTTATATTTTTTATTAATGGCAAGAAAAAGTTTCCTTATTTTTATATCTATTTTTTCATTAATTTCTTGTAATTCGAATCAAGAAATCATTAAAAATCGCTTTGAAGCAGAGGATGCTTTTTTATATTGTCATCCAAATAACGCAAATTTTGAATGGAGCATTCAAGCAACAGAAAATAATAATGCTAGTAATGAACGTGCTATTGAATATATAAGAAAAGGTGACTCTATCATTTGGGGTTTAAATTTAAATAAAGATGCCAATGC